>LNFM01002800.1_pt1 | contig 35853 bp, 55 predicted proteins | sample 596031 | NCBI WGS metagenome assembly LNFM01 (sample SAMN04254537, study PRJNA301005) | activated carbon metagenome | isolation source: dual media filters at the Ann Arbor, Michigan drinking water treatment plant | place: USA: Ann Arbor | reverse complement strand
TTTATGAAGGGCTTTGCATCTAGCTTTAGCAGTGGAACTTTTTTTAGAAACGGAGCCAATATAGAGGCGATAGTTGAAGGAAAAGACTTTTCAGTTGATAAGCTTCCGAAGGGCTTAGAGTACGACTTTTCTACATTGTGGGTCATTAAATGGACCGATAATTCTTATCGAGTAGTAGTAAAAGTAAAAGGCTGGGATTCAAATCCTATAATCTCAGAATCAAGCCCTCAAAGCTATGAAGACGAAATAAAAGCACTTAAAGAGCAAGTATGGGAGCTTAAGAAAGCCCTCTCTATTATTAAAATTATGGCGTCTGATTATTAGGCGGCTAACTATAAGCTGGCTAACTTAATTGATAATGCAAATCATTTGCAATTGAAAAGGACTTAAGTTTTGGCGAAGTCTGGTAGGAATGTAAACCACCCAATCAAGAGAACTCTCTTAGCTTCCGCGGACTTAGAGCGTTTGGGGTGCAATCCTATCGAGGAAATTCATGAGGCAATGTTGTTTGCAAAGGACATGACTAAAAAGGGTGGAACCTGGACTGAGAAAGGAACTGACCAGTCAAATTGGGCAGCCTTATGGCTTCGTGGCGCGGAACAGCTTGCAAGCTACCGTTATCCAAAGCTTAGCGCAGTTGCGATTGCAGACATGGGCTCTGGCCAAAATGCAGACAAGCAGCCTTTATCGACCGCTGAGGCCATAAAAGTCCTGGCCAATGATCCATTCGCTCCCCAGGCCCTAAAATCCATTGATACCGATCAGGTTATCGATGCAATGGCCGCCCATATTGATAAGCCATTTTTACCGTCAGGTAACAGAAATGAATAAAAATGAATTTTACTGGCCAATGCCTGAATCAAAAGCAAAAAAGATCATTATTTGTAAAAGTCCTGGCATGGATTTGTTTATGGCACTAATGCTTGCACCTTATTCTAAAAGTTGGGGATTTAAAAAAAAGCCAAGAAAATTAGATTATTTTCCATTAGAAGTTACTGATTGCAAATGTCGTAATTGCCGATATTGGCGCTGGCGATTAAAATATGAATGATTCTTTGATTAATTTAGCCCAAGGCCTTAATGACTTGAATAACCGCTGGAAACCGCATGACGCCCAAATACCTATTGGCAGAGCTTTGTTTTATGAAGGCGCAAAAGACATCTTTGTACGAATGGGCCGGAACACCGGAAAAACTGAGCTTGCGGCGTATTGTCATTGGCGCTATGCGTTTGAGCATCCTAACAGCGAATCATATATTTTTGAACCGTACCTCAAGCAAGCTAGGGAAATTCTTTGGGCTGGAAAAAGACTTCAGACCTTTGGCCCTAGCGAATGGATTGAATCAATTAATGAATCCGAGCTACGCATAAGGTTTAAAAATGGCTCATTTATTAAGCTGGAGGGCTCGGATAATGAGGCAGCTATGGCCGGAATTAAACCCCGCGGGCTAATCACATATGATGAATTCAAGGATCACCGCATCAAGTCAATTCAAAACTTTGAGCCTAACCGGGCAGCCTTTGACGTTCCTGCTTTATTTATTGGAACGCCCCCTAGCTTTCATAATCACTATGTCGACTACATGAATTTGGCTGAAGAGGGTCAAGACGGTTGGCGCTCGTTTTATGCCCCGACAAGCTCAAACCCTTACATAAAAAAAACATGGCTTGAGAAGAAAGAGCGTGAGCTTATTAAGCTTGGCGAAACCGAGACATGGCAGCGCGAATACATGGCATTGTATGTCAAGGGCTCAAAAGGCTCGGTGTTTCCGCATATCTTTCAGATTCCAGACATTCCATTTAAGAAGCCAAATGATTTTAGAAAATGGCAGCTTATTATTGGCCAAGATCCAGCCTCAACCTCAGTTTTTGGCGTGTTGTTTGTGGCATTTAACCCATATACAAAGCAGATCATTCCAATTGGCGAAATATATGAGTCTGACCAAAAGGAAATGACCGCAAGAAATATGTGGGCCTCAATTCAAAAGAAGCTGCACCTTTTAAATTCAGAGCCTAACAACATGGCCCAGCCTGATTATGTATATGATGAAGCTGCCGCTTGGTACAAATCAGCCATTGAAGAAATTGACTCAAGAGTTTGGCTTTACCCAAGCCGAAAGCATATGTTTGGAGTTGATGGGTATATTAACGTTCTTAGATACGTCTTGGCTTCTGGCTTTGTGCAGATGACCCCAGATACTCCCATGCTTCGCAAAGAACTTGAGGGCTATCAAAAGGACGAAAACGGCAAGATTCCAAAGGCCAATGACCATTTAATTAATGCTTTTCAGTACATTTTAGATCATTTGGGCTTTACGCCGGAAATGCTGCTTGAACCAAAACCCTTGCTTGACGAGCGCCGTGGATTTAGCCTTGAATCTGAGTTCGAATCTGATTCCATGTTGGAGATTTAAATGACAGAAAAAGAACGCAGAGAATTAATGATGCTTGGCCTTGATCCAGACGCGGTAGCTCAAAGGGTTTACAGCCCAGAAGCAAAGCAGTGGAATCCGGCCGACTATATTGGCTGGTCAAAGCAAAATGATGGGAAGCCTGCGGTTTACACCAATGCGGTGGATACTCGTCAAAGATTGCCGGAGGGCTCTGGAATGAGCGATCAAGAGCGCCAGGCGCTTAGACAGCAAATGATGAACAAGCTGATGACGGATCAAGTTCAGGTTGGCGAAGACATGGAAATTACTGCCGAGCCGCTAAGGCCTGCTTTTGACGACAAAGCAAAGGGCTATTTAAAAGCTTTAGGTTATGACCCAAGCAACTTTAGACTTTCCGAAGAAGACGAGTCTTTAATGGACGCAGGAATGGCCAAAAAAGATAAAGGCCAGCCAGTCGATTACCGAACTGAAATGATTATGAGAGCTTTAACCGATGCCTACGAGGACTAAATGATTATCGCAGCCCTGATCTTAAGTATTCTGTCTTTAGTTGTGTCTTTAGTTTGCCTAGTTTGGATGCTGGCAAAACACTTTTCGACACACCAAATTCAGCTAGTTCCAAGCGATAACTACGCCCCCTTAGCAAAACCAATGACCGATGAGTTTCAAGAGCTTGGGGCAGAATTACCAGACGACAAGATTTTTAAATTTTAATTCCCACTAAGCCAGCGGAGGGCTTTTTATGGATACTTTTGATGCTTTTGAGGACATTAGCGGCGGCCTAGCGGGCTATAACAAGAAATCTTTTGCGGTAATTGATAAAAACAATGAGGACGAGCTTTTAAATTGGCTTAAGGCCGAGTCGGTAACGATTAAAAACGCCAATGTCGAGCGGCTTCGCAAGATCAAGGATAATTTTCTAAGAGCAAAGAACATTCAGTATTTGCAGCAGGTTTATCAGCCTCGGGACATCCCAGATCAGCGAAAGCGCTATATGCCTCAGATCACAATGCCTTTAATCAGGGATCTAATCGATGAAAAGACAGCTCGTCTCATGGAATTTAGACCCACTGTGCAGGTCGTTCCGCTTCATAATGAAGAAAGTGACAAGGCTGCGGCTAAAGTTGCTAAAAAGTTCTTAAAGCACGTTGACCGTGAACACGACACGGAGAGAAAGATCAAAGAATGGATTCAGGGGTCCAAGGTTGCGGGGGAATACTTCCTTGTGATCCGTTGGAATCCAGACTTAGGGGAGAAAATTGGGGGGGCAGGGATGCTGGAATCGGTCGACGGAATGACCGCCAAGGCTTCAATGCGAATTGGAGACGTTGAGCTTTTACTGGCATCGCCTTTTGATTTGTTCATTGAAGAAGCCCAAAGCTATGAGCAAGTCAGATATGGGTATTTGTTTGAGTACGTCGATACAGACGAATTAAAGCTGGATTTTCCAGAGTCTGCCGACTTTATCCACTCGGAAATGAAAGAATCTTATTTTGACTTTACAGAAATGACTGAAAAGTCTCTGATCGGCAAGACTCTCAAGATCACTTTCTGGCATAAGGACACCAAGTACGTTCCAGGCGGGTTTGAATGCGTTTATGTAGGAAATAAGATCCTAAAGCGCGGACCGCTTCCATATGAGCACGGTGAACTTCCGTTTGAGCGCCTTGTGGACATCATTAATTTAAAAGAACTGCACGGCGAAGCCCTGATCGAATTTGTTCGGGGCATGGCCTCACAGGTGAACAATCTTAATAACTTAGTTGTTAAGCAGACAATGCTTGCGGCGCACCCGAAATGGTTTGTTGATGCTGGATCGGTCGATGATCAAAGCCTAGGCAATGACGTTTCAATCGTTAAGGTTAAGGGCGGGGCAGCTCGTCCGGTCTTAGCTCAAAGCAATCCAGTATCTCCGCAGCTTATTCAGCAGCAGGAAATGCTTGAGCAGCGCTTTTATAAGTTTGGAAAGTCAAACTCAGTCGTGCAAGGCGAGCCGCCAACGGGAGTAAATGCCTTTGTGGCCCTTCAGTACGTCTCTGAATCAGAGTCTCGAAGGTTAAACCCAGAGGTCATCGAAGTTTCAAACGCAGTTCGAAAAATGTACTCAAAGATTCTTAAAGTCTGCGCTCAGTATTATAAGCCAGAGGACGAGCGAACTCTTATGATCCTTGGCCCTGAGGGGAACTGGGAAATTGACGACTTTAACCCTAGCGATTTACAGGGGCCTTTTGCAGTCATTGCTCAGAATTCATCGGCCTTGCCTGATTCTAAAGCAGTTAAAACTCAGTTTCTTTTGGACTTAGCTAGTCAGTTTCCAGATGTTTTTGAGCGTGAACAAATCCTAGAAATGCTGGGCTTTACTCAGACCGATCGGTTTATTGACGAAACTCAAAGGGCATCTGTCTCTGCGGAAGCCGAGAATGAAGCAATGCTTGAAAGTCGTCCCATTCCAGAGCCGCAGGAATATGAGATTCACTTGGTTCATTGGAAGGCCCACTCTAAGATCATTCAGGATGCTAACTTTAAGAGCAATACTCGCCCCGAAGTTCAAATAAATATGCTGGATCACTTAGGAGCTACCGAGATGATGATGCTTGAGCAAGCTATTGTGAATCCAGGATATGCCCAGAAGCTTTTAATGCTGCCGCAGTTTCCTTTGGTTTATAAAGGCCCATTGGTGCAGGCTTTAATGCCGATAGCTCCGCCAATGCCGGGCGAAGCTTTGCCGGGGGCTATGCCAGAGGCTGGCGCTCCGCAAATGGACATGATGCCGGTTCCTTTAGATCCAACCGCCCCAATGCCGCCTGAACCAGTCGGTCAAGAGCAATTAATCTAAATAAAAAAACCCGCTAAAGCGACAAGGCTCTAGCGGGCTTAACTTTCTGCATGGGGTGCAAGAGCCAATATTTAAATCGTAAATTGCCAATGATGGCAAGCGATAAAAGGAGTTATCATGTCCGAAAGCATCAATCCAAACGTGCCGATCACGAATCCTACAACAAACGAGACCGGAGCCATTGAAGTAACTGGCGCTGAAAACTCGGGAGCCTTGTGGGATGCCCTTGAAACGATCAGCTCAAAGCCTAAAAAGGCCGAGAAAACTGAGGAAAAGCCCAAAGAAAAGACTGAAAAGTCCATCGATCTAAGCTCAGATGATAAAAAAGGTGAAAAAGTCGCCGACAAAAAAGACGACAAAAAACCGGAGGCCAAAGAATCCAAGGAAAAAGATGACGAGAAAACCCAGGAAGAGAAAAACGAAGCTGAAATTAAAAAAGCTATCCGAAAACTCAAGGCCAAGACAGCCGAAGGTGATCTTGAAATCGACGAAGATGCTCTTTTGGATGTCAAAATTAACGGAAAGCTCGAGTCTGTACCATTAAAAGACGTTTTATCTAATTACTCCGGAAAAACTGACTGGACTCGCAAATACTCTGAGTTAAACGTCGAAAAGCAGACCTTTAAAAAAGCTCAAGACATGGCGAATCAAAAACTCCGCGATATCTTTGAAGAGCAAGACGCAGAAATGAAGCTTTTTAAGCTTGCTGACCTAGCCGGACAAGATCCAGTTAAATTTTATCAAGGCTGGCATGAAAACGGCGTAAAATTACTTGAAAACTATTATCAGTTGAACGACGATCAACGTAAGGCAGCAATGCTAGAAGCTGAAAACAAGTATCACAGAACAAAAGCTGAGAGACTTGAATCAGAGCGCAAACAAGAAATTGAACGCTCACAAACACAGCAGAAAGTATCAGCTCTTAAGGCCCAGGCCAAAGTTAGGGACGAGGATTTCGACGCCGCATATGAAGCTTTGCAGGATATCTATCAGAATCCTTCAGAAGTAAAATCATTAGGCCTACCGGAAAATCTCACTCCCGAGACAGTCATCGAGGCTATTAAAAAAGACCGGATCATTACTCAAGCGACCACAAAGATGAAGGAACTTAATCTAGGGTGGACAGCGCAAGAGGCTCGGCAAAAACTCTTACAGTTTACAGACAACGCAATTTTAGCGGGCTTTGAGCCTGAAGAAATCCCTGAAATCTTTGATTCTATCTTTGGCGTAAAAGCCGCAAAAAAGAAGGTCGAGACAAAGGAAAAAGAGCGTGAAGAGTTTATGAAGGGAAAGACCGAAGTCAAGCAAGCCAAGATGGCAAGCCAAGAGCCAATGTTATTTGACGATTTATTTTAAAAAACAATAAGCCAATGGAGGGCTTCAAAATATGGCACAGTTTTCATTAACGAACCAGTCAGCTCTTTTCAAAACGAAGTTTGGAAAGATCTCTGAAAATGCGTATAACAGCGCAAACGTACTATTAGGTACAGTCAAAAAAGAATACAGCTTTGTCGGTGAAGACATGAAGGTCGCAGTACCTACATTTTTCGCTGGTGGTGTTGGATCTGGCGTTTTGCCAACTCCGAACCCAGCAAATGCAGTAAAAGCGACTTTGACTGCAAAAAAGGTCTATGCAACCACTGAAATCCAGCGTGAAGCTTTAAAAGCGTCTAGCTCTGATGAAGGTGCTTTTGTAGAGGCGATGAAGTGGAACGTACAAAAGACAGTTGAAGCTTGGAACCGCAATGCTTCTCGTATTTTGTTCGGAGACGGAACTGGCGCTCTTGGATCATTCAGCGGTAACGCTACTGGTACAGCAGCAGCTCCTATTCTTACTATCACAGCAGCTACATGGGTAGAAGGTCACTGGGAAGAGGGCGATTATGTTAACGTAAACACTCTTTCTTCTGTTTTCCGCATCGATGAAGTTAATCCATCAAGCAGAACTATCGAGATGACTCGCTTGTCTGGTTCTGATGACTTAACAGCAATCGGCGCAGGAACGCACATTGTTTATATGCAAAACTCTAAAGACAACGACCCTGAAGGTCTTAAGTCTATCCTTGGTGCTACAACTGGCACTGAGTACGGCGTAAACGTGGGCCGCAGATGGCAAGCGACTCAAATCGCTGCTGGCGGATCTGGTATTTCTGCTGACATCATGAATGAGCTTATCATTAAGGTTCAGTACAAGTGCGGAAAGACTCCTAAGAAGATTATCACTTCTTACACTCAGTATCGTAAGATTTTGAACTTCTTAGAAGACCACAAGGTTTACATGGTTGATCCACGCGCTTCTGAACTTAAAGGCAAGGTATCTTTTAAAGGTATCGAGTATATGTCAGACGCCGGCCCAATCGGTATCTTTGCAGACCGTATGTGTCCAGACGACACAATGTACGCTCTAAACACAGATTTCATACAAGTACACCACAGACCTGACTTTGGTTGGTTTGATGATGATGGAACAATTTTCTTGCGTAAGAGCAATGACGATGCTTACGAGGCACGTTACGGCGGCTACTACCAGAACTACATCATCCCGACTTTCCACGGTGTTGTAACAGGACTGGCAATCTAATCTTGAGAGGGGCCCCTGCTGTTCGGTGGGGGTCTCTGTCTATCATAGGAGTTTTACATGGGATTCGGATCAAATACGGTCGACTCTCCGCAAAGACAGATGCAGCTTTTAGCACTAAGAAAGACCGGAGCGGGAACACCCGTTTTGTCTGGTTTATGCGCAAAGTTTTGCAGCATTGTCGATAACGGAGCTGGCGACTATACAATTTTAGTCAACACTCAGCAGCCTTTTGCACAGAACGCAATCGCAGTAGCGATGCCTCATGCACCTGGCATTATTCATTTAGAACTAGCGAATTCAGACAAGCTACAAATCACGGTTCTCTGCTTTGCAGTCAACGGAACTACTCCGGCGGAACTTGATTTTGAGTTACTTGTTGTTGGTTCGACAGCATCGGACCTTGTTGGTTAGTCAACGGGTTCCAAGGGGGGCCTAGCCCCCTTTATTTTAGCCACTTAGATGGGCAATAAGCACCGGAGGGTATATGTCAGGTATTTCAGGGTATCCGAGTCAGGAAAAGCTTACCAACGCTCTTGTTGGATATAGCGAGCAAGGCTCAAAAACAACTTCTCAGTTCGTAACAGTCGCCGAGACCCATGATAAGCACGTTGTTTCAGACACGCGCATCAATGGTCTTTTTAGAACTACAGCCATTGTTAAAACAGTGACTTCGGTAGACACAGTTTATCCACTTCAAATAATTAGAAACACAGCACACGGCGCTTTAAAAGGCGATGTGCTTCGGTTTGAGGCGACAGCCACGAACCCTCACTTCATGGCTATGGTTATTAATGTACCAGACGCCAACACAATGATTTTAGGAGCTACGCTTCCAGCCGCTCCAATTATTGGCGATGAATTCTTTGTTTTACGGCACGTCGTGCCTCTTTATGACGAAGACGGAACTTTATCGGTAAGTTCTGGGCCAATTCAGTTTATCAGGGACGCAGTTGCGACTCAGGTCATCGAAGACACAACGAATCCGGCCAACAACATTCCACTTCCGGTTAAACTTACGTCTGTAACTGGCGATATTAACATCACGGCGCGCGATTTAAACGTCCAGCTTTCAGATACAGGCGCAAATCCTGACATTACTCGCATTGGTGATGGAACAAATAGACTGTTAATGACAGTAGCAGGCCAAGCAACAACATTTGACGCGACAACTCATACTGCTTTAGCTGGCGTTAACGCTGAATTGGACTCACAAACTGCGCTTCTTACTACTATTGATGCAGACACTGGATCGATTGCAACAAGTGCGTCGGCTATAAATGGCAAATTGCCTGCTGCATTAGGTCAACAGACTGCGACGGCTTCATTAGGAGTTGTTCTTGCTTCCGATCAAACCTTACCTTTGCCTACCGGTGCAGCTACAGAAGCAACTACTCTACAAACAGTAGCTGAAATTCAAAATTTAGGAAGTACACTTGCAACGCAAGTTACCGCGGCCGCAATTTTAGCGGATACTGATATTATCTCTAACGCAGTTGGCGTCCACGCAAGTCCATCTCCAAGTCGCCTAGTAATGATAGGCGGCGAATCTGGGGGCAATGCTCATAGAGTTAATGTAAACGCATCAGGCGAAGTCTTAACTCGTAATAACGGAATTCCAAATACACTAGGACAAGCGACTGCGGCTAATTCAACCTCGGTTGTAATAGCTTCTGACTATGCTTTTCCTGCGGTCCAGGGCCGTTCCGTTGTTACTACGACTCGGGTTGATTATACATCGACTCCGGTTTTAACAAGCGCATGGACACAGCTAATTGCGTCAACCGCATCAACAATCAATGAAATTGAAATCTTCGATTCTTCTGGTCAGACTTTAGAATTGGGGACAGGAGCTGCGGCTTCTGAGACTCGGTTGATTCTTGTCTTTCCTGGTGGAAATGGACGCGTTTCCGTTCGTATTCCAGCGGCTACTCGGGTTTCTATAAGAGCGGTCAGTGGAACGGCTAACGTGGGCGAATCAAGCATCAATTATTACGCTTAAAGCGTACTGACTTAAGGAGTCACTAATGGGAAGTCCAGCAATATTCAGCGGAAGAAGAGCAAAACTACTTACTGCCGATGGGGTTTTAAACTCTGACGGCTCTATCAATGACTTTGATGGTGTCCGCAATTACATTTTAAACGGTCACGCTGAAGTTAATACTCTTGGATGGGCTACTTATGCCGATGCCGCGGGCACTCGTCCTGTAGACGGCACAGGCGGCACTCCTACTGTTACGTTCACTCGTGCTACAACTTCCCCTCTGGACGGCTCTGGTTCGTTTATATTTACAAAAGATGCAGCTAACCGACAAGGCGAAGGCGCATCTTATGATTTTACAATTCAAAGCACAGACGTTGCTAAGGTTTTGCGCATCCAAGCGGATTATATTGTAAATTCTGGGACTTTTGTTGCGGGCTCAACCACGACTGACTCGGATTTAATCTTTTACATTTATGATGTGACTAATGCGGTTTTGATCGAGCCAAGTTCGATTAAGCTTTTTAGCAATTCGTCGACTATTGGCGACCAGTTTTCTGCTTATTTTCAAACTTCTTCTAATTCAACAAGCTACCGCTTAATTATTCACTGCGCTTCGACTAGTGCAAGTGCTTACTCAGTAAAGTTTGACAATGTTTCAGTCTCCCCAAGCCAGTATGTTTATGGGACTCCGATTACGGATTGGCAAAATTACACGCCGACAGGGACATGGACAACCAACACTACTTATCAGGGAAAATATCGACGTGTTGGTGATTCAATAGAAGGTCTTGTTACGGTTACTCTTGCGGGCGCTCCAAACGCAGCAGCTTTGCAGTTTACTATTCCATCAGGATTAACGGTAGACACTGCAAAATTTAACAGCGCACTTAATTACATTCCAGTTGGAACAGGTCAAGGACTGGATACTTCCGCAGGCTCTCTAGGCTTTAGCTTTCAATCTGTTTACCTAAGCACAACAAGCATAAGAGCTTTGTATCAAAGCGCTGTTACTGGTTCGCAAGGCGAAGTTACTCAAACCTCACCGATTACCTGGGCTTCTGGCGACAACCTGCAATTTAATTATAAAGTCCCCATCTCCGGCTGGTCCTCAAGCGTCCAGATGAGCGATAGTGCTGATACGAGGGTGTTAGTGTTTCAAAAAAACAATGTAAACACTGCAACCACTTACACTAGCGGCTCAACTTCTGACATTACTTGGCTCAACGCTTCAACTGTTTTTTCAGACACTCATGGCACATGGAACGGAACAGTTTACACAATACCAACGGCTGGTTACTACAAATTAACAACTCAATTTGTATTAAACTCACTTGGCTATAGTGCTGGGTCCCAATATGGGATTATTTGGGCAGATGCTGCAAACACTGTAATCGTTGATAACCCACAATTTACAAAAGGATCTGGGACAGGTAGAATTGAAGGAGGTGTTACAACTCCTGCGTTGTTTTTCAATGCCGGGCAGACTTTAAAACCTAGGTACTTTCAAGGCACAGGTGTTAACAATTCTTTTCAACTCGTAAACATTGGAATCGAAAGAGTTACAGGCCCCTCAGCTATTGCGGCGACTGAGACGATTGCGGCGAGTTATTGGCTTTCTGCGGTTACTGCGGTTACAGCAAACGTGACCGATATCTTATTTAACTCTCGAGAGTTTGATACGCATGGCGCTTGGAATACTTCTACAGGAAGATTTACGGCGCCAGCGACTGGTCTTTATAAAGTGGCAGTAGCTTACAATGTTCAAGGTGCTTCAAACGTGCGCATTTATAAAAACGGAAGTTTATATAAGCTTTTGGGCGGCGCGGACGCCAACAACGCTACTGGAAACTCCACTCTAATTCAGTTAATTTCTGGTGATTTTATTACAGTCAGATCTTCAACATCAATTACGGTAAACGGTGATGCAAACTTGTCAGGTGGCGGATCTAGCATTGCAATAGCAAGAATCGGCCTTTAAGGAGCTTTATGGACCTAGACAGCAAAACTAAAATACCATTTTTTGCGGCCATTGGGTTTATCCCGACCTTGGTAGGGGGCGTTTTGTGGCTTTCTAACATAGATGCAAAAGCAAGCAGTGCAGAAATTAAGCTTGAAAAACTAGAGCAAGCAATAATCGACATTGCGGAAATAAAAAAAGACATTGAATATATTAAAGACAGTGTAAAAAAGGGGCATAAATGAGCTGTGCAGTAAAATTTCAAGACCTAGGACAGTCGGCGCTTGCCGGTTCATCTTACACGACCGGAAAGTTTGATACTTCAGGCCGTAAGGCACTAAGCCTTCAGGCAACTGTTGCGGGAACTATCTCAGCCGGAACCGTTCAGCTTCAGCATTCAAATGACGGAACTAACTGGGGAAACAACGGGACTGCGACTGCGGTTTCGGGGGCTGGAACTACGTTTATTTCTGTTTCGGATTTTACCTATGATTTTGCCAGGGCCATTGTAGCAGCTACGACCGGCAATGCATCAAGCATCAATATTTTAATGGTCGCTAAAAGCTAAGGAGTATTCATGTTTAACACAATGGAAAACACTGGCTATGGCTCGCCAGAAAAAACAGGGCTTGAAACTTACGGACCTGCTGGAATCATGGCTGGCGCGGGGTTTTTAAACTCTTACCTTCAGGCTAAAGCTCAAGAGGAAGCACAGCGCAGACAAATGCTAGTAGACGCAGAAAAGCAACGTGCCCAGGGGCAATCTCAGGGGCTTGGAACACTTATTAACGTATGGCGAGGGGCTTTATCATGATGGATAAAATGGCAGAACTGATCGGCGAAATTAAAGAAAAAATCACAGAGCTTGAAATGCTTGCTATGAACAAAGAAATGCCAGAAATGGAATACGAAGCTGAGGAATCTGAGGATTCTGGCGCTGACATGAAAAAAATGGCATTTATTGCAAAGATGAAAAAAGAAATGATGGGCTAATATGAGACGCGTTGAACAGCTTATAACGACAGCAAGAAAAATCTCTGGCAATGAAAGGTTCGACTCTGACAGCGGGGTTCCGCAGTTTGTTTTTGTTCAGTACCTTAAAAATGCCCAGGACTCTCTTGTTCGTGAGGCTAACAACGCAAAGTCTAAGCTTTTTCAGACCCAGGAAATTATTCCTATAGTTCCAAAGCAAGAGTTTTACTCGCAGCCTTCGGATCAGTACCTATATTCGATCGATACAATGTGGTGGAGTCCTAACGGTCAATTAGACTGGATTCCTTTATTTAAGGGAATTGATAAAGACCGCATTGATTCTGAGGTGGGTTTTGCTTTTTCTTATGTTCCAGTAGAGGGTGGGTTTTATTTAGCGCCCCCGCTTCAATCTGGCTTTCTTCGCATTTCTTACATCCGGTATCCTAATCGCCCACAAAAAAGGGCTGGTTTAATTGACGTTGCGACCGTTGTTGGCGGAGCGCTCACAGCCTTAGAGGTAAACGATGCGGAAAGCTCTTACGATGAAGCAGAAATTAACGAATTTAACTACCTCTGCGTGGTGGATAAGTATGGTCGTCTCAAAGCCCGCAATGTGGTTTATGACAGTGTGGCTAGCGGTGTTTTTACTCTGTCTAGTTTTTCTCTTGCCACTGGCGAGTCAATAGCTGCGGGCGACTACATTGTTGTCGGCGAAAATTCTGTAAACCTTCCAGAGCTGCCAGATCCTTGCGAAGAGTACCTTTTAAAGCATATGATTTATGAAGCCAAAGAAGGCGATTCATCAAACTGGTCTCGGCCTGCTAAAGAAGAAATGGCCAGGGTTCTAGGACAGATTGTTTCTAGCTTTGGCCTTGTCACTGAAGACGTGACATTAATTCCGATTATAACTACGGATTATCTCGAGATTTGACACATAGGGGCATAAATGGCACATCGACTTTTCCAGGCGTATACTACAAAGGGCGTGGATACTCGCACCAATCGCCTTGCTATGGACCCGCTATCGCTTCGTGAGGGCACACAAAACATCATCGTCGATCACAATGCTGATCTGACTCAAAGATACGGCTTTGGGCATATCGATGCGGGTGGATATGTTTCTCTTGGTGAGGTTGAATACAAGTTCACAGACCCAGATTCAGGCGAGCTTTCGACTCAAATTTTACAGGTCCGAAGTGACGGAAATCTGTACCGAAGACTTGAGGAAAATGGCCTAACAATTAGCTTAAGCCACTCGCTTTACTTTGACGGCGTGACTTTTAGTCTTGTTGTCGGGGCAACGACGATTACTTTTGGTGAAACAAAGACGCTTTTGCAGTTATCCACAGATTTAACCACAGCAGGGATAGCGCATACTGTTTTGGGTTTAAATACGACTCCAGCTTACCTTCTGGGCACTTTTGTAAATGAGACTGGTTCTCATTACGCTACTAGCTGGGAGATTGTGCCTTTTCCTGATGCTGGTACTTCGGTTCCTTTTCCTGAGGTTTTAGATTCGACTCTTGCGCTTGAGGGTGTGGGGTTTGTTAACCTAAACAACGTCATTTACTTAACAGTTGGCGGCTTTCCGCTAAAGTATGACGGAAAAATGGTTTACAGGGCTGGGGTTCCTAAAAGCCTTGAGGCCAATACGCTTCAAGACATTACCCTTTCTGGAAACTCCGTAGTTAATGGGACCACAACAAATACAGCGCTTCCTAACGGCGTTTATTATTATTCGTTTCAGTTTGGCTTTCGGGACGCGGTTGGGGCTACTTATTGGGGGGCAGTCGATGCCTCTCAGCAAAACGGCACAAACACAGTTCGGCATACGACAACCGGCGGAGCAAATAACGCTGCACTTTTGGGCGTAAAAGACTGGCTCTACGGCAAAGACTTTGGAGCCGCAAGCTGCATTATTAATGGAAATCAAGCGGCGGTTTCAGGTCCACAGACTATCACAGTTGATTCTGGGCACAATGTTATTGCTGGCATGTGCCTTATGCAGCCGGTTTATGGTTTAAATTTAGGGGCTCCTGGAAATCAAAGAACAACTTCTACGTTTTACGGTTATTATGCTGCAAAAGTAAGCTCAGTGACCGCAACAAGTATTACGCTAGAAACTGCAATTCCTACTGTGGCCACACCGTCAATTACTGGAACATGGATTGATAATACTTTAGTGGGGGCGGCTTTTGTTGAGCCTCTTTTTGAAAATAAATATTTAATTGATTACATTTCTGGCGGAAGCGGCCTTTCAAAAGACTCTGCGCAAGAGCCATTTGGCGCATTTGTTCGGGTTTATCGATCAAAAATCAACGCTCCTGACGTGCTTTATAGGGTTATTGACCTTCCGGTTCCTTACCAGTCAGATCTTGGCGCTGCGCTCACAAATCCTTGGGACCCGGTTTATACTTTTGTAGACGATCAGCAAGATACCCTTTTGATCGAAAACTTTGTGGATAATCCCACTGGGGCAGAGCTTCCAAGAGCCTGCCGGTACCTAACTGACTGGCAAGACACGATCATTCAAGCCGGACGGCCCGCAGATACAACCTTAAAGGACGATATTGTCCCCTCATGGGCAGACTTTCCAATTACTGATTCAGGAATTAACGGGGACGCTGTTTTCTTATCAAGAATTTATACCGAGGCCGGTCTTTGCGATGCGCAGTCAATTTACTGGGCAGATCAAAACAATTTAGAAGGCTTTCCTCGTGACGGACGATTCGAAAACCGAATTGATACGACTTTTTCTGATCAAATCAAAGGTATTAAACAAAATAAAGACGTGCTTTTTGCATTTAAACAGCGCTCAACTGCTATTTTGCGGGGCTCTTTAGGCGAAAACGATCTCGTACTCGAAATACTCGAAACGGATGCTGGCTGCCTAGATCATAGATCAATTCAAGACGTTGAGGGGTCACTCATTTGGTGTGATTCTGATAAAGGATTCTGGGCCTGCGTAGCGGGAAGGCTTCCGGTTCACATTGGAAAGCCAATTGCAGATCAATTTCAAAACGGAGACATTATAAAGACCTTTGCGGTTGCAGCGAATTGGGCCCGCCGTGATGTTTATATCTGCTACCTTTCAAATGCGGCTTTTGCCTTTGACTACAGCGATGCTCGGAACATCTGGTATCAATGGAGCCCTGGCTATAAGTCTGTTCTCGCTTCGGCAGATGATGGATTTTACTTAAGTGACGGCACAAGGTTCTGGAAAGCCAAGGACACGCTAACGAATTGGGACTGTTCAGACTACAAATCTGCAATTCCAATGCGGGCGTATAGCGCTTGGCTTAATTTTAAGTCCCCTACGATTGATAAAAAGTTTCACCGAGTGTGGGTCAATTCGATTCAAGGCGATTTCACATTAAAAGTACGGCAGTTTGGAAATTACCTTCAGACCCAGCTCGGCGAGATTTCGGTTAATTTTTTAGCCGAAGCAAATAAAAAGTTTATTAAAAAAGAAATCAAGACCAATATGGAAAAACTATCGTCTTTATCAGTGGGCTTTGCGCACGATACGGCGGCAGAAAGAGTTAAGATTCAGGGCTGGGAGCTCGAATACTCGGCAGATTATGACCTTGGGGAGCCAAAAGACTAATGAATAAGCTTAGGCGGTTAGCAAAACTAAGGCAGTACAAGGGCGGAAATGTTGGTGAGTACCTACAAGGGGAGCACCGGCAAAACCTTATTGCTATTGAAGAAGCGCTTCGCATAAACGATACTCAAGAGGCAAGCCAGCCAACGGCAAATGTGAACGATGTCTTGTGGTATTGGACTCAGAAAACTACTTTTGCCAACGTTAGAACTGCGGTTGCGACAGATCAACCTTTGGATTTTACTGACATTAACTCAATATCAGTTTTAAAGTTTGGAGAAATTGGGCCAGGCGAGTTTAGGCCTGGATTTACTGGAAAACTTTTAATTGAAACTCGCTTTTTTGCTTTGTTTGGGACTGTAAACCGAGCAATGTCGATTAACTTGTCTTCAAGCGATCCGGCCTTTTTTTATGGGTTGAATTTTGTAACCGATGGATCTGGCGCTATTCGTTCAAATAGACGAGGAAATGTTATTTTAGATGTAAACCCAGGAACAGTGATTTATTTTAAATACAGCTCAGATATTGCGACTAGCAGCTTGAGCGGCGGATGTTTAAGCTTAAAACTTACCAGAATCGAATAGAGGTTTTTATGATTTTTGGATCAGGATCAATGATTGATGACGCAAGAGGCGCATTGGCTTCTCAGCAAAGGCGAAATGCTTCAGCGGAAGCTCAAAAGAGAGCGCAGCTTGAACAGCAGTACGGCGGAAATGTTCCGTTTTCTGATTTAAATTTAGCTCAAGACTTTATCGGCGGTAAACAATTTGCTCAGCGTGAACTTGTTGACGATCCTCAAATGCAAGAACTTCTCGCAAAGCGCAGAGACCTTGCTCAAGGATATGACGGCCAGACTTTAGGCGCACTTCGTGGCCTTGCCAGAAATGAAATCGCAGGACAGCAGAATCAAGCACTAGCAGGACTTAGGTCTGCGGCAGCTCGTAGCGGTGCAGGCGGAGCCCGGGGGGCGGCAATGCAGCAAGCAGCTCGCCAAAAAGCTATGGGGCAAACTGCGGATGCAGAAAGAAAAATGATGCTCGATCAGGCCCAGAATATCAGAACTGGCACTGGCGACTTAGAAAAGTTCTTATTTAATCAAAAGTTTGGAGTCCTTGGAACTGGCGCGGGAATGGCTCAAATCGGAGCTGGTCAGCGGGCAGCAGATGCTCAGGTCGCTGCTGCAAAAGACAAAGGTCCAAAGGGTTTATTTCAGCAATTTGGCGACTTTTTAGGATTATAAGAGGGTACAATGACAGAATTAGAAAGATTTTTAAATTTAAACGGAATGCTGTCAGTTGACCCAAAACTTGAGGCTTTAGAGCAAAGGGTGTCTGCGCCGCAAATTTCTGTTCAGCCCGTTAGCGAAACAAAAGGGCAGGCTTTAATTCCTGGGCCAATCCAAGTTACTGAGGAAATGGCTCCAAGGGCGACCACAGAATTTTTAGCTAACACTGGTAATCAGGGGTATAGCATTAGTAGGGATCGCCAGGCCGAAGAAATTGCAAGATCTGAAGCTCTTGAGACAAGAAAAAATGACGCTCGTGAAATGGCTTTAGATTCAATCAATCGATACGCCCGTAGCTCTCCGGCTGGTCCTCAGTTTGATTACCAGGGTGAGTATGATGCTTTAAAAAAGGAATCAGACTCTATAAAAGTTCCTCAAAATAACCTTTTAGCTCAGGCAATTGCCTCTTTGGGCCCCGCTTTGGCTGGTCTTGCGGTTGGCGGTCAAGCTGGATACATGGCCGGAGGAAAGGGCGGAGAACAGTCTGCCGATTCTTACCAAAAATTTAGAGAGTCTGAAATAAAAGGCGCTTTAGGAAGAAAAGAAGAAGTATCAAAAAGACTTGTTGGCCTATCTCAGCTTTTAAATGCCTCTGCAAATGCGAGCGATAAAGTTGCTGGACAAATGCGAGATAAGGCAAAGTTTGAGTTTGATGCGTTTAGAAATCTGTTTAAAGACGACCAAGAAATGCAAAAGTATATTGAAGACAATGCTTCAAAACTTGATTCCCTGACCTTGGGCTTTATTAAAGATTTTGGTCTTGCGACTAGCAAAGATCAGCAGTTTGGTGAAAAACTTGGGGCCGATTCTGAAATAGAAAGATTCAAGCAAGAAATGGCAAATAAGCGAGCTGCAATGATGGCCGCTGCTGCTGCAAAAAGACAGCAAGATAGACCTCTTTCGGAGAGCCAAGCAAAAAATGCTTTTAACTACGCTATGGCTGGACAAGCAAATGCAGAGCTGCAAGAAATTAAAAAAGCAGTCGGCGCACTTCCATCTGAAACTGACAGGTTTTTTCCATTTTTCAAACAATTGGCGCAAGGCGAATATACTGACATTGCTGCAACCATTGCGGGGCCAGAAATTCCCGAGCTTGTAAAAGAACAAGTTGCTGCCGAGCTTTTATTCTTGGAAGCAATTGGCCGAGCTGCATCTGGTGCGGCGATTGCATCGCACGAGTGGCGTAATTTTGAAGGTCAATATTTTACAAGAAAAGGCGACAACGCAACCGTTGCAAAAAGAAAAGAAAACGCAAGAGCTAGAGCTGTAGATATGTTTGGCGTTGCTTCTGGACCTGGCAGGGCTTTAGTGCCGGCTCCAAACCCTACGCCTACAAAACCGCAAACTACTGGTCAAGATCCAAAAGTGGCAGAGTATGCTAAGAAATTTAACCTTTCTTATGAAAAGGCCAATCAAATCATTGAAAAGCGAAAGGCTGGTAAATAATGGCTGAAGTTGACATTTTTGCACCGCCTACCGAAGAAGAACTAAAAGATGATTTATTTGCTCCGCCCACTGCCGATGAACTTGGCGGAGCGGTGGAGCCTCTTAGCGAACTTGGAACTTTTGCTGCTGAGTTTGGAAATACGGCATCAATGGGCTATGGGCCTAATATTATTGCAGGTATAAAAACTGGCTCGGTCACAAGTCCAGAATACATTTCTGAAAGAGACCGATTAAATCAGGTTTTGGAATTATCAAAAGATGTAAATCCAAAGTCTGGCTATGCCGGGACTGCTGCGGGAGCCTTATCAACTATGGCAATTCCATTTGCTGGCGCAGCTAAGGGAGCTACAGTTTTTAATAAAATTGGTAGGGCCGCTGGTTTAGGCGCTGCCGCAGGTGCAATTCAAGACACACCAGAAGCGGAAGGTCAGCTTACTACGCCAGAGCTTGAACTAAAAGAGCGTGGTAAAATGGCAGGTTATGGCGCGGCAATTGGCGCAGTTTCTCCCATGCTTTCCCTTCCAATTCCAGATGAAGTTGAGCGTGGTTTTTCTGCCTTGGGGCCTACAAAAAAAGCCGTAATGGAAGCTTTAAAAGGCGAAAAAGGTGCAAAAAACATCACTCGAGAAAATGTTGTAAATTTTGCAAAATCTCAGGGAATTTTAAAAGCTGGATCGACAGTCGAAACAATGCAGGCCGTTGCGCCGGACGTTCGTCGAAATGTTGGTATGAAGCTTTCCGAGGTTTATGAAAATGCCTCAAAGATTGCTCAAGATAAAATGCATAGCATGGCTGAAACCAGCTACACAATTGGCAGAGATCGATTATTAGATATTAAAAATAAAGCATTGGCTGCCGTTGACATTGAAATGAAGTCTTCAAAAGACAAGGGAAAAATAAAAAGCGCAATTGCTGAATATTTTGACGAAATGCAAGATACGTTCGGCACTGGCGTTCCTGATATTACTGACCTTCACGACATAAAAATGGCCGTTGCAAAGCTTGCAAAATACTCAAAAAACGCCGCAAAACAGGGCTCCGGTATTGCTGATTCCGAAAAAGCTTGGGCAAATACCGAGAGAATTATTTCTTCGGAAATTGAAAGCGCAATTGAGGGGCTTGCAAAAGAAGCTCCGCAGCTTGGCGCTCAATTAAAGCAATTTAACAAAGAATATCAGTTAGCAAAATATGTTGAGGACGTTTTAGATAGCCGCCTTGCTGGAGATTTATCTACTCAGCGCGGAACCGGCGTTTTTACAATGCTGACCGATACAATTCAGCCAGCTGTGGATTCAACTTTATCTGCAGTTGCGGGTGGCGGAAACATTGTTACAAACGCAGTTAACAAGGCCCTTGGGCCTCTTGCGCCAAAGGCACAAAATATCCCTTTTGCTGCCCCACTTGGTATGCAACAATCCATAATGTCACCAATGGACAGATACAAATACGAAAAAACCCAAGGAGGGCAATAAAATGTCAGTAGAAGGAATCAAGGAATTATCAGAAGTTTTGGACGCGGTAAAAATTGTTGCAGTTGCAGGCGTTAAAATCGCTAAAGACGGCAAAGTAGGCGCAGACGATTTAACTCACTTAGTTGAGCTTGGCGCTCAGGTTGGTAAAATTGCTGAAGCAGTAAAAGGTCTTGAGCTTATCGAAGAGGAAATCAAAGGACTTACTCTTGAAGAAGCAAAGCTTGTTGTTGAAAAGGTTTATGACCTAGTTGCATCAATTAAAGAAGCAAAGGCTTAATTTATGACAAAGTTGTGGGAGCTGATAAAGCTCCTTCCAACTTTGTTTGGCCTGCTTGCGCAGCTCAAACAGCTTTGGGAGGACTACCAAAACAAGCGTCATGCCAAGGCTAAAGAAGAGCAAACCGCTGCTATTGATAAAATCGAAGAAGCTAAAACCGCTGAAGACGTTTGGAAGGCCAATGAAGACAAAACTCGCAATATGCCTTAGTTTGCTTTTAACCGGCTGTATGGAAGGACTTCCAGACAAACCGGCTGGATGGGCCTGCACTTACTTTTACGACGAATCTGGCAAAGATACGGGCTTTTACTGTAATGGCTTAAAGTACCCAGAATCTCGCCAATTTTATGCTGTCGATGACCCAGAAATTCAAAAAGCCCATGTAATGCCTCTTAAAACTTTTGAAAAATACCAAGCTTATGTCCAGACATTAAAAGAAATGGCTGAAAAGAGATGTCGATAGTTCAATGGTTTAAAAACTTATTTAGGAGAAAGCCTGTGGAGCAAAAGCCAATTTCCGTGGGAACATCTGTTGCAGGAGCAAAAGGTCTTTTGTGGTATCCAAAAGCTGTAAAGCCCGCTCGCAAGATGCCTACTCGTGGTCTTTATTCTGGCGGGTATCCACAAGGGGCTGTGGTGCATTTTACTGCTGGCCGAGATAAAACAGAGCAAGACGCTTTAGGCACCTATTCTTGGGGCTGCGATGAGGGTTATACCTTTTTTGTTATTGGCCCGACTGGGATTGTGTATCAGGGTTTTCCCTTAAATGAATGGGGATCTCACGCTGGTGTTTCAAAATGGCCTAGCCTTGGCTCAAGCGTGTCAACAAAGCTTGTCGGGATTGAAGTCGCTTGCGCTGGCGAATTAGATAAAAACAGAAAATCATGGTTCGGAGTTACTTACCCCGAAAATGAGGTCAGATACGTCACTGAAGCGGCTTACGGCTGTCCAACAGGTAATTACAAGAAGTTTACCGAGGCTCAAGAGAAATCGCTTGTCGAGCTTTTAACGTGGCTTAAAACTAACAATTCAAAATTTAATCCTGATTTAATCTTGGGACATCATGAAGTTTCAGGCAAAAAGGGAATTGGGTCTTGGCGAAAAAATGATCCTGGCGGGGCGCTTTCAATGACTATGGATCAGCTACGAGCAAAAATAAAGGCGGCAAAATGAGAACTAAAACTATGATTTTTATGGCAGTGACTGTTTTTGCAATCCTAGCATGGGACATTTACGCAATCTTGGCTGGCGGCACCGAAAGCACTATCTCGCAAATTATTATTGAACTTTCATACGAATATCCAGCAATGACATTTGCCCTTGGCTTCGTTATGGGCCACCTGATGTGGCGGGTCAAAAGTAACAAGGCACTACAAAATGCGGGCATCGACAAAAAATAAAAAAACCGAAAAAATCAATCAAGCCCAAGTTCTTTCTTGGTGCTTATCGCAAGGCTGGATCGTCAACAATTACGACTCTAAGGGCTCTTATAGCGCTAAGGCTGGCAGGTACACAAAAAACCCAGGGCTTCCAATCGGTCAAAGTGATATTTTGGGCTGTGATCGGTATGGCAACTTAACAGCCGTCGAAATCAAAGTCGATGCCACTGAAGACGTGGTTCGCTGGTCCCAATATCTTTTCCTTCGCAGATTTATTCATGTGGCATTTGTTGCGGTCGTATCGACCCCAGAGCAATTAGCCGAGGCCCATGCAGAGTGGATTTCAAGCGGATCACAAAAAGGAATGATCGAACGCCTGCCGAAAAAAGCCCTAATGGAGACCCAAGAGGGCGGAAAAAAGGTTAAAAAAGTTGTTCCGATTCAGTGGGATTAGTAGGCTTTCCAAGGCTTGCTGTAAAAGGTTTGGCCGTTTACGTGTAAGACAGTCTCATAAATGCCAAGTGGGGCCTTAAAAGTTTGTCCTTTTAGCTCTATGCAAGTTTCTTCTTTTGCGCCGCCGTTAGGGCTGAAGTGAGTTTCTAAGAAGTGCCTAACATGGTTAGTATCAGCAAAATTTAAATCTGTTTTTCCAGCAATAAATCCTTGAACCCAATACAATACTTGTTCGTGTGTCATTACTTGTCCTTGCCTTCTAAAACCTCATCAATCTTAATTTCAAGTAGTCTGAAAGCCTTTTCATGCAAAACTTGAAACTCTTTTGATTCGATTGCCTTTTGTCCAAAACTTATGGCCATCATTGCGTAAACTGCTTTTTGAGATGGGGTTACTACAAAAATAAACATTGATACAAAGCATCCCACTGAAAATCTTTTTAGTAATTTTTTCCCTTCATCTTTTAAATCATTGTCTGAAGCTGCACAGTAGCCAACAATGCAAAAAAATAATAAAATTATAAATAAAATTAATGATATTAAAGAAACCGAATCAACGATTTCGCTTAAATAAATCCAACCAATCAAACCCACAAAACCCCCTTATTCCATATTTTTAAAATCATTACCCTTTCCCTTCCATAATCTTTTGGATGTCCTCAGCCGATCCCTGAATTGTTTTGGTGCCTTTTTCGTGGTTTAAAAGACAGCGCATTAAAAGGGTTCCCCATGCGTTAGCGCATCCTGCCTCAGTCAAAAAATCATTAAAATCGGCCTCAAGCTGATAGACAGTGTTGTTAAAAACAAGCTTAATTGTTACCTTGTCAGTTTCCATTGAATGGATTGCTTCGGTTTCCACAAAAGCTCCAAAAAGGTTCATTCCGTATTCTTTGATGTCTCTTGTTGTAACTTTAATCATTGTGCTGCCACTTTTTTCTAAATTGGTCATATTGCCACCCGTTACTTTCCAGCCATAGCCTGGCCTGTAAATACTTTTCTGTAAAGCTTGTTAATCCCATTGCGTGGACCCTGTTATGATCTAAGCCGCAAAGAGGCATTAAATTCCATGGCTCGTCAGGCCCTGAAGCCCCTTTTGTTTGAATGTGATGCCCAACAGCGCCATGCGCTCCGCAGATAATGCACCTTAAATTCTTAAAAGAATCCAAAAGCTTTCGATCTTTGGTGCGCTGGGGTTTTTGCATTATTCTTCCAAAAAGCTTTTAAGCGTGTCGGCGTTATTGCCTACTTCTTTTTCTTCAGGTTCCCAGGTTGATTTTAAATCGTCATACAAGTGGACCCCATTAAGCGCAGCCGAGTAGTTGCCTCGATATGACCTTGCAATAGCCTTTGCGAACAAGAGGGCCTTCGGGTAAGTGTTCCAAACATTGCGGATTAAATTGGCTTTTTTGGCTTCATCCATTGTGAATGAATATTCATTAACAAACGGCGAGCCTTTTCGCTGGGTGCGCACGATACATCCCCAGGCTGGGTCTTTTAAGTTCCCATTGTCATAACAAATCTTTTTACCTTCTTCGTTAATGTAAAACACTTCGTCATAACCAAAATCAGGATCACGCTGTGCTAAAGCCGTAAACAGCGAGCCAAAGACCGAAAACTTGCCGTGGATGCAGGCAATCTGTCCTAGGGCCGATAAAGCTGGTAATTGCAGTTGCTTTGCAAAAAGAATGGCCCCCACAGCCTCGCCATCGGTTTTTAAGTGCTGAGGGATAAGTCCTGCGGCTCTGTAGGATTTAACCGCCTTAGCAAGCTGCTGGATCGTTTCAGCCTGTATTTCGCCGCTAACGTCTAAATCCATATCGGACTGCATGACTTTAACTTCTTTTGTGATCTTTTCTATTTCTTCGGGTGTTACAACTTCCATTTTTTTATCATCTCCATGTGTCCGTTTTGCGCTTCTTGTGCGGTGTTATAACCTTGCAAATCAATTTCTATATAATCAGAAATTTCAGGGCAGCCGCATTTTAAAATGTTCTCTGAAGTTTTAAATACCATTGTTTCGTAGTGCCTTCCAAAGCCAATATCTTGTTTTTCGTTGTTGTAATAATATTCGCCAATCGTTGAAACAATAACGTGTTTTTCTGGCAAATACGTTGCTAGCGCAAAGAAACAATCTTTTGCACAAACAAAATGCTGCTTATGGCCTAGCCAGACTTCACTCATAAAATGTCCTCTTTTTCCCAAGCCCATGCTGGCATTGAAGTTTGAATAATTCCTTTTTGTCTTTGAGACCAATCTTTTGCCTCAAAACGCTCTTTAAACTCAAGTAAAGCTTTTTTTGCCCGGCTTTTGCCAAAGTCCAGCATTCCGCTATCTGGAGCGACTTCAAAAACTCTGTAAGGAGCCGTAGTTTCAGCCACAAGCCAACAAAAGTTTTCTACTGGTCGTCCTAAGACTTGGCTCATTCCTTCCAAGTAAAGCGCAGCTTGAATGTCCCGGCCTGTGTCGTAATGGTCCCGCTCAAACTTTCTAATGCTTCCATCGGCTGCGGTTTTAACATCTAAGACGATTCCGATTTTATCGTTTACAAGATAAGCATCGGTTTTAAAACTAACAGTGACGCCGGTCTCATGGGTAAAGTAGCAAAGCGCCTCTTTTTCAGCGGGCCAAATAATCTTAGAAAACATAAGGGTCTTTTTGACGTTTTCGACAATAGTTTGGATCATTAAAGACTTTTCTTCAGTCAAAACAATTTTCCCTTGCGGGTCAAAAAGCGACTGACAATCGAATTCTGGCTGCACTTCTTTAATGCTTTTAGCAAGATCTGCTTTTGTGCCGTTGGTCTTTAGACCTAATTCTTTTGCCATAGCCTTTAGTTCTTCAGCAGAATAATCAGGGATGTTGCTCGGGTGGAAAGTGTATTTTGAAGCAAATAACTCGGGCTCTAAGATAGCCTCATGAATAGCAGTGCCTAGCTCCATTGCGGCAGTCGTTTTCTTTCGCTTTTTAATGTATTCCCATTCGTAAATCGAAGGGCATTCAATAAATTTAATTAAAGCCGAAGGCGAACAAACAATCTTATTTTCTCTGTCAGGAACAGGTCCAAACCCATGCATAAAAGTCCTCTCTTGTTAAGAGAGACCTGTTTATTTATTGTTTATCTTTATGTCAACGGATAAATATTTTTCCATAAGCGGATGAAACGTCTTGTCTTTTTTATATATCGAAGTCTTTACCTGTTTGCTAATGCCTCTTTTGTAAATCTCAATGCCCAGGTTTTCGTATTCCGGTTTTTGCAGCATGATATTTAGGTCAGTGGCAGTCATTCGAGAGTGGCGAAGGCAAATAGGCCGAGACCAGCCTTCTCTCCAAGATTTAATAAAGATTTCCATTTTTTGTTTGCCGGTCATCAAAGCCTCAAAAGTTTAATTGTGAGTAGGTTGCCTGCAAAGATGCCAAAGACAAACGCTACTGTCAAAAAAACCATAAGGTCAATGCTATCCACCTGCGTAATAGCGTGTGCTCGGCCTTTTATATTTTTGGGTCGATTCTTTATCAGATTTAAACCAGGTTTCTTGAACTTTGATAAAATTGTTCGGCATTGCGCAAATTTGACCTGAACTAAGCGCAATGATGTTATGAGTTTTGTGCTGTTCTGGATCGCTGGCAAGGCCCCTCCCTTGATAGTTGATCGTAAATAGGTACTGTCCAGACCCAAGGCCCTGAACGTCGACTGTGGCGTCTTTTAAGAGGTCGTACTCAATAATTGAAGCTGGGCCTTAGAGGCAGGTATATGGCTGCAAAACCTCATTGTCTAGCCATGCCTCTTTTTCTTCGTAAAACCACAAAGCCTCACAAGGCAGTCCCGACCAAACTGCGCCACTTGCTAAGTAAACCGTCCAGCGGATTGCTTCACCGTTTCTGCAATCTGCGCCCATTAAATAGGCTTCGACCAAGCCAGCTTCGACTCCGTTTGTTAAATAATGCTTTTCGACGTAAAGTTTAATTGCTGGCAGATTAATCATTTTTCCCTTTTTAAAAAAGTTATGCCTTTGTTTTGCCGCTAGGAAGGTCCATTAGTTTCCTCAATTATTGTTTCGCCATTGTAACAATCTTTTTTTTCAGCCAATACAAGGCCCATTTTTAAAACTGAGTAACCTTTTTCTTCGCTATAATAATCAACTTCCTTTATGTATGCGCAATCAATTATCGTCCGAGCATCGCCGTCATAATGCGCAAAAACCATTAAGTCTTGAGGCTGCTTTTGTAAAAACTTGATTAGTTCACTAACTGTCATCACTTCACCCCATGCTTTTCTCGATAATACCTAATAGATTCCGTCAAGATTTTTTTGTTTAGCTTAAACTCCGGTTCATCCCACTGTGTTTTTAAATCTTTAAACTCAAGAGATTTCAATTGGTCAAAAGTAAATTTACGACATCCCCATTGGACATAATCGTCAAAAATTGTGGCAAAATATTTCATATTTACTATTTGAATTGGAAGATATTTCATTCCTTTAGTATTTAAAAGGTCCGCATAGCTAAGGTTCGCATAGCTAAGGTTCGCAGAGCTAAGGTTCGCAGAGCGAAGGTTCGCAGAGCTAAGGTTCGCAGAGCGAAGGTTCGCAGAGCGAAGGTTCGCATAGCTAAGGTCCGCAGAGCTAAGGTTCGCATAGCTAAGGTCCGCATAGCTAAGGTTCGCATAGCTAAGGTCCGCAGAGCGAAGGTTCGCAGAACTAAGGTCCGCAGAGCGAAGGTTCGCAGAACTAAGGTTCGCAGAACTAAGGTTCGCTTTTTGTTTTATTGCCAACTCAACCGCAAATCTCCAATTTTCTGCCTCAACCTCAATTATCAATTCACCAGAATATCTGTTTTTAATTTGAAATTTCACTTCGTCACCCCATGCTTTTTTAAACAATTAACGCAAGTAACAGTATCCCATCGAGTTGAGCCTTTGTAAGAGCCTCGGTTGTCAACTTTGCATATTGGCCTAACTACCCAGCCAAAAAATGCAGAGTACATGCGGCTCATCTTATGGATTTTTTTCACTTTGCTGTCCTATGTAATTTACAAATTCATAATTTTGGTTTGAATCATCCAAGCCGCAATCGCCTCTGTTCTTATGCTTTTTGCAAAACATTCGATAGGCGCTTGAAGGGCTTTCGGATTTATGACCCTCTCGGCAGTAATCAAATTTTTTCTTGGCAATAACTTGAGCCAGTTGATCGCAACCCTCTTGGTCACAAATATCATTTTCGCCAGCATAATAAGCTCCGCCACCCTCTGCAAATTGGATAAACTTGTGATCTAAAAGCCTAACTGCATATTCGATATTAGATGCGTATTCCTCTTTTATTAAAACACCCTTACGCCAAAACTGTATTCTTGCAGAAATGCGCCATTCATCGCCCGACATTTCACTTTCTTTGAATCTTGGAACTGTTTCAATAATGATCTTGTCGCAAGCTTGCGCATCTGGCTTTAAATCTCTTCTGTCTTTCATCACTTCACCCCATGCTTTCTATTTTTCATATTCACAATAGCAAGATTTTTCCCGAGACCATTTTAAAGCGATGTTCCTCCCTAGCTCATACCAGGATTTTCCACAAATTTTGCACACTACTTTTATTTGGTTTTCATGATTGCATTGCCAATGAGCCCGAGACTTTGTTGTAATGATCTCGTGCTTGCAAGTCCATTGAAGAAAAAATCTAAGCCATGATTTCACTTCGTCACCCCATACTTTTCTAAATAGGCGTTAAATTCGTTTGGATTTTTCGACAAGAAACTTGCGCCTAAATTGTAAGACTCTGTAATTTCCTGACCCATTAAGCTATGCGGGCTCATCCAAGGTTTTACCTTGTTTTGCATTTTTATTATCGTCTCAACCGCGTCCTCAAGCCTCTCTTTGAGGCGCTGGTTTTCTTGCTGGAGGGATTTAAAAGCAGAGTATTCAATCACACGAATAGGCTTTAGTTCTTCGGTTGGTTGCCAAGGACCAGCAACAACGAACCTATCTGAGCCATCCGCAATGTCTCCAACACAAGAAATATGCCAGATTAAGGGGATGTTGGCTATTTCCTTATTCGCCATCTTGGGCCTCTATTTCTTCGGGCTTGATGTTCTTTTTCCAATTAACCATCTGACCAGTATCAATATCAATCCAGAGGTCTAAATAGTCGCCATAATGACTGCCCTTTCCATCCTCGCCATAAGGAAAAAAGCCTGGGACATAGCCTTCTTTTTCAAAGATTTCTTTTTTGTTTTCATCCAAAAAAACGTAAGTTCCGTCGTCTCTGATTTTGGCGTGGAGCCTTACATACTTGCAGTTAATCTTTTTTGCAGTCTTAATTTCCATCCGACCCCTCGCTTTTTATCTCAGTTAAAACCATTTTAAATTTTTTGCCGATAACGCCTTGCTTTTGCAGAACGTCCGCTTGATCTCCAATAGGTCTAACATAGCCGTCACTTGCCATTACCCAATAAGTATCAATTTCAATTTTCAAAGGCTCTCTGATTTCTTCGTAAGTCCAGCGAGCCAAAACGCTTTTATAATACCATGAGCTTACTTCGCTAAAGTAGTCATGATTTTGATTAACTTCATAAGTGTCATCATAATAGCCTTTTGCATTAAACTTTTCGCCCGCTTTGGCTTTTGCAATAAGTTCTTTTAAAGTAGTTGTTTTCATTCTTTAATTTCCGTTAAAACAAGATCAAAAAGCTTTCCTTCATATTTTTTATCTAAATGAAATAAAATTTGGCATCTTTCTGTGTCATACATTGCAAGGGTTCTAATCTTTGTTTCAAACTTTAATGGCTCTTGAATTTCCCTGATTTCCCAATCAGCCATAATAGATTCTGTGTTCCACCTTTGAGCACCGTGAATCGAGTCTGAATGTAGCCAATTTTCTGTGTCAATTTTCCTGTATTCAAAAACCTTTCCCGTTTTGGCCATTTGAATTATAATTGGTAGAGTTGTTTTCATTTATACCTCTTCAAAAGCAAATCCATCGCCTCAATGGCCGGCTCAACAAGTTCAGGGTAATAAGTTCCATTTCGGTCAAAAAAATCAAAGATCTTTTTTTGCCATGGTTTTTTGGTCTTGTAAAAATAATAATTCCAAGCCCATTTTGCCAAGAAAGTCGGATGCTTTACTCGGGCCACAATTAAGTGAATATGAATGTTTTCATCTGCATTGTGATCGGGCTTAAAGCGGTCCTTGTAAAGGATGTTCAGCCAAAGGTTAAGATCGCCCACATAATGCATATATCTCATCGCCTTGCGGCCATCAGTGCTTATCATGCGGTAGTAAAGCGAGCGAGTCTGAAAGTCTAACCAGTCTCGGTCATACCAAGGTTTTTTATCACCGTTGCTTTGAACTTCATTAAAGAAAAAGCCATTATTCAAAAGCACAAGCTGATAAAAGTCATTTACATCCCAAAAAGAAGTGGGCTTTACCAAAAACAATGAGCAAAAACCCAGAAAAGGCGTAAACTGATCCCTTGTAAAACTATTAACCTCACGGTCAGGGTGTCTTTTAAAAAGACCAGTGTGTTCGTCAACGTAAAGGTAAAGCGGCAAATCCTCTTTGTGTCCTAAAATCTGCCGCATAAAATAATAATACGCCGTGTGGTTTGCGCTGTCAGAGTCGTGCCTTTGGTTGCTAATTAAAATTGACGGGTAATTCGGATCAAACATTCCAAAGCACTTTCAGCATTTCGATTTTTTGAGAGGCTGGCAAATTGGACGCAATTACCAGATTTTCCATATCCTTGCTGTGATTTGCGGCGACCTGAACTCTTTGGGCACCTTCGCCAGTTACTCTTTGAAGCCTAGAGGCAAGCTTTAGTCTTTCAAAAATCGAATAACCAATAACGCCCTTATTGATTGTACGAAGGTAATAGGCCTTGTTTTTTTCATTAATGCTTTCCAAGGCGTCTAAAATACCTTGGTGATTTTTAAAAAAGTTGATCGCTTCATTATAGTAGTTATGCTTTTTGTACTTCATTTTTTCTCTCCTTATATCGTTTGATTTGTAATCGGATCTCGCAGTCACTTAATTTACGGGCCGTTGCCTTTGGAAAAATTGCCAAGCAATGCGCTGGATAAAAGGATTTGCCCGATTCAATGTTTGATACAAACTGCGGAGTAGTCCAGCCGAAGCTGTCTGCAATTTGTTTTTGCGTAAGACCTAGCTTAAGCCTAGCGGCCCGTGCGATTACGCCGTATTCTTTAAATTTCATATATACCTGCCTTTGTTTAAAACAAAATACAGGCTTTGTTTAGTTTGTAAAGAAATTTATTTAAGGTGTTTTGCTATTGTGTCAAAATTTTTAGAAATAATAATGGCAAGCTGATTAACAAGGATTTCTTCGGCTTGGCCATCCATTCCAGTGACAAAAAATTCCATTTCGCAAAGAGCTGAATGCACGAGCTCGTGAATGTAAATTTTACGAAATGTGGCCTTATCAAGCCCATGCCTAATGTGAATTACCTTTTCATGCGGATAACAATAGCCGTTAATATTGTCTGGCAAGTCTTTGTGCTCATATATTTTCCACTTTTGCCCAAAGATTACCACAGAGCCAATAAGCTTTTTCATGCCAGCCTCTTTATCCACCGGCCACGCTTGTCTAAAATCATAGGGACAAGTATGGGATGCGAGTTTTTGATAATTGTGCAGCCCAAAATTGGCTTTTCAAGCGCAAGCTTTCCGTAGTCAAAGGCCATGGCTTTATGGTCAATAAGGCAGCCTCCGGTCACTCCCCAATAAAGCTGAAGGCTATTAGCCCAGTACCTTATTTCGTATTTTGAATGATGATGGCCTTGGATATAATGCATGGACTTATTTTTAGAGTTTTTAAGCACATCGCTAGACTGCCCATGGCACAAATACAGGGGACTTCCGTCCGGTAATGTGATCGTGAGATCATGATGCCATCTCCACCCGTTAGGAGCCTCAAGAATTTCCTGATAAGTCTTCATGACTTTTTTAGGAAGGCCAAACTTTTTAGCCCTACGGTAAAACAAAGAGCCATGATTTGATTCTAAGACATCAACTTGCGGGAATAGAGTGTAAAGCTGCTTCAGAGCCCGCTTAATCATTTCTAGCTCATCACCTGGGCTTGGCAGGTCTGGATCATGGTCATGCATCGAAACGCTGTGTAGGTCACACTCATCACCCAGTGAGATAACCCTGGTTGGCTTATACTTGGCTTTTACGGCCTTTAAAAACGAAATAGCGTCTCTGTGCTGATAGGGAGCGTGAAAATCCGGCCAAACAAGTATGCAGTCGTTTTTCAATAAGCACCCCCTGTTTAAATCCTGAACAACAAGGGGGTTAATTTGTACTTAATTTAAGATTATTTAAGATTCTGACGCAGGACCATTATTTTTGCGAGTTTTTATTCAATCGTTTTAATTTGTAAAAGCTTTTGTAGCTGCCCGATTTGTGAATATTCCTGATTTTTTTGGCCATATTCTAGCTGTTTTGCGTAATCCATTATGGAATCGCCATATTTTGCCCTAGATTTTACCAATTCCCTGGCTTGAGCGTTAAAAGTATCTAAAGAAATTGTGTCACCCAAAGACCTGCAAAGACTTTCCCAGCCTCCGTAAACGCGAACCACAGACCAGCCAAGAGACCCAATAAATTCTTTTGCTAAATCTGGCGATGCGTATCCAAACTTGTCAATGGCCTGCAAAATGCTGGCAATAGTTTCTCGGGCAACAGAATCCTCGTCAAAGCTTACAGGATCAATCATGTCCCGGATCTGGGAAGGCAAAGGTACGCTTCGATTTTTTGGATTTAAGCGCCATGTGTCTAATGCGTTTAAAACATCGCTTTCTGGTAGGTCAGACACGTCTTGAAAATACATTTCGATAACCACGTCTGGGAGTTGCTTTTGGAAATACGCGCAAAGAGTCACCCATTTTAATTTTATTGCTCGACTCATGTGTTTTGCCCCCCCATTCGATTCATTTGCTCGGCAAAAGAGTTTTGCTTTTCAAACTCTTGAACGTCTTTCCCAGTAACGGCTTTTCCCCTAAGCATTTGTGTCCTAAGACTTTCTGCGTTTGCAAGACAATGCCCAACGGAGTGTAAATTTTTCAAATAAAACGAGTCGTTGTGCGTTAAATAAAAATTAATAACATCCACAGCCTCAGCCCCAAGTCGCTTTGCGAGTTGGGAAATCTTTGAATTAACCGAGGCATTGCTGACAGGTTCAACTTTGTAGCGAAGCAAATACGCTGCTTTGTAAGAATCCCAAATTTTGCGGTTTAAATCCTTGTCAGCGGGCTCTTGAGTTTTGACCTCGCTGGAACTTCTTTTCTTTTCTATTCTTTTCTTTTCTATTCTATTAATAAGGGGATCAATTTTTTCGTATGTAAGTAGCTGTAATGACTGGAGCTGATCGAGTTGACTTTGAAGTGACCCTGACTTGACTCCAGATTGAAACACAAGTGAGTCGTGACTGACTTCGATCTGACTTCGTGTTGACTCTCCTGCGACAAGCAGACAACTTAGGTATAACAACTTGGTGACTGGGCTCAAAGTTCTGATCTTTGCATCGCTCAAAAAACCAGTGGAAACCAAGATCCTTTTATGCCCAGATTTTATGTTTTCGTTGTATTTTTTCCAGTTTGTTATGGTGATTTTATAAATCGTATTTTTCATTTTACCCCTCAGTAAATGTTGACCTTACCGGGATTTTGGGCTAAAACCTTGACTGTCTGGATTCAACAGAAATCTCGGTTTTTGCCCTTGCACCTAGCAAGGGTTTCTTTTTTTCTAGGGCAAGTATTAAATACAATAAACTAATTTGGCAATTTGATTTATTTTATGCGCTTAGACCAGTAAATGGCATTACCGCAGTGCCCGCAATAAACATCATGGACATTCGTTGAGACCATGCGCCAATTGCCTTCGCCCTTATCGACCTCTTTACCACGTTCTTGAAAGACGCATTTAAAGCTTGAGCAATACCCATAAAGCTTATGCTTCTTTTTCGGCTTTGATTCGTTGTATGGGGTCTCGTGCATTTCAAGGCTGCGCATTTTAATCATGCAAAAATTACAGACTAAAATGCGTGGGGTGTCAATAAGCTATCTGCCGCCAAAAGCCGCAATTATGACAGCAATCCAAAAAATAAAGAATCCGTAAAAGCCTAAAATTAAGACAATCGGTAAAAACCTAAGAACGATTACAATAGCAAGACCGGCTAAAATGAATTCCATTATCGACTCCTAGAGTATTTTAAATGCAGATATTCGTCGTCTATAAGCTCTCTGAGCTCTTTTCTTTCATCAAGCGGGAAAATCATCTCAGAAAGAGTTTCGTTTAAACCTAGGGCCCTTACTGATTCAATAGAAACAGAGCCATCGACCTCAGCAGTAACCAGAAAGGTTTGATTTAAGGCTTTTGATTTAAATTCTACTGTTATGAACATCTGCTAACCCATTTCTCATAAGTTGATTGAGCCATTTTTTCCATTCGCTTAACTTCAGCAGCCGGAAAATCCATGATGTCGAGCTCTGTTTGTGTCTCTGGGCACCAAGCATCTAAAAGCATCTGACTGCCGTTGTCTTCAGCCAAAAAGCGGACCTGAACAAGCCTGCATACTTTTTGATCAATAGAAAGCTCGTCCGATTCAAAGTTAAATTCTAATTCTTGTGCGAAATGTCTCATAATGCCTCCGATAAAGACTAAACTAATTTGTTTACTTTGCTGTGTCCAGTATTTTAATTGGCTGCATGACTTTAAGGCAATTTTTACAAGTTACCTTGGCCCGAAGGTTGGTCACACAGACGACTTTGTTGCCAGTATAGATATTGCAGGCGGTTTTAAAGGCATTTAGGGGTGAATAATGAAGTTTGTGGGATTTTATAAGCATCCCACGGCCTTTTCTTTTGTTTTTTTATAATCGTTAAACATTGCGGTAATAAACTCAACTTTGAAGTAAAGCTCAGTTCTAAATTTCCAATACTCAAAAGGCCCCATTATTCCGTCTTGGTGATGCAAGGTTGCAGACTCGTAATCGATAACAATTTTATTATCTTTTAAACTAACTTCCGCCACGGCGTCATATTGGCATTCGTCACCATAAGGCATTGTAATTTCTTGCATTAAAGCGTTATCAATAAGGTTTAAAAGGTATTGGCCTGGGCAGTGTGATTCTAAAAGAGCAAGTAATTGATAGTCGATTGCGTCAGATTCAGCTTGAGTCATCATTTGTTTTGTAGCTTTTGATTCTTGTAGCTCAATAATTCTTAAATCAACTTCAAAAGGACAATAGTCGACAGTGCAATCTTTTGATCGAAAACCATTTTCTTTAATCGCTAATAAAGTCTTAAGTGGAATATTGTATACGTTTTGTACTTGATAATTTCTCATGTAAACCGCCTTGCTATAAACACAATGTAAACACAAACTAAACAAACTGCAAGCTGCATTTAGCCCTATTGCATTATTTACAAAGCCTTGCTAGGCTATAGTCATAAACATTATTAAAAGGATTTAATCGATGATCTATAGGGATAAAAGCCGAGAGGAACTTGAGGCAGTGCTTGAGATGCATTCCAAGTCATTTGAAGAACGACTTGGGAAAAAGCCTGATTTAAAAGCACTGAAATCCTGGGCTCTTAAAAAATATGAAACTAAAGTCGAGGAAGCTAGGGAAGGGAGCTTTGGTCATTTAAGCCCTAAAAGCCTTGAAACCCTTATTGACCTTTTGAGCCTACAAGAGTTTAAAGCAGATCACCTGGATAAGGCTTATAGCTTTGAGCAAGCAGAAACATCGGAGCAAATTGAAGAGTTTAACGCAAAGCTGGCAATGCATAATCCCGTAATTGATAACGATCCAAAGCCTAAACGGGGCAGAAAGCCTAAAAAATGAGCTTATCAGTAGCTAGGGCAGTTGAAAGAGGTGAAGAGTCTTGGGATTCAAGCGAATTCTATGATCCAACAAACTTTGGTAAGTTATCACTTGAGGCCCAGCTATTAGTTCAAAATATTTACGATGCAATGGACGAAAGCCTTGTAATGAGTAAAAAAGATACTTTCGAGGGCCTTCCAATGCATTTTCCTAAAGACATGATCGACAAAGAGTTTAACAAAGGCGCATCCTGGGCTGAATTAGAAAGTTTGGAGACAAAATGAATGATTTTATGAAGGGCTTTGCATCTAGCTTTAGCAGTGGAACTTTTTTTAGAAACGGAGCCAATATAGAGGCGATAGTTGAAGGAAAAGACTTTTCAG
>LNFM01003922.1_pt1 | contig 35854 bp, 39 predicted proteins | sample 596031 | NCBI WGS metagenome assembly LNFM01 (sample SAMN04254537, study PRJNA301005) | activated carbon metagenome | isolation source: dual media filters at the Ann Arbor, Michigan drinking water treatment plant | place: USA: Ann Arbor | reverse complement strand
ATTGAAGGCATCAAGAGCTGAGCAGGTTGTGGGAATTGCACTTAATGCTATCGATAAGCTGTTTATACAAAGTCTCTCGGGACGCCAAGAAAGGGCATTTTCTCGGGGGATCGCCGGTCATGTGGTCGGACTAGTACCTGATGTACTGGACGCAATGAGGCGGGAGGGTCTGTGTTTTCGGAGGACGAACCAAGGCAATCCTGTCTGGTATCCCGTCAAGTCACAGCTTGCTGTTGCTAGAGAGTTTTATGCATCTGGCGGTACAATAAAAAATGCTCTCCTTGAGCGACTTAGGAGGATCGAAGCCCAGTAACTGCCGCCCCCTTCGGCCGGAAGGCGATGCAATGGGCCGGGTTGGTCTCCAGCCGCGGCCCTTCGATGAGGTCGATGCAATAGGGGATGGCGGGCATCACCGCGTCGAGGCATTCGCGGATCGAGGAGGGTTTGCCGGGCAGGTTGACGATGAGCGAGCGGCCGCGGATGCCGGCCGTCTGCCGCGACAGGATGGCGGTGGGCACCACCTTGAGGCTCACCTGCCGCATCAGCTCGCCGAAGCCGGGCATCATCTTCTCGCAGACGTCCTCCGTCGCCTCGGGCGTCACGTCGCGGACGGCCGGACCGGTGCCGCCGGTGGTGAGGATGAGCGGGCAGGCCTCGACGTCGGCGAGGTCGATCAGCGCCGCCGCGATGGCGTCGCGCTCGTCGGGAATGACGCGGGCGACCGGATGCCAGGGCGAGGCGAGGAGGTCGGTGAGGGCCGCGACGATGCCGGGCCCGCCCTTGTCCTCGTAGACGCCGCGGCTGGCGCGATCGGACACGGTGACGACGCCGATGGGGACGGAGAGGGTGCTCATGCGCCTCCCTTAGCGCTCCGGGGCCCCGCGCTCAATGCGGCGTAGGCGTCGCGCGTCAGTTCCATCTCCACATGGGCGACCGTCGTGCCGCGCGCCTTGCTGGCGCGCGTCGCGAGGCCGGTTCGCACGAAGCCGGTCTTCTCGTGGACGCGGAGCGATCCCGGATTATCCGCGAAGGCCCCGGCCTTGAGGAGGTCGATGGCCGGGTCGCGGAAGGCGAGGCCCGCCATGGCGATCACCGCCTCGGTGGCGAAGCCGCGGCCCCAATAGGGCTTGCCGAGCCACCAGCCGATGGTCGCAGCCCTCCCCTGCCGGGTGAAGGTGATCATGCCGATGAAGGCGTGGGGCTCGCGCAGCCGGGCGAGCGCGAGCGCCAGCGAATCGCCCGCCAGATTGGAGGCGATGGCGTCGCCGACGAAGGCGGAGGCATGGGCCTCCGTATAAGGGTGGGGAACCGCGACCAGCATGCGGGCGACGTCGATGTCGCCGGCATAGAGGGCGAGGCGCGGCACATCCGCGAAGGTCGGCTGGCGCAGGACCAGCCGCCGGGTCGCCAGCGGAACGGCATCGAGCCAGGGAGAGGGATCGGCGGACAACACGACCTCCGTGGTGCGCCCGCCGGTATGGAACCGGCGGGCCGTCCGGGCAAGGGGCCGTGCTCAGGATCGCTCGCCGATGACCACCTTCGGCGCCGAGCGCCTCAGGATCGGGTCGCGCCAGGCCTTGAGGCTGGCCCAGAGGGTGCGGTCGAGGCGGAACTTGTCGACCGGCACGGAGCTCGCCAGCAGCCGCGAGCGGGTGAGGCCCGCGCCGATCCACTGGAAGCCGCATTTCTCGATGACGCGGCGGGAGGCGGGATTGACGACCCGGGCGCGGGCCGCCACGGCCTCGGCGCCGCGGTCGGTGAACAGGTGGTCGACGACGGCCCGGGCGGCCTCCGTCGCATAGCCGCGGCCCCAATGGGCGGTGCCGAGCCAGTAGCCGATTTCGGGATCGCCGAGTTCGGGCATCACGAAACCCGTCGCGCCGACGAGCGCGCCGTTGGTCTTCAGGGTGATGAGAAGGGGATGGTCCTGGGACGTCCAGGCGTTGGCGATCCACGTCTCCGCGTCTTTCGCCGCATAGGGATGCGGGAGATTGGCCGTCATTTCGGCAATCCGCCGGTCGTTGGCCATCGCCACAACCTGCGGGACGTCCTCGAAACGCGGCACACGGAGAACCAGCCGCTCCGTCTCGAGGACGGGCATACAGCTCTCGAGCAATTCGCCGCCGGAGCGGCCTTCCAGTTCGGTTTCGAGGCACGTCATGGCAGGTTCCTTCCCTCGCCGGTGGCCGGGCCTGGAACCATCTCCAGGACCGAAGAAAAAAGGGGCGCCGGCTGTCTCACCGGGCGCCCCTTGATCTTCGATCCTCGATCAGCGGAGCAGCCTGGCGAACTCGCCGGCGGCTCCGATGTCGGTGCCGCCTGTTACTCGGCGGCGGCAATCATCGGAACAACCGACACGTAGGTACGGTTATTCGCTTTCGTTCGGAATTCTACGCGGCCGTCGACGGTCGCGAAGAGCGTGTGATCCTTGCCGAGCCCGACATTGGTGCCGGGATGGAACTTGGTGCCGCGCTGGCGCACGAGGATGTTCCCCGAGACGACCGCCTGGCCGCCGAAGCGCTTCACGCCGAGACGCTGTGCATTCGAATCGCGACCGTTCCGAGACGAGCCGCCTGCTTTTTTGTGAGCCATGAGGAGCTCCCGATTCCGTTATGTCTTATAAGACGTCTGATTCACGAAGATGGCAACAGCAGGACGCTGCTTACCAGTCCTCACCGGATTTCTGCTCGGCCTGATCGGCCTTGGCGCGCGGCGGCTTGCCCGCCAGCAGCTCCTTGGCCTGCTCGACCCATTCCTCGCGCTTGGCGCGGCCGCGGAGCGCGAGCTCCTTGTCCTTCGCCTCGAGGTCGGCATCGGTCCAGGAGGCGATCTGCTCCCAGGAGGTGATGCCGGCGGCGCGCAGCTTCTTCTCGATCGTCGGGCCGATGCCGGCGATCAGCGACAGGTTGGACGAGTCCAGGGCGCCGGCGGCGGGCAGGGCGGCGATGCCCTGGGGCTTCGCGTCAGCGGCCGGAGCGGCCGTCTTCGGGGCGGCGGCCTTGGAGGGCTTGGCGCCGTCGACGAGGATCTCGGAGATGCGGACGATCGTCAGGTCCTGGCGATGGCCCTTCTTGCGCTTGGAATTCTGGCGGCGGCGCTTGCGGAAGGAGATGGTCTTGGGGCCGCGGGCCTGGCGGACGATCTCGGCGGAAACCGAGGCGCCGGCCACGAAGGGCGCGCCGATGGTGATGCCGGCGTCGCCGCCGACCATGAGAACCTCGGGGAACACGACCACGTCGCCGGCTTCGGCTTCGAGCTTCTCGATGGTGATCGTGTCGGCGGCGGCAACCTTGTACTGTTTGCCGCCCGTCTTGATGACTGCGTACATCGTCTGTCGTCCTTGTCTCGACGGGCCTTGGCGCATCCTTCAGGGGAGCGGCCGGCCGTCTTCTTGTTTGGTCTTGCCGCCCCGTGGGAGGCGGTTGGTTCGCGCTCGGAGCACGGGCTTGACCGCATGACACGGCCAGGCTGAAGCTCCAAGAGGCGGCTCAATGATGGATAAGGCGGCGAGAGTCAAGGAAAACCCTGCAACGCCGGGGCTTTTTCTCGCCCGCGGATGCCCCTGCGCCGGGGCGTGGCCCCGTCCCGTCCCGACCCTTCCCGCGGTGCGGCGGATGCCGGCCGGCGCCCGCGGCGGCGACGCTCTGCGCGGAAATCGTCGCCGGCGCCAATGCAGCGCTTGAATGCGCCGTCCCGTTCCGCTATGTCGCGCTTCGCTTCAACAGCCGGCGATGGTCCTCATCCATCGCCCATGCGACCGCGGAGAGGTGGCTGAGTGGTTGAAAGCACCGCACTCGAAATGCGGCATACGGGCAACCGTATCGGGGGTTCGAATCCCTCCCTCTCCGCCAAAGCCCTCTGACATCGTTGATCGTTTTTCGCGCCTCGGGGTGCCTCGGCGTTGCGGCTCCCCGACAGGCTCAGTCGCCGTCGCGTCACTGTCCCGGCGGGCGGGTGCCTTCCCATGGCGTCTGTGCCGTCCTCATGGCCCCGAGCCGCAACCTGACGACAGAGGGCCGGACGATCGCCCGCCGCGTCGCGGGCGGGCGATCGGGAGATCCGGGGCTCATCTCACTTCGTCAGGCCCATGGTGCGCGGCAGCCAGAGCGTCAGCTCGGGAATGAAGGTGATCGCCACCAGCGAGAAGAGCAGCGGTACCAGCCAGGGCAGGATGGCCACCGTCGTCCGCTCGACCGTCATCCCCGATATTCGCGCCAGCACGAAGAGCACCATGCCGAGCGGCGGGTGGAGCAGGCCGATCATCAGGTTCAGCGTCATCATCACCCCGAAATGGATCGGGTCGATGCCGACCTTCAGAAGGATCGGCATCAGCACCGGCACCAGGATGGAGATCGAGGCGATGGGCTCGAGGAAACAGCCGACGATGAGCAGCAGGATGTTGACGAGAACCAGGATGACATAGGGGTTGGTGGTGATCGACAGCAGACCCTCGGCCGCCAGTTCGGTGAGCCGCGTCGTCGTCAGCACCCAGCCGAAGAGGGACGCGGCGGCGACGATGAGCAGGACGCTGGCGGTGGTCTCGATCGTGTCGAGCGTCACCTTGTAGAGCTGCTTCCAGGTCAGCGAGCGGTAGAGCACGAAGCCGAGGATGAGCGCCCAGGTGCAGGCGGCGATGGCGGCCTCCGTCGGCGTGAACCAGCCGAAGGTCATGCCGAGGATGATGATCATCGGCGTCAGCAGGGCCGGCAGGGCCGAGACGAAGGTCATGCCCAGCACCTTCCAGCGGAAGACCTGGTCGCGGCCCATGTTGTAGCGCCGCGCGCACCACCACACGAAGATCATCATGCTGGCGGTCATGAAGAGGCCGGGGATGACGCCGCCGAGGAACAGCGCGCCGATGGAGACATTGGCCATCATCCCGTAGATGACGAAGGGCAGGGAGGGCGGGATGATCGGCCCGAGGGTCGAGGAGGCGGCGGTGACGCCGACGGCGAACTCGGTCGAGTAGCCGTGATCCTTCATCGCCTTGATCTCGATGGTGCCGAGGCCGGCCGCATCGGCGATGGCCGTGCCGGACATGCCCGCGAAGATCACCGATCCCACGATGTTCACCTGGGCGAGCCCGCCGCGCATCCAGCCCGCCGAGGCGACGGCGAAGTCGTAGATGCGGTTGGTGATGCCGGCGGAGTTCATCAGGTTGCCGGCGAGGATGAAGAAGGGCACCGCCAGGAGGGGGAAGGAATCGAGGCCGCCCGCCATGCGGTGCAGCACCACGAAGTCCGGGATGAGGGCGACGAAGTGGGTGTAGTAGAGTGCGGAACCCGCGAGCGCGATGAAGACGGGGATGCCCGCGAGCAGCGCCACGAAGAAGATGAAGATGACGATGGTCATGGCGTGCCGCCGGCCTTGGTGTCGGTGCTGAGGGGATCGGGCCGGCTGAAGCCGGTGCGGGCGCCGCGCCAGACGATCTGTCCCTGGCGGAACAGCATCATGAAGCAGCCGATGGCGATGCCGCCGTAGACCAGCGACATCGGCCAGTCGAAGACGGTCATGTAGAGGTTGTGCATGCGCTCGGTGATCAGCACCGAGAACCAGGCGAGCAGGCCGATGAAGACGAGCTTGGTCACCTCCACGGCGCCGATCAGCAGGCGCTTCAGCGTCCCGTCGCGCATGACGTTCTGAACCAGCTCGACGGCGATGTTGGTGTTGCGCCGCACCACCATGGCGCCGCCGACGAAGACGAGCACCATCAGCAGGTAGCGGGCGATCTCCTCGGTCCAGGACAGGCTGTTGTTGAGCACGTAGCGGGTGAAGAACTGCAGGAAGACGATGAAGGCGAGGACCCAGAACAGGGCGATCGCCATCCAGTCCTCGACGTGCTTCTCGACGACGACCTCCTCGTCCTGCGCGACGATGAGGTGGACGTCGTCGCTCGGTTGCCCGGCGGGCGGCGGGTTGGGTGACATGGCATGTCCTCGCGGCGCGAAGCCGCTATGGAAGTCTGATGGGACGAGGGCGGTGCGGAGACGCCGCCGCGCGGGCGGCGCCTCCCGGAGCCGGGATCAGCTCGAGCGGGCGAGGCCCTGCAACGCGTCGTATTCCGCCTTCGACCAGCCGGCGCCGGAGGCCGCATCGTTGTGCAGCGGCATGGCGGCGGCGCGGAAGGCGGCGCGATCGGGGGTGACCACGGTCTTGCCGAGCTTGCGGAACTCGTCGGCGAGCTTCTGCTCGCTCTCGCGGATCTGGTTCGAGGCGCGCGAGGCGGCCTGCAGCAGAACCTCGTTGAACGTCGCCTTCTCGGCGTCGTTCAGGCGGCCCCAGACATGCGAGCCGACGATCGACAGGAGCGACTCCGTGATATGGCCGGTGAGCATGATGTGGCTCTGCACCTCGTAGAACTTCTTCGCCATGATGGTGGGAAGCGGGTTCTCCTGCCCGTCCACCGTGCCCTGCTGGAGGGCCAGATAGACCTCGGCGAAGGCGATCGGCGTCGCGTTGGCGCCGACCGACTTGGTGAACATCAGGAACAGCGGCGCCGGCGGCACCCGCAGCTTCATGCCGCGCATGTCCTCAGGCTTGTTGATGGCCTTGTTGGCGGTGACGTGCCGCTCGCCGTAATAGGTCAGCGCGGTGACCTTGTGGCGGGTCCGGCCCTCGTAGCCGGAGGCGATCTGCCGGAACAGGGGCGAGTCGCGATAGGCCTTCCAGTGGTCGAAGTCGCGCAGGACGTAGGGCGCGTTCGAAATGGCGATGGGCTTGTGGATCGAGCCGGCGAAGGCGACGCCGGTGTAGATCATGTCGACGGTGCCGAGCGACAGGCCCTCGTTGATCTGGTTCTCGTTGCCGAGCTGCGACGCCGGGAAGACGTCGATCTGGTACTTGCCGTTGGTGCGCCTGGCGATCTCGCCCGCCGCCCAGAGCGCCTCGGTGTGATAGGGCTCGCCCGTCTCGTAGACGTGGGCCCATTTCAGTTTCACCTGCTGGGCCCGCAGCGGCGTGGCGGCGAAGGTGGCGAAGCCGGCGCCCGCGATGAGCGCGTTGCGGCGTGAGATGCTGGTCATTGGGTGTCCTCCCTACCCGTGTTGTGGTGGTCGGGCGGTTTGGTCCGCCGCTTGTTGCCGGCCCCGCAGCGGGCGCCGGTGGCATGCCCTCAGGCGCGCTTCAGGTCGGAGCGCGCCGAATCCTCCAGGAAATAACCGGGGTTGAAGCGCTTGAGGTCGTCGAGGCCGAGCGACAGCCCATCGACATGGGCGCCCATCGCCGCGGCCGCCGCCTCGGCGTCGCGCGCCTCGATGGCGGTGAGCACCGCCTCGTGCTCGGTGACGACGCGGGCCATGCGGCCCTCCAGCGGAAGGGTCAGCCGGCGGAACCGGTCGACCTGAAGCTTGACGTGGCGGACGAGCGCCCAGACGCCGGGATAGCGGCCGGCGGTCGCCACCGCCTCGTGGAAGGCCTCGTCGGCACGGTGGAAGGCTTCCGTGTCGCCCGCTTCCGCCGCCTCGGCAGTGCGGACGAGGATGGCGCGCAGCTCGATGATCTGGCTCGGCGTCGCCGAGGCGACCGCGCCGCGGACGGCAAGCTGCTCGAGGACGCGGCGAATGGTGATCGCTTCCGGCAGGGCGGCGAGAGGGATGCGCGATACATAGGTGCCGGACTTCGACACGATGTCGACGAGACCCTCGTCGGCGAGCCGCAGCAGGGCTTCGCGGACCGGCGTGCGGCTGACGCCGTGGGCGGCCGCAATTTCCTTCTCGACGATGGGCTCGCCGGGCTTGCGCCGGAGCGACATGATCTCGTCGCGCAGCAGCGCGTGGATCACCGCGGCGGCCGTCTGGCTCCGCTGCGCGCCCCTGTCACCGCCGTTGAACACCAGGCTCAGCACGATCCGCCGCCCTCTCCCGGTACGACGGTACGCATAATATATCAGACATGCAACCGGCATCGTCGCCGGGTGGCGGGTCGCTGCGACGAGGCGGGGCGATCGCCATGCGGAGAGCCGTCCGCGGCCATCCGGAACAGGTGGGTCGGAGGAAACCGGACTGCGCCCGGATCGCGTGCGGAGAGCCGGCCCTCAGCGCTCCTGCGCGGGTCCGCCGGCCTGCGGGATGGCAGACAGTTGCTGGACGAGGTCGCCGACGGAACACCAGTCGTCGTCCTGGCGGCCGGATGCCGCGAGCCCCTTGATGACCTGCAGGACGACGGCGGAGACCGGGGCGAAGACCCGGGCGTCGTCGAGCGCCTTCGCCGCAATGGCGAGGTCCTTGGCGATCAGTGCCGTCCGGAAACCGGGCCGGAAATCGCGGTCGAGAAGCTTCTGGACGTGCCGCTCCAGCACGACGCTGCGTGCCGCCCCGCCGAGCAGGGCCTCGCGCACGCGCGCCGGATCGACCCCCATCTTCATGGCCAGCGCCATGGCCTCGCTGGCGCCGACGAGATTGGCGGAGACGCAGATCTGGTTGCAGGCCTTGGCGACCTGCCCGGCCCCGCTGCCGCCGATATGGACGATGGTCGTCGCCATCGCCGCGAGGAACGGCCGGGCGAGGGCTAGCGCCTCGTCGGGGCCGCCGACCATGCAGGTGAGCGTGCCGTCCACGGCGCCCTTCTGGCCGCCGGAGACCGGGGCGTCGAGCATCATGACGCCGTGGGCGGCGAGGCGCTGGGCAAAGCCGCGGGTCGCCACCGGGTCGATGGTGCTGGTGTCGACGACCACCGTCCCGGCGGCGAGGCGGGCGGCGATGCCCGCCGGGCCGAACAGCACCGCCTCGACGTCTGCCGTCGCCGGCAGGCAGAGGAAGACGACGCCCGCCCCTTCCACGGCGTCACGGGCGGACGGGGCGAGGCGCGCGCCGGCCGCAACCACGGGCTCCGCCTTGGCGGCGCTGCGGTTGAACACGGTGGTGTCGAAGCCCTTGCGGGCGAGGTTGGCGGCCATCCCGGCCCCCATGACGCCGAGCCCGATGAACGCCACCCTCTCCTTCGGCTGCGCCATGGCTCAGGTGTTTCCCTTCGCGGCGAGAACCGCCCTGGACGTGTCCTCCATGGCCTTCATGAAGCCCGCGCCGTCGAGATAGGCGAGATCCAGGTTGGTCCGCTGGGCCAGCTCCTTCATGCGGTCGCTCTGGAGGACGCGGGCGAAGAGCGCATCGTGATAGGCGATGATCGGCGCCGGGGTGCGCGCCGAAATCATCAGTCCCTTCATGTTCTCGATGTTGACCGGCACCCCGGCCTCGGTGAGCGAGGGCGTGTCGGGCAGGATGCTGGTGCGGTTGGACGTGGTGGCGAGGATGAAGACGTTGCCGGCATCGGCCTGGTTCTTGGCCTCGGCCGGCGTCAGCAGCGTCATGTCGAGCCGGCCGCCGAGGACGTCCTGCAACGCGTGGGCGCCGCCGCGATAGGCGACGTGGGTCATCTGGATGCCGGCCGTCTTCTCCAGGGCCTGGAAGGCGGCGTGCAGGATGCCGCCCTGCCCGGAGGACCCGTAGGTCAGCTTGCCGGGCTCGGCCTTGGCGCGCCTCACCAGTTCGGCGACGGAATTGATGCCGCCCTTCGCGTAGGTGACCAGCACCATGTGCTCGCGGTTGACCCGCGCGATGCCGCGGAAGTCCTCGAGCTTGTAGTTCAGGCGGTTGTAGTGCGGCAGGGTCGTGCTCTCGCTGCCGCCACCCACCAGCATCGTGTAGCCGTCGGGTTCGGCCCGCGCGACGAATTCGGCGGCGATGGCCCCGGCAGCTCCCGGGCGGTTCACCACCACCACCGGCACGGGCGCAACGCCCTCGGCAGCCTGGGCCACGGCGCGTGCGGTGACGTCGGTGCCGCCGCCGGCCTGGAAGCCGACCACCAGCGTGATCGGACGGTCCGGCGCCCAGCCGGACTGCGCCCTGGCGGAGACGACCGGGGCGACGAGCGCGGACCCGGCGAGGCTGAGAAAGTGACGTCGGTCGAACATGGTATTCCTCCCTTTGCGGCGTCGCGCTGCGGCGACTTGGTCATGGAGCGGTCAGGCGCCGGCGGCGGCCGTTCCACTCCGGCGGTCGGATGTCTCGAGGGGATCCGGCATGGCGACGGCGAGGTCCGCCGCCAGCGCCGCCAGCTCCCGGACGAGCGCCGGGACGAGGGCGATGCCCTGCGCCCTGCGCCCCTCGGCCAGGCGATGCTCGTATTCCCCGGCGAAGAGGATTTCGGCAACGCCGGGCGCCCGCGGCTCGGCCTTCAGCAGCGCCAGATAGTCCTGCATGCGGGCGATGAAGGCGGGCATCGGCATGAAGGCTGCGATGTCGATCAGGATGAAGGCATGGCCGACATCCTGGGGGTTCTTCCAGTCCTCGTACATGTTGCGCACGTGCGGGCCGTAACCGGCGCCGGTGAGCACGCCGGCGAGGATGTCGATGGCCATGGAGAGACCATAGCCCTTGGCGCCGCCCAGCGGCAGCACCGCGCCTGCGAGGCCCGCTTCCGCATCGCGCGTCGGCTGTCCCGCCGCATCGATGGCCCAGCCCTCGGGGATCGCCTCGCCGCGCCGCGCCGCGGCGATGATCTTGCCGCGCGCCACCTGGCTCGTCGCCATGTCGAGCAGGAACGGGGTGGGGCCGCCGGTGGGGGCGGCGATCGCCAGCGGATTGGTGCCGAGGAAGGGCCTGACGCCGCCCGTCGGCGGCATGGTCTGCGAGGCGTTCGAGACGATGACGGCGACGAGGCCCCGGGCCGCCGCCTGCTCGGCGAAATAGGCGGCGGTGCCGAAGTGGTTGGACCGGCGCACCCCGACGGTCGCCACGCCGTAGTCCCGCGCCCGGGCCATGGCCAGGTCGAGGGCCTTCTGACCGACATAGGCGCCGAAGTTGTTGCCGCCGTCCATCAGCGCCGTGGCGCCCCGATCCTGGACCACGGCGGGCTGCCGGATCACGTCCACCATCTTTTCGCGCACACGGCGGACGTAGATGGGCAGGCGCAGAACGCCGTGGGATTCGACGCCGCGCACGTCGGCATAGACGAGGGACTGGGCCACCGACGCGGCGATCGGCTCGCCCACACCGGCGGCGACGAGCGCCGCCGTGCAGAACCCGGTGAGCGCCTCGGGAGCGTAGTGGTTCACAGCGCGCACCCCCTGGCCCTGAGGGTGGCGTCGACCCAGGAGCGGTCGATGCTGCCGTCGGCGATGGCGGCGAGGATCGCCTGCTCTCGCGCCATCTGTTCGCGGCTGAGCCGGGCGACCTCCGCCGCATCCGCCTGCGGAATGGCGAGCAGGCCGTCGGCGTCGCCGATGACGATGTCGCCGGGCATGACGGGCATGCCGCCGATGCTCACCGGGCCGTTCAGCTCGCCGGGGCCGTCCTTGTAGGGGCCACGATGGGTGATGCCGCGCGCATAGACCGGCAGGGGAGACGCTCCGATGTGGTCGGTGTCGCGCACGGCGCCGTCGATGACGAAGCCGGCGAGGCCGCGGCGGGCGGCGATCGACAGCATGATCTCGCCGATGATCGCATTGGTCAGGTCACCGCCGGCATCGACCACGACGACGTCGCCGGGCTCCGCCATGTCGATGGCCTTGTGGACCATGAGATTGTCGCCGGGCCGGGTGCGCACCGTGAAGGCGTTGCCGAGGAGGGCGCCGCCGCGGTGGAAGGGCCTGAGGCCGCAGCCGCCGGCGAACAGCCGGCCCATATTGTCGGAGGCGATGGAGGTCGGCACCCCCTGGAAGGCCGCGACGAGCCCCTTGTCCGCCGCCACCCGCGGCCCCACGCGAAACCCGATGCTCATGTGTCCTCCCGGACGCGCCTTTTGCGGAGGAGTATGGGCACGGCCCAAAAGACGTCCAATAAATTGAAGGCAGTAGATTGATGCGCTATCCGTATCGACATGGACATCGTGCGCCTGCGCAGTTTCGTCGTTCTCGCGGAGGACCTGCATTTCGGCCGCGCCGCAGCGCGGCTTGGCATTGCCCAGCCCCATCTCAGCCGCCGCATCCGCGAACTGGAGGACGACGTCGGCGCCGTGCTGTTCGAGCGCAGCCAGCGCCGCGTGGCGCTCTCTCCCGCCGGTCTCACCCTTCTCCCGCGGGCGCGCCGCATTCTCGACGATCTGCGCCGGGCCGGGGACGAGGCGCGGGCGGCCGCCGACGGCAAGTCGGGCCGGCTGCGCATCGGTTTCATCCATTCCTCGACCTACGGCACCTTGCCGGAGCTGCTGCGGCTCTTTGCCCACGACCATCCGCAGGTGGTGCTGGACCTGTCCGAGATGACCATGGTTGAGCAGGCTGCGGCCCTCGTTGCGGGCGACATCGACGTGGGCATCCTCAGGCCGATGGCCGGGGTGGACAGCGTCGTCTTCGAGACCATCCGGCGCGAGCATTTCCTCCTCGCCGTGCCGCAGGACATGCCGCTGGCACTGCACGAGGCGGTGTCGCTGCGCGATCTCGCGACGACGCCGATGATCGGCTTTCCCCGGCTCACCAGCCCGCTCTTCCATGCGCGCATCACCGGCGCGCTCGACCGGGCCGGCGTGACCCCGCCCATCGTCCAGGAGGCGACCCAGATCCACACCGTCGTGGGTCTCGTCTCGGCCGGCCTCGGCGTCGCCCTGGTGCCGGAAGTGGCCGCCCGGCTCGGGGTCAGGGGCGTGCGTTTCCTGCGCGTCGGCGACGGGCCGGAGGCGGTGGACGTCTGCATCGGCACCCGGCGGGGAGAGACCTCTCCCGCCGTCCACGGCTTCTCGCGCGCCGGCGCGCGACTGCGCGACGCGGCCGGGGCGCCGAACTGACCGCATCGGCCGTGCCGATCAGCCTGTGCTGGAAGGGGAGTCTGGCGGCCTGCGGCCGGAGCCGGCAGGCCGGATGGCGCTGTGTCCGCGCCCGGAGCGCTCGCGCGTTCCTCCGAGCGGCGGCGGCTCAGTCGATGATGTCGACGCGCACCGTGCGGCCGTTCCTGCGGGTGAAGACGTAGTCGTTGCCCTGGCGCCGCCAGGCGACGACGTCAGCTAAGGGGGAACCGGCACAACCCTGCCGGTACACCCCTCCGCTGGCCCGCCGCCCTCCGTCATGCATTTCGATCCGGCATCCGTCGCCGGCGTCAGCCTGCGGCGCGGTCATGCGGGCCACCTGATCGGCCGTAACCTCCTGCAGGCCCGGCGCCGCCAGGCGGCTCTCGTAGACCACCCGGCCGGGCTCGCTCCCGACGATCCAGCGCCCGCCGCCGGCTGTCGTCGCGGTGTTCGACCAGACCGCCCCGGCGGCCATGTCGCGCCCCGCCGCGGGACGCTGATCCGCCATGAGGGGCGATTGCCGCATCGCGGTCGACTGGCAGCCGCCCACGAGAACCGCCACCCCCACGAGAGCCATGTGTGGAACGCGCATGGTCTGTCTCCGCCGGCCGGTGAAAGGATTTGTTAACCATGTCCGTTTACCGGTGCGGCATGGCGGACTGGACCTGCATGCGCTCCGCAATTCTCGTGGCCGCGATGTCGCTGGCCGTGACCGGCTGCGCCGACCCGTCGCGTTTCAGGGATGTCCTGAGCGGGTCGTCCTGCCGGCAGGCCGTCACCAAGGACGGCATGGAACTGCGCATCTGCGAAACGGCGGACCGGGTGACGGTCGAGGAGACCGGTCCTGCCAGTCGCGAGGCGATCAGGGCCTATTTCAGGCTGACCCCGGTCGCCGAGAGGCGAGGAGACGCAGCGCTCGCTGCGCCTCCTCCCATGGTCAGCACGGCCGGCGGCGCAGCGTATGGTGATCCTGCTCGATGACCCGCTCGGTCTGGATGTAGACACCCAGGGTGCGAACGTTGTCCCAGCGGGTGCCGGAGATTTCCCAGGCGGTGCCCGGGGCGCGAACCTGGCGGCCGCGCGTGTTCACCAGCACACGGGCCGGCACATAGACCCGGTCGTAGCAGGCGATGTAGCGGCTCATCGTCCGCGTCTCGACATAGGTCGTCGCCTGCACCGGGGTCGACAGGCCCCCAAGCATCGCGGCTCCGAGGACGCCAAGTCCCAAGAACGTCTTCCTCATGGTTACTCTCCTTACGTAGCTACCTGAAAGAAGCGTCGACGCTTTGAAGGGGCCTCACACTCGCCGCGGACAACGCGACCTTACGTTAGGCTGTTGGTTTGGCGGCCGCATATCCGGAATCTACCTGATACAAATAGAAACGTTCGACGTATTTGGCAGTATCGTGACACAGTATTGAGTATTGATTATTGGGCAATTGACGCGCTGCGGTATCGGATGTGCGAAACGTATCAACAAAGACGTCTTGAGATCTGTGCTGATGATGGCAAGAGCCGGCCCTGCGAACATTGCCTCCGGAGGATGGCATCATCCTGCCCGGCCGGTCATTTCCCGTTAAGAAAACGTTAATTCATCTTTTGAGAGCGTCCGTGCAGCGCAATCGGTATGCAACCCATGGTAATTTACTGATCAACGCTGCGCATTGTCCGGTATGACGTTTTTCCGGGCGCTTTTGCCGGGCGCGGGCGGGAGCGTCAGTCCGGCATGCTGCTGCGGTTGCAACTCTCGCCGCGTCTGCCGGTCCCTGGCGCGGAAACGCAGCGCCCGGAGCCTCCTTGCGGAGGCCCCGGGCGGGTCATGCTCGGGTTGGGCGAGCGGCCGTCGTCGACCCGGCGCGTCAGGGCTTGAAGACGAAGCCCGGCCCGATGGCGGCGTCGGCCGGGATGGCGGGCAGGTCGGCGAACAGGGCCGGGTGGTCCTGCATCACCTTGACCATGTGCTTCGGCTCGAAGTGCTTGTTGACGTCGAAGGTCGCGCGCAGGAAGCCGAGCCGGTGCAGGCGGTCGAGCGCCTCGTGCATGGCGCGGTAGTTGTTGGCCGACAGGCGGCGGTCGGCCTGCTGGATGTTGAACTCCATGGCGGCCTCGGCGATCTCCTGCCTGAGGCCGGGGATCCAGCGGGTGGCGACCTGCGCCGCCGGCTTCGGGTTCTTGCGCATCCACTGGTCGGCCTCGGAGACCGCGACCAGGAACTTCTCGATGGTCGGACCGTTGGCCGCCACCCAGGGCCTCAGACCCACGTTGAAGCCGACATAGGCGATGGCGTCGCCGCCACGGATGATCTCGACCGCCCCGGGGACGTCCCTCAGCGCCACGATCGGCCAGGGATCCCAGCCGACGAAGGCGTCGATGCCCTTGGCGAGCAGCGCCACCGTCATGTCCGGCGGCGGGGTGTTGACGAGGGTCACGTCGCCCGGCGTCAGGCCGCCCTTCTCGAGCAGGGCGAGGATGTAGAGGTGGTTGATCGTGCCGAAGGAGGCAGCGATGCGCTTGCCCTTGAGGCTGGCGAGATTGCCCCGGGTGATGCCGGAATCGCCGCGCGCCACCAGCGCCATGGTGGCGTCGGAGCCGCGGGCGGTGGCCTTACCGGAATAGTTGGCGAGGGCGACGAGGTCCATGCCGCGCACCACGGCGCCGATCATCGGCACGCCGACCTGGACGATGTTGCTCTCGCCCGCCTGCAGGGCGTTGAGCGCATCGACGCCGGTGGCGTAGGGGCGGGCGATGTCGACGTCGAGGCCCTGCTTCTCGAAGAAGCCGCGTTCGAGGGCGATCGGCAGGCCGATCTGGTCGATGCCGGTGACCATGCCGGCCTTGAGCTTGGTCATCTGCTGGGCATAGGCGAGCGCAGGCGCTGCGAGCAGCGTTCCGGCGACGGCCGTCCGTCTCGTGATCATGTCATCCTCCCTGTTGCAGTGGCTCTATCCGCCTCACCCAGTAGTGCCGGGCGATGGCGCCGAGTTGGCTTCTGTCGATGCCGCGCAGTTCCACGCGGTTGCCGTCCGTCCCGGAGACGCGGCCGTAACGCTGGAAGACGAGGATGTGGAAACGCTCCGGGGCGAAGGGCAGGGTGATCAGCGCGTTGACGCGCTGGCGGTCGGGAAAGCCGCCGGCGACCTTGGCCGGCGCCGTGGCGAAGATCCAGGCCTGCCAGCCGAGCCACGCGGCGGCGAGCCCGAGAAGGATCAGGCCGCGCCGGGAGCCGAGGGCCTGGCGGAGGAGCCTCATGCCGACCTCACCAGGGCGAGGACCTGGTTGGAGAGGTCCTTGAACTGATCGTCCGCCACCAGGCGGTCCCAGACACGCGGGCGGCTGATCGGCACGTCGACCTCGGCGAGCACCTTGCCCTTGGAGAGGACGACGACGCGGTTGGCGAGGAAGACCGCCTCCGGCACGTCGTGGGTGATGAAGACGACGGTGGGCCGGCGCTCCTCCCAGATGCGGGAGAGCTCGTCCTGCAGGGTCATGCGGGTCTGGGCGTCGACGCTGGCGAAGGGCTCGTCCATGAGCAGGACGTCGGGCTGGTTGGCGAGCGCCCGGACGACGCCGACGCGCTGCTGCATGCCGCCGGAGAGCTCGTTCGGATAGCGGTCGGCAGCGTGCGACAGGCCGGCGAGCGCCAGGTATTCGCGGGCGATGGCGTCGCGCTCCGCCTTCGGCACGCCGCGCATCTTCGGCCCGAAGCCGACATTGTCGAGCACGGTCTTCCAGGGAAACAGCGCGAAGGACTGGAAGACGACGCCGCGGTCCGGGCCGGGGCCCTTCACCGCCTCGCCGCCGACGAGAATGTCGCCGCCGGAATGGGGGATGAACCCCGCCACCATGTTGAGGATGGTCGACTTGCCGCAGCCGGACGGCCCGACGATGGAGACGAACTCGCCGGCCGGCACCTCCAGCGAGACGTCGCGGATGGCGGTGACGTGCTCGCCCTTGTAGGCGTCGAAATAGGTCTTCGCGAGGTTCTTCAGGCTGAGCGACTTCACTGCGTGACCAATCCCCAGCGCCGGCCGGTGGCCTGCTCGATGGGAGCGAGGATCCAGGCGTCGACGATGTACCAGAGGATGCCGAGCACGATCATGCCCAGCACGATTTCGGTGACCGAGCCGGCGCGCCGCGCATCGAACATGAGGAAGCCGATGCCGCTGGTGCCGACGATCATCTCGGCGGCGATCAGCGCCCGCCAGCCATAGCCGAGGCCGTTGCGCAGCCCGGTCATGATGTTGGGCAGGGCGCCGGGCACGACCACCTCGGTGAGGATGCGCCAGGGCGGCGCCCCGAGGCTCTGGGCGGCGCGGTGCAGCTCGATGCGCACCGAGCGCACGCCGAGCACCGTGTTGAGGATGACGGGAAAGAGCACGGTGTAGACGATGACGAAGGTCATGGTGGTCAGGCCGAAGCCGAACCAGATGATGAGGATCGGCAGCCAGGCGATGTCGCCGATGGCCTGGAAGAACAGCAGCACCGGCCAGAGGGCGCGGTGGGCGCCCTTGCTCAGGCCCACCCACAGCCCCAGCGGCACGCCGAGGCCGATGCCGACCGCCGCGCCGATGGCGAGCCGTCCGACGCTGTCGCCGAGATATTCGGGCAGGATGCCCTTCTCCATCAGCGTCACGAACTTCGTCCAGACGTCGGGCGGGGAGGGGAAGAAGGCGGGCGGGAAGGGTCCCCAGGCCGCCACCGCCCACCAGAGGGCGACGACCGGCACGAAGGGGGCGAGCGTGCGCAGGACCGGCCACTTCACCGAGGTCCTGACGACGAAGCTCCAGAGCGGCAGCAGGGCGTTCATGGGCTGACCAGCCCCCAGCGCTCGATGGTCGCCCGTTCGAGCGGGACGAGGAGCAGCCGGTCGATCAGGAGCCAGAGCGTGCCGATGACGATCATGCCGAGGACGATGACCTCGGTCTGGTAGAAGTCGCGGGCGACGAAGAGCATGTAGCCGAGGCCGACGTCGGTCGCGATCATCTCGGCGGCGATGAGGCCGCGCCAGGCGAAGCCGAGGCCGGTGCGGATGCCGGTGACGATGTTGGGCAGGGCGCCCGGCAGCAGCACGTCGGTGAGCATGGACCGGCGGCCGGCGCCGAGCGAGGCCGCGGCATGGCGCAGGGTCATCGGGATGGTCGAGACGCCGAGCAGGGTGTTGTAGGCGACGACGAAGAAGACCGCGTTGAAGATGACGAAGACGATGGCGCCGAAGCCGTAGCCGAACCACAGCGTGGCGATCGGGATCCAGGCGATGCCGGCCAGCACGGAGAAGAAACGCATCAGCGGCGTGACGAAGGCGGAGACGCCGCGGCTGACCCCCATGAGGATGCCGAGGGGTACGGCGACGAGCACCGCGAGGACCGTGCCGATGGCGACGCGGGAGACGCTGGCCGCGACGTGCCGCAGCAGCGAGCCGTCGAGGATGCTGTCGATCCCGGCCCGGCCGACGGCGGCGACGGAGGGGAAGATCTGCGGCCGGACGCCGAGGGCCGGCACCAGGACGGCCCAGAGGACGACCAGCACGGCGAGCGGCGCAACGAAGATCAGGGCCGCGCTGAAGCGGCTTGTGCGTTCCATCCGTCCTCCCGTCGGCGCGGACGTGCCGCGCCTTCCGCCGCCTGACGGCGGCGTCGCGCTGCGCCTCCTTGTCGTCGGTCCGGTCGAGCGGACCTGCGGGGCGTCATTGCGACGGCGGGGAGCCTCCAAGGGCTGCGGCGAAATTGCAAGATGGCGCGAGGTGCATGGCTCACCTGCGGCCCGGCCAGTCCCGGTGAGCGGGACGCCCCGTCAGCGGGCGGGGCGGTGGCGCCGGACGTGGAAACGGCAGGCATCCGACCCTTGCGCGGCGCAGGTCACCTCCTCGCACCGGCAGTCCGGGGCGACGAGGACCGCGTAGAGCCGTTCGAAGACCGCGGCGTGCCAGACGCAGAGCGGCACCGGGCTGCTCTCGCCGCGGATCAACGGGTTGCCGGCGATTTCGAAGGTCCAGGGATCGCGGCGGCGGAACGTGCCCGAGCCGGCGAAGGTCCAGGCGTGGCGGCTGATTGCGCGGGCGAGGACCGGTGCGGCAAGGGCCGCGGGCAGGGCCTTGAGCACGCGCTGTGCGCCACGTGGAATCCGGTGGGCGAGGATGTAGTCCGCCGTCGCCACGCCCGCTGCCGCGGCGATGCGCCGCGCCGCGGCCGGCTCCGCCTCGCGCAGGGTTCGGTGAAGGCGCGCCGCATCCTCCTCGGGGATCATCGCCGTGCCGTCGGGAAGGCGCGTCAGGCCCGCGCCGGCGAGGATGTCGGCGAGGCGAGGGGGCCCGAGCTCCCGCGCGATCGCCGGCACCATCTGGAGCACGGCATTGGGCCCGATCACAGGCGCCGGCCCATGCGCGGCCGCGGTCATCGCTCCCCTCCCCGTCAGGCGTGGGTGTGCGAGGGGCCGCCGCCGCAGGCGCGCATCTCGGCCCGCTCCTTCATCTGGGCGCGCACCGCGTCGCGCCGCTCGGCGGCCTTCGCGGCCCGGTCGGCGGAGGCTTCCCAGTCCTCGAGCTGCGCCTCGGCGATGGTGCGCGTCTCGTCGAAATGGAAGTCGACGGTCTTCTTCGTCTGCGGGCCCCAGTACCCGGCCTTGCCGAGGTCGTAGAAGGTGCGTTTGAAGCCGGCGCGCAGGAAAGCGTAGAGGCAGCCCAGCAGGTAGCGGCGGCGGAAGCCGGTGCCGCGCCAGGGGTAATGGAACAGCGCCTTCTGCATGTAGAAGCGGCGGTAGTTGTTCATGACCCCGTCGAGCAGTTCGCCCCGCTCCATGGCGGCCGGCTTCATGATCGGCGTGACGAAGTTGTATTTGGAGAAGTCGAAGACCTCCACCTGGTCGCGGATCTCCTGGTACAGCGGCGTGAAGGGCCAGGGGGTGTACATGCACCAGTTGGCGAGGTCGGGCTGCCAGTCCCAGGCCATGCGGTAGGTCTCTTCCAGCGTCTCCGGCGTCTCGTTGTCGAGGCCGACGATGAACTGCGCCTCGACGAAGATGTCGGCCTCCCGCAGCAGGCGGATCGCCGTCTTGTTCTCCTCGACCTTGGTCTCCTTGTTGAACTGGTCGAGCTTGAGCTGGGCGGCGGCCTCGGTGCCGAGGCTGACATGGACGAGGCCGGCCTTGCGGTAGAACTTCAGGTCCTCGCGGTCGCGGTAGATGTCGGTGACGCGGGTGTTGATGCCCCATTTCACCCGGTCAGGAAGGCCGCGGGCGATGAGCTCCTCGCAGAAGGCGACGAACTTCTTCTTGTTGATGGTCGGCTCCTCGTCCGCGAGGATGAAGAAGCCGACGCCGTGGTTGACCACGAGGTCCTCGATCTCGTCGACGACGTCCTTCGGGTCGCGCACCCGGTAGTCGCGCCAGAACTTCCACTGCGAGCAGAAGGAGCAGGTGAAGGGGCAGCCGCGGGCGAGGTTGGGAATGGCGACGCGGGTGCCGAGCGGGAGGTAGATGTACTTGCTCCAGTCGAGGATCGACCAGTCCGGCTTGATGGTCGACATGTCCTTCACCGTCGCCGCGGCGGCGGTGGCGACGATCTGGTCGCCGTCGCGGAAGGCGAGGCCCTTGATGGAGGCGCGCGCTGCGGGCCAGCGGCCGTCGCGGATGGCGCTCATCAGCTCGGTGCAGATCTCCTCGCCCTCGCCGCGGACGATGACGTCGACCCAGGGCGCCTCGCTCAGCACCTGCTTGTACATGAAGGTGGCGTGGACGCCGCCGAGCACGCGGACGGCTTTCGGCACGACCTCGGAGGCGATCTTCAGCACGCCTTCCGCCTTGTAGATCGAGGGCGTGATGGAGGTCACGCCCACCGCGTCGGGCTGCAGCGTCGCCATGCGGCGGGCGAGATCCTCGTCCGAGACGTCCTCGGTCATGGCGTCGATGAAGTGGATGTCGTCGAAGCCGGCGCGGCGCAGGTGGCCGGTGAGATAGGCGACCCAGGAGGGAGACCAGGTGCCGGCGATCTCGGCGCCGCCAGAGTGATAGTTCGGGTGGACGAACAGGATCCGCATGGCAGTGCCTCCCTTGTGTCAACCAAACGTGACACAAAGGTCGTCAGCTCGATTTGACGTGGGTCAATCGCCGCTCAGTCGGATTCGACGCTCAATCCCCCCGGTCCGGCGGAGGTCTCGAGCCAGTGCTGGAAGCTCGCGGCATAGCTGCGCGGCAGGGCGAGGCCGAAGGTCGGCGCCGCGTCGATCTTCCAGAGCGTGACGCCGATATGGGCGACGGCGGTGACCGCGACGTCCTCGGGCGTGAACCTCGCGGGATCGAGATCGATCCTCACGCCCTTTTCCAGCACCTCGGGGAGCCGCGACCCGCTCAGCGTGAGCACCGCCTGGCCGTCGGACTGGTCGACGACGGCGGCGAGACCTGCCAGGGCCGCGGCGAGGCCGGCGACGAAGCCGCGATCCTCCCCGCCGATCACCAGCCAGGTGCCGGGGCCGGTGCCGAGCACCTCGGCCGTGGAGGCGGCGGCGCGGCGCGGACCGTCGGCGACCGTCAGGCCGAGATGACGGCCGAGGGCGGCCGCGGCCTCTCCCGCCTTGCCGCGGCGCGCGATGACGGTTGCGGCGGCGAGGCCTGCCCGCTCGACGGCGAGGACGCCGGCTCCGGTGCCGGACCTGCGGCCGAGGCCGGCATAGCCGCCGCGATGGACGAGACCGGCGAGGGCGATGTCAGCCATGGAGGCGGGCTCCTTCCGGATCGACGAAGACGGGATTGACCACCTCGACGACGACGTCGCCGCCGCGGACGGGGTCGTAGGCGCGGATCTGTTCGCCCAGGCGCTGCGGGCCGTTGGCGAGCAGGCCGAGGCCGATCCAGTGGCCGAGGGTGGGGCTGAAGGCGGTCGAGGTCATGTAACCCTGGTCGTTCTCCGCCGTGGCGGCGGCGCCGAGGGGAAGGAAATGGGCGCCGGCGCGCAGCCGCACGCCCGCCACCGTCGGCTTCAGGCCGACGAGGGTCGGGCGCGCGGGATCGTTCAGCGCCTCGCGCTCCGCCATGAGGCGGCCGACATAGTCCTTCTTCTTCGACATCATGCGGCCGAGACCGAGGTCGCGGGCGACGGTCTGGCCGTTGAGCTCGGCGCCGGCGACATGGCCCTTCTCGACCCGCATGACGGCGAGCGCCTCCGTGCCGTAGGGCGTGACGCCGAGGTCGCGACCGGCCTCCATCAGGGCGCGGACGAGGGCGTCGCCATAGCCGGCGGGCACGGCGATCTCGTAGGCGAGCTCGCCCGAGAAGGAGAGGCGGAAGAGCCGCGCCGTCGTCGGGCCGAGGGGCAAGCTGCGGCAGGCGAGATAGGGGAAGGCCGCGTTCGACAGGTCGGTGCCCGCCCCGAAGAGCCGCTGCAGCAGGTCGCGGGAGCGGGGGCCGGCGACGGCGAACTGGGCCCATTGCTCGGTGACCGACACCATCTGCACGTCGAGCTCGGGCCACAGCACCTGGTGGCAGAAGGCGAGGTGCTGCATGACCTTGCCGGCATTCACCGTCGTGGTGGAGAGGACCCATTCGTCCTCGCGGAGCCGCGCCGTGGTGCCGTCGTCCATGACGAAGCCGTCCTCGCGCAGCATGAGGCCGTAGCGCGCCTTGCCGACGGGAAGCGTCGAGAAGGTGTTGCAATAGACCCGGTCGAGGAAGGTCCCGACGTCGGGGCCGGCGAGCGCGATCTTGCCGAGGGTGGAGACGTCGCAGATGCCGACGCCCGAGCGCACGGCCTGGACCTCCCGGGTGACGCTCTGAAGCCAGTCGGTCTCGCCCGGGCGCGGGAACCACTGGGCGCGCAGCCATTGGCCCGTCTCGACGAAGACGGCGCCCTGCTCCTTCGCCCAGCCGTGGGAGGCGGTGAGGCGGGTCGGCTTGAAATGGGTGCCGGTGTGGAGGCCGGCGAAGGCGCCGATGGCGACGGGGCCGTGGGGCGGCCGGGCGCGGGTCGAGCCGGTCTCGGGAATGCTGCGGCCGGTGAGGCTGGCGAGGATGGCGAGGCCGTTGACGCTGGAGGTGCGGCCCTGGTCGGTGGCCATGCCGAGCGTCGTGTAGCGCTTCAGGTGCTCGACCGAGACGAAGCCCTCGCGCACGGACTGGGCGACGTCCTTGTCGGTGACGTCGTTCTGCAGGTCGACGAAGGCCTTGCCGCGGCCGCCCTCGACGTGGAACAGCGGCGAGACGGCGAAGGTCTCGTCGCCGGCACGCCATGTCGGCTGATCGATCGTCGCGCGGCCGACGGCCCGGGCCGCCTCGGCGCCGCGACGGGCGCCGTCGGCGAGGGCCTCGGCGAGCGTGAAGCGGCCGGCGGCAGCACCGGCGACGGAGACGTTAGCCGGCATATCATCCATGACGAAGGCGGCGATGTCGTCGGCCCAGCGCGGCTTGTGGCCGAGATGGGTGGCGATGGCGACGTCGGGATTGAAGCCGCCGGAGACGGCGAGCCCGTCCACGGCGATGCGGCGGCGGCCATGGTCGCCGATCACCTCGATGCCGGTGAGGGCCTGGCCGCCCACCGCGTCGAGGACACGGGCGCCGAGATAGACGGGCGCGTCGCCGGCCAGCGCCCGCACCGTCGGCGCCACCTCGCGGCGTGCGTCGATCACCGCCGCGACCGGGGCTCCGGCGCCGGCGAAGGCGGCGGCCGTGCGCCAGCCGTCGTCGGTGGTGGTGAAGACCGCGACCTGCCGGCCGGGAAGCGCGGCGAAGCGCCGGACATAGGTGCGCATGGCCGAGGCGAGCATGACGCCCGGCCGGTCGTTGCCCCCGAAGACGATCGGGCGTTCGAGGGCGCCGGCGGCGAGGACCGTGCGGGCGGGGACGATCGTCCAGAGGCGCTGGCGCGGCATGCCGGCGGGGGCGACCGCGAGGTGGTCGGTCAGGCGCTCGACCGCGCCGATCTCGCCGTCATAGAGACCGAAGGCGGCGGTGCGGGTGAGGATGCGCACGTTGGGCAGCGCGGCAAGCTCGGCCTCTGCCTCGCGGACCCAGACGGGGCCCGGCATGCCGTCGATCTCGAGATCGTCGCTCAGGAGCCGGCCGCCGAGCGCGAAGTCCTGCTCGAGCAGTATGACGCGCGCGCCGGCGCGGCCGGCGGTGAGGGCGGCGGCGAGGCCGGCAGGGCCCGCGCCGACCACCAGCAGGTCGCAGAAGGCATAGGCCTTGTCATAGGTGTCCGGGTCGGGCGCGCCGGAGAGGCGGCCGAGGCCCGCCGCGCGGCGGATGGCGGGCTCGTAAAGCTTCTCCCAGAGGGCCGCCGGCCACATGAAGGTCTTGTAGTAGAAACCGGCGGCGAGCAGGGGCGAGGCCAGCTGGCCCAGCGCCTGGATGTCGAAGCGCAGCGAGGGCCAGCGGTTCTGGCTGGCGACGTCGAGACCCGGATGGAGCTCGATGGTGGTGGCACGGGTGTTGGGCTCGCGATAGGCGCCGCGGCCCTTCTCGACCAGGGCGTTCGGCTCCTCCGGGCCGGCGGAGACGATGCCGCGGGGGCGATGGTACTTGAAGGAGCGGCCGACCAGGCGGATGCCGTTGGCGACCAGCGCCGAGGCCAGCGTGTCGCCGGCAAGGCCGGTGAGCGGGCGGCCGTCGAAGGTGAAGCCGATGGGCGTCTCGCGGTCGACGAGGCCCCCCGAGGCGAGGCGGTTGACGCTCATGCGGAGGCTCCGGCGGCGAGGCGGGCGCCCGAGACGGCGTGGTCGCGCGTGTCGCGGGAGACGACCAGCCAGGAGCGGCAGCCCTGGGCGTGGTACCAGAGCTCGTCCATCGGACCTGCCGGGTTGTCGCGCAGATAGACGTAGGTCGCCATGGCTTCGGCATCGCCGTCGGCCGGCCGGCGCGGGGCGGCGTCACCGAGATAGGCGAACTCGGAACTGTCGCGCGGGCCGCAATAGGGGCAGGGAATGCGCATCGGTCCTCAGTGCAGGTTCGGTTGGGCGCCCTGGCCCTTCTCGTCGACGACCCGGCCCGCCGCGAAGCGGCCGAGGGTGAGGGCGGTCGCGGCGGGGTGGGGTTCGTCGCGGGCGATGAGATGGGCGAAGACGGCTCCGGATCCCGGCGTCGCCTTGAAGCCGCCATAGCACCAGCCGGCGTTGAGGTAGAGGCCGTCGAGGGGCGTCCGGTCGATGATCGGCGAGCCGTCCATCGACATGTCCATGATGCCGCCCCAGCTGCGCAGCATCCGCGCCCGGCCGATGGCGGGCATCAGGGCCATGCCGCCCTCGCAGACGTCCTCGACGACGGGGAGGTTGCCGCGCTGGGCGTAGGAATTGTAGCCGTCGATGTCGCCGCCGAAGACGAGGCCGCCCTTGTCGGACTGGCTGATGTAGAAATGGCCGGCGCCGAAGGTGATGACGCCGGGGATGATCGGCTTCAGCCCCTCGGAGACGAAGGCCTGCAGCACGTGGCTCTCGATGGGCAGGCGCAGCCCCGCCATGGCCGCCACCTGCGAGGAGCTGCCGGCCACCGCCAGGGCGACCTTGGGCGCGCGGATGGTCCCGCGGGTGGTCTCGACGCCGGTGATGCGGCCGCCCTCGCGCAGGAAGCCGGTGACGGCGCAGTTCTGGACGATGTCGACCCCGCGGTCGCTGGCCGCGCGCGCATAGCCCCAGGCCACCGCGTCGTGGCGCACCGTGCCGCCGCGGCGCTGCAGCAGGCCGCCCTGGATGGGAAAGCGCGCCTGGTCGAAGTTGAGGAAGGGGTAGAGGCGGCGCACGCCCTCCCGGTCGAGGAGTTCGGCGTCGATGCCGTGCAGGCGCATGGCGTTGCCGCGGCGGGCATAGGCGTCGCGCTGGCCGTCGGAATGGTAGAGGTTCAGGACGCCGCGCTGGCTGACCATGGCGTTGTAGTTGATGTCCTGCTCGAGCCCCTCCCACAGCTGCATGGACAGCTCGTAGAGCGGGATGTTGCCGGGCAGCAGGTAGTTGGAGCGGACGATGGTGGTGTTGCGGCCGACATTGCCGCCGCCGATCCAGCCGCGCTCCAGCACGGCGACGTTGGCGATGCCGTGGGTGCGGGCGAGGTAGTAGGCCGTCGCCAGTCCGTGGCCGCCGCCGCCGACCACGATCACGTCGTAGCGGGGCTGCGGCGCGGCGTCGCGCCAGGCCGGCTTCCAGCCGGTATTGCCGGCGAGGGCCTGGCCGAGCAGCGAAAAGACGGAATAGCGCATGGGCGAAAGGCGTCCGAGAGGCGATGGAGCGGTATTGTCGCCGCTTGCGTGCGCTCGCGCCAGTCGTGCCGGCGCGCATCCGTCACCCATCGCCGGGCAAGAGCCATGCAGCGCGGGCAGGGCGTGGCGATTGACAGGCCGGCTGTCCCATCCCCAAGATTGGACAATACTGCCGTATTTTCTGGCGATACGCCTTGCGGATCTTCCACCGCCTCTGGCCAGCCGACGGAGACATGCCATGCCCGACGCCGCCCTGCATCCGTCCGAGGGTCTCTCCGCGCCCGTCATCGACGTCGACCCCTATTCGGACGCGGCGCTGGACGCGCCCGGCGCCATGCACGCCGCCGTCCGGGCCGCCGGCCCCGTCGTCTTCCTGTCGCGCAACGGCGTCCACGCCATGGGCCGGCACCGGGACATCATGCCGGTGCTGAAGGACTGGGAGACCTTTTCCTCGACCGGCGGCTCGGGCCTCGCCGACATCCGCAAGCCCGGAGCCTGGCGCGCGCCGAGCCCCATCGTCGAGGTGGACCCGCCGCAGCATACCCACGTGCGGACCGTTCTGCAGCGCATCCTCTCCCCCGCCGTCATCCGCCAGTGGCGCGAGGATTTCGAGAAGGAGGCGGAGCGGCTGGTGGCCGAACTCGTCGAGAAGGGCGCCTTCTGCGGCGTCCACGACCTCGCGGAGACCTATGTCTCCACCACCTTCCCGGAGGCGCTCGGCCTCGCCAATTCGCCCGAGCGCCGCGATAACCTCTTCCTCCTCGGCGCGCTCAACTTCGATGGCCAGGGGCCGAAGAACGCCCGCTTCGAGGAGACCCAGCGCAAGGCCGATGCCATCTGGGACTGGTACCTGGACAGCATGAAGCGCGAGGCCATGGTGCCCGGCGGCTTCGGCGAGAAGATCTTCCAGGCCGCCGACCGCGGCGAGATCGACCAGGAGACGGCGCCGCTGCTGGTGCGCTCCTTCCTGCGCGGCGGCCTCGACACCACGTCGAGCATGATCTCGGCGGCGCTCTGGTATCTCGCGATGGACCCGTCGCAATGGGCGCTGCTGCGGGAGGATCCTTCGCGCATCCGCCCCGCCCTCGACGAGGCGATGCGGCTGGAGACGCCGATCCAGAACGTCTGCCGCCAGACCACGCGCGAGGTGGTGATCGACGGCGTGACGGTGCCGAACGATTCGAAGATCCTCGTCATGCTGGGCGCGGCCAACCGCGACCCCGACCAGTGGGAGCGGCCGGACGCCTTCGACGTGACGCGCCAGACCATGGGCCACCTCGCCCTCGGCACGGGCGTCCACATGTGCATCGGCCAGATGATCGCCAGGCTCGAGGGCGAGGCGGTGCTGAAGGCCATGGTCGCCCAGGTCAAGACCCTGGCGCTGGCGGGCTCGCCGACCCGCACCCTCAACAACAACCTGCGCAGCCTGAAGACGCTGCCGCTCGTCGTGACCGCGGCCTGACATGCCGCGCGTCACCTTCCTCGATCCGCGCGGACGGCCTGCCACCATCGACGCCGCGGCCGGCGTCAGCCTCATGCTGGCGGCGGTGCGGGCCCAGGTGCCGGGCGTCCTCGGCGAGTGCGGCGGCTCGCTCGCCTGCGCCACCTGCCACGTCTATGTCGACCCGGCCTTCGCCGCGGGACTCCCGCCGGTGAGCCCGGCCGAGGACGAGATGCTCGACGCGACGGCCAGCGAGCGGCGGGCGACGTCGCGGCTGTCCTGCCAGATTGTCCTTACTGACGCGCTGGATGGGCTCGTGGTAACGGTGCCGGACGCGCAGATCTGACGCCGCCGGGGCGTCAGCCCAGACCCCGTGTGAATGCCATGACCCAGTCCCTCGCACCCCAAGCCGACGTCGTGATCCTCGGGGCAGGGCAGGCGGGCCTGCAGGCGGCGTTGTCGCTGCGCGAGGAAGGCTTTGCCGGCACCATCCAGATGATCGGCGACGAGGCGGTCCTGCCCTACCAGCGCCCGCCGCTGTCGAAAGGCTTCCTGCTGGGCGCCGTGACGGAGGACGCCCTGGTGCTCCGGCCGCAGGCGATGCTCGACAAGACCGACATCCGCCTCGCGGCAGGCGTCGCGGCGACACGCATCGAGCGCGCCGCCCGCCGCGTCCATCTCGCCGATGGCCGCTCCTGCGGCTACGAGCATCTGGTGATCGCCACGGGCTCGCGCGTCAGGTCGTGGACAGGCCAAGGTGGCGAACTGGCCGGTGTCGCGACCCTGCGCACCCTCGCCGACGCCCGGGCGCTCGGTGCCCTGCTCGAGGCGGCGGGCGACGTGGTGGTGATCGGCGCCGGGTTCATCGGGCTCCCGCCAAGCGCGGCAAGCAGGTCCATGTGGTCGAGGCGGCCGACAGGGTCATGGCGCGGGCGGTGACGCCGGCCATCTCCGCCTTCTTCCGCGAACGGCACGAGATCGCCGGCGTGCAGTTCCGCTTCGGCGCGGCGGTGGAGGGCATCGTCGGCCCGGCCGGGCGCGTGACCGGCGTTGCGCTGGCCGGCGGCGAGACGCTGCCCGCCGACCTCGTGCTCGTCGGCATCGGCGGCATCGCCAATGCGGAGATCGCGGCCGAGGCCGGGCTCGCGGTCGACAACGGCATCGTCGTCGATGCGCTCCTGCAGACGGCCGATCCCGCCGTCTCGGCCATCGGCGACTGCTGCAACCATCCCAATCCCTTCGCCGGCGGCCGCATGCGGCTGGAATCGGTGCAGAACGCCATCGACCAGGGCCGCGTCGTCGCGGCGCGGATCGCCGGCAAGCCGCAGCCCTATCACGCGGTGCCGTGGTTCTGGTCCGACCAGGGCGACCTCAAACTGCAGATGGCCGGGCTGACCACGGGCTTCGATGCCCAGGTGGCCATCGGTGACCGCGATGCGGCCCGCTTTTCCCTCATCGCCTTCCGGGCGGGCCAGCTCATCGGCGTGGAATCGGTGAACCGTCCGGGCGACAACATGCTGGCGCGGCGCATCCTCGCCCTGCCCGCCCCACCGACCTACGGCGAGGCCGAGGCCGCCGGCTTCGATCTCAAGGCGCTGGCAGCGGGGGTGAAGGTGCAGGCTTGAGGTGCACCCAAGTATTGGGCGCCGATACGCTCGTGTTGCAATTTACCGGTGCTGCGGTCATAGCAGTCGCGGACGTGAACCATGCATCCCCCGCGGGGCCCGGCGACAGCCGCGGCGCGGCGAGGACGGATCGCACCAAGGGGGGAGGGCCGTCGAGGCCCGTCCGGCGACGACGATGACCAAGACAGCCGGCGTGACCGCCGTCGACGAGCGCCTGTTCCTGCAATCGGTCGCCCGTGCCCTCGACGTGCTCGAGGCCTTCGCCCAGAGCCCGCGGCCGAAATCGCTCGGCGAGATCGCGGCGGCGACGGGCATCAACAAGAGCGCGGCCCAGCGGATCGGTCAGACGCTTCTGGCGCGCGGCTATCTGGAGCGGGCCGACAGCGGCGGGCTCATGCTCGGGCGCCGCCTGCTCGACCGGTCCTTCGACTACCTGCGCTCCAACCCGCTGATCGAGCGGGCGACGCCGGTGCTGATGGAACTGCGCAAGCTCGCCGGCGAGCGCGTCGACCTCAGCCTCTTCGACGACACCTCGACGATCTACGCCATCCGCCTGCAGAGCAAGCGCGAAACCTTCTACGCGACCCTCCCGGGGCGGCGGATCCCGACCTTCCTGTCCTCGGGCGGGCGCGCCTGCATGGCGCAGATGGCGGATGCGGCGGTGGACGATCTCCTCGCCCGCTCCGACCGCCGGCCGCTGACGCCGAAGTCGCGCACCGGCCTGCCGGAGATCTGGGAGAAGGTGCGCGAGGCGCGGACCGAGGGCTATTCCTGGGCGGCGGAAGAGGCGCTGATCGGCGAGGTGGTGCTGGCAGCGGCCGTGCTCGACGGCGACCGGCGGCCCATCGGCGCCGTCCACGTGGCGGGCTCGCTCAGCGAGTGGGCCATCCCGGATTTCCGCCGGCGCTTCTCGCCGCTGGCCATCGAGGCCGCGCGTGCCCTGAGCACCTGACGGGCGACCGTCGCACGCCTGCCGGCGCTGCCGCAGGAACGGCCGTCCTGCGTTTCAAACAGGCCACCCATGCCGACAATTTGCGCGCTTCGGCCCTTCGGCGGGGTTTGACAGCGCGCGAACATACGTATCACATTATCAATATAACCGTATTGTTTGTCGATACGGTTTCGCTAGGAGGTTTCACCATGACGCAGTTCTCCCGCCGTCACATGCTGGCCGTCATGGGCGCGAGCGTCGCCGCTCCGTCCGTCCTGCGCGCCCAGTCCTCGGATCCGATCAGGCTTGGTGGCATGCTCCCGCTCTCCGGCCCCGCCAGCATCGAGGGGCGCCAGATCCTCTCCGGCGTCCAGTTCGCGATCGAGGAGGCCAACGCCAAGGGCGGCGTGCTCGGCCGCCGGATCGAACTCGTCATGGAAGACGACGAGAGCAACTCGACGAAGGGCGTCACCGCCGTGCGCCGCCTGATCGAGCGTGAGAAGTCGCCCTTCATCGTCGGCACCTATGCCTCGGCCGTGGCGATCGCCGCCTCGAAGATCGCCGCCGAATACAAGGTCGCGATGCTCTCGGGCGGATCGACCGCCGCCGGCGCCACCGACCAGAACACCCCTGGCGATCCCTGGTTCTTCCGCTCCTGGCCGGACAGCAACGCCCAGGGCGACGACACCGCCCGCGCCATCGTCGAGAAGTTCAAGAAGACCCGTGTCGCCATCATCCACGACAACACCAATTACGGCGTGACGCTCGCCGCCCAGGTGACGCGCGTGGTGAGCGGCGTCGGCGGCACCATCCTCTCCACCGACAGCTACAACGCCGGCGAGCAGGACTTCTCCTCCATGCTCACCAAGCTGCGCTCGCTGCGCCCAGAGGCGGTCTATATCGGCGGCTGGGCGGGTGACGGCGCCAACATCGTCCGCCAGGCGGTGGAGGCGGGCATCCGCACCCAGTTCGTCGGCTCCGGCTCGATGAACTCGGACGACTTCATCCGCCTCGCCGGCCCGGCCTCGGAAGGCTTCGCCGTCGCCAGCCTCTACGAGCCCTCGACGCCGAACCCGGTGGGCAAGGCCTTCGGCGAGCGGTTCCGCGCCCGGCACAACCTCGACGCCAACACGCTCTCCGCACTCGGGTTCGAATCCATGACCATCGGCATCGAGGCGCTGCGCCGCGTCGGCAAGCCGGACGGCCTGGAGATCCAGAAGATGCTCAAGGGCGGCATGAAGGATTTCCAGCTCGTGCAGGGCCCCGCCGGCACGACGGCCGCCTTCAACGCCAAGGGCAGTGTCGACTTCCCCAACTTCATCGCCGTGGTGAAGGACGGCAAGCGTCGCCTCGACGTCTGACGTCGAGCATACGTGATCGCGATGGATCTCTTCCTGCAATACATGGCCAACGGCGTCGTCATCGGCAGCACATACGTGCTCGTCGCCGTCGGCCTGACGCTGATCTTCGGCATCCTCGGCGTGGTGAACTTCGCCCATGGCGAGTTCTACATGATCGGCGGCTATGCCGGGATCGTCGCCATCACGGTGCTCAAGCTTCCCGTCCTGCCCGCCATCGCCTTCGTCCTTCTGGTCGCGGCGGTGGTGGGCATCGCCGCCGAGGCGATCCTGCACAAGCCCATGAAGAACCACGACGCCACGAGCTCGATCATCTCCTCGTTCGGGCTCGCGGTGGCGCTGCAGAACGCGGCGCTGGTGGTGATGGGTCCGCAGCCGCAGCGGCTCAACCTCGACGTCTCGAAGATCCCGGTGCTGTCGTCGCTGCCGACCGACTTCGGCCCGGTCTTCCTGCCGCAGCAGCGGCTCTTGATCCCGATCGCGACGGTGCTGCTCATCGCCATCCTCTACGTCGTGCTGCGCTACACCTGGACCGGCCGCGGCCTGCGCGCCATGGCCCAGCACGCCACCGTGGCGCGCCTCTGCGGCGTCCGGGTGGAGCGGGTGGCGATCGTCACCTTCATCACCGGGGCGGCGCTGGCGGGAACCGCCGGCATGCTGATGTCCTCGGTCTTCTTCGTCTATCCCATCGTCGGCAACATGATCGCGCTGAAGGCCTTCACGGTGGTCATCCTCGGCGGCATGGGCAATGTCGCTGGTGCGGCGGTCGCCGGCCTCCTCCTCGGCATCACGGAATCCCTCACCTCCGCCTACATCTCCAACGCGATGCGCGACGTGGTCGGCTTCGTCTTCGTCATCCTCGTGCTGCTGTTCCGCCCGCAGGGCCTGTTCGGCAAGGCAGTGGAGCGGTCATGAGGGTCTATCTCATCGCGCTCCTCGCCTTCGCGGGGCTCGCCGTCGCGCCCTTCGGCATCGGCGGTTACGAGACCAACGTGCTGATGATGGTGCTGTTCTTCGTCATCCTGGCGGTGGGCCTCGACCTCGTCACCGGCTATTGCGGCCAGTTCTCCTTCGCCACCGGCGCCTTCTACGGCATCGGGGCCTATACCGCGGCGATCATGACCCGCGACTTCAACACGACGATCTGGGTCCACCTGCCGGCGGGCGCCATCGTCGCCGGCCTGTTCGGCCTCCTGCTCGGCATTCCCGCCCTGAGGCTGAAGGGCCATTTCCTCGCCATCGTCACCATCGCCTTCCAGACCATCGTCTATCTCGTCATCTCGCAGTGGACCTCGTTCACCGGCGGGCAGGTCGGCCTGCCCATGCCCAATGCCGGCCCGGTGACGGTGTTCGGCGTGACGCTGTTCGAGTTCGGCTCGCTGCGCTCCTATTACTGGCTGACCCTGGCCATGACGGCGCTGACCCTTCTCATCTCGTGGCGCCTGGTGAACTCGCGCCTCGGCCGCGAATGGGTGGCGATCCGCGATGACGAGACCCTGGCGAGCGCGGTCGGCCTCGACACCACCCGTGGCAAGCTCACCGCCTTCGTCGCCTATGCGGCGCTGGCCGGCGTCGCCGGCGTGCTGACCGCCCATTCCCTGCGCGGCGTGACGCCCGACGACTACACGATCTGGATCTCGGCCACCGTGGTGGCGATGATGGTGGTCGGCGGCCGCGGCACCTTCATCGGGCCGATCCTCGGCGCGGTGTTCCTCGCCATCCTGCCCGAGCTCCTCGGCAAGTTCGCCGAGTACAAGATGCTGATCTACGGCGTGCTGCTGGTGCTCGTCGTCACGCTGATGCCGGAAGGCGTCGTCGGGCGCCTGCGCGCGAGGGCGGCGCGATGACCGCCCCCATCCTGGAAGCCCGCGGCATCACCAAGCGGTTCGGCGGCGTCGTCGCCGTCAACGACGCCAGCCTCACGGTGGGCAAGGGCCAGATCGTCGGGCTGATCGGCCCGAACGGCTCGGGCAAGTCGACCATGGTCAACCTGGTGTCCGGCGAGCTGATGCCGAACGAGGGGACCTTCCTCTTCAACGGCACCGACATCACCAGCCTTCCCTCCCACCGGCGGGCGCGGCTCGGCATGGCGCGCTCGTTCCAGCTGCTGCGCCTGTTCCATTCGCTGAGCGTCGAGGACAACCTGCTGCTCGCCAACCACATGCGGATGAAGGCCAGCATCGCCGCATCCATCTTCGGCCGCAGTTCGGCGCGGGAGGAGGAGCAGAGGGCGCGGGCCCGCGCGCGCGAGCTTCTCGCCTGGTTCGACCTCCAGGATTTCGCGGACCGGCCCGTCTCGGCGCTCTCCATCGGCCAGCAGCGCATGGTCGAGATCGCCCGCGGCATGATGAGCGAGCCGAGCCTCTTCGTGCTCGACGAGCCCGCCGCCGGCCTGTCGCCGCCCAACGTCGACAAGCTCATCCAGCTGGTGCGCCGGCTGCGCGACGAGTTCGGCGTGTCGATCCTCCTCGTCGAGCACGTCATGCGCGTCGTGCGCGACCTCTGCGACCACGTCGTCGTGCTGGATTCGGGCGTGAAGATCGCCGAGGGCGCGCCGGACGCCGTGGTGAAGGATCCCGTCGTGATCGAGGCCTATATCGGAACCGGGTGGAAGCGCCGTGCTCAAGGTTGACAGCATCGTCGCCGGCTACGGCCGCACCCGCATCCTGCACGGGGTGAGCCTCGAGGTGCCGAAGGGCGGCCTCGTCGCCCTGCTCGGCGGCAACGGCACGGGCAAGTCGACCACGCTCAAGGCCATCGTCGGCCTCGTCGCCGTGCAGGAGGGCCAGGTCGTTCTCGACGGCAAGGTGATCAACGACGTTCCGGCCGAACAGCGCGCGTCGCTCGGCCTCTCCCTCGTGCCGCAGGGCAAGGAGGTCTTCGCCGGCATGAGCGTCGAGGAAAACCTCCTCATGGGCGCCTATCACCGCCGCCGCGACCGGCAGGGCATCGCCTCCGACCTCGAGGGCGTCTACCAGCGGTTTCCGCGCCTCAAGGAGCGCCGCAAGGTCAATGCCGGCATGCTCTCCGGCGGCGAGCGGCAGATGCTCTCCATCGGCCGCTCGCTGATGGCGCGCCCCTCGGTGCTGCTGCTCGACGAGCCCTCCGCGGCGCTCGCCCCGCGCATTGTCGAGGAGATCGCCGAGGCGATCCTCGGCCTCAGGGACCTCGGCCTGACCCTGCTGCTCGTCGAGCAGAACGTCGGCATGGCCCTCGACATCGCCGACCACATCTACGTCATCCGCGGCGGGCGCATCGCCTACGAGCGCGAGGTGGGCGACGGCATCGCCATGGAAGAGCTCCAGGAGTTCTATCTCGGCGGGCAGGAGCACTGACGAATCGGCCGCTCTCCCGCGGCCCGGTCCATGCGAGGGTTGTGACATGAGCGAGCCGAGGGCAGCACGTTTCGAGGGCCGGGTGGCGGCGGTGACGGGAGCGGCCGGCGCGCTCGGGCGGGCGAGCGCGGTGGCCCTCGCGCGCGAAGGCGCGAAGCTCGCCCTGTTCGACCGCGACCCTGCGGGCCTTCAGGAAACCGCCGCGCTCTGCCCCGGCGCCGTCACCGTCACGGGCGATGCGCGCTCGGCGGCCGACGTGCAGCGCTTCGCCGACACGGCGAAGGGCGCCTTCGGGCCCGTCGAGCTGCTGGTCGCCGCCGCCGGGATCATCGGCCCCTCCAAGATGGCCGTCGACGTGACCGAGGATGAGTTCGACCTCGTCTTCGACATCAACGTGAAGGGATCCTGGCTCGCGGCACGGGCCTTCATCCCGCAGATGCGGGAGCGCGGCGGCGGCTCCGTCGTGCTGTTCTCGTCCACCGCCGGCCTGCAGGGCTCGCCGGTCTATTCGGTCTATTCGGCCTCCAAGGGCGCGGTGACGCTGCTGACCAAGAGCCTCGCCCTCAACCACGCCACCGAGAACATCCGCGTCAACTGCGTCTGCCCCGGCACGATCGACAGCCCCATGCACCGTCAGGGCATGGCGGCCATCGCCGATCCCGTCCTGCGCGCCGAGCGCGAGGCGTTCCAGAAGTCGAAGCACCCGATGAACCGCTTCGGCCAGCCGGAGGAGGTGGCGGCGGGCGTGCTCTATCTCCTCAGCGACGACGCCTCCTACACGACCGGCCATGCGCTTCCCGTCGATGGAGGCCGTCTTGCCTGATCCGACACGCTTCGCGGGCAAGGTCGCCATCGTCTCGGGCGCCGCCCGCGGCATCGGCGAGGGCATTGCCGAGCGCTTCGCCGCCGAGGGCGCGAAGGTTGTCCTGGTCGACGTCATCCCGGAGGTGGCCGAGACCGCCGCCCGCCTCGGCCAGACCGCGCTCATCAAGAGCGTCACCGACCGCGACGCCGGCGAGGTCATGGCGAAGGCGGCCCTCGATGCCTTCGGCCGCATCGACATCCTCGTCAACAATGCCGGCATCGGCGGCTCGAAGCGGCTGATGGAGAGCGACGACGCCCTCATCGACCGCTTCCTCGACACGAACCTTGCCGCCGTGCTGCGCGTCACGCGGGCCGTCGTGCCGCACCTGCCGCGGCCGGGCGGGCGCATCGTCAACATCTCCTCGATCTTCGGCATCACCGGCTATCCCGGCACCACGGCCTATGCGGTGGCGAAGGC
>LNFM01003497.1_pt1 | contig 35855 bp, 22 predicted proteins | sample 596031 | NCBI WGS metagenome assembly LNFM01 (sample SAMN04254537, study PRJNA301005) | activated carbon metagenome | isolation source: dual media filters at the Ann Arbor, Michigan drinking water treatment plant | place: USA: Ann Arbor | reverse complement strand
CTACTTTTCTTTTTTGTCCCATGCCATCAAATGAAAAGCTTATTTGATCAATTAGATGTTTAAGGGTAGTGTTGTCAGCCGTAGAATTAGTTACAGTAAAAGAATGATTTGCATTAGCATCTACTTTAAAGTCGATTGCCTGACCCATTGCCTGCTGGGAAATAGTAGTATTGGTCTTCATTTCTATTTGAAAAACCTGTCCTTGTTCAAATTTTAAACTACTTGCTACTTTTTGACCAACTGCTTTGTCTGCAAATGCGAGAAATGTAAATGCTATAATGAAGGATTTCATACTGATTTTTAAGTTATGCTCAAAGTTGACGATTCCCTGCCATAATCGTTGCAGAAAGTGGAAAAATATTAATTGTAACTGTTTTTATAACTGCTTTTTATTCCTTTTAACTTACTACTTTTAATTACGTTTTAACCTTCCTGTCGGCGGACAGGCTAAAATTTTTTACTATGCCAATAAGAATGACTGATGACCCCGTAGATCCCAATCAACAAAACGATGATGGAGGAGGCGGTGGCGGAAGGCCAAATTTTCCGGGTGGTGGCGGCCTGATGTCGTTGCTGCCAATGTTATTGGGTTTATTTAAAGGGAAAGGAATTTTCGTATTACTTATTCTCGGTGTTGGAGCATATTTCTTGCTTGGCAAAAGTGGTGGATGTAATATAGCTGATGTGGTGAAGCAATTCTCACAAAGCGGTTACAATTTCAACCCGGCAGAATTTAACAAAGCATCTGTGTATGAAGGGTTGGAAGATGATGCAGGAAAAAACCCATTACCGGAGGCCGTATCATTATTGAAATATGCTCCTGATCGTGGCAATCAGGGTCAGCAGGGAAGTTGCGTGGCCTGGAGTTGTGCTTACAGTGCACAAACAATTTTAACAGCTGCTGCTACCGGACAAGATCCTAATCAAATTGTTTTTAGTCCTTCTTATTTATATAACCAGATTCGGTTGGAAGGATGCCAGGGTTCTTATATACAGAGAGCTATGGAAAGCATGAGCCGCAATGGTGGTGTTCCGCTTAGCCAATATCCCTATACTGACCAGGATTGTTCCAATGAACCAGGCTCTGCGGATTTACAGGCAGGCCGCAAAAATCTTATTCACGGATTTACCCGCATTACTAATGGTGATAATATTAATGAAATAAGTGTAAGAGGTATAAAAGAGCATTTAAACAAAAATGCACCGGTTGCCATTGGTATGATGGTGGGGCAGAGTTTTATGCAAGATATGATAGGGAAAGAATTATGGACTCCACAAGGTATGGATGGATCACAAATGGGAATGGGCGGCCATGCGATGACCGTAATTGGATATGATGATAGAAAATTTGGCGGTGCATTCCAGATCATGAATAGCTGGGGACCGGAATGGGGTAAAGACGGCATTGGCTGGGTTCGCTATGGCGATTTTAAAACATATGTAAGAGAGGCGTATGGAATTGATCCCTTGCCAAAAAGAAGCGAGGTAGCGAATATTCCATTGGAATGTACTATTGGTTTAGTAAATAATGAAGGAGGAAAAAATATTCCATTGAGAGTTGCCGACGCAAATATTTTTCAAACTGTTTCACCAATTAAAATAGGTACCCGTTTCAAAATGTCGATCAATAATGTAACGGAATGTTACATCTATGTATTTGGAAGAGATACCAACAATACAAGTTTTGTTTTATTTCCTTATTTGAAAAATGGGGAAACTGTTTCTAAACATTCGCCCTACTGCGGTATAACCGGTTACCGGCTTTTCCCCAAAGCACAATCATTTGAAGCAGATAATATCGGCAATAGCGACCAGATAGCTATTGTTGTTAGTAAAGATGAGTTGGATTATAATGCATTGAATGCAGCTATAAGCAATAGTCGTCAAGGCGATTATCTGGGTAAAGTGAATGAAGCGTTACAAAGTATAATGATCCGCTCCGCCAGATTCAATAATACCCAAGATGGTACTATTTATTTTAAAGTAGATGCTAATAGTAATAAGGCTGTAGCTTGTGTGGTGGCTATTGATAAGCAATAGAGTTGATACTATAAATAAGAAAAATGAGAAAACATATTATAGCAATAGCAGGTTTGTTTTTAAGTTCAGTTTCCTTCTCTCAGGACATGACTAAATTCAAATTGTATAACCCTGACGCTAATGCCAAAAAGGAAATTGAAGCGGTAACAAAAGAAGCGAAAGATGCCGGTAAACATGTGTTGATACAAATTGGTGGTAACTGGTGTGTATGGTGTGCAAGATTCGATGATTTTGTAAAAAAGGATGCATCGCTCGATTCTTTGGTAAGAGCCAACTATGTAGTGTATCATCTTAATTATAGCAAGGAAAATAAGAATCTTGAATTATTGTCGAAGTATGATTTTCCACAACGATTTGGCTTCCCGGTTTTTTTAGTATTGAATGAAAAAGATGAATTGTTGCATACACAAAGCTCCTGGTATCTGGAAGAAGGAAAAGGGTATGACAAAGAAAAAGTAACGGCTTTCTTCAATGATTGGGGCAAGAAAGCATTTGACCCCGCACAATACAAAGAAAATTAAATGAATCCTAATACATCAGCTTTCATCAAAACATTGAGGCATCCGGTTAAATTCAGGATGTTTCTTTTTACAAAACTTCCTGCTGCTTTTTTTGCTGGGGTACGGGTAAGAGAAATAGATGAGCAGCGATGCATGGTGACGGTTCCATATAAATGGCTATCTCAAAACCCTTTCCGATCTACTTATTTTGCCTGTCTTAGTATGGCAGCAGAAATGAGTACGGGTGCTTTAGCAATGGCTCATTTGTATAAAATCAATCCACCAGTTTCAATGTTAGTAGTAAAAGTGGAATCCGAGTATTTTAAAAAAGCAACTGGCAGAACAAGCTTTGTATGTGAAGATGGCCAGCTTTTTGACAAAGCTATAGAAGAAACAATCGCAACAGGTGAAGCAAGAACTGTAAGAACAGGATCGGTTGGAAAAAATAAAGAAGGTGAGGTGGTTGCAGAATTTTTTATCACATGGTCACTTAAAGCAAAATCAAAAAAATGAAAATAGCATTTCACGGCGCAGCAAGAACAGTGACCGGTTCAAAGCATCTGTTAACGTTAAAGAATGGCAAGAAAGTTTTATTAGACTGTGGTATGTTCCAGGGATTGGGGCAAGAAACAGATGAACTGAACAGAGACTTTGGCTTTGATGCAGCTGATGTTGATGTCATGATACTTTCACATGCACATATAGATCATAGCGGACTTATTCCCCGGCTGGTACAATTTGGATTTAGAGGAAGAATATTTTGTACACCTGCTACTAAAGATCTTACGACCGTACTCTTAGAGGATTCAGCTGAAATTCAGGAGGGTGAAATTAAGTACAGTAATAAGCGCAGAAAAGCAGAAGGGTTGCCTTTATTGCAACCACTATATACAATAGAAGATGCAAGACGGGCAGCTGATCGGTTTCATGTACAACATTATGGTAAGTGGTTTACAGCAATAGAAGGAGTAGAGGTAATGTTTACTGATGCAGGGCATATTATTGGAAGTGCCTGTGTACATTTAAAAATTACAGAGAATGGCAAACAAACCAGATTAACTTTTAGTGGCGATATTGGAAGATATAGAGATGCCATTTTAAAATCTCCAGATACCTTTCCACAAGCTGATTATATTTTAATTGAATCTACCTATGGAAACAGTTTGCATGATACACATGTGACAACACCCGATATGGTGCTTGCATGGATAGAGAAAGCTTGCTTGCAGAAAAAAGGAAAATTAATAATGCCGGCATTCAGCGTAGGCCGCACACAAGAATTACTATATGCCTTAAACCAACTTGAATTAGAAAACAGGTTGCCAGATTTAGATTATTACGTTGACAGTCCTTTAAGCATTGAAGCTACCATGATAATTAAAAGTTATCCGGAATATTTCAACCGTACTATTCAAAAAATAATGCAAACAGATAAAGATCCCTTTGCATTTAAAGGACTTCGTTATGTACAGACTGTTGATCAGTCTAAGCAGCTTAATTTTCTAGATGGCCCTTATGTTATTATCTCTGCAAGCGGTATGGCAGATGGTGGCCGTGTAAAACATCATATCAGTAATAATGTTGAGAATAGCCGAAATACCATTTTGTTTACCGGCTATTGCGAGCCTCGTTCACTAGGTGGTAAGTTGTTAGCGGGCGACAAGGAAGTAGGTATTTACGGTGTGAAGCATGAAGTGCATGCTGATATCGGTTCTATCCGTAGCATGAGTGCACATGGGGATTATGAAGATATGAGCCAGTGGCTTGCCTGCCAGGATCCGAGACAAGTAAAAAAGATTTTCCTTGTGCACGGTGAGTTTGAAGTACAGCAAGATTTTAAAAAACGTCTTGTTAAAAAAGGCTTTCAGGATATTGATATTCCCGCACAGCATTATGAAATTGGTCTTACCTGATATTTTTCGGGCATTAATATACGCAAAGCCGGAATATTTTTCCACTACCATTGATGCGAAGAATATTTTCACATCTCCTTAATAAACGCTGCATAGTTTTTGTCGTTTATAGTACAGGTTTATAATTCACATAAAAAAAGGAGAAACTATGAAAATGAACCTGAAACAGTGGAGCGGATCACTAGCCTTCGTCTTCTTGCTTGCAAGTTGCGGCTCAACGGCTCACATTGAAAAAGACGACAACACAGACTTTTCCCGTTACAAAACTTTTGCGTGGGTTGATAATGATGGGAATAGCAAAAGAAGCAGCGACCTGACAGAACAGAAAATGAAGGATGCTGTTAATAAAGAACTGGAAAAATCGGCTGGTTGGAGGGAAGTAAAGAATCGTCCGGATGTATTACTCAGTTATGATGTATTGGTAGAAAGAAGTGTCAGGCAAGACAACAATCCTGTTTACTCTAATCCTACCACCCGGGTTTTCTTTAATCCAAGAACCCGTCGTTATGTAAGTGTGTATTACCCTTCTCAATTTCTTGGCTACGATAGAGACCAGCGGGAAGTAAAAGAAGGAACTGTAACCATTTCTATGATTGATGCTAAATCAGATAAAACTGTTTGGCAGGGATGGACAACTGATGAAGTAAGAAACAGAAATCTTACCAGTAAGGAAATTCAGAATAGTGTTAAATCGATTTTTAGAAAATTTGATATTGCGAAAAACTGATTTTCGGTACGGACGGTTTCGGACAATGGCCCCTTTTCTGTTGAAGGGGCTTTTTAATTACCACACTACCCAATTAAATTCTATATTCTCTCTTCTGGATACAGGACGTTGTTTCCCCTTGGTTAATTCGCTAACTTTTTTACTGACATAATTTTTTAATTCAGCTACATCTACCCGTCTGTCTGCATTGCCCCCGTCTGTATCTGCCATATTTTCTTCTATTCCTTTGCGTATACAATAAGTAAATACTCCGTTGTTCCATTTTTCGGATTCAAAAGCATATTCCATTCCACCTGCGGCAGAAATAACAACTGCGCCATTGCCAGTTGAAATGTCGGCAAATAAATTTTGCATTACTTCATAAGAGCTGTTCGCATCAACTGTTGCTTTTTTATCTTTAACAATAAGTCCTCTTGATGCAAATCCTGATACTGATCCATTGTCTGTAGCTGTATCTTTTGTCGTTGTTATCTTGTTTTGTTGCGCCAGTATTTCTTCCTTATCTAATGCACCAGAATGGCAGGCATCGATGAGTAATAATTTCTTTCTGGCAGGTATCCCATCCAGTAAGGCTTCCAGGTCTTCATACTTTAAACCTTTTTGCGTTGGTTTTTTAAAATCAACATCATGTGTAGCATAGTAAAAATCAAGACTATCGCTTAGCAAACCATGTCCGTTTACAGAAATAATTACTTTGTCGTTTACGGTTGTCTTCATTAATTTTTCCCGTAGGGCCAGTATATTTTCTTTAGTGGCACGGCTATCAATCAATGTATCTGCTTCAAAATTTGTTTTATATATTTTTCCAAAAGAAGTGGCAAGGTCCCGAACATCTTTAGCTGCAAACCGAAGATTCATTGATGTGTCTTTATAATTTGAAACAGCAATTCCGATGAAATAGGTTTTAGAAGGAGTAGCAGGGTTGTAACTACTACTAATTTCTATTGTTTCTGTTAGGGAGGTGGCCCCTTTGCTATTGGTACAATACACTTTAACCAGATTTTTATCCGTAGAAAGAGGCACTTTTACTTTCAGTGTAGTTCTATTTATATTACCCGAAATTATCTTTCCCGATGTTCCAAATACGGGGCTGTTATTCACTAATACTTGCAGCGATTGCAGCGGATATTTTGCATCATAACATTCTATTTCCATTTCATATTCACTAAATGAGGTTGCTGGTTTTACTGTAAACCGGTCCTTTAATCTAACAACTGGCAGATGAACATCATCACCTAATGAGCTTTCAGTAATATTCAACTTCTTCAATCTTTTTTTATACGCAGCATAATAAGAAGTTATGAGGCTGCTATCAGCTCTGCCAAGTTGCTTCAATACCAGATCAGGCCTGTTAAAACGGGTGTCAAACTGTTCAAAACCGTAACTGTTGTTATTGAAATTGAACGTCACCGCATCTAAAGTATTCTTAGGAGCCAGGTAATTGCCTTTGCTATCAGCAATCATAAAATCTTTACCTCTTGGTGTAAAAATGGTTGCTACTTTATTACCAGTAGCTAAATCATACATATTTACTTTACAATCAAATCCACCAGTAGCTAATGTTTTATTATTATGGCTAATTGCAATCATGCCATTTTCATAATCATGGTCATATTTTTCATAAAGTACTTTATCCGTATTTGTGTCTAGAGTTACAAACTTGTCTGCCACCTGAACAACGAGATAGCGATAATTACCTGACATTACTGAATTATAACAAAGTGCATTTTCTTTATATACTTTAATTTTCTTCAGAAATTTTAATGTGACCGCATCGTATTTATATACTTCTCCATTGGCAGTAGGCACATAAATAAATTTTGGTGTTATTTCGAGTGTCATTGCACTTTCAATAATAATACTGTCCAGAATATTTCCATTATTTACATCAATAACTAATATCCTGTTCAACATTTCTCTTGCAAAAAGTCGTTGTCGGGTGCTGTCGTATCGTAATGCATTAAAACCTTTTAAAATTGAGCTGGTGCTGGTATTATAAACATTACTGAATATCTTTTCATATGTTGCTAGTTCAAATCCTGCAATTGTTCCTTTATTGCCACCTAAAAAAACGTAGCGGTTGTCGGCTGACAATTCAAAATGAGTAAGCTTCTCTGTAGAGTCGGGTAAACTTACTTTTCCTGTAAACTCCTTTTTTGTATAATCGAAAAACTTAAGCGAAGAGAGTTCTGTGTCTGTGTAAATTCCAATACTCTCATTGTTGAGCAATATATAATTGTTTTGGAATGATAAAGCACCAAAGTATAGGAACGAGGTACTTCCATTTTTTAAATTAACTTTTGAAATGCCATCATGTACAATGGCAAGTTCATTGTCATCTTTCGTAAATTGGATGCTTAACGGTAAAGTGTAATAAGTTTTTATATCCTTATGGCTTAGAGAAGAGTTAGATTCAAAATCCCAATCGGAAAAATTAAAAATACGAATGGGGCCACCATCAGCAAGTCGCCCCGCTAAATAGTTGCCATCCGGACTAAAGGTTACATCAAAAAGCCCATAGTCTTTTGCAGAACTGAAGAGATAATTTCTTTCCGTTAGCGTTGCCAAATTAACAATGCAAAGAGTATCAGCCGCTAATGCTAAAGCAAGTGTTTTACTATCCGGACTAAATGCTGGTGCGGCATATGTACCCCAATATCCATTGCTTTTTGCATGTACTTTAATTCTAAAGTATCGTTTTTTGTTTTCCAGGTCCCATACATTCACCATGCTATCAGAAGACAGGCTGCACATGTATCTGCCATTATTACTTACCCATACTCCCAGTACTCTTCCTTTTTCCTTATACCAACGATCCCAGTCTCCGGTTTCAAGATCCCATTTATATAGCATACTGTCCGACCCGCTGGAAAAAAGAACAGAACTATTCGCAGGCGAAAAGGCTAGCCCTGTTACTGATGCTTTGTGTACCTGCTTTAATGTTTTTATAATAGCACCGGTACTGATATCATAAAATTTAACTACTGAATCTCTTCCTCCGGCTACTAATTGTTTACTATCAGGAGTAAAAATTACAGCCAACTCAGGCCGTCTTGTATTTATTGTTTTGATCAATGAGTAGTCATATGCATTCCATATTTTAATAGTTGAATCATAGGAAGAACTTACCAGGTAGCGTCCGTTTGGACTGTACTGTAAGGCATAAATATCACTTGTGTGTGCAGTAAAAGTTGAAATTTCTCTGCCCAGTGTTACATCCCATATCTTAATAAATTTATCATACATCCCTCCAGTAGCCATAAATCTTGAATTGGGCGAAATGGCAATGATATAGGGAAACAGATGTCCAGTTTGCACGGAAACTTTTATTTGCTCACTGCTACGAAGATTGGCAATAGCACCGATAGCCCAGCCTTCACCTTCTTTATTACCCGATTGTTTAAACTGTGCCCATGATTTTTTGAAAGAACTGTCAGCAGTTTTATAGGTGCCTAATTTTTTTTCAATAAAACCGCTAAGATAAGTTGCCCATCCTTCATTCGTTTTATCTTTTAAAGCAATACTTGCATCTTGAATTAGTTGAGCTATGTATTGCGCAGAGTCTATATTGTCTGCATTAGCCATCAGCATCCCTTCATTGAACCATCTTACAATAAGTTCATTATCGATAATATCTTTTGAAAGATTATCGGCCATTTTTTTTCTGGCAAGAGAAGTTGGCTGTTTAATAAGAAAGGAACTAACTACGCCAGGGTCCATCGGTGTATTATTAATAACCCAGGTGGCATATACTTCAGAAAATTTATAGGGAGTTCCCATATATTTTCGGGGGAAAGCATTTACGAAATCCAAAAAGAGTTTTAAATGCTCATCCGTACTGTTTGCCATGGCTTTGATGATATTTTCCCCGGCAAAAATTCCTTTACTTCCTTTTACTTCTGCATATCCACCCCCACCGACTGTATCCTCGGCAAGTGTGCTTACCACTTCATCCACCTGGCTTTTCATTATTCGGGCAATATCATTATTGGTAAGACTATCTGCATAGTAATACAAGTAGCGGGAATTATAAATCGGTTCCCGGTAATTGTTTTGAAAATAAATAGAACGATTTACAGAAACACTAATGGCAAGTTTTTTCCAGCTAACAGGTACTCTTGTTTTTAGTTCAACCAAATCACCGGGTAATACTTGCAGCAACGAATCGTTGGTGGCATGTGCGATAGTATAATTATTTCCCACTTCCCTTGGATAGCAATTCACAAGGCCATACGGCCGTTGTTTATCTTTCGTTTCATATTTTGAAATGATACCGCCTCTTTTCACCGAATCAGTAATTCCATCATACTTTCCGGCTAGTATGGTAATGCGAATCGAATCGGTAGAAATTACCTCCACTTTAGTAACGGGATAGAACATAGATATTTCTTCAGTAGCCGTAATGGCAGGATAATTAAATTGATGATTGTTGATACTGATGAAACGATGCAGGTCATTCAATTCTATAAATGCAGTTTCAATATCAATATCAATTCTGTTTGCACGGGATTGGCGTAGCGCAAAACTTAAAAACCGATGAGCATTTTCAGGATCTTGTCTTTTTTTGTAACATTTTCCAATATTCAACATTACCTGTGCAGATAATATATATATGTAATTGTCCTGTTTGCTATTGCGAATCCATTGTAATGCTTTCAGGTTACTAGCCAATGATGAATCGTAGTTTTTTGCAGAGTAAAAAGAATCAGCTCTAGAAACTAATGAGTCCAGCTGCTTATATTCTTGTGCTGAAGTTGTTGGCAAGAAAGATGATAAAAACAATAAGAGTAGAATAGTTGCGCCAAATCGCATCAGTTTTTGTTTTGAAAGTACGAATGTTGCCCGGTTTTGCCAATACCCGGAGGAGGGTAGAGATTGGCTTAGTTATATATATTGACTTTTTACCAGATGCTCCAGTCAACTGCTATGGTTTCGTTGCGGGAGGTGGGCTTCTGCATTCCTTTTGTAAGCTGCTCCACTCTTTCACCTACTATTCTTTTCAGATCACTAATTTTCATGGTGGGGTATTGTTTCATTGCTTCGAGTATACTGAAGGTGAACACACCATTTTTTAAATCGTTTCTCTCGAGGGCAAACTGCGTGCCTGAAGCCGCAGAAATAATCGTTGCTCCGGTACTCTTACCCACATTCACAAACAGGCTTTGCATTAATTCAAAACTATTTTTCAATCCTAATTGATTTTCTTTTTTGTAGGCTACAGGTTTTAATCCTTTAATAAGAGAGTCGGAAGTAGCATTTAAGGTAACTAAGTCTTCTTTATCTACTTCGCCACTGTGGCAGGCATCAATCAGCATTAGTTTTTTTCGGGCAGGAATGCTGTCCAGTAAATTTTCCAGATCATCTTACGATAAGCCCCCTTCTTCCGGCTTTTCAAAATTTACAGCATAAGTAGAAAGATAATAATCATATTCTTTACTTAACAATCCATGTCCAGAATACGCCACAATCACTTTATGATTTTCTGTTGTTTGCTGAAGTCGTTGCTTGAGGGCTTTTACATTGTTGATCGTAACATTTTCATTGAACAACGTATCAATTACAATATCTGTTCCGTATTTTTCTTTTAGCTTAATAGATAAGTCACGAATATCTTTTGCACTGTATTGAAGATTGTGTTCGCTTTGTGCAAACTTATCTATACCAATTCCGACGAATACGGCTTTTTCTTTTACTGGTTTTGCAGGGGCATAATTTACTACTAATGGTTCCCGAAAACTTTCTGCACCATTAATATTGATAAAAGATGTTTCAATCCTATTCTCTCCCTGTGTTAGTTTTACTTTAATGGTCGTATCAAGTGTATTTCGATTTAAGAAGCGAAGTCCCCGTTGTCCAAATAGAGGTACTTCATTTGCCCAAATATTAAATCTATCCAGTTTCCACACACTGTCAGACGCTTTAATGCGAAGGCTTATTTCCGACCTTGTTTGTGTGTAATTAATTGTATCGCTATTTACAAAATCAGCAGTTGGAACGGCGAATCCTTCTCGAAAAGAAGCGGTATCCAATCCCAGTTTTTTTACTCTCTTGTAATAGGCGTTTTTATACGACCTGATCAAAGCAGTATCGGAAGAGCCCAAGGCTTCCATTACTTTATCGGGTCGATTGTATTTTAAATCAAATTGTTCTGCCGGAAAAACTTTATGGCCCTGTCTAAAAGCTATGTAACGGGTTCCTTTTTTGGAAGCTGCATAATATTGGTCTTTGGTAATAGCTACATAATCCGTGGCTTCAAGTCCGATCAGTGTGGCAATTGTTGTATAATCAACAGCATCTTTAATAATTATTTTACCATCTATACCTGCACTTATTATCCATTTGTTATCATCTGTAAATGATGTGTGCATAGAAGTAAAGTCGTGCCGGTAAGAATAAACAGGCTCTGGTTCACTTTTTTGGAAATCTTCATATGCCCAGATCTTTACAAACTTGTCATTACCTCCAGTTATCAGAAATTTTCCGTCCGGTGACCAGTTAATGGATTGTACCGGATATATATGTGCAATTACCCAATGAAGCATTTTACCTGTTGCAACATCCCATACAATTACTAAGCCTCCATATGCAATAGGATCTGGAAAATGAACCCCTGCGGCAAGATATTTTCCATCAGGGCTAAATTTGAAACAGTATATACCTGAGTTGGGAAGAGCCAGGTATTCATCTTCCTGATAGGTTCCATTTTTTCTTTCACTACTATCTTCATCAAGGTAGTTAAGATTTCTTAAGTACTCTTTAGTTTCCCGATTCCATATATATACATCAGGGCCGGCACCTCCGGCTGCAACCAGCTTTCCATCTTTGCTAAAATCAATTGCACTAACACTTTTGAGATACCTGTTAGTATCTAAATCAGGGTGAGGTGCAAAATGCTCCGGTAGTGTGTTGCCCTTTTTTATAATATAAAAAGAATCAGTTTTTCGATTTTGAAAAAATACATACTCCCCACCGGGAGCCATTGCTGCAGATCCCCAGAAAGGCAAAGGGGTATTTTGAATTTCTTTTCCTGTAACCGGATCGAAAATTATTAATGCAGAATCATGGGTAATTAGCAATTGCTCTCCGGCAGAATCCATACTTAAAAATTCATCACTTCTGATCTGGGGTTTTGTTATAAAAACATTTTTAATACCAATACCCTGGTCAAGTTCCCAGGTAACCGTTGTTTGATTTTTAAGTGTATAAGAGGAGGTGGCAATTAACCGGTGCTTCTTTTCATAAGTAAGCCGGTCAATATTGGCGATCGTTTTTCGAAATTCTTTTATTGGTTTCCCTGTTGTGATATCCCATATTGTTATGTTATCATCATCACTACCACTTACCAGCCTTCGGCTATCATTACTAAAGGCAATACTGTTGATCCAACTGCTATGCGCTTCTATTGTTTTGATTACTTTGTTTGATATTAATGAAAAAATATCCAGAGAGCCCCTTAGTTTGCCATAGGCCAGGTATTTTCCATCAGGGCTTACTGCTAAACATTTTATTTTATCATACTTTGTATGCTTGTAAAAGAGTTGTTTGCCTGTAGCAATATCCCAAATTCGTAATCCTTCTTTCTCTGACATGTCATCATCACAGCTGATTATTTTTTTCCCATCGGGAGTAAGTGCAATATTTTCTAGTTTAAAAGTATTTTTAATCGTTCTGATCTTTTCACCCGTTTGGGCATCCCAGATAATGATAGTGCGTCATCGCTGCTGGAAACAAGGTATTTATTGTCTTTGGTAATTGCAAGACCATTTATCTCTGCTGTATGGCCCTTAAAAAAAATAGCAGAAGAAGGTGGATTCAGATTTAGTATGGAATCTTCGCTCAAAGGGATACGGTCATATTTGTAAGTATATTTTGTAGGATTTATTATCTCTTCCATGTCCCAGCGCATAATACTAAAATCCTCACGGCTACCGTAGCAGTACTTATTATTATAAGAAAAAATACCTTTCGTTAAAGCTCCTCCTTCTTCCAATTCTTCACTGTCACCACTTGCAATAGTGGCTATGGCTTTCCCTGTTGCTACACTCCAGATTACGTTTATGTTAATTCCTGTGCCTAATAGATATTTTCCGTCATGGCTAAATGCAACATCATACCCATAGGTTTCATAATTATAGAAAGTAGAAATTTCAAACCCTATTTTGGTATCCCAGATCTTTACACTTCCATCATTGCAGGTGCTTGCTATGTATTTTCCATCGGGGCTAAAGGCTACTCCAAAAACAGAAGAGCTATGCCCGGTTTGTACTACAAGGTCAATAGGTTGCGATGAACAGAATACAGCATATGTGATTGATATTGCTAATAGAATGTTTTTCTTAAACATAGTTAATCATGAATCTAAGCGGTACCAAAAATTAATAGAGAGGCCAATCTATTGCAATCATCTCGTTTCTTGTTGTTGGCTTTTGTAAGCCTTTTGTTATCTCATCTACTTTTTCGCCAACTATTTTTTTCAGAACACTGATTTTTATTGTTGGGTTTTGTTTTATTGCTTCGAGTATGCTATAAGTAAATACACCATTTTTCAAATCGTTTCTTTCCAGTGCAAACTGGGTGCCTGCTGCCGCAGAAATGATGGTAGCACCCGTATTTTTTCCAACATTTACAAAAAGGCTTTGCATTAATTCAAAACTATTTTTCAATCCTAATTGATTTTCTTTTTTGTAAGCTACTGGTTTAAGTCCTTTAATAAGAGAGTCGGAAGTAGCGTTCAACGTAACTAAATCTTCTTTATCAACTTCTCCACTGTGACACGCATCAATCAGCATTAATTTTCTGCGGGCTGGAATGCTATCGAGTAAATTCTCTAAATCGTCATAGTGCAGACCTCCCTGTTCTGGTTTTTCAAAATTGATAGAGTAGGTTGAAAGGTAATAATCATAGTCTTTGCTTAGCAATCCGTGACCAGAATATGCAATTACTACTTTGTCATTTTCGGTTGTTTTATGGAGTTTTTGTTTTAATGCTTTTATTGAAGAAGCGCTTACATTTTCATTTAATAAAGTATCAATAATAATATTACTGCCATACTTTTCTTTTAGCTTTTTACTTAAATCCCGGATGTCTTTAGCGCTGAATTGCAAATTATATTTACTATCGGCAAATTTGTCAATACCAATTCCAATAAAATGGAGTATTTCTTTTGGTTCATTATCCGGTGTAAAGTTTACTAAGATTGGAATGCGATAACTCTCAACACCAGCAACATTTGTTACAGAAGTTTCAATTTTATTATATCCTTTTGATAAAATCACACTGACTGTTGTATTTAGTTTTTTTGAATTAAGTGATTTTATGCTTTTACCATTTTTTCCAAATAAAGGCACTTCATTCACCCAAATGTTGTATCGGTCCAAAGTGGAATTTTTGTCGGAAGCTATGATGGATAGGGTTAGATTTTTGGATTTAGTTATACTGCTAATTTGATTCCTGTTACTGATATCGGCTTCAGGTAGTTCAAACTCTTCTTTAAATTGCAAAGTGTCAATTCCCGCTTTTTTAATTCTCTTTATATAAGCCATCCTGTAAGCTTCTATCAAAGCAGGTTCTGCAAGACCAATAGCTTTAAGCACTTTATCGGGCCGGTTGTACTTTAAATCAAATTGATCAAAAGGATATACTTGTATTCCGGAAACATAGCTAAGTGCCTTGGCTCCGTTTTTGGAAGCCATATAGTAATTGTTTTTTAATGTCATGATCCAGTCCAGCGAATCGATTTTAATAAGAGAAATTGAGTCATTTGTTTTCTTATTTATCAGTAATGTTACAGGGCTATTTAAATAATCAGCAAACATTACCTTATAGTAAACACTATTCGGGTCTCTATATTTTTTTAGTTTATCTGCAGTTTCTTTGGAGATGCCTTCTACCGGTTGTTGCAGCAGTGTTATCATTTGGGGGTTACCTGTCCGGTTACCAGATTCAAACTTTTCATTTTCCAACTGATACTTTTTATCGTCACTTATTGTTTTGTGCCCGGTAGTAAAAGTATTAGCCTTAGAAACTGCAGCACCTCCATGAGTGAGGTCCCATAGCAGATTATAACCGTTGTAGGAATCAGCATTTGTGGGAGGAAATAGTTGCATTCTTTGCTTAACCAGTTTTTCTTTTTCGGCTTTAGTAAGGTTTTTGCCTGCTTTGTAAGCTTCATATTCAACTCCAGCCTCTGTGGAAGACCATAAAAATTCTGTCATATCGGGAAAGCCGTGATAGTTAATATAAACGTCCCGTCCATTAGGAGTAAAGCCATAATAGCCAGGGGAAGCGGAACGTCCTCTAAACTCTGCTGTACTGTCTCCGGCGTTATTGATTTTTATCAGGTTCCACATATTTGTAAGTAGGAAAGATTCACCTGATGGTTCGGCAGCAATTCGTCCGGTAAAATATTTTAGGGGTAATTGTATCAGCGTCTCTTGTTGAAATGTAGTGGTGTTCCAGATTTCAATATACGTTTCAGGGTAAGTGGAGCTATAAGCATAAAGCTTGTTTCCATCTTTTGAAAATTCAGTTCCAATAAATGATTTACCTTTTATGCTAAATTCCTTTAAAAGAGCAGCTTCATTTATCTGCCATAAATGAATACTGGAATTTCTTCTCGAAAGTGTGGTAAAGAAACCTCTTGCTGGTGAGGTTGCAATGGAGTAAACCTGGGAACTTAAGGGTATCTTTTTTATTGGAGGGACTTTTGTGCTTTGAGATTTTGTCAATTTATCTAACTCCCAAATATTTATAGTATGTATCGTTTTCCTGGTGGAATAGTCTGTTTCTTTTTCCAGTGAAATGAAATATTCTGTATTGTTGTGTTTTATGTAGCCCGCATTTTCAAAATTTACAGAGAGCCTGCCTGTTGGCTTCAGTGTTTTGGGATCTAACTGAATATAATTTTTTTGTAGTGGGTTGAAAGCATTTACATTTTCCATTATCTCTTTCATCATGTTTTTCTGGAACTCTTCTACTGCTTTGGGATCGTTTATGTCAATACTGCCCATTTTTTTTACTAACTCTTCGCTTCTTTTCTCCGAAGCTTTTGCAATGGAATCATAATTAATTGTGGAAGTGTATTTATTTATATTAGATGGGTTAGCAAAATTTATATTCCCGGCAGCGGTTGCAATTTTTTGCATTTCTGCAGAGTTTTCAGCTATTAGGATATGGTCTGACGCAGGGATTATCAATTGTGTGGGTAATCCGGAATACTGATATTGGCTCAACATTTTCCCTGTTTTTGTATCCCAGTTTTTTACCTCTAATTTTTCGGATGTAAGCCCTGCAGTATTTTGTCCGCTTACTGTGGTAATAAACAAAGCATCTGATGAAAAAAATATTTGGTGTACAGGTTGTCCCACATTTACTTTTCTGATTTCAAAACTGGTCTTAGCATCCCATATTATAAATGTATTGTCCGCACTGGCCGTCGCTATCAACTTTCCGTCATTTGAAAAAGAAATTGAATTGATAACCTGCTGATGCCCCACCGGTACTTTCAGAACCGGTTTTTTTTGCTGTGCGGAAACGTTTGTTCCTGAACTTAGCAAAAGGAGAGCAAAATTTGTGGTACAAATTTTAGTAAATGAAAAGAAATGGTTGGTGGGCATTTTACTAAATTTTATTAAATATTCAGATTTGCCTTATTTCACTACTTCTGTTGCCTTCTCTACTACGGATTTAGTTAATTGATTCAATTTGTCTTTCGTACCGCTAATTTCGAACTTGGTTTTTATTGCCTTATTCTGCTTCACATTTACAGTTATTGTAATGGTATCTCCTTTTACAGTATAACGACCACTTAATGAATAGGCATCAGGAGAATTAGTGGCTGTTACATATACGATTTTGCTGTCCGTGCCTCTGGTGGCCAACTCGTTTAATTGAAGATTTACCATACGGCTGAGTTCTAAATCATCGTCAGCAATTGTTTCATCGCTATTTTGAAAATTGCTGGCTGCGAACAGTGGTTTTTCTTGCGGTAAAATAATTTTAGCCATTACTTCTTCATCTACTATACCAATATTAAAATTGGTATTGGTAACAACTTGTGGCTCCTGTCTGGCGCCATTTTCTTTTGATAATTCACTCACTGTTTTTTCTGCAGCATTAAACCAGCGGCTTACATTCAGGTATTTCCCATCTTCTAAAATATCTGGTTGTTGTTTGATGGCTTTTAATAAAGAATAGGTAAGCAATCCCTGCGAATATCTTCCCATTTCATAGGCACTTTGGTTGCTGGCTGAAGCGGAGAGTATAAATAAGCCCGATTTTTCATTTAGTTTATCTATTGCTTTTACCTGCTGCGCAGCATCATCATCTCTTGCTGCCATATAGTTTTGCTCATCGGCACCCATTTTTACAAAATCTTTAATCGCCTGCCCGCTATTGCAGGCATCAAATATTAAAATACGTTTTTGCGCCTTAATATTTTGTGGTTTCATCCATTCGGTAAGTTCTGCGGTACTGATACCCACATCGGCAACAGCGCTACCGGCAGTTAAAGATGAAGCATCCGCCGTTAGAAAATAAAATTGTTTTTGCTCTCCTTCCATTACGCCATGACCAGCAAAGAATATCAATAATATATCATTGGCACTTGCCTTTTTGCCAATTTCTTCCAGGGTTTTTTTGATGCTGTTCTTTTCGGGTAGCTGGTATCTTTCTTTAGCTGTGGTTAGGTTATACATAAATACATGTTCTTTGCCATCGGAGTTTAATAACTTTTTTGCAGCGTTAGAAACAGCCGTAGAAATATCGTTAGCATCTTTGGCCGCATATTTCAGATCCAGTTCATCCCCCTTATAATCACTTACACCAACCATTACTGCATACAAGTTAGGTGGAGTGGTGGCTTGATTGCTTTTGTCTTCTTTTACTTTAAATCCACGGGATGATATAGTATTGTCTGCTGTAAATGCTTTTACTGTTACCTGGTTCTCTACGCCGGCAATAAAATAAGGACTGAGTTCCGCTTTTTTTATAATCAACTCATAGATGTTACCGTTCTTTTTTAATTGTGCCGGCTTATATGTTTTGGTAGGATTTCCATTTATTGAAAGAATAGTTTCTCCCAATCCTCCCCGGCGGGGAATAATCTTAAAATAATATTCATCGGTTTTGCTGCTTGCATCTTCTATTTCGGGTGTAAGGCCGCAAATATTTAACTGTTCCAGGGTTTTTGCATTGATGCTATCACCAGTTGTAATCCTCTCTACAAGATTAGGTACCCACAATTGATTTTTTGCCTGGTCCAGCTCTATCACTTCTTCACCACAAACAAAGTAGAGCATTTTTCGGGCAGATTCCGTTCCATCATACCGGCCGAAATTGTCTTGCACTAAAAAGTCTTTGTTGCTGGTAACAAAATGTTTGTAGGCCAGTTTTACTTGTGGCAATATGTACACTTCCATCGCATCATCCGTAAGCACATATAGATATTTGCCAGATTTTCCATATGTAATTTCATTGCCTTTAAGTTTTTGTACCGTTGCTCCTGATAGTAAGTTATGTATTCTTATGTTTTCGCCAGAATGTACTACCAGAATTTCATCGCTTACAAAATGAAATTCTATTCCTTTTCCCGGTTCTTTCAGTTTTGTAAGTATAGTTTCATTCACATTCTCAACAGGTGTTGTTACTATTTTTCCATTAGCATAAATAAGTTTTAGTTCGTTTTTATTTGGTACAAAACCTGCATAATTTATATCATTTAGCGATGTTATCAATTTTCCTGAAGCTGTTTCCCAAACCTGCAAGAGTGATTCGTTGTTATCAAAACATAAAAAATATTTAGAGTCAAAGCTCATTTCTATGGTATGCGGGTAAGCTGTTCCAACGGTAACGGATTGTATGAGTTCTTGTGTGGCTAATGACCAAATCTTTACCTTGTTGCTTCCTCCCGTAATGATGTAGGCCCCATCCGGACTAAACCGTTGTTCTGTAAACATACTAATGCTATCTATAGTTAGCAATCGTTTATTGTCCGATAATCTAATTACTTGTACTGAAAAATTATCATCATGCAATACATATTTACTGTTTGGGCTAAACTTGCTGAATGACTCATATGATCCTGATGCATCGCTTAGTGTTGTTTCATCACCACCTTCTGCATTAAAAACAACACTGCTTTCTCTTCCACCTGCTACTACAAAGAGGCTATCGTTAGCATTAAAATCTACACTAGTTGCCCATTGATTATTAAATATTTTTTTATGAAAAACAATTTTGCCGGTAGCTGCTTCTATTTTTCTTACTACACCATCCCTGGAAGTAGTCAATATGTATTTTTCATCTTTAGACAGTTGTAAAGCGGTGAACCGTTCATTATGCGAACCATAGGTCATTTCTTTTTTTCCGGTTGTTGCGTTCCACCGGCTTAAAACAGGATCGTAGTTTCCAGCAAGTATGCTATTACTTTTTTTAAGATAGTTCAGGAAATAAAGAGCTTCTTTTCCGGATTGAAAATAAAATGTCAACTTATAAGTTGCAATATCCCAAACGCTGCAAAACCCACTTTTATCGCCGAGAGCAAATGTTTTTTTATCAGGAGATACTTTTATTCTATATATCCAGTCATTATGATTTTCAATTGCGCCAACAAAGTTGCCAGATAGTTTATTCCATATCCTGGCAGAATTATCGCTGGATGAAGTAATTATATTTCCGTCAGGAAGAAATTTTGCATTCCAAACCGTATTTGTATGACCGCTGTAAACCATTAGTTGTTTACCGGTTGCAGTTTCCCAAAGTCTTGCTGTTGAATCATCCGAAGCGGTGAGTAGTTGAGCGTCATTTTCAGAAAATTCTACATCAATAATCCGGCTTTGATGGCCTTCGAAGGATGCAGTAAATTTGCGTTGGTCGATGTCCCAAAGCTTCAAAGTAGCACCTCCATACAAAGCAAGCATTTTGCTATTGTTGCTAAACTTTAGCTCTTCGTTAAAAAAGGTTTGCGCAATTGTATCGGCCAGGTGAAAAGTTGCGGCATTATAAATTCGTATGCTGGAACCTCCTTTTTCACCATAATATTGTCCGCTAACGGCAATCCATTTGCCATCTGTGCTAATAGCCAATCCTGGAGAAAAATCGTAGCTTCCTAATAATATTGATTTGCCAGTTTGAATATTATACGCTTCTGCAGGAGTAAAACCTGTAATAATAAGGTAGTTGTTATCTGTTGTAAAAGCCATTTCGGTTGGATGTCCCCGGTTAAGGCTGGCTAATAATTTGCCGGTTGAAGCTTCCCATATTTTGATCTTACCATCCAGATCTCCTGATGCATATAATTTTTCATTTGGACTAATGGCCACTGCTTTCATCTCATTACTATTCGCACTAGGTAATACCAGTTCGGGCTGCTGGGCCAATAATTGGGACACACATAGTAAGCAATAAGTCAGGCCAATCAATTTCAGAGTTTGCATCAACAAATTTTCTGAAAAATTACCACTATTAGCAGGCTTTTCCAATACCGTTCACAGGGTAGTTTGGATTTGAGGATCATTGCTAAGCATAAAAAAACCGGCTCGAAAGCCGGTTTGTATGGTAATTCGATTAACAGTAGTACCAATATTTGTACCAATAGCAATAGCCATAACCATCGCAATAGTAGTACCAATAGTAGCAAAGTCCGGCACGGGATGCTTCCGGAGCTTTATACGTTTTTTGGAAAGCTTTTACTGCTGCGGCAAGAGATTTTGCATTAGCAGCTGTAAGCGTTTGACCAGCTTTGTAAGTTGTTCCGCCTACAGTAGCTTCAGGAGAACCGCCACGGTTAGCGTCAAGGCTGGCATTGGATACCATGCTTAAAAAGCCGATATCGCTGTCTGTTAAAGTAGTGCCTGCCTTCATGGGAGACACTGTTTTTTCTGTTTGCCCAAATACTACTGATGCCATCAGCAGAAGAGAAGCCGAGAATAAGATTTTAATCTTTTTCATTGTTGTTTTTTGTAGGTGATAAAATTTGATGGTTTTTAAATATATGCTTTTAGCAGATAAAAATTTGCACTGTTTGTAAATATTTCAGTAAATATATTTTTGTTATTAATTTTTTCCAATACTCTATTTTAAGTAGTCGTTCCTATTGCCTTTTTCTTGTTTTATTATCTCAATTTCTCCAGTCCCGTATTCTTAAGTAAAGTTAGTAGTGTGCCAACCTGGTTTCAATACCCAATAGGAGGTATTTATTACAGGCAATTTAAATTATTTGTCTTTTAAAGGAATGAAAATAAACTCACTAAATGCGTCGGTATTGCCAAAATCGGCCATATGGGGCGATATTTTTAGAGTAGCAGTTTCATTGAGGCTGGCGGTTTGTAATACAGCATTAATATCGCCTAGTGTAACAATGCCGTTAGAGCCCTCACCTTTTGCCCGTAGCACCTGTAACAGAAGATTCGCAAACGGAGAATGACGGCCTGCTTTTCCATCAAAAGCAGGCTCAGTACCGACGGAGGACAAAAATTTTCGGGTACGGAGCGGTAATTTATCTTTTAAAAACTGGAGCACATTTTTATTACTTATACCGGTAGTACTTGTTTCCCTTTTTACATTCTCAAAAGCTTTTGCATCAAAGGTGCCGCCGTGGCAAACATCCAGCAATACCAGTACCTGTCTTGCCGGTATATTATTTAGCATTTTTTGCAGCTTGGCATAGGGGATGTAAGTGTTGCGTACAGGGTCGTCGTTAATTGACCGGGAGTCCGTACAAACAATAAAACCATCATCCAGCAATTCATTATCTACATCGCCATGCCCCGCAAAATAAACCACCAGCTGGTCGTTAGGTTGTGCTATACGATAGTACTCTCTAATGGCTTTATAAATACTGTCCATCGGCTTATCTTCTAATAATTGCACTTCAAACCCGTAGGAGTTGGATAATTCATCCGCTACTGCACGGGCATCTTTTATAGGGTTACTGAGTTTGTTCCAACCTTTGCCTTTATAATTATCAGTACCTACGATCAGGGCATATTTTTTTGAAGTTAAATCGCTGATAGCCTGTTGTAATTCTTTGGGTCTTATTTTTAAACCACGGGTTGCTTCTTCGGTATCGCCAAATATATCACGGTACAATTTCAGGAATTCTTTTTCAAAGAAAATGTCAAAGTACTTCCAATTCTCTTTATTGTTTTCGATGGCATAAGTCACTTCATCCTGCTTAGCATCCTCGGAAAAAATATTGTATATGTTTATCGAAGTGTCAATTGAAGTAATGAAATGGTTAATGTATCCTTTTATTTTTTCATTGAATCTTTTTTCTAATCCTATTTTGTTTGGTACCATTATTATCCTGTTTTTATTAAGAAGACTGGCTACCAATGGGGAACTTTGCATTAGCGTCCTGATAAATTCAGGTCTGAATTTATCAGAGGGACCTGCTTCAGTAATAAAAAGTTGATTACGGGCTGGTATAAGCTGGATGTATTCCTGTAATGTTTTCAACGAGACTAATTTATTAACTGTTCCTTTTGCTAAACTATTTTTTTGTTGTAATGCCTCTTTTGAATACCCCTCACTATCATAAGGGAAGAAATAGGTTGAAAAATTAGCAGAGTCTATAGAAAATACATCACTATAGCCGCTAAAGTTGAAAATGAAGTAATCATTTGCAGAAGCTTTAAGCGAAATATCTTTTAGTGCATTAAGTATGGCATCTTTTGTGGCATTGGCACCTGTTAACAAATATCCATGATAGGAGCTAACTTTTTCATTCATTCCAAGATACCTGGAGTATTGATTGCTAAAAAAGCTATTATATGATATAGCATCAGACTCACAAGCGTCAAACTGTAGCGAATTGTTTCCTATGTACTTGTCAATTCCAACTGAAAGAGCCCATACTGCTTTTACAGAATACTTGTTTCTGTCAGTTTGGTCGTAGACCGCATATTGTCTCAATAGTATTGGTAGTACCTTCTTTGCTCTTGTTCTTTCAGATATGGAGAACTTACGGAGGTAGTCAAATACAAATTCGTCAACAACCCTCCCCGCCTCGTTATAGGCCATTATTCTTAATAGCCCTTCGCCGGTATTATAGGCTTTGTCTGTAACTATATATTTATTATCAGTTTGCCATACACTGTCGATCTTATCATTGCTGCCAAAAATCAATCTGAAGCCTTTTTGTGTATGGCCTAATGAATCCGTAAATTTTTTGTAATTGGTAATAGTATCACCCCGAAAAAAAAATCCTTGAAATTTGGAAAAAAATGGCGTTCCATAATATAAAACATAAACAACTGTAGGGTTAAGTTTCTTTATTTCTTGCGGATACTGACTTTTATGAAGTACAAATGTCATTTCTTCTACTATCCCCGGATTCGCTATTGACATTTTGCTTAACAATAAACCGGCAACTATTAAAATAGCAACAATGTTTCTTTTTTTTAAACAATAGTTCATGGTGGGTTTATTTATTCCGAAAAGGTATAATTATTAATTATAGGCACAATACCGTGCAGCGGGTACTTTATCTTCTCTAAACTATATTATCTTTAGCTATAATAAGAGAATTCAGGCAACTTCTTTTACTCATATAATGTCTGAAAAAGGTATTTGGACCATGAAACGGAAAAGCAATTTCATATTACTCTTCTTTGTAGGCTGTGTTTTGCAGGTAATGGCACAGCCGGATGAACGGGGGATTAAAAAAGCTGGCGATACCGCAACAGCAAAGGGTAATGTATATGCCATTATTGTCGGCATCAGCGATTATAAATTAGTGCCGGATCTACAATATGCTCATAAAGATGCACAATCATTTGAAAGTTTTTTACTGAGTGAAGGCGGAGGTAAAGTGCCCGCCACCAATATTGAAACTTTCTTAAATGAGAATGCTACCCGTACCAATGTGGGAGATGCTATTTCTGTATTAGCCCGTAAGGCAAAACCAGGCGACAGGGTGTATTTCTTTTTTGCAGGGCATGGTGATATGGAAGACCTTACTCAAATTGAAAATGGATTGCTTTTATTACACAACAGCCCTAATGGAAATTATTTTGGAATGAATGATGATGTGCTGGAAATTTTAGATCTAAAAAGATATTTATCTCCATTGGCACAGCGGGGAATTGAAATGATATTTATTGTGGATGCCTGCCATTCCGGAAATTTAAAAGGTGGAGTAGAAGGAGTGTCACAGACAGCATCTGCTCTTACGGCTGCATGGGGCAAAGAGTATAAAATACTTTCTTGTCAACCCAATCAGCTTTCTCTGGAGAGTTCCGAGTGGGGTGGGGGCAGAGGGCTCTTTTCGTTGCAACTGGAAGAAGGCTTGAAAGGCCTTGCAGATATGGATAATAATGGAACGGTTAGCATGTTTGAGTTACAGAGTTATATTCAATCGAATGTGGCTAAGTATAGTGAGGGAAAACAAATTCCATTGGTAACCGGCGATTTAAGTAAACCAATTAGTAAAGTGAACCCTACGATACTGGCAGCCTTAAAATTGGAAAAAGCCAAAAACTATCCCATACTTGCATCTGCTAATACAAAAGGAAACGATGATAAATATGTTGATTCGCTGGATCCAGCTGGAAAGAAATTATATAACTCTTTTAAAAATAATATTGCTGAAAAAAGGTTGGTCGTACCAAAAGATACTAATGCATTCAGGGATTATCGTTTGTTTGAAAAGAATTATCCTGGCAGTCCGCTTGTAGTACTGATGCGGCGCAACCTCGCTGCCGTATTAAATGAAAAATTTAATGGCATTGTATCTCCCTTATTAAAAGGACAAAGAAGCTATTCTTCAAGGGAAGAATGCGGATTGGTGGCAATAGAACTGGATAGTTCGATGCAATTACTCGGCAGCCAACATTATATGTACACCAACATTAAGGCCCGCAAATTATTCATGGATGCGATGGCACTTACCTGGGCATTATCGGAGAATGAATATAATGTGTACATGAAGCCTGCTCTTGAAACGTCAGTTAAACTATTGGAGCAATCTGAAAAATTGGAACCGAATGCAGCGTATACATTGGATGCATTAGGCGTTCGTTATATATTCTTGTATGAGAATGATAAAGCAACAAATGCTTTTCAAAAATACCTTGACCTGCGGCCTAATGATTTAATGGCTCGTTATACCTTGGGTATTACTTATTCCAATCTAAAAATGTATGATAAGGCAGAAAAAATATTTGAGGAATTGCTAAAGGAGAATCCGGGTTGGCTGGAGGTTGGAGTGAAATTATCGGATGTTTATCTTAATAACAAAAAGTCTAAAAACGCCTTAGCTATTATCAATACAATTATCGACACCTCTACTTTGTATAAGGGGAATGCATATTTTTTTAAAGGGGTGTATTATTCAAGGAACAGTATGACTGACAGTGCCATTTACTATTATAATCTTGCAAAAAAAGAAATGGGGGCTTGTGATATTTGTGATAATAACATTGGTCATAACTATTTTGTGAACAACCAGCTTGATTCTGCAAAAAAATATTTCAAGAGATTATTGGAGGCTGATAGTCTGAATGTATTTGCCAATTTCAATATGGGAACCATTGAAGTATTGGAAGGGGACATAGGGAGGGCATTTCAGTCATTTGTTAAATCGGCGGTGTATGCTCCTGCGTTTATGGAAGGGTATGTAAACAATCTTCAGCTATATTTTGGTAAAACATATACAGCAACAGATGTAAAAGAGTTTAAGCAGTTTAAAGAAACGCAGTATATTTTTAATATGCAGTATTTATCTTATTTATCGATCTTGTATGGATATATGAGGGATTCTGCCATGTTGAATAAAGGAACAGGGGTGCAATATTTTTTTGATCAGGCTTTTGTTTACAAACAGCATGATGTGTACACCTGGTATCACCATGCTTGTTACAAATCACTAATAAAAGACAAGCAGGCTGCTTTAGCAAGTCTGGAAAATGCGTTACGACTTGGCTATGGCAATTACTTTACACTACTATATGATGGAGACCTGGCTTTTGTTCGTACTGCTCCAGAATTTAAAAATCTCCTGAAGAAATATTTCCCTAAAGAATCTGCCGCCATCAATTAGGAACGGTGTAAAATATCTCTATTAATTTTCATTAAGGTTTATTTAACTGCATCGCAAGTGTAATTATGCTGGCAACGGTATCTTTTATTAAAATAATGCACACCAAAAATACTGTTATGAAACCTCATACTTCACTTCTTATAATATTTTTACTTTCTTACTCGATTAGCTTTGCCGGTGAAATTGCCTTTGAAAAAAATGCCAGCTGGGCAGACGTAAAAGCAAAGGCCAAACGGGAGAACAAGATGATATTTTTTGATGCCTACACCGTCTGGTGCGGACCTTGTAAATATCTGGAGAAAAATGTGTATACCGATGCAGGTGTAGCTGCTTATTACAACCAGTACTACATTAGCGTAAAGTTTGATATGGAAAAGGGAGAAGGTGTTGAGCTGGCTAAAGAATTTTCAATAAACTCCTATCCTACCTTATTGTTTTTTTCTCCTGATGGCAAACTGGTACATAAATACATTGGGGCAACAGATGTGTCAGGTTTTATCAGTCTTGGCGAAAATGCGGCAGATCCGTCAAAGCAATATATATTGATGAAGGAGCAAGCCGCCAGTTTATCATTAACTGATGCTGCATTTACAAAATGGGCATTTCAGGCAGAAAGGTTACAAGACGGAGATATAGGAGCAATCATTAGGTCATACTTAGCAGGAAAGGATGATATTCTTGCCAATAGAGATGTAGCCATTACCGCATTGTTGCAGGCGCCAGAACTTACCGACAAATAATTGAATTATTTAATAAATAACTCTGCCCAAATCGGGGACTTGTTGAAGCTCGATGCCGTGCAAACTTCTTCTTTGCTATACAAAAGAATTTTTAACCAGGCAATGGCTGCATATCATAAAGGCGGTCAGCAAAAAGATTCTTTTATTAACGTTGTGAAAAAATATATTCCAGCCAAACTTGATTATGCTTTGAAAGACCTGCTGTTGAAAGAAGCTTTACGGGCAGATAAAGATATAAGTAAGGCTACAAGTTTATTATTACAATACCTTGATGATAATAAAAGCCCGGTAAGTATTGCTTCAATAGCTGGTTGGTTTGAAGAATTTTCAGTGATTATTGATAAAGAAAATTCGCAGCGGTTAATTAATAAACTTTCCAATTTTGTATTGCAGGAAAGCGATAAAGGAAAAGAACACTATCTGTACCTTATTCAAATGCGTTGCTATAATACTATGGGCGACAATGCCCGTGCAAAAATGTATGCTTTTAAAGCTTACAATGCTGCAGAATTACCAGCGGAGTATAAGGATATGCTGAGGGAAACATGGGATTTTACTGCATCTCAATAAACGGGAAAATCATGTATTGCTCATAACCAAGAGTATTAAATACCCATAAATGGGTATAGTTTACAGTTTATTAAGCAGCTAAATTGTGTACATAATGAGACCTTCAAAAACATCTGCCTTATTTAATATGAAAAAGAAAGTATTTTTTTTAGGGCATACAACTTTTTTGACTTTGATCAAATCAATGCTTACGGCTAGCAGGATTATGTCGGTTGTTGTCCCAAAAACACTTTATATTAGTAGTCAACCAGCCAGTCAGATCGATTTTTGTAATAATTACTTTAAAATCTACAGAACGCACCACCAAACCAAAAATTAAAGGTTATGTCCAAGCATTTGTTAATCACCGTATGTACTCTAATTATTACCAGCCTTGTCATAGCACAGGAAAAAAGAGCACTTATTATTGCTATCGATCAATATGAGCCACCAGCCACCTATAAACCGGCGAGTACGGCCCGATCTAATTTCAGAAATTTAGATGGTTGTGTAAATGATGGCCGTTCCATTCAATCTATTGTAATATCTAAATTCCAGTTTGATGCAGCCAAAGTAGACACTTTGTATAATGATGCTGCCAATAGGGCGGCTATCCTTAAATCAATGAACGATTTATTGGATAAAAGCAAAGCCAATGATATTGCCTTTATCTATTACGCCGGACACGGAAGCCAGGTGCCAAACAGTCTTGCAAAGGAAGCAGACAAAAAAGATGAATCAATGGTGCCCAGTGATACGTATAAGGAAGGAGTGGAGGACATACGGGATAAGGAGCTGGCAAAAATTTTTAATGCCTTTATAGATAAGGGTGTAAAACTAACGGTGATAATGGATTGCTGTCATAGCGGATCACTTTCCCGTGGACCCAATGCCCCTGGCAAATCAAGATTTATTGCCGATGCCAATTACGATGCAAAAGATGCCTCACAACCAGTGCCGCCAGAAACAAGATCAGAAGGAAATTTTCTTATAATTTCTGCTGCACAGGATAATGAATTTGCACAGGAGCAGCGGGATGAAAATAATATTCCCCGTGGCGCCTTTACCATCGCTTTAACCCAGGCTTTGGAACAACAATCTGTAAATGCGTCTGTAATAAATTTATTTACAAGTTTGCGTGCCATTTTAAAGAGCAATGGGAAGAAACAAGAACCTGTATTGGCGGGTAAGCCTGAAAGGCAACAACAAACTTTGTTTGGTATTGAGAAAGGAACTCTCCCTGATAAATCATTAATTGCTATTTCCGGTTTTGAAAATGGAAAAGTTTTTTTACAGGGTGGTTTTGCATTAGGATTGAATAAAGAAAATGAGTTAGTGAAATTTAATGGAAAAGATACACTGGTAAAAGTGGAAATCGATTCTGTAATGGGCGTTAATAAATCAAGAGCCAAGGTGGTGAAAGGCAACATTAAAGATTTGAAGGCCGGCAACTTGCTGGAAGTAACTAATTGGGTGTCTTCTGCAGCACCGTTATTAAAAGTATATGTTCCAGCTGTAAATATGCTATATGAGGATATTGCAAAGCTGGCGGCGGTTAACAATGAGTTGCGGCAATCCAAAAAAATAAATTGGGTAAATAAATTGGAAAAAGCAGATCCATATACGACTGTTTTTTATGATGGTAATAAATACAAAGTGAATGTAGATGGTAAGGATGTGCCAGCACCAGCAAGTCTTACTGCGGCTAATCTTTTACAGTTGGGCAAACAGGATTCATCTTTCTATTTTGAATTACCTCCATCCAAAGCATTGGCTGATGCAGTGAAAGGAAAATTACGTTCCAACAGGAGTATTATGATTGTTGATAATTCTTCTGATGCACATTATGTTTTATATGGAACTATTGATGAGAATGGAAAACCGGCTTATGGATTTCGCCGGGCACAAACATCATCGAGAGATAGCCTGGAATCAATGCCGGTACAAACAAAAAGTTTTGTGCTGGAAGATGGCGGTAATGAAGCCAGCACTGCTGTAACTGATAACTTGTATGAGTATGCGATGCGGCTTTCTAAAATAAGAGGGTGGGTGCAGCTATCAGGACCAAAGGATGGGGAGAGCAATTTTCCTTTTCACCTGGAAATTGTAAATAAGGCAACGGGTGAAACAATAAATAACCAGGAATATAAAGTGGGTGAGAATGTTGCTTTTAATTTGGTAGCTAACGATGGATACACCGGTGCCAACAGGGTAAAAAGATTTGTATATGTTTTCCTGATTGATAAGGATGGAAATATGACATTGGTTTATCCAAGCGAAAGTGATGGTAATGTGGGCAACCAGTTTCCTAAGTATGAAAACTTTAACCTTGTAAAGAAAGTATTTCTTTTTGAAGGAGAAGTAGCAGAACCAATTGGAACAGATAATTATTATGTATTAGCTGCTGATGAAGCTATTCCTAATTATGCTATGGTATTTAACCAGGAAGGAGTAAGAGCGGCTGGGGGTGTTGAAAATCCATTGGGTAATTTGTTGAACATGGGAAATGAAGGCGGAACCCGTTCATTTAAAAAATCAGTATCTAACTGGAATCTTATTAAACTGCCGGTAAAATCAAAATACTAAAATAACTTTCAATAGGTATTGCAGCTGGTAGTTATTAAAATAACCCGGCTTCAATAAAAGAATAAAAATTTTAAACAGTTATTCGTATTACATTTAAACAAAAAAAATAAAACATGAAAAAAACACTGATTGGAATGTTTGCTATCACTTGTATGATGCTTGCATTTACCACCACCGCCTCCGCACAGAAAAAAATTGCTGTAAAATTGCAGTCAAGTGCTGTAGAAGCCAACCGCAGCGCCTCTAAAATTAAAGGAGAAGCTCCTACAACGGATGTTGTTGAGACAAAATCAAGGGGCACATGCAGTGTTTTCTTTGATAACTATTCTGGCTTATATGTAAAAGTATATGTGGATGGTTATTATCGCGGCACTTTGTCTCCTTACGGTTCATTTACTGTAAACGTAGCGGATGGTTACACTGAAATCTATTGTATTTCTACCGGCGGTACAAGAGATTGGACAGCGACGGGTAACTGTACGGGACGATATACTTATTCCTTGTATTAAACTAAATCGTTCGATTTATAAAAAAGCAGGCTGAAAAAGCTTGCTTTTTCTTTTTTAGGAATAATTAGTTGTAAAATGGTCAAAATTCGTTTTACTCTTTTGCCTAAAATGGCTATTTTTGATCGGATTCATAACCCGAAGGTCGGCAGTTCAAGTCTGCTCTCCCGTACTAGAAAACCCACAAAAGTGGGTTTTCTGCTTTCTGTAATGCTTACTATCAGACTTGCAACCCCTGCAGATGCCGAAGGCATACTCAATATATATGCACCATATATTGAAACCACCTCGCTTACATTTGAAACAGCAGTTCCAACAGTTAAAGAGTTTGCACAAAGAATCAATCACTATCTTGAAAACTGGCCCTGGTTAGTTTGTGAAGCCGATGGAAAAATTGCTGGCTATGCCTATGCTTCCCGCTACCGGGAACGGGTGGCCTATCAATGGAGTGTGGAATGCTCGGTGTATATCCATGAGGATTTTCAAAAAGCTGGTGTGGGCAGAGCTTTGTACACAGCATTGTTTGCTATTCTACAAAAGCAAGGATTTAATAATGTGTATGCAGTAATTAATTTACCAAACGATAAGAGTGTGGCCTTTCATGAAAGTTTGGGCTTTACTTATTTTGCTACTTACGAAAAAGTAGGCTATAAACTAGGGCAATGGAAAAATGTAGGCTGGTGGCAGTTGCAACTTAATGACTATGGCGATGAGCCGGCTGCACCCACAAAATTTTCGGAGCTAAATAAACATTTTCTTCCTGTACTGTTCGCCGAACAATCAAAATTGCTGAAACAGTAAAAGGGGGCGGCGATACTTTATTTATTTTGCTTCCGCAGCAGCCAAATTTCCAGTAGCTACTCTTCCCGGATATACTTCCAATGCTTTTTCCAAACAATCCATCGCTGCATTTAACGCATCCAGGTTTAATACATAAGCCAACCGCACTTCATTCGTACCTAAACCGGCCGTACCATAAAAACCGGTAGCTGGTGCCAGCATTACTGTTTGATTGTTGTACGAAAATTCTTCCAGCAACCATTGGCAAAATTTGTCGCTATTATCGATCGGCAATTTTGCTATTGCATAAAATGCACCACCGGGATTCGGACAATACACTCCGTCCATTGCATTCAACCGGCTTACTAATAAATTTCTTCTGGATAAATATTCCGCTTTTGGTGCATCAAAATAACTGGCTGGTAAATCAACCGCAGCTTCTCCCATTATTTGTGCAAGACCCGGTGGACTTAATCTTGCCTGTGCAAATTTCATTGCTGCATCATACACCTCTTTATTTTTGGTCACCAATGCCCCAATTCTTGCACCGCAGGCACTGTATCTTTTTGAAATAGTATCCATCAATACCACATGCTGATCCAAACCTTCCAGATGCATGGCACTTACATATTCACCATCATAGCAAAACTCACGGTAGGCTTCATCACTAAAAAGATATAAATTATATTGTACACAAATTTTCTTCAATGCTTCCATTTCTTCTTTACTGTACAAATAACCAGTAGGGTTATTCGGGCTGCAAATGATGATGGCCTTTGTTCTATGGGTAATTACTTTTTCAAAATCTGAAATAGGAGGCAATGCAAAACCGGTTTCAATACGGGAAGTGATCGGCACCACCGTTACACCTGCCGCACAGGCAAACCCATTATAGTTGGCATAAAAAGGCTCAGGAATAATTACTTCATCACCGGGATTTAAACAGGCAAAAAAACCAAACATAATTGCTTCGCTTCCGCCAGTCGTTATTAAAATCTGGTCGTGGCTTACATCAATTCCCACTGATTTATAATACTGTACCAATTTGCGACGATAACTTTCATTACCGGCACTATGGCTATACTCCAGCACTTTAATATCTGCATTCCGTACCGCATCCATAATTGCAGGAGGCGTTTCAATATCCGGCTGCCCTATGTTCAGGTGATAAACTTTTAGTCCTTTTTTCTTAGCCGCCTCAGCATAAGGCACTAATTTTCTGATCGGCGAAGGTGGCATCTGCTGGCCACGGTTTGAGATTGTAAGCATAGAGGCAAAGGTAAAAGGCTAAAGGTAGAAGGCAAAGGAAATTTTTGTTTACCAGCTACAGTTTTTCATGGCATCGTCTGTTGCGTCGCACACTTGTACTGCAGGAATTCTATTTGGCAAGTTGCAACCTACCCATTTTTTATTTGGAAAGGCAGTAGCAAGGTTTAATATTTTGTTAGCTCACAAAATTCTCACTTCAGTTCTTCTATTCAATTGGCGTCCTTCGTCTGTACTATTATCTGCTATTGGTTGAGTATCTCCATAGCCTTTTACTGTAAGACGAATTCCTTTTACTCCCTTATTAGTAAGATAATTACGGATGGTTGTTGCTCTTTCGTGGGAAAGTTTAAGATTGTGTGAGGCCGTACCTATATTATCGGTATGCCCTGCAATTTCAATTTTTATTTCCTCATGACGTTCTAAATACTCAAGCAATTCGTTCAATTGTGTGTATGAATTCTTACGTAATGTGGCTTTGTCTGTATCAAAATGCACATTATCGAGGCGGTAGGTACGGGCTGGGTCATATTTTACTCTTACCCAATACGGTTCGGTAAAAAATTCATCTTCTGCAAGAGTTGGCACAGTGATAGCAGCATATTGAGTAGTGTCTGAAACACTTTTCAAACTTACATTATAGGTATCGCCTGGCGGTAACAATTGTTTTAGTTTGCCAGCAACGTCAGAAACTCCTTTGATTATTTTACCGGTTGTTTGCCCATGAAATATAATCAATTCTCCTTTTCTTGGTTTGCCGTTCATGCTGGTTACAGTCACATTCACTGTTGCCATTTTTAATATGGAATCAGTAGTCGCCTGGGTCTGTTGTGCATGGATAACAATGTTGTTGGAAAATAGCAGCAGAAGTGTGGCTCTTATCATCAGGGGCAATTTGGTTTTACAGTCAACGATAGTGCAAAGGAAATATTGTAAATATGAGCTGCTCAATTTTCGCAATTTTCATTTTAGTATAAATACCACTCTAATTTTTTGTTTACAAAATCATAATACTTTCAATTTTTCATAAAGTATTGTTGTAAGGGCTACTGGGTATATGTTGGTATGCGTTGACAACGTAATTTTTCACTTCATTTTAAAAACACACTAAGCCTATTTGATGCTTCTCTACACTTAACCAACAACTATAACACTGGTTACACCGCCCGACAATGAATAAAATGTTGTTTACTGACGGAACAAATGGCGTAAGAGACGTACAGTCGCAGGAAGAACTAGAATTGCTGATAACATCCTCAAGAGATAAGGATAAGATAAGGATATGGGTATTCAGCAGCAACGAATGGATTGGCCTCGCTGCATTTTCCAAACAATTTCCTGATGCTTTTAGGAAAGCAAAGAATATTTCTACAGAGAATAATCAAAAGAATATAGAAGCAACTGTCAATACTAATAAGTCAGGCAGCTCTCGCTGGCTTAAGAAATCCTTATATACGCTAGGTGTTGCCATCATTACTTTTCTAGTTTTCAACTTTACAAAAATAAAATGGAAAGAAGCTGAACAATTAACCACATCAGCTATCAGGCCGGCCAATGTGCCGCCAATGGATATGGACTCTTTGATAGTAGATATTGAAACGGCGAGGGGACAAGCAATAGATAAGCATACAAAAGCAAATCTACGGATGCGCAATACCTGGCCGGAAAGAATTTTATTACAATTAAAATCAGACAAAGAATCAACTAATGGAGACTCCCGTTTCTTTAACATTGACGTTATGCTTGATAATACTACTGGCTTTACCATTGATAAGGCGATAGTTAAAATATCTGTATGGAATAGTAATAAGGTGACCTTTACTGATACACTTGCTTTTAACAACATCAAATATGATAAACCTATTAAACGAGAATTGGATTACAAGTATAAAGGTGATAGCCTTTCTGTTTCCTTTGAATCAATAAAAGCAAAAGCATTCAACTTCTGTTATTCGGCAGCTACAAAAAATAATTCAGGCAACTATAATGATCGCTGGTTCTGTAGAGAATGACAACAAACTATAAACAAAAACTACAAACTTTTATATGGCGCTATACTATCTCCCCGTTCTAATTCGCAGTGACAGGTATTTTGTTACACGACTTGAGCATACAATAAAATCTGTACAGGAAACCGATTTTAATTTTGTAGTATATGCAGAAGACAGGGTACTTACACCGCTGCTTACAATCGAAGACCCGGCAAAAATTGTACTGAACCAGATGGCGCCATCGTATAAACAAGATATTCCATTGCGGGAATGTCATATTTCATTACAAAAGAATGGGGATGATTTTGAACTGATCATTAAAAAGAGCAGTTCCTTTTCAGTAGAACCATTTCAGGATGAAGAAACCGGTTTACGGCTTGATTATTCTGCCGATCAAAAAAGAGTCACCATAGGAATTTATAAATACCGGGTAGAGAAAACAGCTTTTAATCTCCGGGTTACTTTGCAGCAGGATGCGAATGAAAATTACTCTGGCGAATTTCAGTTTGCCATCGTTCAGTCGAAAGATTGTCAGCGGGTAGTTATAGACTTTGGTAGTGAAGCCAGCCAGGTAGGATATAGGAACTGCGGGCCGCAGTCAGCTATTGTTTCTTATGATATATTAGAGAATGTTATCAGCCAGTTGAATATTACAGATAATAGCAAGAACTGGAAACGGGATGATTTTTTGAATAATGAGGCCGGACAAAATATGCTCTATCGTTCTTTCTATGCGGTTAAAAAAAGGATAACCACCACAGAAAGAAAGACATTCCCTTTCAACTTCACTGATAATTTATTGAATGACGAAATGAGGTTATTTATAACGAGGAAGGAAGTAGCTGCTACAGAATTTTCTTTCCGGGATGATTATGAGATCATACCCAACCTGAAATTAGGTATTGAAAAAAGCCTGCAACTTTCAATGGGGAATTATACAGAAGATTACAGCATCCGAACACATAAGAAAGAATTGATCAGTGCAGTATTGTTACGTTTACTCCGATTGATGATAAACACCAAGCCATCTTTTCAAAAAGGAGGCATGATCGTAACATTGCTGGTGCCCAATATTTATACTCAGCATGATGTTTTTGAGATGCTGAACGAATTAAGAGCACAAACAGCTAATTTATTATCATCATTGCAAATTAGTAATGATGATCTGTATATCGAGTACGAAACGATCTCTGAAAGCGATGCGGCTTTTATGGGTT
>LNFM01002799.1_pt1 | contig 35861 bp, 42 predicted proteins | sample 596031 | NCBI WGS metagenome assembly LNFM01 (sample SAMN04254537, study PRJNA301005) | activated carbon metagenome | isolation source: dual media filters at the Ann Arbor, Michigan drinking water treatment plant | place: USA: Ann Arbor | reverse complement strand
GGTTGTCCCGCCGCAGCCAGATGTCCTGGCCGTGCGGCCGGCGATCCTCGTGGTCCCGCACCCGCCATGCCCGCAGTTTCTTTTCAGAACGTCTCCAAGACCTACGCCACCGCCCGCGGCGAACTGCATGCGCTCAAGGGTGTGTCGTTCGATGTCCAGCCCGGGGAGTTCTTTGGACTGCTCGGCCCCAACGGCGCGGGCAAGACCACGCTGATCAGCGTGCTCGCCGGCCTGGCGCGGGCCAGCAGCGGCCGGGTGCTGGTGCACGGTCATGACGTGCAGACCGACTACCCGGCAGCCCGGCGCGCGCTTGGCGTGGTTCCGCAGGAGCTGGTGTTCGACCCGTTCTTCAACGTGCGCGAGGCGCTGCGTTTCCAGTCCGGCTATTTCGGCATCCGTCACAACGACGCCTGGATCGACGAGCTGCTGGCCGGCCTGGGCCTGGCTGACAAGGCCGGCGCCAACATGCGACAGCTCTCGGGCGGCATGAAGCGCCGTGTGCTGGTGGCGCAGGCGCTGGTGCACAAGCCGCCGGTGATCGTGCTCGACGAACCCACCGCCGGTGTGGACGTGGAGTTGCGCCAGACGCTGTGGCACTTCATCAGCCAGCTCAACAAGCAAGGCAGCACGGTGCTGCTGACGACGCACTACCTGGAAGAAGCCGAGGCCCTGTGCGGACGCATCGCCATGCTGAACCGGGGCGAAGTGGTGGCGCTGGACCGCACGTCCGAGCTGTTGCGGCAGGCGGCTTCCAACGTGCTGCGGTTCAAGACCGACGACACCCTGCCCGAGGACCTGGCCGCCGTGGCGCGCGTGACCGGCCGCGTGGTGCAACTGCCCGCCAACGACGCGCTGGCGGTCGAACGCATCCTGGCGCGCGCGCGCGAATCCGGTGTGCGGGTCGAGGACGTTGAAATCCGCAAGGCCGACCTGGAAGACGTCTTTCTGGAAATCATCGAAGGCAGCAATGAAGCCCGCCGCCAACGGGCGGAGGCCACCGCATGACCGGCTGGCAGATGCTGTTCTACAAAGAGGTCTTGCGCTTCTGGAAAGTCGGTTTCCAGACCGTCGCCGCGCCGGTGATCACCGCCATTTTGTACATGATGATTTTCGGACACGTGCTCGAAGGGCGCGTTCAGGTGTACGACTCGGTGAGCTACACCGCGTTCCTCTTGCCCGGCCTGGTGATGATGAGCGTGCTGCAAAACGCGTTTGCCAACAGCAGCAGCTCGCTGATCCAGAGCAAGGTGATGGGCAACCTGGTGTTCCTGCTGCTCACGCCGTTGTCCCACCGCGCCTGGTTCGTGGCCTACGTGGGCTCGTCGGTGGTGCGTGGCCTGGCCGTGGGGGCTGGCGTGATGCTGGCCACCTGGTGGTTCGCGCAGCCCACCCTGGTCGCGCCGCTGTGGATTCTGGTGTTCGGCATCATGGGCGCGGCCTTGCTGGGTGCGCTGGGTGTGATCGCCGGTCTGTGGGCCGAGAAGTTCGACCAGATGGCGGCGTTCCAGAACTTCGTCATCGTGCCCATGACCTTCCTGTCGGGCGTGTTCTACTCGATCCACTCCCTGCCGTATGTCTGGCAGCGCGTGAGCCATCTCAACCCGTTTTTCTACATGATCGACGGCTTCCGCTATGGCTTTTTCGGGGTGAGCGACGTGTCGCCCTGGTTGAGCCTCGGGCTGGTGGGAGCGGCGCTGGCGGCCGTCAGTGCGGTTGCCCTCCACCTGCTGCGCACCGGCTACAAAATCCGACACTGAGCCCATTCCCATGACCGCTGACCAACTGCAACAACTCATCGCCGCGGGCCTGACCTGCGAGCACATCCAAGTCTCGGGGGATGGCCGCCACTGGGCGGCCGTGATCGTCTCGCCCGATTTCGAAGGCAAGCGCCTGATCGCGCGCCACCAGCGCGTCTACGCCACCTTGGGTGAGCGCATCAAGACCGATGAAGTGCATGCACTTTCAATGAAAACCTTCACGCCCGCCGAATGGGCGAAGAAATGACGCCCCCCGCGCCGCTGCGCGTCACCCCCCAGGGGGCGTCGCCTGCAGCCCGGCGAAGCCGGTTCTGCGGCGACCCCGGGCTTTGCATCGTTGGTTACCTGAAAGAACACTGAAACATGGACAAACTGCGTATCACCGGCGGCCGTCCGCTCAACGGCGAAGTGACCATCTCCGGCGCCAAAAACGCAGCTCTTCCGGAGCTGTGCGCCACGCTGCTGACCAGCGAACAGGTCAACCTGACCAACGTGCCACGACTTCGCGACGTGGCCACCATGCGCCTGTTGCTCGACAACATGGGCGTGAAGTCGGAAACCCATGGCGAGCGTGGCGGCATGAGCTTCCAGGCGCCCGACAGCCTCAACCCCGAGGCGCCGTACGAGCTGGTCAAGACCATGCGTGCCTCGGTGCTGGTGCTGGGGCCGCTGCTGGCGCGCTTCGGCCACGCCAAGGTGTCGCTGCCCGGCGGTTGCGCCATCGGATCGCGCCCGGTGGACCAGCACATCAAAGGTCTGCAGGCCATGGGTGCCGAGATCGTGGTCGAGCACGGCTACATGGTGGCCCGCTTGCCGCAGGGCCGCAGTCGTCTGCACGGCGCGCGCATTGCCACCGACATGGTGACCGTGACAGGAACAGAAAATTTCCTCATGGCCGCGGCATTGGCCGAAGGCGAAACCTTGCTGGAAAACGCGGCGCAGGAACCGGAGATCCCCGACCTGGCCGAGATGCTGATCGCCATGGGCGCCAAGATCGAAGGCCATGGCACCAGCCGCATCCACATCCAGGGCGTGGACCGCCTGCGTGGCTGCAACCACCAGGTGGTGGCCGACCGCATCGAGGCTGGTACCTTTCTGTGCGCGGTGGCGGCGACCGGGGGTGACGTGATCCTGCGACACGCGCGTGCGGAACACCTGGACGCGGTGATCGACAAGCTGCACGACGCCGGTGCAGACATCGAGGCTGGCAACGGCTTCATCCGCGTGCGCGCCAAGGGTCGTCTGAAAGCGCAGAGCTTTCGAACCACCGAATACCCGGGCTTCCCCACGGACATGCAAGCCCAGTTCATGGCGCTCAACTGCATCGCCACCGGCACCAGCAAGGTCACCGAGACCATCTTCGAAAACCGTTTCATGCACGTCAACGAGCTGGTGCGCCTGGGTGCGAAGATCCAGACCGATGGCAAGGTGGCGGTGATCGAGGGTGTTGAAAAACTCCAGGGAGCCACCGTGATGGCGACCGATCTGCGCGCGTCTGCCAGCCTGGTGATCGCCGGCCTGGTGGCCGAAGGTGAAACCATCGTCGACCGCATCTACCATCTGGACCGGGGTTACGACCAGATGGAAGCCAAGCTGCGCGGCATCGGCGCTGACATTGAAAGAGTGAAGTGATTACCCTAGCCCTGTCCAAAGGCCGCATCTTCGATGAAACCCTGCCGCTGCTGGCCGCCGCCGGCATCGAGGTGCTGGAAGACCCGGAAAAATCGCGCAAGCTGATCCTGCCGACCAACCAGCCGGGCGTGCGCGTGGTGCTGGTGCGCGCGACCGATGTGCCCACTTACGTGGAGTACGGAGGCGCCGACATCGGTGTGACCGGCAAGGACACGCTGATCGAACACGGCGGCCAGGGCCTGTACCAGCCGCTGGATCTTCAGATCGCCCGATGCCGCATGAGCGTCGCGGTGCGCGCCGACTTCGACTACGCCTCCGCCGTGCGCCAGGGCTCGCGCCTGAAGGTGGCGACCAAGTACACGACGATTGCTCGCGAGTTCTTCGCCAGCAAGGGCGTGCACGTGGACCTGATCAAGCTTTACGGCAGCATGGAGCTCGCGCCGCTCACCGGTCTGGCCGACGCCATCGTGGACCTGGTGTCCACCGGCAACACGCTGAAAGCCAACCAGTTGGTCGAGGTCGAACGCATCATGGACATCAGCTCGCGCCTGGTCGTCAATCAGGCCGCGCTCAAGCTCAAGCAGGCCGCCATCCGCCCCATCCTCGACGCATTTTCCAACGCCATTCAACAGAACGCCGTTCCGTCATGAGCCTCACCGCCGCGCCCCTCCGTCTGTCCACGGCCTCGGCCGATTTCGAGGCGCAGTTCGCCGCCCGGCTGCATTGGTCGGCGGACACGGACAGCGCGATCGAGCAGCGCGTGGCCGACATCCTGGCCGACGTGCGGCGCCGCGGCGATGCGGCGGTGCTGGAGTACACCGCGCGGTTTGACGGTCTGAGGGCAGAGAGCCTGAAGACGCTGGAGCTGACCCAGGCCGAACTCAAAGCGGCTTTCGACGGCCTGCCCACCGCCCAGCGCAGCGCCCTGGAATCGGCCGCGCGCCGGGTGCGCAGCTACCACGAGGCGCAGAAGAAGGCCAGTGGCGAGAGCTGGAGCTACCGCGACGAGGACGGCACCCTGCTGGGCCAGAAGGTCACGCCGCTGGACCGGGTGGGCATCTACGTGCCCGGCGGCAAGGCGGCTTACCCGAGCAGCGTGCTGATGAACGCGATCCCTGCGCACGTGGCCGGGGTGGGCGAGATCATCATGGTGGTGCCCACGCCGCGTGGCGAGAAGAACCCGCTGGTGCTGGCGGCGGCCTTTGTGGCCGGTGTCACGCGCGCCTTCACCATCGGCGGTGCCCAGGCCGTGGCCGCGCTGGCCTACGGTACGGCCACCGTGCCCAAGGTCGACAAGATCACCGGCCCCGGCAACGCCTACGTGGCCAGCGCCAAGAAGCGCGTTTTCGGTACCGTGGGCATCGACATGATTGCCGGCCCGAGCGAGATCCTGGTGCTGGCCGACGGCAGCACGCCGGCCGACTGGGTGGCGATGGACCTGTTCAGCCAGGCCGAACACGACGAGTTGGCGCAGAGCATCCTGCTGTGTCCGGACGCGGCCTATATCGACGCGGTGCAGGCCGCCATCGACCGCTTGCTGCCCACCATGCCACGCGCGGCCATCATCGCCAAAAGCCTGAACGACCGTGGCGCGCTGATCCACACCCGCGACATGGAAGAGGCCTGTGCCATCAGCAACCGCATCGCGCCCGAGCACCTGGAGGTGTCCAGCCACGAGCCGCACCGCTGGGAACCGCTGCTCAAACACGCTGGCGCCATCTTCCTGGGCGCCTACACCAGCGAAAGCCTGGGCGACTACTGCGCCGGGCCCAACCACGTGCTGCCCACCAGCGGCACGGCGCGCTTCAGTTCGCCGCTGGGCGTGTACGACTTCCAGAAGCGCAGCAGCCTGATCGAGGTCAGCGCCGCCGGCGCGCAAACGCTGGGCACCATCGCCGCCGAGCTGGCCTACGGCGAAGGCCTGCAGGCCCATGCCCGAGCCGCCGAACTGCGTCTCCACGTTGTTCCTCCCATGCGAGTCGCGAAGTGAACGCCATGAACAGCCCGAACCCGCTGCGCTTCATCCGCCAGGACATCCAGTCCATGCACGCCTACGCCATCCAGGACTCGGCCGGCATGGTCAAGCTGGACGCGATGGAGAACCCGTTTGCCCTGTCGCCGGAACTGCAAGCCCAGCTGGGCGAGCGCCTGGGCGCCGTGGCGATCAACCGCTACCCGGGTGCGCGCATTGAAGACCTGAAACAGGCGCTGACACGCTACGTGGACCTGCCAGAAGGCCATGGCCTGATGCTGGGCAACGGCTCTGACGAGCTGATTTCCCTGCTGGCCATGGCCTGCGATGTGCCCGGAGCGTCCATCCTGTCGCCCCTGCCCGGCTTCGTCATGTACGCCATGAGCGCCCAGCTGCAGGGCCTGGCCTTCCACGGCGTGCCGCTCACGGCCGACTTCGAGCTGGATGAGCCCGCCATGCTGGCCGCCCTGCGCGCGCACCAGCCCGCCATCACCTACATCGCCTATCCCAACAATCCCACCGCGAATCTCTGGGACGCGGCCGTGATCCGCCGCCTGATCGCCGAAGCCGCCACGTTCGGCGGGCTGGTGGTCATGGACGAGGCCTACCAGCCGTTTTCCAGCCGCAGCTGGCTGGACGAGATCCGCGCGAAACCGGCGGCCAACGCCAACGTGCTGCTCATGCGCACGCTGTCCAAGTTCGGCCTGGCCGGTGTGCGCCTGGGCTACATGCTGGGGCCGCAGACGCTGGTGCACGAGATCGACAAGTTGCGCCCGCCCTACAACGTGAGCGTGCTCAATGCCGAGTGCGCGCTGTTTGCGCTGGAGCACGCCGATGTGTTCGCCCAGCAGGCGGCGCAGATTCGTGAACAGCGGTCCGTGTTGATCGACGCGCTGGCCCGGATGTCGGGCGTGACACCGTTTCCGAGCGATGCCAACATGGTGCTGGCGCGTGTACCGGATGCACAACGCTGCTTCGAAGGCCTGAAGGCGCGCGGCATTCTGGTCAAGAATGTTTCTAAAATGCACCCATTGCTGGCCAACTGCCTGCGCCTCACGGTGGGCACGCCCGCCGAGACGGCCCGACTGATCAGCGCCCTGCAACAAGCCCTATGACCGCCATGCTCTCCGCTTCTCCCGCTGCCGCCGACCGCGTGGCCGACGTCCAGCGCAACACCGCGGAAACGCAGATCAGCGTGCGCATCAACCTCGACGGTTCGGGTGCGGCCAGGCTGTCCACCGGCATCGGGTTTTTCGACCACATGCTCGACCAGATCGCCCGCCACGGGCTGATCGATCTGGACATCGACGCCAAGGGCGACCTGCACATCGACGGGCACCACACGGTGGAAGACGTGGGCATCACGCTCGGTCAGGCCTTTGCCAAAGCCGTGGGTGACAAAAAAGGCATCCGCCGTTACGGCCACGCCTACGTGCCGCTGGACGAAGCTTTGTCGCGCGTGGTGGTCGATTTTTCGGGCCGGCCCGGCCTGCACATGCGCGTGCCGTTCAAGAGCGGCATGGTCGGGGGCTTCGACACGCAGCTCGCCTTCGAGTTTTTCCAGGGGTTCGTCAACCACGCCGGCGTGACGCTGCACATCGACAACCTGCACGGCGAGAATGCCCACCACCAGGCCGAGACCGTGTTCAAGGCCTTCGCCCGCGCGCTGCGAATGGCGCTGGAGCGCGACACGCGCCTGGGCGACGTGATTCCCTCGACCAAAGGCTCGCTCTGAGTTTTTACGCTCCCCTGTTCCGATGAAACGCAAGACAGTCGCCGTGGTGGACTACGGCAGCGGCAATCTGCGCTCTGTGTCGCAGGCCGTGGTGCACGTGGCCCGGGCCGCCGAGGTCGAGGTGGTGGTCACGTCGAACGCGCAGGAGGTGCTGGACGCCGATCGCGTGGTGCTGCCTGGCCAGGGGCACATGGCGGACTGCATGAACGAACTCGCCGCGTCCGGTTTGCTGGACGCCGTGCTGCACGCCGCTGCGAACAAACCGCTGTTCGGTGTCTGCGTCGGCATGCAGATGCTGCTGGACCGCAGTGAAGAAGGGCCCACGGATGGACTGGGACTGATCCCGGGCGACGTGGTGAAATTTCAGCTGGCAGGCCGAATGCAGGCCGACGGCAGCCGCTTCAAGGTACCGCAGATGGGCTGGAACGAAGTGTTCCACGAACTGGGCCGACCGGTGCATCCGGTGTGGGCGGGCGTTCCCGATGGCGCCTATTTCTACTTTGTGCACAGCTACTACGCACGTCCGGCCCAACCGCAGCATTGCGTGGGCGAAGCCGACTACGGGGGGCGCTTTGCGGCTGCGATCGCCAGCGATAACATCTTTGCCACCCAGTTTCACCCCGAAAAGAGCGCCGATCAGGGGCTGGCGCTCTACCGCAACTTCCTCCACTGGAATCCCTGAGTCCACCTGCTGCCCACGCCACCATCATGTTGCTGATTCCCGCCATTGATCTCAAAGACGGCCAGTGCGTTCGCCTCAAACAGGGCGACATGGACCAATCCACGGTGTTCGGTGAAGACCCGGCGGCGATGGCCCGCAACTGGGTCAACAAGGGCGCGCGCCGCGTGCATCTGGTGGATCTGAACGGCGCCTTCGCCGGCAAGCCCAGGAACGAGCAGGCCATCCGCGCCATCCTGAAGGAAGTGGGCTCCGAGGTGGATGTGCAGTTGGGCGGGGGCATCCGCGACCTGGACACCATCGAGCGTTATCTGGATGCCGGCCTGCGCTACGTGATCATCGGCACCGCCGCTGTCAAGAATCCGGGTTTTCTGCAGGACGCCTGCACCGCTTTCGGCGGCCACATCATCGTCGGCCTGGACGCCAAGGACGGCAAGGTCGCCACCGACGGCTGGAGCAAGCTCACCGGGCACGAGGTGGTCGACCTGGGCAAGAAGTTCGAAGACTACGGCGTCGAATCCATCATCTACACCGACATCGGTCGCGACGGCATGCTCAGCGGCATCAACATCGAGGCCACGGTCAAGCTGGCCCAGGCGCTGTCGATCCCCGTGATCGCATCGGGAGGCCTGTCCAACCTGGACGACATCCGCGGTCTGTGCGCGGTGGAAGACGAAGGCGTCGAAGGCGTGATCTGCGGCCGATCCATCTACAGTGGCGACCTGGATTTCGAAGCAGCCCAGAAGCTGGCCGATGAACTCAATGGCTGAAGCCTGATGCTCGCCAAACGCATCATCCCCTGCCTGGACGTGACCGGTGGCCGCGTGGTCAAGGGCGTCAACTTCGTGGAGCTGCGCGACGCCGGTGATCCGGTGGAAATCGCAGCCCGTTACAACGAGCAGGGCGCCGACGAACTGACCTTCCTGGACATCACCGCCACCAGCGACGGCCGCGACCTGATCCTGCACATCATCGAGGACGTGGCTTCCCAGGTGTTCATTCCGCTCACTGTCGGTGGTGGCGTGCGCACGGTGGAAGACGTGCGCCGCCTGCTCAACGCCGGGGCTGACAAGACCAGCTTCAATTCGGCAGCCATTGCCAACCCGCAGGTGATCCGCGACGCGTCCGACAAGTACGGAGCTCAGTGCATCGTGGTCGCCATCGACGCCAAACGCCGTTTCGGCGACGACCTGGTGAGCCGTGGCGAAGGCTGGGACGTTTACAGCCACGGAGGCCGCAAGAACACCGGCCTGGACGCGGTGGCCTGGGCGCGGCAGATGGCCGATTTGGGCGCTGGCGAGATCCTGCTGACCAGCATGGACCGTGACGGCACCAAGAGCGGGTTCGATCTGGCGCTCACCCGTGCCGTGGCCGATGCGGTGGGTGTGCCGGTGATCGCTTCAGGCGGCGTGGGCAACCTCGACCACCTGGCCGACGGGGTACAACAGGGCGGCGCCGACGCGGTGCTGGCCGCGAGCATCTTTCACTACGGTGAATACACCGTGGCCCAGGCCAAGGCCCGCATGGCCGAGCGCGGCATTCCGGTCCGGCGCTGAGCGTCAGGTCCGGTCGGGCACGGGGGGCAGCTGACGCTCCAGCCGGTCTTCGATTTCGCCCAGGCTGGCGCTGATGCCGTTGCCCGTCTGCTCGATGCTGGTGGACAGTGCTTCCTGAACGCTGTCCAGTTTCAGAGTCAGCCGACCGTTCAACTCCGCATCCCGCGCAGCCACGGACTGCATTTCGGTGCGCAGGAACTCGCGCAATTCGGTGAAGCGAGAAGCTTCGGCCTTGTCGGCCAGGGTGCGCTGCTGGTCGGCCTCGCGAGTGATGCGGCGAACCTCCATGAGATGCATGGTTTGAAAGTAGACCAGCGCCAGCAAGAACACCAATAGCACCGCCACCAGCATCCCGAGCATCACCAAGCCCAGAGGTGCTTGCACATCGGCCACACCCAGGTAGAGCGTGGTGGGTTGCAGGATGCTTTCGATGTTGAGGGCCACAAAGGCCGAAATCAGCACCATGAGGGCGATCAGGAGGAGGGTGCGGATGCTCATGGGGTCTTTGGGTTGCCGCCCGTCGGGGCGGTCATCGGTGTTGGGGAGGTTGGCCCATCCTACGCCGACGGACCGCCGGTGTCAGCCGATGCAACCGCATGGTAGATTCAAGGCATGAACTGGTTGGACGAAGTGAAGTGGGACGCTCAAGGCCTCGTTCCCGTGATTGCGCAGGAAACCGCGAGCGGCGACGTGCTGATGTTTGCCTGGATGAACCGCGAGGCATTGCAGAAAACGGCCGAGTCCGGCCGCGCGGTGTACTTCAGCCGCTCGCGCAACAAGCTCTGGTTCAAGGGTGAAGAATCGGGCCATGTGCAGACGGTGCAGGACATTCGTCTGGACTGCGACAACGATGTGGTGCTGCTCAAGGTGACCCAACTGGGGCATGAGCCCGGTATCGCCTGCCACACCGGGCGACACAGCTGTTTCTTTCAGACCCACCGGAATGGCCAATGGGTGCCGACCGATCCGGTCCTTAAAGACCCGGAAACCATTTACAAGTGAGCTCCATGCCCGACACCGATGCGCTCGCGCGTTTGGCCGCCGTCATAGAAAGCCGCAAACCGGCCCATGGTGGCGATCCCGAAAAAAGCTATGTGGCCCGTTTGCTGCACAAGGGGCCGGACGCGTTCCTGAAGAAGATCGGTGAAGAAGCCACCGAGGCCGTGATGGCCGCGAAAGACTGCGACCACGGCGGCGACCCGCAGAAGCTGGTGAATGAAATCGCCGATCTGTGGTTCCACTGCATGATCGCGCTGGCGCATTACGGCAAGGCACCTGCCGACGTGGTGGCCGAACTGTCACGGCGAGAAGGGCTGAGCGGCCTCGAAGAAAAGGCGCTGCGCAAGGCGGTGGCGCGCGAGGTCGAGTCCAAATCTTGAAAGGAAGCGATATGAGCGACATCACCGACGTCAAGCCTGTGGACAGCGAGAGGGCCGAGGGCCTGAAGACCGTGGGCTGGGTGAGCTACCTGCTGCACCTGATCGTGGCGGTGGCTGCGGTGGTGCCAGGTGCCCAGGTGGGCGCGGGCCTGTTGATCGTCGCCCTCATCATCGACCTGGTGAAAAAGGGCGATGCCCAGGGCACCTGGCAGGAGAGCCATTTCTCGTGGCGCATCCGCACCGTGATCTGGGCGGGCGTGCTCTATGTGTTGACTTTCCCGCTGTTCCTGTTGGTGTACCTGCCCGGTGCCATCGCCTGGGCTCTCATCTCCATCTGGTTCCTCTACCGCATCGTCAAGGGCATGGTGCGGATGAACGCCAGCCAACCCATGCCCGACTGAATGCCCCAGACATGAGCGCACACGACCCGAACTGCATTTTCTGCAAGATCATCGCTGGCCAGATTCCTTCGAGCAAGGTCTATGAAGACGATGACATCTTTGCCTTCCACGACATCCATCCCTGGGCACCCGTGCATTTTCTGATGGTGCCCAAGCTGCACATCCCGTCCATGGCCCGCCTCACGCCCGAACACGAGCGGCTGATGGGCAAGATGATGTTGCTCGCGCCCCGGCTGGCGGTGGAGCAAGGCTGCAATCCGTATCCCGATGGCGGATTCCGCATGGTGTGCAATACCGGCACGGAAGGCGGGCAAGAGGTGCATCACCTCCATGTCCACATCATGGGCGGGCCGCGTCCCTGGCTGCGCGGCTGAAAACAGGTTGCCCTGTGGGGCCCTGACGGGGCTTTGTGGTCAAGGGGGTTTGAACTCCCGCCCGGGCTTAGAATCCCAGAAGCAGCGCACAGCGCTTTTCATTTTTATATTCGGAGCAACTCATGGGTTCATTTTCTATCTGGCACTGGCTGATCGTCTTGCTGATCGTGGTGATGGTTTTTGGCACCAAGAAGCTCAAGAACATCGGTTCGGACCTCGGTGGAGCCGTCAAGGGCTTCAAGGACGGTATCAAAGACGGTGGCACCGCCGCTGCTGACGCACCTGCAGCTCCGGCTGGCCAGGTGACGCAGAGCAGCACCGCCGACAAGAACGCCATCGACGTCGAAGCCAAGCAAAAGAGCTGACACCTTGAAGCCGGTGGCTGCATGCACGACCGCTGCCACCCGTCCCCGGCCCGGGCTCGATCCCGTGCCTGCTTTGCCCTCAGGACAACCTGCACATGATTGATCTGGGCATTTCCAAGCTCGCCCTCATTGGGGCGGTGGCGTTGATCGTCATCGGACCCGAGAAGCTGCCACGCGTGGCCCGCACGGTGGGTGCCTTGCTCGGCAAGGCGCAGCGGTACGTGTCCGATGTCAAGGCCGAAGTCAGCCGTTCCATGGAGCTCGAAGAACTCAAGAAAATGAAGGAATCGGTGGAGTCGGCGGCCCGCGACGTCGAGAGTTCGGTTCAGACCGGCGCCAGCGATTTCGACAAGTCTTGGTCAGAGGCCACCGCCGGTCTCGACGGCAACCAGTCGACCTATGGCGATGCGTTGGGCACCATAGGATCCGACCTGCATCCGTCTTACAAGCATCCGCGCAAGAACTGGCGCATCAAAACAGCGGCCATGCCCCAGTGGTACAAAGCCCGCTCGGGTGTGCGCACCCGTGCGCAGTCCGGAGCGGCCCGCGTGGCCCGCTTCCGGCCCCGCTCTTCTTCTGCTTCCCGCTGATGTCCGAACCCAACAAATCCACCGACGAACTCGCCGGGTCCGAACAGCCGTTCGTACAGCACCTGATGGAGCTGCGCGACCGGCTCATGTATGGCATGGCCGGGCTGACCGTGTGCATGGTTCTGCTGGCCATCTGGCCCGGGCCCAGCGGGCTGATCGATCTGATTGCGATTCCCATCCGCGCCCACATGCCCCCGGACGCCAAGCTGATCGCGGTGGGCGTGTTCTCGCCGTTCTTCATCCCGCTGAAGGTGCTGGCCATGGCCGCGCTGGTGATGTCTTTGCCCTGGTGGATGTACCAGATCTGGGCCTTTGTGGCCCCGGGCCTTTACAGCCATGAAAAGCGCTTTGCGGTTCCGCTGATCTTGCTGGGCAGCCTGCTCGCCTATGTGGGCATTGCGTTCGTGCAGTTCTTCGTGCTCGACAAGATGTTCGGTTTCATCCAGCAATTCACCCCAGCGAGCGTCGCGGCCACGCCCGATATCGCCTCTTACGTCGAAGCGATCCTGTCTTTGTATCTGGCTTTTGGCCTGGCTTTTCAGGTGCCGATCGTGGTGGTGCTGCTGGTGAAGATGAACATGGTCACGGTGCAGCAGCTCAAGGAGTTCCGCGGCTATTTCATCGTGCTGGCCTTCGTCATTGCCGCTGTGGTCACTCCGCCTGACGTGATTTCGCAACTGGCTCTGGCCATACCCATGTGCCTGCTTTATGAGCTGGGCATCTGGGGCTCGCAGTGGTTCATCAAGCGCTCCGCAGCGCCGGCCGAACCGTCCGAAGACGCGTCGACCAGCTGAAAGAAGCGCACAACGGCTGGTGGACGTGCGGCGCGGCCCCGGCTTCCGAAGGCTCAGCGTTTTTCTTGCGCCTTGGGCAAGGTGCGCTTGCCCGGCGTGACATCCACCTGGCTTTTGCCATCTTTGCGCACCAGATCCAGCGTCGCCGGGCTCCCAGGCTTGAGAGCGGCCACGGCCGAGAGCAGCTGCGCCACGTTGTTCACTTCACGACCCGCCACCGATGTGATCACATCGCCAGGTCGAACGCCTGCTTGCGCGGCCGGGCCGTTCTGCAGCACCCCGGTGATGATCACCCCCGACCCCGATGCCAGACCAAAGCTTTCCGCCAGCTCGGGCGTCAGGTCCTGCGGCTCCACGCCGATCCAGCCACGGGTGACCTGACCATCGCGAACAATGGCCTCCAGCACGCTGCGCGCGGTGGATGTGGGGATGGCAAAGCCGATGCCCATGGAGCCGCCCGAGCGCGAATAAATGGCGGTGTTGATGCCCATCAGGTGCCCGCTGGTGTCGACCAGTGCGCCGCCCGAGTTGCCGGGATTGATCGCCGCGTCGGTCTGGATGAAGTTCTCGAAGGTGTTGATGCCCAGCTGCGTGCGGCCCAGGGCGCTGACAATGCCGCTGGTGACGGTCTGGCCCACGCCAAACGGGTTGCCGATGGCGAGCACCGGGTCCCCGACCGACAGGGCGTCCGAGTTGCCGAGCGTGATCACGGGCAGCTCGGTCAGCTCGATTTTGAGGATGGCCAGATCGGTTTCCGGGTCGGTGCCGATCACCTGGGCCGCGCTGCGCCGCCCGTCGTTGAGAACCACCTCGATCTGGTCGGCCTCTTCGATCACGTGGTTGTTGGTCAGGATGTAGCCCGCCGGGCTGACGATGACGCCCGAACCCAGACCGGACTGTGGCTGGGAGCGTTCCTGATCACCGAAGAAAAAGCGGAACCAGGGGTCCTCGCTTTGAGGGGTGTTGTTCGCGGCCTTGCTGGTGTTGATGCTCACCACGGCCGGTGAAGCGATCTTGGCCGCCCCGCTGAAGCCCACCGTCGCACCGCCAGTCACTGCGGGTGGCGCACTGCTGGATTCGAGCACGGGTACCACCATTGCCAGGGTGGGCTTGCGGTTGAGCCATTCGGGTTTGAGTGTGGCCACCACGAAGTAGGCGGCCAGCAAGACCGTCACGGTTTGGGCGAAAACGAGCCAGAGACGTTTCATGTCAGGGGTGAGGTGGGTCGGGAAAACGGGCGGGCCGAGGACGTGTGCCAACTCGCGCCATTCCGCATTGTCCCGCATATGGCCACGGGGCCTCGGAGTTCAAGCCGGTTGACTCAGGTCAATGCGCAGCCGGTGCGCAGGGAGTGCAATGGCATCCTGTCCAGTTTGGAACGGAGCACATCACATGAAAGCCCTCGCCGACCTTTTTTCAACCGACTATGGCCTGTTCAGCATCGCAGGCCTGCTGTTCATTGTCTTCATGGCGTTCTGGTTCTACCGGTTCTTCACCCGAAAAATGGAAGAGGCTGAAAAAGCCCAGCGCACGCAGCGTTGATCCCAGCCTGCCACCGTGCATCGAACGGCACGGGGGATGTCAGAATGGAAGTTCTCACCGGCCGGTGCGGTGCGCTTCGGTCCGGAACGTCTGTCTGACCGTGGCCTCTGCCCATGAATCCTCCCTCCGCAGCGGTTTCCCGCAGTGCGCTGCTGGCGTCGCTGGACGCCCTGCTGCAGCCGACACAGTTCCGTGACTACGGTCCCAACGGCCTGCAGGTGGAGGGTCGCGCCGAGAATCGAAAGCTGGTCTCCGGCGTCACCGCCAGCCTGGCCCTGATCGACGCGGCCATCGCCGAAGGTGCCGACGCCATCCTGGTGCACCACGGCCTGTTCTGGCGCGGCCAGGACGGTCGAGTCACCGGCTGGATGAAGCAGCGCCTTTCGCGTTTGCTGGCGCACGACATCAACCTCTTTGCCTACCACCTGCCGCTGGACGCACACCCCGAGCTGGGCAACAACGCGCAGCTCGCCCGGCGCCTGGGCGTGGTGCTGTTCGACGACGCGCGCGGACGTTTCGGGGAGCAGTCGCTGGGTTTCATGGGCGAACGTGTTGCGGCGTCCGCGGGTGAACTGGCGGCCCATGTGCAGGCCACGCTGGGGCGTGCGGTGACGCTGGTGGCCGAGCCCGATCGCCAGGTGCAGCGCGTGGCGCTGTGCAGCGGTGGCGCACAGGGTTACTTCGAAGCCGCCATCGCGGCGGGTGCCGATGTGTTCATCACCGGCGAAATTTCCGAACCCCAGGCGCATGTCGCGCGCGAAAGTGGCGTGGCCTACATCGCCTGTGGGCACCACGCGTCGGAGCGCTACGGCGCGCCGGCGGTTGGCGCCCACGTGGCCGAACAGCTGGGGCTGGCCCACACCTTCATCGACATAGACAACCCCGCCTGATGAGCCAGTCCGAGACCGTTGTGCCATCGACCACCGCCATTCCAACCCTGCCGGTGGTGCTGACCATGGGCGATCCGGCAGGTATCGGCCCGGAGATCATTGCCTTGGCACTGCGGGAGCGACCTCAGCTGTTGCGCCAGGTGGTGGTGGTGGGCGACGTGCCGACTCTGCAACGCGCCATGGCCTGCACGCCAGGCGCCGGCATGCCGGTGGTTCCGATCGCCAGCCTGGCGTCCTTTGAACGGGTGGCGCCGGGCAGCATGGCCGTGGTGCAGGCTTGTGCTTTGAACCGACCGGTGCAGCTCGGGCGGGTGAGCGCCGAAGCAGGACAGGCGGCGGCCGACTGCATCCGTTTTGCGGCGCAGGCCGCGCTGAACGGTCAAGCCAGGGCGGTGGTGACCGCTCCCATCCACAAAGAGGCGTTGGCCGCGGCGGGTGTGGCGCACCCGGGTCACACCGAGTTTCTGCAGGCACTGGCGGCAGAACACCTCGGCGTATCGGTGACCGAACTGCCGGTGCGCATGATGCTGAGTTGCCCGGGACTTCGCACCGTGCTGGTGAGCATCCACGTGTCGCTGCGTCAGGCGCTGGATGCCGTGACCAGGGCCCAGGTGCTCCAGACGCTGCGCATCACGGCAGCCCATTTCCGGGGTTGCAACATGCCTGCTGCGCGCATTGCCGTGGCCGGCTTGAACCCCCATGCGGGTGAGGGCGGCCTGTTCGGGCGGGAGGAAATCGAAATCATCGCTCCCGCGGTGGCCGAAGCCCGCCACGAGGGTATTCGGGCCAGTGGACCGCATGCCCCAGACACCGTTTTCATGCGGGCGCGCCAGGGCGAGTTCGACGTGGTGCTGGCGATGTACCACGACCAGGGATTGATCCCGGTGAAGCTGCTGGGCTTGGAGCACGGCGTGAACACCACCCTGGGCCTGCCTTTCGTGCGCACGAGCCCCGACCATGGCACGGCGTTTGACCTGGCCGGCACCGGGTTGGCCAGTCCGGCCAGTCTGCTGGCCGCCATCGACGCAGCCTTGGACATGCGGGCCTGACCAGGCCGCACCACGAAAAAGGCCGCCACTGTCCTCAGACAGCAGCGGCCCGCAGGCGGCGAACCGGACCGGTACTTACTTTCGCAGGCTGTCCCGGATCTCGCGCAGCAGCAACACATCTTCGGCCGGGGCAGCCGGCGGTGCGGGCGGAGCCTCCTTCTTCAAGCGGTTCATTTGCTTGACCATCATGAAAATGATGAACGCCAGGATGATGAAGTTCAGGGCGATGGTGATGAAGTTGCCGTAGGCCAGCACGGCACCGGCTTTCTTGGCCTCCGCCAGCGGAAGCCCGGCGGCCTGCCCGGCCAGTGCAATGTAGTAACTGGAGAAGTCCAGACCGCCGAAAATCTTGCTCACCAGCGGCATGATGAGATCGCCCACGATGGAGTCGACGATCTTGCCAAAGGCGCCGCCAATGATCACGCCAACGGCCAGATCCATCACATTGCCCTTGAGGGCAAACTCCTTGAATTCACTCGAAATGCTCATGCGGTTCTCCTGGTTTTCTGCCATGGTGGGATGCCAGTCAGAAGCGCTGGCCGCGGGATTCTCGCACACAATTCACACCAAAGTACTCATTACGCCGATCCGCCGGGCTGACGCAAATCAAGGGCCTCCGGCGGGTACCTGGCCACAATCCTTGCGGTCGGGAAAGCCCACGGTCATCGTTCGGCTTTCCTCGCGAGACGGCTGGTTGCCCTCCAGTACAATCCCGGGTTGACCCTAGTGTGATCCGTGTGAAATGTCATTGAAAGATTCCCATGAGTGAAGCAACTGTCGATGGGGCTGTGGACAACAGCCGCCGGACCTGGCTGATCACGTCCTGCGCCATGGGTGGCGTGGGCGCTGCAGCGGTCGCTGTTCCGTTTGTGGCCTCCTTCCAGCCGTCTGAACGCGCCAAAGCCGCTGGTGCCGCGGTCGAGGTGGATGTGTCCGCCCTTGCTCCCGGCGAAAAGCGCGTCGTTGAATGGCGTGGCAAACCGGTGTGGATCATGCGTCGCACGCCCGAGCAACTGGCCACGCTGGAAAAGCTGGACGACCAACTTGCCGACCCATCTTCCGTGCGCACAGGCACCTACGCAACGCCTGAGTACGCCCAGAATCGACACCGCTCGATCAAACCCGAGTTCCTGGTGACGGTCGGCATCTGCACGCACCTCGGATGCTCTCCCGGTGACAAGCTCACGCCCGGCCCCCAGCCCTCCTTGCCTGACGATTGGCAGGGTGGCTTCCTGTGTGCCTGCCACGGCTCCACCTTCGACCTGGCCGGTCGGGTGTTCAAGAACAAGCCTGCGCCGGACAACCTGCAAGTGCCGCCTCATCACTACCTGTCAGACAACGTGCTGTTGGTGGGCGAAGAGAAGAAGGCTTGAGCAGAGTCGCCAGACACATGACCCCAGAGGCAATCCATGGCTGAATTCAAAGAAATTTCCCCCGATGCACCCGTCGCGCAAAAGGCGTTGAACTGGGTCGACAACCGGTTCCCGCTCTCCAAGCTCTTCAATGAGCACATGGCTGAGTACTACGCACCGAAAAACTTCAACTGGTGGTACATCTTCGGTTCACTGGCTTTGCTGGTGCTGGTGATCCAGATCGTGACGGGCATCTTCCTGGTGATGCACTACAAGCCGGACGCCAACCTGAATGCCGCGGGCGTTCCGGTGGCCTTTGCGTCGGTGGAATACATCATGCGCGACGTGCCGTGGGGCTGGCTCATCCGGTACATGCATTCGACTGGCGCATCGGCCTTCTTCGTGGTGGTGTACCTGCACATGTTCCGTGGCCTGATCTACGGTTCCTACCGCAAACCTCGCGAACTGGTCTGGGTGTTCGGTTGTGCCATCTTCCTCGTGCTCATGGCCGAGGCCTTCATGGGTTACCTGTTGCCTTGGGGCCAGATGTCCTACTGGGGTGCGCAGGTGATCGTCAACCTGTTCGCTGCGGTTCCCTTTGTCGGGGAAGACCTGGCGCTGCTGATCCGTGGTGACTTCGTGGTGGGAGACGCCACGCTCAACAGGTTCTTCAGTTTCCATGTGATCGCTGTGCCGCTGGTGTTGCTGGGTCTCGTGGTGGCGCACATCATCGCGCTGCATGAGGTGGGTTCCAACAACCCCGATGGCGTTGAAATCAAAGCCACCAAGGATGAAAAAGGCGTCCCGCTGGACGGCATTCCCTTCCACCCCTATTACAGCGTGCACGACATCTTCGGCGTTTCGCTGTTCCTGATGGTGTTCTCCGCCATTGTTTTCTTCGCACCTGAGATGGGTGGCTACTTCCTGGAGTTCAACAACTTCATCCCGGCCGATCCCTTGGTGACCCCTTTGCACATTGCACCTGTCTGGTACTTCACGCCTTTCTACTCCATGCTCCGGGCCATCACGGGCGAGATGATGTACGTTCTGATTGCGTGCGTGTTGCTGGGTGCGTTGTTCGGTGTGTTGAAAACCCAGCTGAGCGCGGTGTTGAAAGCGGCCGTTGTCGGCGCTGCCGTGGTTGTGGTTGCCCTGATGCTGGCCATCGATGCCAAGTTCTGGGGTGTGGTGGCGATGGGTGGTGCCGTCATCATCCTGTTCTTCCTGCCCTGGCTGGACTTCAGCCCGGTCAAGTCGATCCGTTACCGCCCGAGCTGGGTGAAATGGCTTTACACCGTGTTCGTGATCAATTTCCTGATCCTCGGCTACCTCGGCGTTCTGCCTCCCTCGCCGGTGGGCGAGCGTGTTTCGCAGGTGGGCACCCTGTTTTACTTCGGCTTCTTCTTGCTGATGCCCTGGTGGAGCCGACTGGGCGAGTTCAAGCCCGTCCCCACCCGCGTGACCTTCAAGCCTCACTGAAGTCCACCCTGACCCTCATCGGAGCGACGTAAAAATGAAAAAACTTTGGATGGGTCTCATGCTGGCCCTGGGTCTGTCGGGTGCGGCATTGGCGGCTGGCAGCAACTTTCCGTTGGACAAGGCGCCTCAGCGCACCAACGACATGGCCGCACTTCAAAACGGAGCCAAGCTGTTCGTCAACTACTGCCTGAGCTGCCATTCGGCTTCGTTCATGCGCTACAACCGCCTGCGCGACATTGGCCTGACAGACAAGCAGATCGCCGAAAACCTGATGTTCACGACCGACAAGGTCGGTGATCAGATGAAGGCCAACATCAGTCCCACGGACGCCAAAAAGTGGTTTGGCGTCAATCCTCCGGACCTGACCCTGATCGCTCGCTCGCGCTCGAGCAAAGCCGGGCCCGGGGCGGACTATGTGTACACCCTGCTGCGCAGCTACCACCGCGACGACACAAAGCCAACAGGATGGAACAACCTGCTGTTTCCCAACATCGGCATGCCTCATCCGCTGTGGGAGCTGCAAGGTGAGCGACAGCCTGTAATGGAAACGGTGAGCAGCCATGGCCAGGAACTGAAGGTGTTCAAGTCGTGGGAGTCGGTCAAGCCCGGAACCATGTCGGCGTCCGAGTACGATCAAAACGTCGGCGATCTGGTTGCTTACCTGCAGTGGATGGCCGAGCCGGCCGCCAACACCCGAGTGCGCATCGGCGTCTGGGTGATGTTGTTCCTGGCGCTGTTCACCGTGGTGGCATGGCGCTTGAATGCAGCCTTCTGGAAAGACATCAAGTAACACCGCTTCGCCCCGGGGCCGGATGGTCCGGCCGGGTCTGAAGATCCCACAGTGGTTTGCAGCGCCGCACGCGTGCGGCTAGGCAAACCACTGTTTTGTATTTAGGAGACTCCCCCATGATGGTCTTGTACTCGGGCACCACCTGCCCTTATTCCCACCGCTGCCGTTTCGTGCTGTTTGAAAAAGGCATGGATTTCGAGATCCGTGATGTGGACCTTTACAACAAGCCCGAAGACATCAGCGTGATGAACCCCTACGGCCAGGTACCCATCCTGGTCGAGCGCGATCTGATCCTGTACGAATCGAACATCATCAACGAGTACATCGACGAACGGTTTCCGCACCCCCAGCTCATGCCCGGTGACCCGGTGGACCGTGCTCGCGTGCGCTTGTTCTTGCTGAACTTCGAGAAAGAGCTCTTCACCCATGTATCGGTGCTCGAATCGCGCAGCAGCAAGGGCAACGAAAAGGCACTGGAAAAAGCCCGTTCCCACATCCGCGACCGCCTGACGCAGCTCGCCCCGGTGTTCCTGAAAAACAAGTTCATGCTGGGCGACAATTTTTCGATGCTTGACGTGGCGATCGCACCGCTGCTCTGGCGCCTGGATTTCTACGGCATTGAACTGAGCAAGAACGCGGCGCCTTTGTTGAAGTATGCCGAGCGCATCTTTTCGCGCCCCGCCTACATCGAAGCGCTGACGCCGTCCGAGAAAGTCATGCGCAAGTAAGCCTTCCTCACCGGCCCTGTCAGGCTGGTGAATGAGGCGTCTTTGGCCCGCTTGTCATGAACATCCCCGACCCGGAAGCGCCGTCCACACGGCCATACCTCATCCGTGCCCTGCACGAATGGTGTGCGGACAACGGGTTTTCGCCCTATATCGCGGTGCATGTCGATGCCTCAGTGCAGGTGCCACTGGAATTCGTGAAAAACGGCGAGATCGTCCTGAATGTGAGCTTTGATGCGACCAGTTCCTTGCGGCTGGGCAACGAGTTCATCGAGTTCAAGGCCCGGTTTGGAGGGGTGGCTAGGGAGATCGTGGTGCCTGTGTCTCATGTGGTTGCGATCTACGCCCGCGAAAACGGGCAGGGCATGGCGTTTCCTGCTCCTCAGCCGTCTGTCGTGTCTGCAGCGTCGCCAGCATCACCAGACTCGCCAGGTCAGCCCGAGAGCGCAAACCGCACCGTGCTGCGCGCAGTACCTGCCGACGGTTCCGGCGACGAAGATCCAGCCCCCCCTGAGCCCACACCCGATGGACCGGCTCGCGGTGGCCGTCCTCACCTCAAACGCGTCAAGTAAAATCTGGCGCTTGGTTCATTGCCGCTTTAGCTCAGTTGGTAGAGCACTCGCCTTGTAAGCGATAGGTCGTCTGTTCGAGTCAGACAAGCGGCACCATCTCAATGGGTTTTTGGTCAGCCGCGTGTCAAACAGATGACCCGTTCATCGCGCTGAGGCTTGGACTTTGATGCGAATCGCGCTAACCTGCAGGCCGCTTTGGGTCAAGGCCAGCTGCAAAGTCGGCAGGAGTTGACGCAATTTGGTCGATGCGGCCGCGCTGCCCACCAGCAGGCACCATTCGCTGTCCAGGATGGGCCCGGCCTTCACGTGACGCCGTAGCGCAGCAGGAATCAGGTGTTGCACCTGTTCCATGCAGCGCTGGGATGCGCGAATGTGCTCTTGCAGTGCCGCCAAAGAGGGTGCTGCGTCGGCTGCCTGCTCCAGGCTGAACATGGTGTGGCGTCTGGGGACAATTGTCATGCGGTTGGGCCTGTCTGAACGGGACCGGTCGCCAGGAAAGGTGGAATCGTGCACATCATTATCACGGACGCATGGCTGGCCAGGAGCCAAGCTTTGCACCTAAACGGATTCAGATTGGTCGGCGCCACGGTGCTGGCTTCGCTGGTTTTGATGCTCGGCGCGGTCGCGGCTTACCACTGGGTGTTTCTGAACGGCGTGCGGCAGGGCTGGCCGGGTTTCAACTCGGTGGCTCGACTGGTGACGCAGGGTGAGGTGAACTCCAAAGACATCTACATGCGTGAGAACCTCGATGCCATGGCGCGCAAACTGGGCGAGATGCAGGCGCGCATGTTGCAGATCGAGTCGCTCGGCGAGCGGGTTGCCGGGCTCGCCGGGGTGAATCCCGGGGAGTTCAAGGTCACGCCCGGCTCGGGCGGCGCTTTGATCGGCAGTCGTCCTTTGACCGTGGACGAACTGCGTCAAGCCATGGGCCAGCTGGACCAGGCCAGTGGTTCGAGGGTCGACTGGCTCACCGCGGTGGAGACTCGCCTGTTTGACCAGAAGATCCAGCGCACCATGGTGCCTACCGAAGAGCCTGTGAAGGGTGGTCGGGTCGGCTCGCCGTTCGGCTTCCGCATCGATCCGATCACCGGGCGCTCGGCCCTGCACACCGGGCTGGATTTCCCGTCGGACGTCGGCACGCCCATCTATGCCGCTGCAGGTGGCGTGGTGGTGGTGCAGGAGTACCACCACGCCTACGGCAACATGGTGGAAATTGACCACGGCAACGAGCTGATCACGCGTTACGCGCACTCGTCGCGCGTTTTTGTGAACAAAGGCGACATCGTCAAGCGCGGGCAGAAGATCGCCGAAGTGGGCTCGACCGGCCGATCCACCGGCCCGCATTTGCACTTTGAAGTGTGGGTGTCCGGCGTGCCGCAGGATCCCCAGCGATTCTTGGCCGCTGGCGAAAGCATGGTGGCGGCCAGTCAGCTGGCCGGGAAGACCGCCAAGCGCTGAGTCCCGGCCTGGTGCGCCGGGTAAAATCGCTGCTTTCCCCTTGAAAGACCAGCGGTAGACGGCACATCCCGGACAGCCCCCGGAGATGGGTCCTGCTGATGTTCGGGGGCCTCCGATCCTTTTTTGCCTGCCTGGCGCTTCAGTGAGCGTCCGTTGCAGGCCTGCACGTATGGCCACAAACTTCCTCACCAAAATATTTGGTAGCCGCAACGACCGCTTGCTAAAGACCTACCGGAGGACGGTTGAACGCATCAACGGCCTCGAAGCCCAGTTCGAAAAACTCAGCGATGACGACATTCGCGCACAGACCGAGGCTTTCAAGCAGCGCATAGCTGGCGGGGAAGCCCTGGAGTCGGTGCTCCCGGAGGCATTTGCGGTGGTGCGCGAGGCCAGCAAGCGCGTGATGAAAATGCGCCACTTCGATGTGCAGATGGTGGGTGGTTTGGCGCTGCACCACGGCAAGGTGGCCGAGATGCGCACCGGCGAGGGCAAGACGCTGACCGCCACGCTGCCGGTCTACCTGAACGCGCTCACCGGCAAGGGCGTGCATGTGGTGACGGTGAACGACTACCTGGCCAGTCGAGACGCTCAGTGGATGGGCCGCCTGTACAACTTTCTCGGCCTGACCGTCGGCATCAACCTGCCGCAGGCACCGCGGGAGGACAAACAGGCGGCATACCGGGCCGACATCACCTACGGCACCAACAACGAATACGGATTTGACTACCTGCGCGACAACATGGTGTACGAGTCCGGTGACCGCGTGCAGCGCGGCCTGAATTACGCCATCGTGGACGAGGTGGACTCGATCCTGATTGACGAAGCCCGCACGCCACTGATCATCAGCGGCCAGGCCGAGGATCAGACCCAGGTGTACACGGCGATCAAGCAGCTGATCCACCACCTGGAGCGCCAGGAAGGTGAAGCCGACCTGCGCACCGGTGAGGGAGTGACCAAGCCCGGTGATTTCACGGTCGATGAGAAGGCCCGAGCCATTCACATGACCGAGCAGGGCCACGAGAACGCCGAGCGCCTGCTCAGCCAGGCCGGACTGCTGCCCGAGGGGGCGTCGCTCTACGATCCGGCCAACATTGCCCTCATGCACCACCTGGTGACTTCCCTCAAGGCGCACCACCTCTACCACCGCGACCAGCACTATGTGAACCAGGGTGGCGAGATCGTGATCGTGGACGAGTTCACCGGGCGCCTGATGGCGGGCCGGCGCTGGAGCGAAGGTCTGCACCAGGCGGTGGAGGCCAAAGAGGGTGTGGCGATCCAGCCTGAGAACCAGACGCTGGCTTCCATCACGTTCCAGAACTATTTCCGCCTCTACGGAAAGCTCGCCGGCATGACCGGAACGGCCGATACCGAGGCCTACGAATTCCAGGAGATCTACGGCCTGGAGACCGTGGTGATTCCACCCAACCGGGTCAGCAAGCGCACCGACCAGCTTGACCGTGTCTACAAGACAACCAAGGAAAAGTACGTCGCCGCGATACAGGACATCCGCGAATGCCATGAGCGCGGACAACCGGTGCTGGTGGGTACTTCTTCCATCGAAAACTCGGAAGTCATCGCCGAGATGCTGCAGGCCGAGAAGCTGCCGCACGAGGTGCTCAATGCCAAGCAGCATGCCCGCGAGGCGGACATCATCGTGCAGGCGGGCCGGCCGGGAGCGATCACCATCGCCACCAACATGGCAGGCCGCGGCACCGACATCGTGCTCGGCGGCAACCTTGAAAAAATGACCGCTGCCATCGAAGGCGACGAGTCCCTGGACGAAGCCGCCAAGGCGTCTCGCATCGAGGTCTTGCGCCAGCAATGGCAGCAGGACCATGAGAAAGTCAAGGCTTTGGGTGGACTGCGCATCATCGCGACGGAGCGCCACGAAAGCCGCCGTATCGACAACCAGCTGCGCGGCCGTTCAGGGCGCCAGGGCGATCCTGGATCTTCGCGCTTCTATCTGAGTCTGGACGATGCGCTGATGCGCATCTTCGCCGGCGACAAGGTGCGCGCGATCATGGACCGCCTGAAGATGCCCGAAGGCGAGGCGATCGAAGCCGGCATCGTGACACGCAGCATCGAGAGTGCGCAACGCAAAGTCGAGGCGCGCAACTTCGACATCCGCAAACAACTGCTGGAGTACGACGATGTGTCGAACGACCAGCGCAAGGTGATCTACCAGCAGCGCAACGACATTCTGGACGCGCAAAACCTGCGCGCGCAGATCGATTCGCTGCGAGATGGCTGCTTCACCGATGTGGTGCATCAGTTCGTGCCCGAAGGCAGTGTGGAAGAACAATGGGACCTGCCCGGCCTGGAGCGCACATTGCGCGATGAATGGGCGGTGGACGTGCCGGTTTCGACCTGGGTTTCGGATGCCGAGTCCATCGAAGGCGAAGACATCGTCACCCGGGTGCTGGGCGAAGCCAAGGCGGTGTTCGAGGGCAAGGTGCAGCAGGTGGGTGAAGAGAACTTCACCCAGTTCGAGCGCGTCGTGCTGCTGCAAACCATCGACGGCCAGTGGCGCGAGCATCTTTCGGCGCTGGACTACCTGCGCCAGGGCATCCACCTTCGCGGGTATGCGCAGAAGCAGCCGAAACAGGAGTACAAGCGCGAGGCGTTCGTGCTCTTTGGCCAGTTGCTCGACAGCGTGAAGAGCGATGTCACCCGCATCCTCATGAACGTGCGGGTGCAGTCGCCCGAACAGGTGAGCGAGGTGGCGCAACAGATGGAAGCGCGTGCCGAACACTTCGCCAACGTGACCTACACCGCACCGACTGAAACCGGTGAGGTCGAGACGATCGTTGATGCCGCCACCGTGACACAGGAAGTGCCGCGCGTGGGCCGCAACGAACCGTGCCCGTGCGGCAGTGGCAAGAAATACAAACATTGCCATGGCCTGCTGAGCTGATGCCCCTGCGCCGCTGACGCCGCCCTCCCCAAGGGACACTGGCGGCCCGGCGAAACCGGTTCCGCAGCGTTCTGGAGCACCAAGTCCCTTCGCTCGTTGAAATTCCTTTGATCGGAGATGGATCATGACCGTGAACTTCACCCCTCCCCAAGCCGAGGATCTCCTGCCTGTGGCAGGTGTTCGCATCGGCGTGGCTGAGGCGGGCATCCGCAAAGCCAACCGCAAGGATCTGACGGTGTTCCTGCTGGACGAGGGCAGCGCCGTGGGGGCGGTGTTCACGCAGAACCGCTACGCCGCCGCGCCGGTGCAGGTGTGCCGTGACCACCTGTCCGCAGGGCAGGGCATTCGCGCCATGGTCATCAACACCGGCAACGCCAACGCCGGCACCGGTGAACCCGGCCTGCAGAACGCGCGCCAGACGGCCAGCGCGCTGGCCCTGGCGCTGGGCGTGCAGCACGAACAGGTGCTGCCGTTCTCCACCGGCGTGATCATGGAACCGCTGCCGCTGGACCGACTGGTTGCCGGTCTGCCGGCGGCGCTGACCGATGCCGCCAGCCCGGCCGGTGCCAGCGGCGCCCAGTGGCTCAAGGCGGCCCAGGGCATCATGACCACCGACACCTTGCCCAAGGCGATCAGCCGTCAGGCTGTGGTGGGTGGCAAGACCGTGACGGTGAGCGGCATTGCCAAGGGCGCGGGCATGATCCGGCCCAACATGGCCACCATGCTGGGTTATGTGGCCACCGACGCTGCCGTCGCGCCGTCTCTGATGAACACGCTGGCCAAGCGGCTGGCCGATGCGTCGTTCAACCGGGTCACGGTGGACGGTGACACTTCCACCAACGACTCGTTTGTGGTGGTGGCCACCGGTAAAGCCGGTCACGCGCCGGTCGCTGATCTGGACAGCGCAGATGGCCAGTCCCTGCTGACGGTAATGACCGAAGTCGCCCGGTTCCTGGCCCACGCGATCGTGCGCGACGGTGAAGGCGCGACCAAGTTCATCACCGTGCAGGTTGAGGGTGGTGGCACCCGCGAAGAATGCCTGAAGGCCGCCTACGCCGTGGCGCATTCGCCGCTGGTCAAGACAGCGTTCTTCGCCAGCGACCCAAACCTCGGTCGCATCCTGGCCGCCGTGGGCTATGCTGGCATTGACGATCTGGATGCCACCCGCATCGAGCTGCATCTGGGCGATGTGCATGTCGTCAAGCAGGGCGGACGCAACCCCGACTACCGTGAAGAAGACGGCCAGCGCGTGATGAAGTCGGCCGAAATCCTGGTGCGCATCGGCCTGGGTCGCGGCAGCGTCACAGAGACCGTGTGGACTTGCGACTTCAGCCACGACTACGTGACCATCAACGCCGATTACCGTTCTTGACCACCCCTGCCGCGCTGCGCGCGACCCCCTCAAGGGGGCGACATCTGCGGCCCGGCGAAGCCGGTTCCGCGATGTCTCTGGACGGGACACCTGTACGCTGAGGGCCTTGCAGTGAATGACAAATTTGAACGATTGATCGAGCGGGCCGAACAGCTGATCGGGCGCATCGAAGCGGTGCTGCCGCAGCCGCTGGGCGCGCCCGACTGGGGCGCATCCATCGCCTACCGTTACCGCAAGCGCAGCACGGGCCACGGCGTGCTGGAGCCGGTGCGCCAGGTGGCGCCGATGCGCCTGGCCGATCTGCAGGAGATCGACGGCCAGAAGGAAAAAATCCAGCGCAACACGTTGCAGTTCGTCAACGGCTGGCCGGCCAACAACGTGCTGCTCACGGGCGCGCGCGGCACCGGCAAGAGCTCACTGGTCAAGGCCTGCCTGAACGAATACGCACCGCAAGGCCTGAGGTTGATCGAGGTCGACAAGGCCGATCTGGTGGACCTGCCCGACATCGTGGACGTGGTGGCCGACCGGCCCGAGCGCTTTGTGGTGTTCTGCGACGACCTCAGCTTCGAGGACGGCGAACCCGGCTACAAGGCGCTCAAGTCCATCCTCGATGGCTCGGTGTCTGCGGCAGGCCACAACGTGCTGATCTATGCGACCAGCAACCGCCGCCACCTGCTGCCCGAGTACATGAAGGAAAACCTGACCTACACCCACACGCCCGACGGCGAAGTGCACCCGGGCGAAGGCGTGGAAGAGAAGATTTCCCTGTCCGAGCGGTTCGGTCTGTGGGTGAGTTTCTACCCTTTCAGCCAGGACGAATACCTGGCCATCGTCGCCCAGTGGCTCGCGTCTTTTGGGGTGTCGGCCGCGGCCATCGAGGCTGCGCGAGCGCAGGCGCTGGTCTGGGCGCTGGAGCGCGGATCGCGCAGCGGCCGTGTGGCCTACCAGTTCGCGCGCGACTACGCGGGCTCCCACAGCGCGGGTGCTTGAGCAATATGGCTGAAGCGGTGCTGGTGGTCGACGGCGGCGGCGAAAACTCAGGCCAACGTCCGGTGACCGATGTGGCCGTGGGCGTTCTCATCGATGCCGACGGTGCTTTTTTGCTGACTTCGCGGCCCGACGGCAAGGTTTACTCGGGCTACTGGGAATTCCCGGGCGGCAAGCTGGAGCGTGGCGAATCGGTGGAGCAGGCGCTGCGCCGAGAGCTGCAAGAAGAGATCGGCGTCACCATTGCCGCTGCCCACCCCTGGCGCGAGAAGCTGGTGGACTACCCCCACGCGCTGGTGAGGCTGCACTTTTGCAAGGTGCATGTATGGACCGGTGAATTGCAGATGCGCGAGGGTCAGCAGTTCTGCTGGGAGCATCTGCCGGTGCAATGTGCGCCGGTGTTGCCGGGCACGGTGCCGGTGCTCGAATGGCTGGCTGCGGAATCCGCCGCCTGATCGGCTTCAGTCCTGAGCGAAGTCTGGACCGCTGTCCGGCTGTTGCCCTTGCAGCCTGAAGCGCTCGCTGGCCCAGGCGCCGAAGTCCATGCTTTTGCAGCGCTCACTGCAGAAGGGCCGGAACGGGTTGGTGGAAGCGTACACGCTGCGGCCGCCGCAAGCCGGACAGCGCACGATTTTCACCGCTTCATCGGGCGTCTGCATCGATGTGGACCCCTCAGGCGCAGAGCGTGAGTTCAAATGCCGCGTCTTCCGGAGCAGGATGCAGGCGGTCGTCCTCGCCCTGACGCATCAGGCGCACCGACATCATCAACCGGTTGCCGCTGATCTCGGGCACCAGCCCCAGAGCGGGATCGATGCGCAGCCTCAGCAGCTGGAAAGTGCGGCCCTGTGGCAGGTTCTGTTGGAACTGGCCGCCCGGTGCCACCACTTTCTGGGGTGAGCCGGAATCGCGCAGCATTTTCATGAGCAGCACGATGGATTCGGCCAGCGGCGCCAGCGTCTGCGTCCAGCCCTGCAGGTCGGCCTGTCGCTGTCCGGCGCTGAAGTGCTGCCAGGCGAAGTAGGCCGGCAGGTCGAATTCACAGGTGCCGCCAGGGATGCCGATGCGGCTTCGAATGCTCATGAGCCAGTCGTTTTCAGTCAGCGACTGACCGGTCTTGCCCGGCAGGCCATTGAGCCGGGCAAAGCAATCGTCGAGCTGGGCGATGACCTCATCCAGCACCTTCTCGGAGATGGCCGGGTTGCCGCGGTAGCTGTTGAGTTGCTGCTTGTGACGATCGATGTCCTTGAGCACATCCGTCTTCATGTCAGCGCGGGAAGCCACGTCCATGATCTCGAAGATGGTCTGGATCGCGTAATGGTGGTCCAGCGCATGGGCACGAGGAATCAGTTCGGCCAGGCGGCGGAACAGCTGCTCCAGGCGCAGGTAGGTGCGAATGCGTTCGTTGAAAGGGTATTCGTACAGGATCACGGCAGCGGATGAAGACGGGGTGCGGAAGGCGGAGGGTTTTTCATCATAGCCCGAACCGTTGCGCGATCTGTCCGAGCAGTCCGTGCAGGCGTTCCATATCGTTACCGTCGTTCAAGATGACCATGTCGGCGGCGGCCAGCCTGTGAGCCCTGGAACTCTGGCTGGCCAGTATTGCCTCAATGGTCGGCCGGTCCCAGCCGTTGCGGGTTTGCACGCGACGAATCTGGGTCTCGGGCGAACAGTCCACCACGAGCACCCTATCCAGTTGCGGTCGCCACCTCGGGGACTCCACCAACAGCGGCACGTCGAACACCAGGCATTGTGAATGGGCCGCTGCAGCCTGGCGCTGGATCTCCAGGCCGACCAGTGGATGGACAATCGCTTCGAGCTGCTGGCGTGCTGCGGGATGTGCAAACACGTGCTCGCGCATGCGCTGCCGATCCAGCGCGCCATCGGTGGTGATGAATCCTGGGCCAAAGGCGTTCGCCACCGCTGCCATGGCGCTGCCACCGGGTTGTGTGCAGGCGCGGGCGATGGCGTCGGCATCGACGACCGAGGCGCCTCGGCGTTGAAGCCATTGGGCGACAGTGCTTTTGCCGCTGCCGATACCGCCTGTCAGGCCCAACCGATGCATCGGGCGCTGCATTTCCGGGCTCACAAACCGATGGCGGCCAGGATCGATGTCGGGCCGAAGATCATGGCGGTGAGTCCTGCCAGCGCAAGGAAAGGACCGAAAGGCACATAGCCGCCTTCGCGCAGCCGGCTGAAGACCTTCATGCCGATGCCCACCACGGCGCCGATCACCGAGGCCATGAGAATGACCGGAATCAACGCTTGCCAACCAAACCAGGCGCCCAGGGCTGCAAACAGCTTGAAGTCGCCATATCCCATGCCTTCTTTGCCGGTGGCCAGTTTGAAAGCCCAATAAACCAGCCACAGCGACAGGTAGCCACCCACTGCACCCCACAGCGCGTCGGTCAGATTGGTTTCGCCAAGGCCCAAAGCCGCGGCGCAGAGGCCGGCCCACAACAAGGGCAGGGTGATGTCATCGGGCAGCAGGGTCGTGTCCCAGTCGATCGCCGCCAACGCCAGAACGGCGGCTGCAAATCCGCTCCAGGCCAGACCCGTCCAGGTCAGACCCCAGCGCCAGCCGCACCATGCGAACAAGGCGGCGCTGGTGAATTCGATCAGGGGATAGCGAGCGCTGATGGGGGCTCGGCAAGAGGTGCATCGTCCCTTGATCGCCAGATAGCTCAGGACCGGAACATTCTCGAACCAGCGGATCTGGTGACCGCAGTGCGGACAACGCGAGCGTGGCACCATCAGGTTGAATGTTGCAGCAGGGGCAACGGGTTCATTGGACCCGCTTTGTTGTGCCTGGAGATCAGCGCATTCGGCTGCCCAGCGCAGCTCCATCATCTTGGGCAGGCGATGGATCACAACATTCAGGAAACTCCCGACCAGCAGTCCGAGCAGACCCAGCAGCGCTGCGTCCAGCGCGCTTGCTTCCGGCATCAAACCACCTGACCCAGCTTGAAGATGGGCAGGTACATCGACACCACGATGCCGCCAATGATGGTGCCCAGCAGCACGATGATGATGGGTTCCATCAGACTGGACAAGCCGGCCACCATGTCGTCGACCTCCGCCTCGTAAAAGTCGGCTGCCTTGCCCAGCATGTGGTCGATCGAGCCCGACTCCTCGCCAATGGCACACATTTGCAGCACCATGGAGGGAAAGATATTGGCATTGGTCATGGCATTCGTCAGGCTGGTCCCTGTCGAGACTTCCTGCTGGATTTTTTCGGTGGCCACCGCATACACCGAATTGCCCGAAGCACCTCCGACCGAGTCGAGAGCTTCCACCAAGGGCACACCGGCTGCAAACATGGTGGCCAGTGTTCGCGTCCAGCGCGCAATCACGGACTTTTCAACCAAGGTGCCGAAGATGGGCATCTTCAACATCAACCGGTCCATGACCCGCTGCACCTTCTCATTGCGCTTCCAGGCCTGCATAAAAAAGTAGATACCGCCTCCCAGGCCACCAAAAATCAGGTACCAGTAAGACGTGAAAAACTCGCTCATGGCGATCACGAACAACGTGGGGGCCGGAAGTTCTGCACCAAAGGACGAGAAAACTTCCTTGAACGAAGGAATCACGAAAATCATGATCACCGCCACGACCACGAACGCCACGATGATCACGGAGATCGGGTACATCAACGCCGATTTGATTTTGGATTTGATGCCCTCGGTTTTCTCCATGTAGACGGCCAGCCGGTCCAGCAGTTCTTCCAGGATACCGGCTGCTTCGCCGGCTTCGACCAGGTTGCAATACAGGCTGTCGAAGTACAGCGGATTCTTGCGGAAGGCGGCACTCAGCGATGTACCGGTTTCCACATCGCTGCGTATGTCGTTGAGCAGTTTGGTGACGCTGGGGTTCGGGTTGCCGCGCCCAACGATGTCGAAGGCCTGAAGCAGGGGAACGCCGGCCTTCATCATCGTGGCCAGCTGGCGGGTGAAGATGGCGATGTCCTTGGGCTTGATCCGCTTGCCCGACGAGGTGCGCCGCTTTTTGACCTTGCCGGGAACAATGCCTTGTCGACGCAGCGCCGCGAGCACTTGGTTCTCGCCGACGGCACGGGTTTCGCCTCTCACGGTCTTGCCGTTGCGGTCCTTGCCTTCCCACTCGAAAACAAAGTCCTTGATGCTTTTGGATGCAGCGGTTGCCATGGGTTCCTCGGGTAAACGTGTCTATTGCAGCGTCATTCGTTGGTGACGCTGAGCACTTCTTCGAGTGACGTCATGCCTTGTTTGACTTTCAGAAGTCCCGATTCGCGCAGGGTGCGGACGCCCTCCACGCTGGCCTGCTTGGCGATGTCCAGTGCACTGCCACCCCTTAGGATGATCCGCTGGATTTCCTCGGAGATCGGCATGACCTGGTAGATGCCCACGCGCCCCTTGTAGCCGTTGTTGCATGCCGAACATCCCACCGGTTTGTAGGGCGTCCAGGTGCCGTCGAGTTCTTCGGCCTTGAAGCCTGCATCGAGCAGGGCCTTGCGAGGCACATCCAGCGGTGCCTTGCAAGTGGCGCACAACCGGCGCGCCAGGCGTTGGGCGGTGATCAGGATCACGCTGGAAGCGATGTTGAACGTGGGAATGCCCATGTTCATCATCCGCGTCAGCGTGGTCGGCGCATCGTTGGTGTGCAGCGTGGACAGCACCATGTGGCCGGTCTGCGCTGCCTTGATGGAGATGTCAGCGGTTTCCAGGTCCCGGATCTCGCCGACCATGATCACGTCGGGATCCTGCCGCAGGAAGGCCTTGAGGGCCGCAGCGAAGGTCAGCCCCGCCTTTTCATTCACGTTGACCTGGTTGACGCCAGGCAAGTTGATCTCAGACGGGTCTTCGGCGGTTGAGATGTTGATGCCCGGCTTGTTCAGCATGTTCAGGCAGGTGTAGAGCGACACCGTTTTGCCAGAACCTGTGGGGCCCGTGACCAGCACCATGCCGTAGGGTCGGGCGATCGCGGTGAGCAGGCGTTCCTTTTCTTCCGGTTCGTAGCCCAGCGCCTCAATGCCCAGCTTGGCGCTGCTCGGGTCGAGGATACGGATCACGATCTTCTCGCCAAACAGCGTGGGCAAGGTACTGACGCGGAAATCGATCACCCGGTCGGGACCGACCTTCAGCTTCATGCGCCCGTCCTGGGGTACCCGCTTCTCGGAAATGTCCATGCGGGAGATCACCTTGATGCGCGATGCCAGCTTGTCTTTGATGGCAATCGGTGGCGAGGCAATTTCGCGCAGCTCACCGTCGACACGAAAACGCACCCGGTAGTTGTGCTCGTAGGGCTCGAAGTGCAAGTCGGACGCCCGCATGTTGAAGGCATCCAGCAGCATCTTGTGCAGGAACTTGACGACCGGGGCATCGTCGACTTCAGAGGCCTTGTCGTTGGTGTCCACCACCGTTTCGGTGGACATTTCATCGAATTCGAAGTCCCCACCGATGATGTTGTCCATGGCCTCGTTGGCCGTGGTGGACTGGCTCTCTACCAGTCTGCTGAGTTTGTCGTACTCGGCTATGACCCAGTCCACGCCCATCTGGGTCGCAAACTTGATTTTTTCTGCAGCCTGCTGGTCTGAAGGGTCGGCAGTGGCGACCATCAATCGGTTGCTGCGCTTGCTCAGGACGACGATGCGGTAGTCGGTGCAAATTTTGCTGTCAAGCAAACCCGAGGGCAGTCGCTGAACGTCTATCGCGTCCAAGTCCATCAAGGGAGCCGCGAAGGCGGAGGACATGGTGTGAGCCAGGTCGTAAGCCGATACCGCGCCCGAGCCGGTCAGCTCTGCAATGAAGCTGGTGCGACCGCTTTGCGATTTCTTGTACAGATCCTCAGCGGCCTTTTGTCCCAGCTTGCCGGCGGACACGAGTGCGCGTCCCAAGCCCGGCAAGGCCATGGATGGAGTATCCTGGATCACTGCGTCGACAGATGCCATAAATGCGTAATCTATCTTAAATCAACGACTTGCCGGTCATTATTGACGCAACTTGTGTCGAATTTCCGCATTGTGGCCTTCATCGCGTTGTAGTAAGGACGCGAAAAGAGGCACGACCCTGGTGCTGTTGGGCCGTTTCACCGAATGACTGGGAGTTGGAATGGTCGGGGTGAGAGGATTCGAACCTCCGGCCTCTACGTCCCGAACGTAGCGCTCTACCTGGCTAAGCTACACCCCGAAAGACCCATGGGGTCGATCATTGATGGCGGCCTGTGACCGCCTCAGGACACGTCAAGAGCGTCGCTCCTGCAGTCCAGCCGCCAATTGTAGCAAAGCTTCACTGTAGCTATTGACCGGCAACAGCCGGGCTGCATCGATGGCTCTCTGTGCTTCGGCCAAGGCACTTTTGCGTGCCATGTCCAGGGCGCCGGTCTGACGGACGATGATCAGGATGTCGTCCAGCTGACTCAGGTCGCCGTTCTCGATGGCATGACGTATCAGTGCTTTTTGCGGGTCTGTTCCGCTACGCAGAGCACAGATGATGGGCAGAGTGACCTTGCCCTCGCGCAAGTCGTCGCCCAGGTTTTTCCCCAGCAGTTCGGCATCTCCCTCGTAGTCCAGCACGTCATCGATCACCTGAAATGCGGTGCCCAGTGCCTGGCCGTAAGTGGCGCAAACCGCTTCGATCTCGAGTGACGCTCCTGCCAAAATCGGTGCCAATCTGGCGCTGGCCTCAAACAGCTTGGCGGTTTTGGAGCGAATCACCCGCAGATAGGCCGCCTCGTCCAGGCTGGCATCGTGCATGTTCATCAACTGCAGCACTTCGCCTTCGGCGATGACATTGGTTGCTTCCGAAAGCACTTGCATCACGCGCATCTGGTTGACGTCCACCATCATCTGGAAGGCGCGCGAGTACAGGAAGTCACCAACCAGGACGCTGGCGGCGTTCCCGAAGCGCTCGTTGGCCGTATCCCGGCCGCGGCGCAACGTGGACTCGTCCACCACGTCGTCGTGAAGCAGGGTGGCAGTGTGGATGAACTCGACCACGGCCGCCAGGGTGTGACGGTCCGGGCTTTTGCAATCCAGGGCGCCGCTCATCAACAAAAGCAGGGCGGGGCGAAGCCGCTTGCCACCCGCAGAGATGATGTATTGGGCCACCTCCCGCACCAGCGGGACTTCGGTGGTCAGGCGCTCGCCGATGACCAGATCGACCCGCTGCATGTCCTGCTGGATCAAGTCCAGGGCGTTGAAGGTGTTGTGAGCGACGGAAGTCAAAATGCTGTCTGGCCGGGGTGTTGGCAGGGAAGCTTTGGGGTGTTTGATTATAGGAAGCGGTTCAGTGCCCATTCGCCAGGCTCGCTGACCAAAAGGGGCGTGCCGGATGCTGACGAGGTCGAGACTTGAAGGTTTGCTATGCGCATGCTAAACTCGCGGGCTCGGCGGAATTTGGTCTGTCGGGTTTCCATTCGTGGAATTTTTTCAAGAGGTTCATATGTACGCGGTCATAAAAACCGGTGGCAAACAGTATCGTGTTGCTGCTGGCGAAAAAATTAAAGTAGAACAGATTGCTGCGG
>LNFM01009779.1_pt1 | contig 35869 bp, 36 predicted proteins | sample 596031 | NCBI WGS metagenome assembly LNFM01 (sample SAMN04254537, study PRJNA301005) | activated carbon metagenome | isolation source: dual media filters at the Ann Arbor, Michigan drinking water treatment plant | place: USA: Ann Arbor | reverse complement strand
CCTTCCGCAAGCTCACGCTGGCGGTGTCGCTGTGGGGCATCGGAAAGCTGGTGCATTACTGGTTCCGGCCGGGATTCGTGCTCAACATGGGCACGATCCACTACGCGCGATGGTTCCGCCTGCCCGACAGCGAGATGCTGGTGTTCTTCTCCAACTACGACGGCAGCTGGCAGAGCTATCTCGAGGATTTCGTCACCAAGGCCCACAATGGCCAGTCGGCGGCGTGGAGCAATGGCCGCGGCTTTCCCAGGACGATCCTGCTGATCCTGGAGGGCGCGAAGGACGGCGACCGCTTCAAGCGCTGGGTGCGACGCCAGCAGATCGCCACGCAGTTCTGGTACAGCCGCTTCCCCGACCTGACGACCGACCAGATCCGCACCAACGCCCTCGTCCACGACGGCCTCATGCGGGCGCAGACCGACACCGCGGCGCGCGCGTGGCTCGATTGCATCGGAACGATGCCGCGTCCCGACGACGCCCTCGAGAGCGACGAGGTCCAGTCGATCGTCTTCCGTGGCCTGCCTGCCTATCGCTACACGCTGAGCGCCGCGATGGCCCTGCCCGACGACCGCGCCCGGCGGCGCGCGTGGCTCGACCTCCTGTGCAGGCAGGTGCGCTTCGGCGAGCACCCGGATCTGTCGCAGAGGATCGCGACGTTCGTCGGTTTCTCCGCGCGCGGCATCGCCCGCTGCCTGGATTGCCACGACCGGCCGGAAGAGGCCGAGCGGGTGATGAGCACCTTCCCGTCGGCCTTCCGCCTCGGCATGGCGGGCCGCGCCGCGATCCTCGGCGATCGAGGGACGTCGGCGCCGGACAACTGGCGCTGGACGGACGCCGATACCACCGAGGGTTCGGCCAGGTCGGCCGACGTCATGCTCTTCATCTACGGCACGACGATGGAGGACTGCCGGCAAACCCTGGAGCGTCACTATGCGATCCTGAAGCCCGCGGCGACCTGGGAGATCGCGACCCAACCGACGGAGAAGACGCTCCAGGCTGAGGAGGCGAGCAGATCCAAGGGAGAGCGCGCGGCCCCGATGTACGAGCATTTCGGCTTCCGCGATGGCATCTCCCAGCCGATCATCCGCGGCAGCCAGCGTGCCGCGGCGACCGGCAGCGCCACCGACCTGGTCGCCGCCGGCGAGATGATCCTGGGTTACCGGAACAGCGGGGGCTACGTCGCGCCGGCAGTGACCGTGCCGGCCGAGCACGACCCGGGTGACGACCTGGAAACCGACACGCCTGCCTTCGCGTCGCGCTTCCCCCGCTTCGACGCCTCGCAGGGCTCCGACTCGCGCGACTTCGGCCGCAACGGAACCTTCATGGCCGTCCGGCAACTAGCCCAGGACGTCGACGGGTTCAACGGCTGCCTCGCCGCCCAGCGGCAGAAGCTGGAGAGCTACCCGGGTATCCAGGAAGCAATCGGCGGCCCGATCACCGAGGACTGGATCGGCGCCAAGATGATGGGTCGCTGGCACACCGGCGCCTCGCTCATCCGCGCGCCGCACGCCGTCCAGGGCCGCCCGCCGCCCGATACCGCGGACAACGACTTCAACTTCGCCAGCGACGACCCGCAGGGGCTGCGCTGCCCCTTCGGCGCGCACATCCGTCGGGCCAACCCGCGCGGCAGCCTGGCACCCGACGATCCCGCCCAAGGCCTGATCGAGCGGCGTCATCGCCTGTTGCGGCGCGGTCGACCCTATACCGGTGCCGACGGCGATCCGGCGGAACGGGGCATGCTGTTTGTCGCCCTGTGTGCCGACCTCGAGCGGCAGTTCGAGTTCCTGCAGCAATCCTGGATCGGCTCGCCCGCCTTCCACGGGCTCACCAACGAGCCCGATCCCATCACCGGGCCGCCATCGTGCGCCGGCACGCACGACTTCACGATTCCGACGACGGCCGGCGCCATCACGCTCGAGGGCCTCGCGAGCTTCGTAACGGTGAAGGCCGGTGGTTACTTCTTCATGCCGAGCCGCTCCGCCCTGCGTTTCCTCGCGCGACAGGCAGAACGTCCGCCGCGATGATCCCGGCGCTCGACCGCCCGCCCTTCCGGCCCCGCTTCCCGTGGTGGACCGGCAATCTGCAAAGCCTCGCCACCCGGCGTGCGCGACCAATGGCCCCTCGACATTTGCAGGTTTGTGCACAATTTTGCCGCCATCCGGTGGGACACGGGCGGTCTGAACAGTACATTCGTGCCGCGATTTTGCCCGGCGAACGCGTTACAATGAACAATCAGATGGTGTGGATGGGGAGCGGTCGCCCATGGGGCGCGTAAGAAGATTCCTCGCGATCATAGGCGTGGCGGTGATCGGCGTGATCGCCGGTGTTGCGGCCTGGTTCGCGCCGAGCCTGCCGACCGGGATCGCCCAGGATGCGGCGCGGCCCAACCTCCAGCCGCTGATCTCGCGCGGCTATACCGACGCGCCGTCCGGCACGTTCACGGTGGCGGGCGATCCGGCGGGCGGCGCGACGCTGATCGAGCTGCGCATCAAGGACGGCCAGACCGTCAAGGAAGGCGACATCATCGGGGTGCTGTCGGAGTACCCGCGGGCCGACATCGCCGTGCGCACCTCCGAGGCGAGCCTCGAGAAGCTCATGCAGGTGCGCGAGACCATGACGAAGGGCGCGCGGATCACCGAGCTCGGCATGGCCGAAGACAACATCGCGCAGACGATCGAGCGCAACCGGCTGAAGGCGCTCGAGCTGCAGCGCTCGGGCAAGCCGCCCGACCAGAAGGAGATCGAGCTCAGCCTCGCCGAGCAGAACCTCGAACGGCAGAAGACCAACCTGGTCCTGCAGAAGCAGGTTCTGGCGTCGGATCTGGCGATCAACGCGATCGACATCGCCAACGCGAAGGCGGTCCTCGACCGCGCGCTGACCAACCGCGAGGCGGCACTGGTGCGCTCGCCGATCGACGGCGTGGTGGTGCAGGTCTTCACGCGCCAGGGCGAGCGCGTCAATCACCTCGGCGTCGCCAAGATCGTCGACATGAGCAAGCTGCGCGTGGTGGCCGAGGTCGACGAGCTGCACCTCGACCGCCTGGTGCCTGGCGCGCGGGTCGAGATCACCTTCCGCGGCAGCCCGACGGTCTACACCGGCAAGGTGGTGCGCTCGCCGATATCGGTGACGCGCGTCAAGCGCAGCAAGGCCGACCTCGGCGTCGGGAGCGTTCACCAGGTCGAGGCCGAGATCGAGTTCGACGACCCGAGCAAGATCCCGCAGATGCTCGAACGCGAGACGCGTGTCGTCTTCCTGTGACGGAACGGCCCGCGGAGTCGCCGGTCACGGCCCTTCGCGGTCCGGCGCTCTCGTTCTCCGGTGATCCCTTCAGCGACGGTCTCGAGCGCACGATGGTGCACGAGCCCGACGCCATCGTGGCCATCCAGGATGGCCGCATCACGCAGTTCGGCCCTGCCAGTGCCATCCTGCCAATGCTGCCGCCGGGCGCCGACATCCGCGACTACGGCAAGGACGCGCTGATCTCGGCGGGCTTCATCGACACCCACGTCCACTTCCCGCAGACGCCGATGATCGCGGCCTACGGCGAGCAGCTGCTCGACTGGCTGGAGAAGTACACCTTTCCCAACGAGCTGAAGTTCGCCGACAAGGAGCACGCCCGCCGCGTCGCCCGGGTCTTCCTGCGGGAGAACCTGCGCAACGGCATCACCACCAGCTGCGTCTACTGCACCGTCCATCCGCAATCGGTCGACGCCCTGTTCGAGGAGGCCGACGCGCTCGGCCTTCGGCTGGCGGCCGGCAAGGTTCTGATGGATCGCAACGCTCCGGACGGCCTGCGCGACACGGCGCAGTCGGGCTACGACCAGTCGCAGGCCCTGATCGCCCGGTGGCATGGCCGCGGCCGGCTGCTCTATGCGATCACGCCCCGCTTCGCCGGCACCAGCTCGCCCGCCCAGCTCGCCGCCGCCGGCGCACTGTGGCGCGCGCACGCCGACTGCCTGATGCAGACCCATATCGCCGAGAACCGCGCCGAGGTCGCCTGGATCAAGGAGCTGTTCCCCGACCGCCGCAGCTACCTCGACGTCTACGACCATCATGGCCTGTGCGGCCGGCGCGCCGTGTTCGGCCACGGCATCTGGCTGCAGGACGACGAGTTGCAGCGCCTGCACGTGACGGGCGCCGCGATCGCCCACTGCCCGACCTCGAACTTCTTCCTGGGCAGCGGCGCCTTCGACCTCTCTCGTGCCCTGGCGCCCGAGCGGCCGATCCGGGTCGGCCTGGGCACCGACATCGGTGCGGGGACCTCGTTCTCGATCCTGGCCACGCTTGGCGAGGCCTACAAGGCAAGCCAGCTCAACGGCCAGTCCCTGTCGGCCTGTCATGCCTACTATCTTGCGACCCGGGGGTCGGCGCGGGCGATGTATCTCGACGACCGCATCGGCAGCCTGGCTCCCGGCATGGAGGCCGATCTGGTGGTGCTCGACATGCGTTCCACGCCGCTGATCGACTTCCGCATGAACCAGGCCGCCGGCTTCGCCGAGCAGCTGTTCGTCCAGATGACCCTGGCCGATGATCGCGCCGTCCAGGCGACCTATGTCGCGGGCCGTCTCGCCCATAGCCGAACGACCCCGTCCCTTGTGTGAAATTTGCGTTGCGGTCCATAAATATTGTGGCCGGTTGGCCCTATTCACGATACGCTCGGCTTGGTCGATGAAGGAGGTCGCTTATCCGTTCGAGGTCGCTGTGCCCGACGGACTGTGGATCACCGGTGGCTAGCCCACCGGGTGCCTTGGCAACCGCACCTTCACGACTGCCGATCGCCGACGCCTCCGCTTGCGGGGGCGTTTTTCTTTGGCGACAGGCCCGCGGGGTGACCCCGCAGGCGACCCGCAGGTTCGCTCCCGCGGGCGGCTCCCCACTTCCGTCCCTTGCTCCGGAGTACGCCAATGGCAAAACGCGCCACTCGCCGCGCCAAGCTGCACGCCATCGACACGGGTCGTATTCACAATGTCGTCTTCGAGCCGGCGCCGGCCAACGACCGGGAGCAAAGTTACGTCCGCAAGATCCGGCCACGCAGCGACAACCAGCGCCACCTGATGGAGGCGATCGAGGCGACGCCGCTCACCATCGCCATGGGCCCGGCGGGGACCGGCAAGACCTACCTGGCCATCTCGGCCGCCGTCGAGGCCCTCGAGGCCGGCAGCGTCTCGCGCATCGTGCTGTCCCGTCCGGCCGTCGAGGCCGGCGAGAATCTCGGCTTCCTGCCGGGCGACATGCGGGAAAAGCTCGATCCCTACCTGCGGCCGCTCTATGACGCCCTGAACGACCGGATGGGCCCCAAGCGGCTGCGTCAGAACCTCGACGACGGCACCATCGAGATCGCCCCCGTCGCCTTCATGCGCGGCCGTACCCTGAACAACAGCTTCGTGCTGATCGACGAGGCGCAGAACTGCACCTACGGCCAGCTCAAGATGCTGCTGACCCGGCTGGGCTGGCATTCCACCATGGTGATCACCGGCGATCCCGACCAGACCGACCTGCTGCCCGAGCTCAGCGGCCTGGGTCAGATCGGCCGCAGGCTGGAGGGCCTCGACGACGTCGCCGTCGTCCGCCTGACCGACAAGGACGTCGTCCGCCATCCCCTGGTCGGCCGCATGCTGTCGGTGCTGTAGCGTCCGACCGGGCCGGAGTTGCCGGGCTTCCCAACGGACTTCAGGCTTTGGGCAACCCACTGCCGCTCGCCGCATGGCCGCCGGCGAGCCTCGGCCGAGGCAGGTGCCCGGCAACAGGGCAAGCCAGCCCGGAGGGGCTGGCGCACGCGGAGCACGCGACCGCCTCTGGGACGGCCATAAGCGAAAAAGACGAGCGGCCTTAGTCGGCCGCCATTTCGAGGGAAGGCGACACCGGGGTCGACGAACGGTAGATCGCGCTCGTCCCGCCCCACACCTCGACGCTCGTGATCCACGGCGTCCATTCCCTGAGTGTCGCTTCTGCGTGCTCAATCAGTTGGTCGTGCGGCCCGTCTTCGAGTAGCAACACGCCACGAAGCTGGCCGTCCTTCATCAGGTGGCATCGCATGGCCCACACCCATTCCCGTTCCCAGTTTCCCACCCCGGCTCCCAACCGAGGTGTATTCGCACCATACCAGCAAAGTCTCGCGCTGTCCCTACGGTCCATCAATCTACAGGGCGCGAAGCGTGAGGTGTAACGTCGCCATTTACCCACTGATCGAAGCGCGACTGACAATCGGATCAAACCGGGAACATTCGCCGCGGCCAGCGATTTCTATGGTGTCCTTTCAGCAAAATATCATATTATATATCAATGACTTAAGGATGATTATCGGGTTGATTGCCATCATGGCTACTTCAAGTCAATACAGTGACGCTGACCCATCGGTCGGCGGCCCGTTCGTTTGTTCACAGACTTTCCCACATCGACCCGCTGACGGGGGAGAACGGTTCGTCCAACCCCTATATTAGGGCGGCTTCCGACAGGATCTCCGTGACCGACGATACCGATATCGACACCGACGCAATACCGGCCGAGGGCTCGCTTGCCGACGGCATGCGGATCATCGCCGAGCTCGTGCGCACCCTGCCGCGCAAGCCCGGGGTCTATCGCATGATCGCGGCCGACGGCGAGGTGCTCTATGTCGGCAAGGCACGTTCGCTGCGCAGCCGGGTCGCCGCCTACACCCAGCCGACCCGACTGGCCACCCGCCTGATGCGCATGGTGTCGGCGACCCGGACCATGGAGTTTGCCGTCACCGGCAGCGAGGCCGAGGCCCTGCTGCTGGAAAACAACCTGATCAAGCGCTTCCACCCGCGCTTCAATGTGCTGCTGCGCGACGACAAATCGTTCCCCTACATCGTCATCCGGCGCGACACCGAGTGGCCGCAGCTGGCCAAGCACCGCGGCACCCGCGAGCCGGACAACGAGTATTTCGGCCCCTTCGCCTCGGCCACGGCGGTCAACCGGACGCTCTATGCCCTGCAGCGCGCCTTCCCCCTGCGCTCGTGCTCCGACGCCGTCTTCTCGACCCGCACCCGGCCCTGCCTGCAGTTCCAGATCAAGCGCTGCACGGCGCCCTGCGTCGGCCGCATAGACCGGGCCGAGTACGGCGCGATCGTCGACGAGGTGCGCGGCTTCCTGGGCGGCCGCAACCGCGAGGTGCAGCAGGCCCTGTCGCAACGCATGGAGCTGGCCTCGACCGGCCTCGAGTTCGAGCGCGCGGCGGTCCTGCGCGACCGCATCCGCGCCCTGGCGCACATCCAGTCGCACCAGTCGATCAGCCTGCATTCGATCGACGAGGCCGACATCTTCGCCGCCCATGCCGAGGGCGGGCAGGTCTGCGTCCAGGTCTTCTTCCTGCGCGCCGGCCAGAATCTCGGCAATCGAGCCTATTTTCCGGCTCACACTCGCGACCTCGACGAGCCCGCCGTGCTGTCGGCCTTCATCGGCCAGTTCTACGAGGCCCGCCCGGCGCCGCGCCTGATCCTGACCAGCCACGACGTCGCCGAGGCCGACCTGCTGGAAAGCGCGCTCGCCATGACGGCCGGCCACAAGGTCGAGATCCGCCATCCCAGGCGCGGCGAGCAGAAGGACGCGCTCGATCAGGCGGTGTCCAACGCCCGCGAGGCGCTGGCGCGGCGCATGGCCGAGCGCGGCACGCAGCGCCAGCTGCTGGAGGGCACGGCCCGCGTGCTCGGGCTCGACGGCCCGCCCGAGCGCATCGAGATCTACGACAACAGCCACATCCAGGGCAGCGCGCCGATCGGCGCCATGGTGGTCGCCGGGCCGGAAGGCTTCGTCAAGAACTCGTACCGGAAGTTCAACATCAAGACCGAGGGTGCGGCGGGCGACGATTTCGCCATGATGCGCGAGGTGCTGTCGCGGCGCTTCGGCCGGGCGCTGCGCGAGGACCCCGAGCGCACCGAGGAGCACTGGCCCGACCTGGTGCTGATCGACGGCGGCCAGGGACAGCTCGAGGCCGCGCGCGGCGTCCTCACGGAACTCGGCCTCGAGGACATCGCCATCGCCGGCATCGCCAAGGGCCCCGACCGCGACGCCGGCCGCGAGCGCTTCTTCGTGCCGGGCAGGCCGCCCTTCTCGCTCGAGCCGCGCGACCCGGTGCTCTACTTCCTGCAACGCCTGCGCGACGAGGCGCACCGCTTCGCCATCGGCACGCATCGCGCCCGGCGGGCCGCCGACATCACGCGCTCGGCCCTCGACGAGGTGCCCGGCATCGGCGCCGGCCGCAAGCGCGCCCTGCTGCACCATTTCGGCAGCGCGCGCGCCGTCGCCATGGCCACGCTCGAGGACATCAAGGCCGTCGACGGCATCTCCGACGCGCTCGCCCGGAAGATTCACGCCCACTTTCGCGGCGGAGGCTGAGGGGACCCTCCTCGCGGGGCGCAAGGCTCGCCTTCGCCGGCGGCCGCTCCTCCGTGATGACAGGCCCCCTCCAAATGGGCTTTAACAGTCGTCGATGCTCAACCTTCCCAACCTGCTGACGCTGTCGCGCATCGCGGCGATCCCGCTGGTGGTCGCCTGCCTGTGGTTCGACCGCCCCTGGACGCAGTGGCTGGCCATGAGCCTGTTCGTGATCGCCTGCGTTACCGACTGGTTCGACGGCTACTTCGCCCGCCGCTATCACCAGATCTCGCGTCTCGGTCGCTTTCTCGACCCGATCGCCGACAAGCTGCTGGTCGCGGCGACGCTCTTGATGCTGGTCTACAACGGCACGCTGCACGGCATCCACGTGCTCGCCGCCCTGATCATCCTGATGCGCGAGATCCTGGTCTCCGGATTGCGCGAGTTCCTCGCCGAGCTGCGAGTCGGCGTGCCGGTAAGCCAGCTTGCAAAGTGGAAGACGGGTGCCCAGATGGTCGCCATCGCCTTCCTGCTGCTGCGCAACGTCTCGCCGCCGGTCGTCACCACGACCGGGCTGGCGCTCATCTGGATCGCTGCGGGTCTGACCTTGATCACCGGCTACGACTATCTGCGGACCGGGTTGCGCCACATGGCCGACGATCAGGCGAGCTCCGGGGGTGCCGAGTGAAGATCCGCTACTTCGCCTGGATGAAGCGCCGCGTCGGTCTCGACGAGGAGGACGTGACTCCGCCGGCGACCGTAACCACCGTGGCCGACCTCGTCGCCTGGCTGCGCACGCGCAGCCCCGGCCACGCCGAGGCGCTTGCGGAGGGCGCCGCATTCGGCGCTGCCGTCGACCAGCGTACCGCGCCGTTCGACGCGTCGATCGCCGGCGCCCGCGAGGTCGCGTTCTTCCCTCCCTTCACCGGCGGGTGACGACATGAGCGTGCGCGTCCAGGAGAGCGACTTCGACGTCGGCGCCGAGCTCGACAGGTTGAGCGAGGGCAACAAGCGCATCGGCGGGCTGGCGGTGTTCGTCGGCCTGGTGCGCGAGCTGCATGTCCGCGAAGGCCTGCACCGCGAGCGCATCGATTCACTCACGCTCGAGCACTACCCCGGGATGACCGAGAAGGCGCTCGAGGACATCGAGGCCGAGGCCCATCGGCGCTGGCCGCTCGAAGCGACCCTGATCGTCCATCGCTACGGCAGGATGGAAGCGGGCGAGCGGATCGTCCTGGTGGCGGTCGGCTCGCCGCATCGCGAGGCGGCGTTCGAGGCCTGCGAGTTCCTGGTCGACTGGCTGAAGACCAAGGCGCCGTTCTGGAAGCTCGAGGAAACGCCGGCCGGCGACAAGTGGGTCGGCGCGCACGAGGGCGACGATGCGGCCGCCGCGCGCTGGGAAAAGACCCGCGGCTGAGAGCAGGTCTCGATGCCCTGTAACCATACGTCCTCACCCTGCGCAGCGCTCTCGTCGAACACCTCTTCCAAGGTCTCGATACGCTGTAACCATACGTCCTCACCCTGAGAGCCTGTGACTTTTTCGGCAGTCGTTTTTTGGCGATTGATGAGGTCGCTACGGCGAACTTTTCTGTCGTCCTGAGGTACTCTGGAACTTCTGGCGATGAGATCCTTCGCTGCGCTCAGGATGACAGGAGGGGGGCGACAGAGTTCGATAAAGTCACGCGCTCTGAGGAGCTTCGCGCAGCGAAGCGTCTCGAAGGGTGGGCGCCAGCAATGCTGTTGCCCACCCTTCGAGACGCGCCCAGCGGGCGCTCCTCAGGGTGAGGTGTCGTCGCCGCGAAAAGGGCCTGCCCCGATCCCTCGAGTCATCTCCGCGGCTTCCATGATGCGACGCGCGGCTGGTAGGGTCGCCAATCCTTTCCGGCATCATCGCGCAACCTTCGAGGAAACTCCCATGACCGATCGCCTGAGCTCCAGCGACAACCTCCCCGGCGACGAGCTGGTGACCTATCGCTCGAAGGCAGGGCAGCCCGCGATCGTGCCGGCGCGCCGGCGCGACCGCGGCATCGGTCCCTTCAAGCGCCTCGTGCTGCGCGATGCCACGGTGATCGACGGCACCGGCGCGCCGCCGATCGGGCCGACCGATATCGTGATCGAGAACAACCGCATCACGCTCCTGAAGAAGGTCACCGGCAATCTCGCCACCGCCGCCAACCGGCCGGCCGCGGGCGATCACGAGATCGATTGCCGCGGCAAGTGGGTCACGCCGGGCTTCATCGACTGCCATGCCCACGCCGGCGTCCCCTACCATGCGGCCAACGGCTGGGTCCCGCCGGTCGACTACGTCTACAAGCTGTGGCTGGCGCACGGCGTCACGACGGTGCGCGAGATGGGCTCGATGAACGGGCTGGGCTGGATGCTCGACCAGAAGAAGCGGTCCGCGGAGAACAGCATCGCCGCCCCTCGCCTGCTCGCCTATGCCTACTTCCCGGCGGTCAACGACATGCTGAAAGTGCTGCATACCCCGGACGAGGGGCGGGCCTGGCTGCGCCGGCTCAAGGAGCGCGGGGCCGACGGCGTGAAGTTCTTCGGCGCGCCGCCGGCCATCATGGAAGCGGCTCTCGACGAATGCCGCAAGCTCGGCCTGCGCTCGGGCTGCCATCACGCCCAGATGTCCGTCACCCGCATGAACGCGCTCACCACGGCGCGCTGGGGGCTGACGAGCGCCGAGCACTATTACGGGCTGCCGGAGGCCCTGTTCGAGGACCGCGTGGTCCAGAACTTCCCGTTCGACTACGACTACAACGACGAGTACTTCCGATTCTCCGTCTCCGGGCAGATGTTCAGGCAGGGCGCCCAGCCAGGCTCTGCCAAATGGAACGAGGTGCTGGAACGTTTCCTCGAGCTCGGCTTCACGTTCGTGCCGACCTTCACGATCTACGACGCCAACCGCGACCTGATGCGCGCGCGGCAGGCCGACTGGCACAAGGAGTACGCCTGGAAGTCGATGTGGGATTACTTCACGCCGCAGCGTGGCGGCCATGGCTCCTACTGGTATCGCTGGTCGACCCAGAACGAGATCGAGTGGAAGGAGAACTATCGCCTGTGGATGGCGTTCATCAACGAATACAAGAACCGCGGCGGCCGGGTCTGCACCGGCAGCGACTCGGGCTTCATCTACCAGATCTTCGGCTTCGGCTTCATCCGTGAGCTGGAGCTCCTGCAGGAAGCGGGCTTCCATCCGCTCGAGGTCATCCGCTCGGCCACGTCGCAGGGTGCGGCCCTGTGCGGGCTGCAGGACGAGCTGGGAACGTTGGAGGTGGGCAAGTACGCCGACCTTCTGGTGCACGACCACAACCCGCTCACCGACTTCAAGCTGCTCTACGGGACCGGCGCGATGCGCCTCGACGAGGCGACCAACCGCGTCGCGTGGCATCGCGGTCTCAAGTACACGATCAAGGACGGCGTGATCTTCGACACCGCCGAGCTGCTCGCCGACGTCCGCGAGCTGGTCAAGGAGACGTGGGCGGAAGATGTGCCCGCCCGGTTCCGGCAACAGCAAGAGGCGGCGCAGTGAACGATCCTGTCGGCCTCGGATCCGAGGGGCCGCATTTCGTCGTCCTGACCGGGTTTCTCGGATCGGGAAAGACCACCCTGCTGCGCGACTTCCTCGGGCTTCCCGAGGGCGCCGACACCGCCGTGATCGTGAACGAGGCAGGCGAGATCGGCCTCGACGGCGCGATCCTGCGCGAAGGCAGCGCCGGCACGCCCATCGCCATGCTGTCGAACGGCTGCATCTGCTGCCAGGCCGGCAGCGATCTCGCCCTCACGATCGATGCCCTGCTCGCCGTCGAGCGGCCGGGCGCCCAGGGTCCGCTCCGCAGGATCATCCTCGAGACCAGCGGGCTTTCGAAGCCGGGGCCGGTCCTTCGCCAGCTCGCGAGCCTCGCCGGGCATCGCCTGCGGGTGAGCGTGGTCGCCACGTTCGATGCCACCTGCGGGATGCGTCCGGCGGCGTTCGAGGAAGCGGCGGCACAGTGGGCCGCCGCGCACCGCATCGTCGTCACCAAGACCGATATCGTCGCGGACGACGGCGTCCGCGATGGCGGCCTCGCGCGGGCGAGGGGCGAGGCCCGGGCGCTCAATCCGCTGGCGGAGATCGTGGCGACCCCATCCCGCGACGAAGCGGTCGCGGCGGCCTTCGCGCCGCTGGCGCGCGCAGCGGCGGCGATGCCGGCACTGCCGGGCATTCCCACCATGACACCGCATCCGCGCATCGCCGTGCGCCTCGCCCAGCCGGCCGGTGTCGTGGGCTACGACGATCTGGCTGCCTGGCTCGACAATCTCGCCGGTACCCTGGGCGACCGGCTGCTGCGGCTGAAGGGCCTGGTCCGCGTGGCCGAGAGCCCGCGGCCAGTCCTGGTGCAAAGCGTCGGCACGCTGTTCTCGCCGCCGCGTCCGTTCGGCACGCCGGAGCCCGGCCTGCCGCTCTTCCTCGTCATCATCGCCCGCGACCTCGAGGACGGCGAGCTCGAAGCCGTCCGGCCGGCTGGCCTTTTCGCGTTCTCTTCCCCGACGCAACCCGGGACCGTCGTTCGCGCGGGATCGCTTCGATCCGCCGTGGTGGAATGGATGTGATGCCGGGAGCGCGCCACTTCAGGCGGAGTAACCTCCGCCGACGTGGCGCGCTCCCGGCCATGACGTCGGTGTCTAGAACACCTTGTGCACCCAGCCGTGCGTGTCCTTGGCGCGGCAGCGCTGGATGTCGATCAGGGTGGCCTTGAGCTTCTCGGTCTGCGCCCCCGAGCCGCCGTTGCCGATGACGAAATCGCCATCCCTGGACTTGACCGTGCCGATCGGCGTCAGCACCGCGGCGGTGCCGCAGGCGAAGGTCTCGCGCAGCCGACCGCTCGCCGCATCCGCACGCCACTGATCGAGGGCGTAAGGCTCCTCGCGCACCGCGATCTTCATGTCCTTGGCCAGGGTCAGGATCGAGGCCCGCGTGATGCCCGGCAGGATGGTGCCGCCGAGCGGCGGCGTGACCATCGAGCTGTCGTCGAACACGAAGAAGATGTTCATGCCGCCCAGCTCCTCGATCCAGCGGCGCTCGACGGCGTCGAGGAACACCACCTGCTCGCAGCCATGCTTGTAGGCATCCATCTGGGCCTGCAGGCTGGCGGCATAGTTGCCGCCGCATTTGGCGGCGCCGGTGCCGCCTGGCGCCGCGCGCGTGAATTCCTGCTCGACCCAGACCGAGACGGCGCTGTCCTTCGACTTGAAGTAGGACCCGACCGGCGAGGCGATCACGATGAACAGGTATTCCGACGACGGCTTCACGCCCAGGAAAACCTCGGTCGCGAACATGAACGGCCGCAGATAGAGGCTGCCCTCGCCCTCGGGAATCCAGTCGCGATCGATGGTGACCAGCCGGTCGACCGCCTCCACGAATGCCGCCTCGGGCAGGCTCGGCATGGCCAGCCGCTCGGCCGACTTGTTGAAGCGGCGCGCATTCTCCTCGGGACGGAACATCACCGCCCCACCGTTCGCAGTGCGATAGGCTTTCAGCCCCTCGAAGATCTCCTGGCTGTAGTGCAGCACCGCCGAGGCCGGATCCATGGGGATCGGCTCGCGCGGCCCGACCTTGGCGTCGTGCCAGCCTTTGCCTTCGCTGTAGCGGATCGTGACCATGTGGTCGGTGAAGGCACGGCCGAACCCCGGATCGCGCAGGATGGCGGCGCGCTTCTCCGGCGCGGTCGGCGCGGGATGCGGATGCTGGGCGAACTCGATGGGCAAGGTCTGGGACATGGCGCTCTCTTGTTGGGGCCTATTTATCGCGGTTGGCGCCAGAAAATGAAGCCCCGTTTACAGGGTCGCGTTTACCCGTCTTCTTGGCCTCCCTGCGCGAAGCGCGGGGAGGTGCCCCGTCATACGGGGCGGAGGGGTCATGAGCGACCCACGGGTGGGATGATCATGCGTCATGGCATCGGATGAACCTGGACGAACGCCTCGACTGGGGCTCATGACCCCTCCACCCAATGGCGCTGTAAACAGCGCCTGAGCGGAGGCACCTCCCCAACGCAAGCGTTGGGGAGGAGGACGAGCTAACCCAGGGCAACCAGGGCGAGATTGGCGTAGCCGCGCTCGCGCAACTTGTCGGCGGCAGCGAGCGAGCGCTGGCCGCTGCGGCAGCACAGGACGATGCGCCGCGAGCGCTCCGCCGACAGCGTCGCCACGTGATCGACGTCGAGGCGCAACGCGCCGGCGAACGGCGAGTGCGGCGCCTCGTCGAGGCCGCGCAGATCGACGACGACATCGTCGTCGTTCACCGCGGCCGGGGCGATGAACGGCACGAAGCACTCGGGTTCGGGGCTGCCGGTGAAGTCGAAGCCGCCGAAACCGGGACGACGCGCGTCGAATGTGAACACGCGCCCGAGCACGCCGGGCTGCAGGCCGAGCAGCAGGTGCAGGGCCAGATGAGCCTGCAGCCCACCGACCACCGCCACCGCCGTGCCCAGAACGCCGATGGTCGCGCAGGTGCCGCCGTCCGACGTGATCTCGGGAAAGACTGCACGATAGCTCGGGCCACCGCCGCAGAAGACGCCGGCATAGCCACTGAGGCCGACGATCGAGGCACTGACCAGTGGCTTGCCGGCGTCGTGGCAGGCATCGCTCAACATGTAGGTGACGGCGAAGCTGTCGGCCGCATCGACGACGAGGTCGGCCTCGGCGACCAGCGCCGCGGCGTTCTGCGGCGTCAGCCGCTCGGGCACCGGCTGGACGGCGATCTCGGGATTGAAGCGCTGCAGGGCCGCGCCCGCGCACTCCGCCTTGAGTTGGCCGAGATCGGCCATCGAGTAGAGCGGCTGACGATGGAGGTTGGTCTCCTCGACCCGGTCGTGATCGACGATGGCCAGGCGCCCGACGCCGGCGCCGGCGAGATACTGCAGCACGGGGCAACCCAGGCCACCGGCGCCGACCACCAGGACGGACGCCGCCGCGAGGCGCGCCTGCCCCTCGAGGCCGACATCGGCGAGGACGACCTGGCGGGCGTAGCGGCCGGTCATGACGCTCCGCGCGTCGCGGCGATCCAGGCGCGGGCCTGGCCGAGCGGATCGGCGTGGTTGACGACGTCGCCGACGACGGCGGCGCTGTCGGCGCCGCCCGCCAGGCAGAGCAGCGCCCGTTCGAGCGTGAGGCCGCCGATCGCCACCAGCGGCCGCGGGCCGATCAGCCGCTTCCATTCGGCGAGCCGCGCGACCCCCTGCGGCGCCCACGGCATCTGCTTGAGCTTGGTCGGATAGATCGGTCCCAAGGCCACGTAGTCGGGGTCGATGGCGAGCCCCTTCTCGAGCTCGGCATGGTCGTGCGTGCTGACGCCGATCCTGAGGCCAGCCTTGCGCAGCGCCTCGATGTCGGCGTCCACCAGATCCTCCTGGCCGAGATGGACGTAGTCGCAGCCTTCGTCGATCGCCACCCGCCAGAAGTCGTTGACGATCAGCTGGGCCCCAGCCGCCGCGCACGCGTGCCTGGCCTGCCTGACCTGCCGCCGAACCTCGTCGTGGGGCTGTTCCTTGATGCGAAGCTGGATAAGGCGCGTGCCGACCGAGACCAGGCGGCTCACCCAGTCGGCATCGGGCACCACGGGATAGAAGCGGTCGAGCATGATCAGCCTCCTGGAGCACACTCCATTCGGCCGGAACGGCCGAACGAAATGTGCCTGTTGCAACAACCAACCCTCGTGCGCGCATTCTCGAAGCGACGGAACCGCGAGCGGTTCAGTCAATTCGAGAATCGCTCCAGCGCGGCCTTGCCGATCACCGGGGTCGACGGCTGGGCCATGTCGCGCGGCTCGAGCGGCTGGGCGAGAAAAGCCGTGCGGCCGGCCTCGACGGCGAGCGCGAAGGCGCGCGCCATCGCGACGGGATCGCCCGCCTCGGCGACGGCGGTGTTGAGCAGCACGGCGTCGTATCCCAGCTCCATCGCCGCCGCGGCATGGGAGGGCACGCCCAGCCCGGCATCGACGATCAGCGGGATGTCGGGAAAGTGCGCGCGCAGGGAGCGCAGGCCATAGACGTTGTTGAGGCCGCGTGCCGAGCCGATCGGCGCGCCCCACGGCATCAGCACGCGACACCCCGCCTCGAGCAGCCGGTCGGCGACGACCAGATCCTCGGTGGTGTAGGGGAACACCTCGAAGCCGTCCTGCGTCAGGATGCCTGCCGCCTCGACCAGGCCGAAGACATCGGGCTGGAGGGTGTCGGCATCGCCGATCACCTCGAGCTTGATCCATTTGGTGTCGAACAGCTCGCGCGCCATGTGCGCGGTCGTCACCGCTTCCTGTACCGAGTGGCAGCCTGCCGTGTTGGGCAGCACGCGCAGGCCGAGCGACTGGACGAACGACCAGAAGCTCTGCCCGGCGCGGCTGGCGCCGCCTTCGCGGCGCAGCGACACCGTGACGATCTGGGCGCCCGACGCCTTGATCGCCCGCTCGAGGACGGCCGGCGATGGATAGCGCGCCGTGCCGAGCAGCAGGCGCGAGGAGAGTTCTACGCCGTAGAGCACGATCAGCCCCCCTGCATGGGCGCCACGACCTCGATGCGATCGCCGTCGGCCAGCGGTGTTGCAGGACGCGCCGCCGCGGCGACGAATCGTCCGTTCACCGCCGTGGCGATCTTGCGGCCGCCGAAGCCCAGTGCCTCCAGCGCCTTGGCCAGAGTGCCCGGATCGATCTCATGCGCGTCGTCGTTGAGGAATATCCGCATGGCTGACCTCCGATTCGAAATCCTCTCGCGTGATGGCATCGGCGACCCAACGCGCCAAGGTCGGCGCGAGCAGGAAGCCGTGCCGGAACAGCCCGTTGGCGTGCAGAACGCGGCCATTGCGCCGAAGCTGCGGCAGGTTGTCGGGAAAGGCAGGGCGCAGGTCGGCGCCCAGCTCGACGATCTCTGCCTCGCCGAACGCCGGATGCAGGGCGTAGGCGGCGCTCAGCAGCTCCATCGCCGAGCGCACGCTGACCGGTCCGCGCCGCTCGCTCTCGATCATGGTCGCGCCGATCATGAACAGGCCATTGCCGCGCGGCACGATGTAGAGCGGCAGGCGCGGATGCAGCAGCCGCACCGGCCGCGACAGCGCGACGTCGGGCGAGCGCACGACAACCATCTCGCCGCGCACGCCGCGCAGGTCGGGCAGGAGATCGCGCGCCGCATAGCCACGGCAATCGACGACGATCTCATTCGCCGAGGCGCGCGCCGGATGCTCGACGCCGAACTCGATCGTCACCCCGCGGCGACCCAGCTCTCCCGCCAGGGCAGCCAGGGCGCCGCGCGGATCGAGGTGCGCCTCGTCGGGAAAGAACAGGGCACGGCGAAACCGGCCTGCCAGCGCAGGCTCGAGGCCGGCAATGGCATCGCCCTCCAGCCATCGGAAGCGTTCGGTACGGTGGGCGAAGCGCGTCAGGTCCGTGGCGTCGCGCGGCTGCGCCACCACGAGGCTGCCTTGCCGCTCGGTGCCGGCGTATCGCCGTGACCACCAGTCGATTGCCTCGGCACCCCAAGCCGCGACCTCCGGCTCGGTGGAGGCGCGCTCGCACCACGGCGCCAGCATGCCGCCCGCCATCCACGAGCAACAGCCGTCGCCGAGCGCATGGCCGCGCTCGACCACCGCGACGGCGAGGCCGCGCTCGCTGAGCTCGAGTGCGCAGGAAAGACCCGCAACTCCTGCGCCTGTGACGATGACGGATGACCTGGCCAATCGATGAGCTCCCGTTCCTTCGCCGGCATGATCCGGATCAGGTTCAAAGGGTTCAGCCCCTCGGCTGTCTCAGCCCGGTCTCCTCACGGAGGCCGGACACCCCTCGGACGTCATCGAAGCAAAGTGCAGAGCACGTGCGCTGTCAAGCGGCGAGCGAAGCGCTCGCGGGCTCGAGATGCGTCGATTCACCGAAGCCCTCGCAGTCGGGCTGGCGCACCAGCTTCTGGAAATCGGCCATCAACGTGCGGGCGTAGGGGCCGGACTGGTAGTGGTGGCCATCGACCGAGCCCACCGGCACGATCTCGGCAGCCGTGCCGCAGAGGAATACCTCGCTGGCCTCGGCCAGTTCCTGCGGCTTCACCGTGCGCTCCTCGACAGTCCAGCCGCGCTTCCTCGCCATGCCCATGACGGCCCGCCGGGTGATCCCGTCGAGGAAGTTCTCTGCTGTTGGCGTCACCAGCGCGCCGTCGATGACGAGGAAAATGTTGGCGCCGGTCGATTCGGCGAGATCACCCTTCCAGTCGAGCATCAGCGCGTCGTCGAAGCCGGCCTTGAGCGCACGGTCCTTCTCGATGCCGCAGATGACGTAGAGTCCGGCGACCTTGGCGTGGCCCGGCGCGAACTCTGGCGACGGGCGGCGATACCGGGCCATGGTGACGTTGATGCCGGCATCGCGCGCCTGGACCGAGAGCCGGCCCTCCTGGGCCCATGGTGCGATGGCGAGATGCACCGTGGTGCCGATGCCCGACACGCCCAGCACTTCCGAGCCACGCCAGGCGATCGGCCGGACATAGCCGGCCTGGAGGCCGTTCGCCGCGACGACCTCGCGCGTCGCCGCCTCGATCTGCTCGCGCGTCCACGGGATCTCGTAGTCGAGCAGGCGGGCTGAGTTGATCAGCCGCGCGCTGTGCGCGGCCAGCCGAAAAACCCGTCCGTCATAGATGCGCTCGCCCTCGAACACGGCCGAGCCGTAATGCAGGGCATGGGTCAGCACATGCATGCGGCTGTCACGCCACGGCACCAGCCGGCCGTCCAGCCAGATGAACCCGTCACGATCCTCCATCGACAAGGACATTGCTATTTCTCCCGGAGAAAGATTCCAAAGCGATCAATCTAGGTCACCTCATAGCAACCTTCTGTCTTATTAGGTCAGTATTACTGATCTTGTCAATATTGGTGTCTCAAATAAGAGACTTCAGGGGGATCACCAATCGCAAACCGGAAGGTCGAACGACCAGTCCCCTCCCTCATGAGGAGGCGCGCGTAGCGCGGCGTCTCGAGGATGGGATCAGACGTGGTGCTCGTTGCCCATGCTTCGAGACGCTCGCTGCGCTCGCTCCTCAGCATGAGGATCCTGTCGGGTCACCGTTCGAGCAGGCTCCACCAACCAACCTGCGTCGCCCCTAAGGGTGTCAACGCAACGCGCCGCCTCTATAGTCGGCGTTCACGACCAGAACCGACCGCAACTCGGCACAGTGCTGCATGGTGGACTCGAAACCTCCCGCTAACCCTCTGTTCCTCCGCGAGGAGGAGCTGCGCCAGGGCATCGAGCTGATGTTCTATGCCTACCGCGACTTCACGTTCGAATCGGACCAGCAGCTCAAGCGCTACCAGCTGGGCCGGGCGCATCACCGCGCGCTCTACTTCATCGGTCGCCACCCCGGCCAGACGGTCGGCCACCTGCTGTCGATCCTCAAGGTCACCAAGCAGTCGATCTCGCGTGTCCTCAAGGACCTGATCGGCCAGGCCTATGTCGAGCAGAGGAGCGGCGCGCGCGACCGCCGCGAGCGCCTGCTGTGGCTCACCGAGAAGGGCCAGAAGCTCGAGCTCGAGCTGACCGGGCGGCAGAGCCAGCGCTTCGCGCGCGCCTACCGCGAGACCGGCGCCGAGGCCGTCGACGGCTTCCGCAAGGTCCTGCTCGGCCTGCTCGATCCGCCCGAGCGCGCCATCGTCGACAAGCGCGTGCGCGGCGGGCGATGAGCGTGGTCGACGCCGCGGTCGACATGCCGCACGTCCTCGTGGTCGACGACGACACGCGCCTGCGCGGGCTCTTGAACACGTTCCTGTCGAAGAGCGGCTTTCGCGTCACCACCGCGAGCAACGCCGCCGAGGCGCGCCAGCGCCTGAGCGCGCTCGACTTCGACCTGATCGTGCTCGACGTCATGATGCCGGGCGAGAGCGGCCTCGAGCTCGCTGGCGAGCTGCGCCGCTCCGACGACGTGCCGATCCTGATGCTGACCGCGATGGCCGATCCCAAGGACCGCATCGTCGGGCTCGAGGCGGGCGTCGACGACTATCTCGGCAAGCCGTTCGATCCGCGCGAGCTCCTGCTGCGCATCCAGAACATCCTTCGGCGGAACAGGCCTCCGGCTCCGGTGACCGCAGAGTCGCCGCGGCAGGTGTCGTTCGGCCCGTTCCGGTTCGACCTCGAGGTCGGCGAGCTCGCGCAGGAAGGCAGGCGCGTGGCGCTGACCGAGACCGAGACGGCGCTGCTGCGGGCGCTCGCCGCCCGTCTCGGCGAGGCGGTGAGCCGCGAGGCGCTGTGCCGGATCGTCGGCAGCGCCGTCAACGAGCGCGCCATAGACGTGCAGGTCACCCGTCTGCGGCGCAAGATCGAGCCCGACTCGTCGTTTCCGCGCTACCTGCGCACGGTCCGCGGCCAGGGTTACCGACTGGTCGACGCATGATGGGCGACATATGATTCTGGGCGCGGTCCGCGACGCCTTCGAGCACATCGCCCGCCTGGCCGACCGGCATTCCCCGCAAACGCTGTTCGCGCGCGCGCTGATCATCATCGTCGTGCCCATGCTGCTGCTGCAGGCCTTGTCGGCCTGGTGGTTCTACAGCCAGCGCGGCGACAACGTGACAAACCGGCTCGCCATCCTGCTGGTGCGTGACCTGCGCCTGCTGATCTCGCTGCACGCGGACTTCCCCGACGACGCCCATCGCGAATGGATCCTGCGCCGCTCGGCCCAGGACCTGCTGCTGTACGTCAGCTTCCGCAAGGGCATCGTCAAGCCGTTCAGGCAGCCGGAGTATTTCGACATCGCCGCGCGCGAGGTGCAGGGCGCGCTGGACGCCGACCTCAAACGGCCGTTCTACATCGACAACAACGTCGGCGGCGGCCAGATGCTGATCGAGATCCAGCTCAACGACAGCGACGTGATGGATGTGCTGGTGCCGCACGTGCGCCTGACGTTCGGCTCGAGCTTCGCCTACGTGATCGCCCAGCTCGGCCTGGCGCTGGTGCTGTTCGGCCTGGCGATCTGGTTCATGCGCCGCGAGCTGGTGCCGATCGAGCATCTCGGCGTGGCGGCCGACGCGCTGGGCAAGGGCCGCGACATTCCCGACTTCGCCTTCTCCGGCGGCACCCGCGAGGTGCGCAACGCCGCCACCGCCTTCCACACCATGCGCATCCGCCTGCGCCGCTCGATCCAGCAGCGCACCGAGATGCTGGCCGGCGTCAGCCACGACCTGCGCACGCCGCTCACCCGCATGAAGCTGTCGCTCGCCCTGCTGCCCGAATCGCCCGAAAGCAAGGAGCTGGCCGACGACGTGCTCGACATGGAGCGGATGATCGAGGGCTACCTGGCATTCGCCCGCGGCGAAGGCGACGAGGAGCCCACTCCGGTCGACCTCTCCGAGATCCTCGAGGACGTGGCCGCAGGCGCCCGGCGCAACAATGCCGAGGTCGAGGTCGCCTGGAAGGGCGACATGAATGTCGAGCTGCGCGAGCTCGCCATGAAGCGCTGCCTCACCAATCTCGTGTCCAACGCGCTGCGCTACGGCACCAGGGTCCGCCTCGAGGCCCAGCGCGGCCGCACCTCGGTCGAGATCACGATCGACGACGATGGCCCGGGCATCCCGCCGGACAAGCACGAGGACGTCTTCCGGCCGTTCTTCCGGCTCGACGAATCGCGCAACGTCGAGACCGGCGGCGTCGGCCTCGGCCTCACCATCGCGCGCGACGTGGCGCGCAGCCACGGCGGCGACGTCGCCCTCGACGCCTCGCCGCTGGGCGGCCTGCGCGTCATCGTGCGGATACCGGTCTCGGCGCGCACCACGATGCTGAGAAAATGGTGGCGCTGCGAGAGGGAAGCTCATGGCTGGGAGCGCGCCACTCCAGTGGCGCTCTTCTTGTGATTGCACATCCCATGAGCGCCACTGGAGTGGCGCGCTCCCAGCGCATTTTCATAGGAGGTGTCCGCGCCTGCCCTGAGCGAAGTCGAAGGGTCATCGCGGACGGAGGGGTCATGAGCCTTCGCAGAGAGCGCGCCACGTGACGTTCTTCTTGTTGATCACACACCGCATGAACGCCACGGAACGGCGCGCTCCCGGCTCCCGACCCCTCCGTCGCGTATGACGCGACACCTCCCCAGCGAAGCCGGGGAGGAAGAAGATTACCGAAACGGCGCGCTGCACGGACGGCACGTCGGCGCGCAGGAAGGGATTGGTGGCCTTCTGGATTCTGCTAAGATGATCTCATGTGGACGGATGTCCTCGACCTCAACGATTTCTATCGCAGCACGCTCGGCCAGATGACGAGCCGCCTGCTGCGCGCCCGGCTGCGCGAGGTGTGGCCCAACGTCCGAGGCGAGACCGTGCTGGGCCTGGGCTATGCCACGCCGTTCCTGCGCCCGTTCGCCGAGGAGGCGGCACGCACGATCGCCTTCATGCCGGCGCCGCAGGGCGTCACCCGCTGGCCGCGCGAGGGCCGCAACCGCACCGCCCTGGTCGACGAGATGGACCTGCCGCTCGCCGACCGCTCAGTCGACCGCGTCGTGCTGGTGCACGCCGTCGAATGCACCGAGCGGGTGCGGCCGATGCTGCGCGAGATCTGGCGCGTGATGGCCGACGGCGGGCGCCTGCTCGTCGTCACGCCGACGCGTGCCGGCCTGTGGTCGCAGATCGACCGCTCGCCGTTCTATCAAGGCCATCCCTACTCTGCCGGCCAGCTCGCCGGGCTGCTGCGCGCCAACATGTTCGCGCCGATGCAGCAGTCGCGGGCGCTGTTCATGCCGCCGACACACTCGCGCCTGGCGCTGCGCATGGCGCCCACCGTCGAGCGCTTCGGCCGGCGCTGGCTCGGCCGCTTCGCCGGCGTCTGCGTGATCGAGGCCGGCAAGCAGCTCTACGCCGGCATCGCCGAGCGCAACCAGACGGCGGAGCGCGCCGTGGCCCGGCCGAAGCTGCGCGTCGCCAGCTCGCGCGACACGCAGGCGGCGCGCAACTCGGGCGACGGCGAAGCGCCGGCCTCCTGAGCTCTTCCGCCGATCATCCTGCCGAACGTCACGAGGGCATTCGCATGTCGCTGTCTCCGCGCGTGATTGCGCTGTTGGGTTTTGGCGAGGCCGGATCGGCGATCGCCCGCGGTTTGTGCGCCGAAGGCGGCTGGCGCGGCCCGTCGCGGCCGGGCGACAACGCACCGCGCCGCGTCATCGCCATCGACACCGCGCTCGACAGGGACGCGCGCGGCACGGCGCTCGGCAAGGAAGCGCGCCGGCTCGATATCGCGATCGAAGGCAGCTACACCGAGGCGCTGCGCGAGGCCGACCTCGTGATCTGCGCCGTCCAGGGCGAGCATGCGCTGGAGGCGGCCGAGGCCGCCGCGCCACTGCTCAAGAAGGGCGCGCACTATCTCGACCTCTGCACGGTGACCGGCCGCATGTCCGACGAGGACCGCGCGCCGATCGAGGCCGCCGGCGGACGCTACGTCGACATCGCCGTGATGGGCGGCTTCTTCAGGCACGGCATCAAGGCGCCCATGCTGGTGGCCGGCACGGACGTCGAGGCGACGGTCGCCTGGATGAACGCCAGCGGCTTCGACGCCAAGGTGCTGGGCCCCAAGCCCGGCAGCGCCTCGTCGGTGAAGATGATCCGCAGCGTGCTGATCAAGGGAGTCGAGGCGCTGGGCGTCGAGGCCTACGTCACGGCCGAGCGCCAGGGCATCCTCGAGGAGGTCATGGGCTGCATGGGCGACGTCGACAAGGTCGGCTTCGGCAAGTTCGTGGGCACGCTGGTGCAGACCCACGTCGTGCATGCGCACCGCCGCTGGGAGGAGATGGGCCTGGTCGGCCAGACCCTGCGCGAGACTGGCGTCGATCCGCTGATGACCAAGGTGATCGAGCGCAGCCTGCGCCGTTCCGTCGATGCCGGCATCGCGCCTTCCGACGGCACGGTGCCGAGCTTCGACGAAGCGCTGAAGATCCTGTCGGAGAAGGTGATCCGTGGCCGCTGATGTCTTCGATCGGCTGGTGGCCCTGCTGAACGACGCCAAGGCGAGATTCCGGGTGATCGAGCACGAGCCCGAGGGCCGTTCGGAAGCGATCAGCGTCATCCGCGGCAACCGGCCCGACCAGGCCGCCAAGGCGATGGTGCTCGACCTGCGCGGCGGCGGCGGCGGCAAGCGCCACGTGCTCGCCATCCTGCCGGGCAACCGCAAGCTCGACTTCAACGCGGTGGCGACCCTGTTCGAGGCCCGCAAGTGCGGCTTCGCCTCGCCCGATACCGCCCAGACGCTGACCGGCTGCGTCATGGGCTCGGTGCCGCCCTTCTCGCTCGATCCGGCGCTGGCGATCGTCGTCGACCAGGACCTGCTGGCCAACGACACGCTGTTCTTCAACGCCGGCCGCCTCGACCGCTCGATGGAGCTCGATACGAAGGACTGGCTCGCCGTGGCGCAGCCGCGCGTCGCCCGGATCGCCGCCGGTGCCTGAAGCCTGGCGGTTCGCGCCGGCCAGCGAGGTGGATTTCGAGCCGCTGCTGGCGCTGCGCATCGAGGTGATGCGCGAGCATCTCGAGCGCGTCTTCCGCTACGACCCGGCGCGGGCGCGGCGGGTCTTCCGCGAAGCCTTCGACGGGCCCGGCATGCGCCTGATCCTGCTCGGCGAGGAGCGTATCGGCTGCGTCGGCTTCCGCATCGGCACGAGCGTGATCAAGCTCGATTCTTTCTATCTGGCCAGGCGCCTGCACAACGGCGGCCTCGGAACCGGGATCCTGAAGGTCCTGCTGGGCGAGGCCGACGGGCTCGGCCTGCCGGTCCGCCTCGAAGTGCTGCACGGCAGCCCCGCCGACCGCTTCTATCTCCGCCACGGCTTCGTGAAGGTCGGCGAGGACGACATCGAGGCCGAGTACGAGCGGGCGGTGCGCTAGCCGGCCGCACCCTATATAGTGGTCGTGGAGGCGATGGAGCCCTGCGATGCGCGCAGTGACGGTGAACGAATCCCGAGACTCGTTCGACCGAATGCTTGAAATGGCGAAGCGGGAGGGCGTGGACATTCCATGCTTCAAGCTCAATCCTCACCCTGAGGAGCCACGCGGAGCGTGGCGTCTCGAAGGGTGGGCAACGGATGAGCTTTGGCTCACCCTTCGAGACGCGGCCTACGGCCGCTCCTCAGGGTGAGGATACTCTTTTGTTGCTTCGACCAAAGAAGATCCCCTCTGAAGCAAAATCAGCATCGCCCGCTCTGGATAGACCCGGCTCGCTCAGTCCCGCCGCAGCATGAATACCGCCTGCTCGCCCAGGAGGTTGGCGGCGAGCGGCGGCAGGTTGATCGGCTTGCTGTTGCGGTCGAGCACGATGGCGCGCTCGATCACCACGCCCATGTCGGCGCACAGGGCGCGGAAATCGTCGATGCTGCAGAGATGGATGTTGGGCGTGTCGTACCATTTGTAGGGCAGCGACGGCGTCTCCGGCATGCGGCCGCCGAACACCATGCGCAGGCGCACCTGCCAGTGGGCGAAGTTGGGGAACGACACGATGGCGCGCTTGCCGACGCGCAGCATCTGCTGCAGCACCTGGCGCGGCTCGCGCGTGGCCTGCAGCGTCTGGCTCAGGATGACGTAGTCGAAGGCGTCGTCCGGATAGTTGCCCAGATCGGTGTCGGCGTCGCCCTGGATCACCGACAGGCCGTTGGCGACGCAGGCGTTGACGCCGGCCTGGCTGAGCTCCATGCCGCGCGCATCGACCCGCTTGAAGTTCACCAGGTAGGCGAGCAGCGAGCCGTCGCCGCAGCCGACATCGAGCGCGCGCGTCGACGGATCGACCATGTCGGCGATGAGCTGCAGGTCGACACGAATGGCAGCCGCGTTCACGGCACCCCCCTGAGCCCGCGCACCGTTGCCGCGCCCTTGAGGAAGCCGCCGAGCGTGCGGAACATCTCCGGCTCCTCGAGCAGGAAGGCGTCGTGGCCCTTGTCGCTCTCGATCTCGACGAACGAGACATTGGCGGCTACCGCGTTCAGGGCATGGACGACGTCGCGGCTCTCGTGCGTCGGGAACAGCCAGTCGCTGGTGAAGGACACCAGGCAGAAGCGCGTCGGCGAGCCGCGGAAGGCATTGGCCAGCACGCCGCCATGGGCGTCGGCGAGATCGAAGTAGTCCATCGCCCGCGTGATGTAGAGATAGCTGTTGGCGTCGAAGCGCTCGACGAAGGTCGAGCCCTGGTAGCGCAGGTAGCTCTCGACCTGGAAATCGGCGTCGAAGCCGAAACCCAGCGCATTGCGGTCCTGCAGCGAACGGCCGAACTTGCGCTGCAGCGCCTGCTCCGAGAGGTAGGTGATGTGCGCGGCCATGCGGGCGACGGCGAGCCCGCGCGCCGGCACCGTCTTGTGCAGGCGATAGTCGCCGCCCTTCCATTCCGGGTCGGCCATGATCGCCTGGCGGCCGACCTCGTGGAACGCGATATTCTGCGCCGAATGGCGCGCAGCGCAAGCGATCGGCACGGCCGCGAACACCCGCCTGGGGAAGCTCGCTGCCCACTCGAGCACCTGCATGCCGCCCATCGAGCCGCCGATGACGCAAAACAGGTCGGCAATGCCGAGATGGTCGAGCAGCGCCGCCTGGGCGCGCACCATGTCGGCGATCGTCACCACCGGGAAGCGCAGGTTCCACGGCTTGCCGCTGGCCGGGTCGCTGGCGAGCGGTCCGGTCGTGCCCATGCAGCCGCCCAGCACGTTGATGCAGATGACGTAGTAGTGCGCCGGATCGATGACCTTGCCCGGCCCGACCATGCTCTCCCACCAGCCGTCCTTGCCGGTCACCGGATGGCGCTCGGCGACGAACTGGTCGCCGGTCAGGGCGTGGCAGATCAGCACGGCGTTGGACTTCTCGGCGTTCAGCGTGCCGTAGGTCCGATAGGCCAGCCGGTAGGGTCCGAGATCGACCCCGCAATCGAGGTGCAGCGCGTGGTCGCCGCCCAGGATGGCATGCTGGCACTGGCCGAGTGCCTTGCGCTCCGCGTCGGCGAGGTCGTCGAGCGGCAGCGAGCCGATCGTCCCCTCCATGTGCACTCCCTTCGGCCGCCCGCGCGGCCACGAAAAAGCCCCCGGCCGGCGAAGGACGGGGGCTTTTTTCGAGCGCTCCGACCTTTTAGCGAGGATTAACGTGGTCGCAAGCCGGTCGGCCCAAATTCCACGGGAGGCCCTCTATACGGATGCCACCGCTGATGCGCAAGAGCCTTGCGGTTCTAAGCCTTTACGCGGCCTGCCCTTACGTAGTATCGCCGCTCCCGCACAGGAACCACCGGCCTAATGGATTCACCCACCCTCGACCGCTTGCGCCAGGAAATCGATTCCATCGACAGCGACTTGCACGGTTTGATCGAGCGGCGGGCGGAACTGGTCGATCGGATCGCCGCGTCCAAGACCGGCGGCGCCGGCCTCGCCTTGCGGCCGGGGCGCGAGGCCAGGGTGATGCGCCAGCGCCTGGCCATGCACAAGGGGCCGTTCCCCGCGGCTGCCGTGTGGCGCATGTGGCGCGAGATGATGTGCGCCTTCACCCTGATGCAGACGCCCGACATCAAGATCGCGATCTGCCGGCCGACCGACCAGCCGGGATACTGGGACCTTGCGCGCGACCATTTCGGTTGCCAGATCCCGCTGGTCGCCCACGACACGCCGGCCCAGGTGCTGGCCGCGGTGCGCACCAGCCCGACGACCCTCGGCGTCGTGCCGGCGCCGATCGAGGCCGATGCCGCGCCGTGGTGGCCGCTGCTGACCGGCCGCGATGCCAGCCTGCCCAACGTCGTGGTCCGCCTGCCCTTCCTGATGATGCCCAACGCGCGGGCACGCGGCGTCTCGGCCTTCGTGCTGGCGCGCATGGAGCCGGAAGAGTCGGGCGACGATCGGGCACTGATCGCGCTCGAGGCCGACGGCGGCCTCAGCCGCAACCGCATCGCCGGGGCGCTGGAGAAGGCCGGCCTGCCGGCCTTCACCTCGGCGCTCGACCAGGTCGTGGGCGGCGTTCATCACTACCTCGTCGAGCTGCCCGGCGTGGTCGCCGATTCCGATCCACGGCTCGGCGCGCTCGGCGCCGCCCTGGGGCTGCAGAACGGTCGCGTCGCCGCCATCGGCGCCTATGCCGCACCCGCCACGGCGCGGGCCTAGCGGGCGCGGGCCCCTCAACCCCAACAGGAGACTGTCATGAGCGCGCCCACGCCGCGGCCAGGGATCATGAAGATCGCGCCCTATGTCCCGGGCAAGGATTCCATCGAGGGCCGGAAGACGGTCGCCAAGCTGTCGTCGAACGAAGGCGCGCTGGGACCGAGCCCGCGGGCGATGGCGGCCTACACCAGGATCGCCGCCGAGCTGCACCGCTATCCCGACGGCGACACCGCGCAACTGCGCGCGGCGATCGGCCGGCACTACGGCCTCGACCCGGCGCGCATCGTCTGCGGCGCCGGCTCGGACGAGCTGCTCAATCTCCTGGTGCGCGCCTATTGCGGCGCGGGCGACGAGCTGATCCACACCCAGTACGGCTTCCTGATGTATCCGATCAACGCGCTGGGCGCCGGCGCGACGCCGGTCGCGGCGCCGGAGACGGACCACCGCGCCGACGTCGACGCCATCCTGGCCAAGGTCACCGACCGCACGCGAATCGTCTGCCTCGCCAACCCGAACAATCCCACCGGCACCTACATCACCAAGGACGAGGTGCGCCGCCTGCAGGCCGGCCTGCCAGGGAACGTGCTGCTGGTGATCGACGCGGCCTACGCCGAGTATGTCAGCCGCAACGACTACGAATCGGGCGTCGAGCTGGTCGACCAGGCGGCCAACGTCGTGATGACCCGCACCTTCTCCAAGATCTACGGCCTCGGCGGCCTGCGCCTCGGCTGGATGTACGGTCCGGCCGCGATCGTCGACGTGATGAGCCGGCTGCGACAGCCGTTCAACGTCAACCTGGCGGCCCAGGCGGCCGGCGTCGCGGCGCTCGCCGACATCGCCCACACCGACGCCAGCCGCACCAACAACGACATCTGGCTGCCCTGGCTCAGCGCCGCGCTGGGCAAGCTCGGCCTCGCGCCGCTGCCCAGCGTCGGCAACTTCGTCACGGTGGGCTTCGGCTCGAAGGAGCGCGCCGCGGCGGCCAACGACTGGCTGATGAACGACGGGCTGATCCCGCGCATGATCGCGGGCTACGGCCTGCCCGGGCATCTGCGCATCACCATCGGCACCGAGGAAGAGGTCAAGGCGGTGCAGGCCTCGCTCGCCCGGTTCGTTGCCCGGTCATGACCCAGCCTTCCCCCGACAATGCCCCGTCCGGCGGGTCACCTCCCGGCAAGCCGCTTTTCGGCAAGATCGCGCTGATCGGCATCGGCCTGATCGGCGGCTCGATCGCGCTCGCCGCCCGCCGCGCCGGTCTGGCGGGCAGCATCGTCGCCGCGACGCGCCGTGCCGAGACAGCCGAGACGGCCAACCAGCTGAAGCTGGTCGATCATTGCGGCACCGATCTCGCCGCCGCCTGCGAGGACGCCGACCTGGTGATCGTCTGCACGCCGGTCGGCTCGTGCGGCGAGGCGACCCAAATCATCGCGCCCAGCCTCAAGCCGGGCTGCATCGTGTCCGACGTCGGCTCGGTGAAGCAGGCGGTGATCGGCGCCATGGCGCCGCACCTGCCCGCCCATGTCCACTTCGTGCCGGCCCATCCCGTCGCCGGCACCGAGAACTCCGGCCCGACCGCCGGGTTCGCCGAGCTGTTCGACGGACGCTGGTGCATCCTGACGCCGCTGCCCGGCGTCGATGCCGCGGCGGCCGACAGGCTCGAGGCGTTCTGGCGCGGCCTGGGCAGCGAGGTCGAGCGGCTCGATCCGGCCGATCACGACCGCATCCTCGCCATCACCTCGCACCTGCCGCACCTGATCGCCTACACGATCGTCGGCACTGCCGACGATCTCGCCGGCCATCTCAACAGCGAGGTGCTGCGCTTCGCCGCCGGCGGCTTCCGCGACTTCACGCGCATCGCCGCTTCCGACCCGACGATGTGGCGCGACGTGTTCCTGAACAACCGCGAGGCCGTGCTAGAGGTTCTGGCACGCTTCCAGGAGGATCTGTTCTACCTGCAGCGTGCCATCCGCTGGGGCGAGGGCGACAAGCTGTTCGACCTGTTCAGCCGCACGCGCGAGATCCGCCGCGCGCTGATCCATCTCCACCAGGCGTGAGCGCGCCGGACGACGGCACGGAGACCCGGCCGCGCTGGGTCTTCGGCTACGGCTCGCTGATGTGGAACCCGGGCTTCGCCACGCCCGAGACGCGGCCGGCGCGCCTGCAGGGCTGGCACCGCGCCTTCTGCATCTACTCCGAGCACTATCGCGGCACGCCGCAGCAGCCCGGGCTCATCCTCGGCCTGCTGCCGGGCGGCGCCTGTCGCGGCCTCGCCCACCGGTTGCCCGACGACGGTTACGACGCGGTGCGCCGCTACCTGATCCATCGCGAGATCGACAATGACGGCGTCTATCGCGAGACCGTCCGGCCGATCCAACTCGACGACGGCCGCATCGTGCCGTCGCTGGTCTACCTGGCCGATCGCCAGCACCGCCAGTTCGCCGGCAAGCTGCCGATCGAGACGGCGGTCGGCCTGGTGCGCCGCGGCCGCGGCGCCACCGGCAGCAACCTCGACTACATCGAGAACACGGTGAGACACCTCGCCGAGCTCGGCCTGCGTGACCGCGCGCTCGAGGAGCTGGCACGGCGGGCCGCTGCGCCGTAGCGCTCTATCGCTGGGCGAGCGCTGAGGACGCCACATATGGGTTCCAACCTACACACGAACCTCACCCTGAGGAGCCGCGCGTAGCGGCATCTCGAAGGGTCGGCAACAAAGGGGATGCTGGTGACATCCGCTTTCTCGACGATCTCGCTCGTAGCCCATCCTTCGAGACGGCCGCTACACGGCCTCCTCAGGATGAGGTCTCAGTTGGAGCTCGACTAAAGTCACCGTGCCTCAGTGCCGCGCGCTGCCGTCGCTGAAGACGGCGCGGGTGATGAAGCGCAGCTCGTCGCGCGCCTGATCGATCGACAGGCCGAGGCGGCTGCGCAGCACGACCCAGGCTTCCGGAGCACAGGCCACCGCCAGCGCGTTCAGGGTGCGCTCGCGCGATTCAGGCGGCATCGCCGTCAGCTCGCGATCGAACCAGATCGCCAGGTCGTGCCGGTTGGAGTTGTACATCTGCACCACCATGTCCGAGGCATTGGGCGAGCGGCGCTGCAGCGTCTCGACGAAGGTCCACATCGGCAGCAGGCGCTCGCAGCGATCGCTGCACTGGTTGGTGATGGCGGCGATCCGCTCCTCGATCGACCAGGCGGAGCCCAGCTCGGGCAGCTCGCCGACGACGGCGGCGAGCATGCGGCCGAGCACGGCGACGTAGAGCTCCGCGGTGTCGGAGAAATGCTGGAACACGGTGCGCGCCGAGACGCCTGCCGTCTTGGCGATGTCGCGCACGATCGGTGCCACCTGGCCGGCCAGGGCCAGCGCCAGGGCCGACGCGATGATCGCCTCGCGCGTACGAGCCACACGGTCACCGCGACCGGCGGTCGGCGCCTGCGGCGGGCGGACGGAAGCAACGAAGTTCATGCACCAATCTCCCGAATGCTGTTCGTCGCGACAGGATGGGTCACGCACGTCGCGACGCGCGTCGCTCCAACCCCTGTTTCAGATTTGCGGCGCGGACGGATACTAATGCATCTACGACGAACGCGCGACGATGCGCTAATAGAGCGCGTCCAGTGTAAGCAACCCGTAAGGTCCCGGAAGCCGACATGAACGACAAGAAGCTCGCTGCCGCCTCGCTCGCCGCCCAGGCGATGGGCTGGGTCGATCCGGTGACCAGGGCCGTCGTGCCGCCCATCCACATGGCGAGCACCTACGTACGCGACGAGGACAACGCCTATCGCTCGGGTCGCATCTATGCGCGCGCCGACAACCCGACCTTCGACCAGGCCGAGGCGACGCTGGCCGCCCTCGAGGGCGGCCCGAAGGCGCTGATCTTCTCCTCGGGCATGAGCGCCGCCACCGCCTGCTTCCTCGCCCTGGCACCGGGCGACCACGTCGTCGCGCCGAAGATCATGTACTGGGCCTTGCGCAACTGGCTGGCGACGTTCGCGACGTCCTGGGGCCTGAAAGTGGAGTTCGTCGACGCCGACCGGACCGATGCGATCGCCGCCGCCGTCCGCCCCGGCGCCACCCGGCTGGTGTGGATCGAGACGCCGGCCAACCCGACCTGGTGCGTCACCGACATCGCCGCGGCGGCCGACATCGCCCATCGCGCCGGCGCGCTGCTCGCCGTCGATTCGACGGTGGCGACGCCGGTCCTGACGCGGCCGATCGAGCATGGCGCCGACATCGTCATGCATTCGGCGACCAAGTATCTCAACGGCCATTCCGACATCATCGCCGGCGCGCTGGTCGGCGCGCGCGACGATGACTGGTGGGCACGGCTGCGCACGCTGCGCGCCCAGCTCGGCACGATCCTCGGCCAGACCGAGGCGTGGCTGCTGATGCGCGGCATGCGCACGCTGTACCCGCGCGTCGCCTGGGCCTGTCGCTCGGCCGAGGCTCTTGCCGAGCGCTTCGCCGCCCATCCGATGGTGAGCGAGGTTCTCTATCCCGGCCTGCCGGGCTTTGCCGGCCACGCCGTCGCCAGCCGGCAGATGGCCGGCGGGTTCGGCGGCATGCTGTCGGTGCGCGTGAAAGGCGGCGAACGCGCGGCGATCGCCACCGCCGCACGCGTCGCGCTGTGGAAGCGCGCGACGTCGCTCGGCGGCGTCGAAAGCCTGATCGAGCACCGCGCCAGCATCGAGGGCCCGGGAACGCCCTGCCCAACCGACCTGCTGCGCCTGTCGGTCGGCGTCGAGGATTCAGGCGACCTCTTCGACGATCTCGACCAGGCCCTGCGGCGCGCGCACAACGCGTGAGCCAGGACGGACGAATCGGCGGTGCGACCAACACCACCTCATCCTGAGGAGCCTCGCGTAGCGCGGCGTCTCGAAGGATGGGATCGCAGACGGTGCCAGTTGCCCATCCTTCGAGACGCGCCCTTCGGGCGCTCCTCAGGACGAGGTGGATTGGGTCGCGCGCGATCCTCGAGGCAACTCTTTACAGCCCGAGGCTGAATCCCTCGCGCAGCGGGTCGTCGTCGTCGAAGCGGAAGCGCGCTTCGCCGGTCTGGTGGGCGCGGCCACCGACCTCGACGATCACGGACTTGCGGCCGCCGACCGGCGGAGCGTCGTGCAGCACCTTGCCGGTGAACACCGCGCCGGTGCAGCTTTCGAACAGGCGTTCTTCGCCCGGGCGCACCTGGCGCCGCGCGGCCTGCAGGGCCAGGCGCGCCGTCACGCCGCTGCCGGTCGGGCTGCGATCGATCTGGCGGCCGGCGAAGATGCAGACGTTGCGGCTCGGCCGGCCTTCCGCGCCATCGCCGCCATCGGTCAGGATGGTGCCGTAGAGAAAAGCGAGATCGGGCTCGTCGGGATGGTCGATCGCGATCGCCTTGGCCGCGGCGAGCGCGATCTCCTGGCCGGCATCGGCGATCTGGCGCATCGGCGAGGCCTCGAGGTCGAGCCCGATCGAATCGGCGGCCAGGAAGGCATAGAAGGCGCCGCCATAGGCGATATCGACCGTGACCGGCCCCCAGGTCCGGGTCGGGGCGATGCGGTCCAGCGCGTGGGCGAAGGCCGGCACGCTCGCGAACCGCACCATGCCGTCGGCCGCGACCCGCGCCGTCACCAGCCCGCACGGACATTGCAGGCGGACCGTGGTCTCCGGCTCCTGCCGGGCAACGCGACCGCTGTCGACCGCCCAGCGCGCCAGCGCGATCGTGGCGTGGCCGCACATCGTGCTGTAGCCCTCGTTGTGCATGAACAGCACGGCGAGATCGGCCTCGGGATGGTCGGGCTCGACCAGCAGCGCGCCATACATGCCGTCGTGGCCGCGCGGCTCCAGCATCAGGCCGCGCCGCAGGTGATCGAAGCGCTGCTTCGCCTCGCGCCGCTTGTCGAGCAGCGTGCGGCCCTCGAACGCCGGCCAGCCGTCGACGACGATGCGGGTCGGCTCGCCGCCCGTGTGCATCTCGACGGTCGAGAGGATCACCCGAACACCTGCGGCAGGGCGGCGCCGATGCGCTCGTTCATCATCTCGATCGAGCCGTCGGTGTAGGCGGCGATCTTGGCGCAGGCGAGGTGGCGCGCCAGCGGATACTCGGCGCGCAGGCCATTGGCGCCCATCGCCTGGATGCAGTCGGCGATGCGGCGCACCGCCATCTCGGTGGCGAATTTCTTGGCGTGCGCCGACGGCAGCACGGCATCGCCCGCCTCGTCGATCAGGCGCGCCGCGCGGTAGGTGAGAAGCCGCGCCGCCTCGAGGTCGGTCGCCGCGTCGACCAGCTTCCAGCGCACGCCCTGATGCTCGAGCACCGGCTGGCCGAACGTCCGGCGCTGCTGGGTGTAGCGCACGGCCGTCTCCAGCGACGCCTGCAGCATGCCGCAGCACATGGCGGCGACGTAGGCGCGCGCGCCATTGATGCCGGCAAGGGCCGCCTTGAAGGCGCGACCCGGCGGATGAAGCACCGCCTCGTCGGGTGCGATGTAGTCGACCAGGCGAAAGCCGCCGACGCCAATCGCATGGCCGCCGTGCAGCTCGAACGGAGGCTCGCGATGGAAGCCCGGCCGGTCGGCCTCGATGGCGAAGCAGGCGATGCCGCGATAGCCCTGCGCCTTGTCGGTCTGGGCGTAGGCCACCGAGAGGCCGGCCACCGCCGCGTTGGTGATCCAGGCCTTGGCGCCGTTCAGCTTCCAGCCGCCCTCGACCTGGACCGCCGCCATCTCGAGGCCGCCGAAGTCGCTGCCGACGCCGGGCTCGCTCAAGCCCGCACAACCGATCACCTCGCCCGCGATCATGCGCGGCAGCAGGCGGGCCACGTGCGCCGGCTGGCCGTCGCGGGCGAAGCGCGCGATGGCGTTGTGATGGTTGATCAGGGCGAAGGCGAAGGCGAAATCGTGCCGGGCGATTTCCTCGAACGCCCTGAGCTTGCAGGAGAACGATAGACCCTGCCCACCATGCCGGGCGGCAAGCTCGATCGTGTGCAGGCCGGCGGCGCAGGCGGCTCTGATCGTCTCGAGCGGATAGCGCCGCTCCCATTCCCAGCGCGCCGCGTTGGGTGCCACGTGCTCCTCGGCGAACGCCTTGGCGCGCGCCACCACCGCGCGTTCCTCCGGTGTCAGGGTTTCGTCCAGCATCGGCTTCTAATGGCACAATCCCGGCCCGAGATCACCGCGCGCTCACTTCACCGGGCCGTGGAAGCCAGCCGTTGGTCGGCCGCGGCGCAGACCTGATCTCGAGGTCGCCGTCGACGAAGGCTTCGGCCGAGCGTCCGGGCTTCCACGGCAGGATGCGGGCGGCGGCGAGCGGGATGGGAGCGGGTGGAACGAGAATGGACCTCGAGCTCGGCTACAGGCTAGAATGGCGCTCAAGCGGGTGTAGCTCAGGGGTAGAGCGTCGGCTTCCCAAGCCGTAGGTCGCGGGTTCAAATCCCGTCGCCCGCTCCAACATTCCCATTGCG
>LNFM01002797.1_pt1 | contig 35870 bp, 23 predicted proteins | sample 596031 | NCBI WGS metagenome assembly LNFM01 (sample SAMN04254537, study PRJNA301005) | activated carbon metagenome | isolation source: dual media filters at the Ann Arbor, Michigan drinking water treatment plant | place: USA: Ann Arbor | reverse complement strand
AGAGAAGTCTTCAAATTTATTTGCATTTGAGATAGTAACCCGGATAATTGAATTTGAATAAATACTAATTCTAAAATTCCCAAAGGAGGTTTTGCCCTCCATGCCAAATGCATGCTTTGAAAATGAAACAAGCGTACCCAGACTTTTACTGGTTGTGGAGTGTAATGAGGCTGACATCAAATGAATAAATTGAAAGGTTCAACGGCTAAAGTAAACTTAATAGCCGTATATTACCTACCAATATGATTTCAAAAACACCGAAAAAGGTTATGCTATTTTTTCTTCGACTGTGACTTCAGAGATGAATTTCGGATTACGAGTCTGGTTTTCAGGATTTTCGTTTCAGGTTGTATTTCAAAATCGTCTTTTTCTTTTACTTCAATCTGTCGGATAAGAAGTCGTGCGGCTTCCTGACCCATTTCAAATCCAGGTTGATCCACCGTAGTGAGAGAGGGCTCCATAAGTTCACCAAAAAACCAGTTACTGAAACCAACAATGGCTATATCCTGAGGTATTTTTAAACCCTTTTCCTTGATGGCCATCATAGCGCCCATGGCCATGGGATCGTTATTGGCAAATATAGCATCAGGAAGTGGAGATTGAGAAAGGAGTTTGTTGGTAGCCCGCTTGCCTTCTTCAAATGTTCCGGAAGGACAATTCACAATAAGACTGTCCTTTATTTCCATTTTATGTTCTTTGAGGGCATCCGTATATCCTTTAAACCTTTCAACACTAATGATCAGGTTGGGAGCACCATTAAGATGGGCAATCCGCTTACAGCCCTGATCAATCAAATGATTGACAGCTTCTTTTGCCCCCGCATAATCGTCCACAATTACTTTACTGCTGGTGGGGCTATTATACATCCGGTCGTAAAATACAATGGGTACACCCTTTGATATAATCGATTCGATATGATCGAAATTCGTTGTTTCGCGCGAGACAGAAAGCAACATGCCATCCACGCGGCTATTGAATAAAGCTTTCATATCTGTCATCTCGCGTTGATAGGACTCATTGGATTGTGCGAGAATCACATTGTATCCTGCTGTATACGCAACATCTTCTATACCGCTGATTACCGTAGAGAAGAAGAAGTGAACAATTTCTGGAATAATGACACCGATCGTATTGGTTTTCTTCTGTCGCAGATTCAAAGCAACAATGTTAGGCTGATAGTTGAGTTTTTCAGCCAGTTCATTTACCGCTTTTTTTGTTTGCACGCTGATATCGGGGTGATCTTTCAGGGCCCTTGAAACAGTAGATGGTGAGATCCCAAGTTCGCGTGCAATGTCTTTGATCGTTACCTGATTAAATTTCATAGGGGGAGCTTAAATTTTAATAATTTCGAAGATTTACTATTTCCGAAAACGGTTGCGAAACCGTTTTCGCAAATTTATCGGAAGAAATTGGGGTGATATGCTTGTCGACTGCGGAAAACACGGTATTATTACGCTGCGAAATCAGTTTTTAATTAATGCAATTAACAAATTTGATTTTGAATGTACTTTATAAACAACAATTAAAACCCTAAACAATTACGTATGACCAAATTGTATCTGTTTGTTCGCAGGTATCTGACGGTGTTACTGGTTTTTGGAACTCTTGTGAGTTTCGCCCAGCAAACTGTATCAGGTAAGGTAACGGCTGCCGATGATGGCTCCGGCATTCCAGGAGTAAACATCCTGGAGAAAGGAACCACCAATGGAACCGTATCTGATTCCGATGGAAATTATCGAATTTCTGTTGCATCCAATGCCACGCTAGTTTTCTCTTTCGTAGGCTATGCTTCGCAAGAAGTAACTGTTGGATCACAAGGCACAATCAATGTGTCTCTTCTTTCAGATGTTACAGCTTTAAGTGAAGTTGTAGTGACAGGATACGGTAGTCAGGATAAAAAGGAGATTACAGGTTCTGTGGTTTCATTGAATACTGAGCAGTTTAACCGTGGTAACGTCAATGACCCAAGACAACTCTTGCAAGGTAAAGTCCCTGGACTTAGCATCTATAACAGAGGTGGTAACCCAAATTCGCCAGCAACCTTTCGTCTGCGCGGCATTTCAACCATTGGTTCAAATTCACAGCCATTAATTGTAATTGACGGTGTTTTGGGTGCGTCCCTTGACAACGTTGATCCTAATGATATTGAATCAATGAGCGTTTTAAAAGATGGATCGGCAGCAGCCATTTATGGTAGCCGCGGTTCTGCTGGTGTTATTTTGGTTACGACTAAAAAAGGTACCAAAGGAAAGGCAACGGTGGATTACAACGGGTATGTGGCCGCTGATCAGGTTGCCAGAAGACAGCCGGTAATGACGGCAAGCGAATTTATTGCAGCAGGTGGGAACGACCTCGGTGCTGTTACGGATTGGCAAGATGAGGTTACACAAACAGGAGTTTCTAATGTGCACAACATTGCCATTGCGGCAGGTTCACAAAACACCTCCTTCCGGGCCTCAGTTAATTATAGGGATATTAATGGTATCTTAAAAAAGTCTGGATTTGATCAGGATAACGTTCGTGCGAACATGACCCACTCAGCTTTCGACAATAAACTTAAATTTGATATTGGATTCTCAACAACCGACAGACGAAGTAATTTTTCTTTCAATGAAGGTTTACGGTATGCAGTACTTTTTAACCCTACCGCTCCCGTAAGATTCCCTAACGGTGATTTTTATCAGGCTATTTTGTTCGATAACTTTAATCCTGTTGCCATTATTGAGCAAAATATCAATGAAGGTAAGCGCAAAACCATCAACTATAATGCAAGAGTAGATTACAGTATTTTAGATAATTTGACATTCACTGTTAACTACGCGCGCCAGTTTGATAATAACTTTAACGGCACCTATTTCTCACGCGAGTCGTTTTTTGTAGGACTCAACCGAAAGGGACTTGCCAGAAGATTTGTGTCTGAATCAGACTTCTCACTTTTTGAAAGCTGGGCGACTTACCAAAAATCTTTTGGAAAAGTAGATATGGATTTAACAGGTGGATATTCTTTCCAACAGGAAAATTACGAAGACATTTTTATTGAGGCCGGTGGATTTCAAAATGATCAATTAGGTTATAACCAACTGGAGCAAGCTGCCGATTTTACTCTTGGAGGATCTCGTCCGAATGTAAGTAGCAGTCAAAGCCCAGACAACCGGATTATAGCCTTCTTTGGAAGAGCAAATTTTACCTTTGATAAAGCAATTTATTTCAATGCTTCGGTAAGACGCGAAGGATCATCCAAGCTTGGAGTGAACGAACAGTGGGGTGTATTCCCTGCTTTTGGGTTAGGCGTTGATCTTGCAAAATACATTGAAATCCCTAATGTAGACGTTTTGAAGTTTAGAGCAGGTTTTGGAGTTACTGGTTCATTGCCAGGACAATCAGGATTGGCTCAGGATTTATATACGTTTAATCGAAACAATTATACTGTAAACTTTGCCCGAAATGCTAACCCTGACTTGAAATGGGAGCAGAAAGAAGAAACAAACTTCGGTATTGATTTTGGTATCGGAAGCAAATTCACGGGATCAGTTGACTATTTCATTAGAAACATAAAGGATTTTATCCTGGAGCGCGATGTGGATCAGGCAGTTTTTGTTTCTGGAAGAAGATTTGAAAATGTGGGTGCCTTAAGAACGAATGGTATAGAGGTTGCTTTAAATTATAATTCAGTAAATATTGGCCAGGTAAGATGGAATCCTGGATTAGTGTTGAGTAGCAATCAAACTGAATTGACGGAATACTTTAATACTCGATTTGTAACAGGTAATTTTGGTTCACCTGGTCAAAATGGTACACCTCTTAACTTGGTTGAAGTAGGTAAAAACCTGGGCACTATTTGGGGCCCTGTATTCGATCGCGTACAACCAGATGGTATCAATGGCAAGGTTGTGTTTAAGGATTTGAATAATGATGGTTCTATTAAAGCAGATGCGGGGCAGGCTTTGTTGCCGGATGCAGACTTTATGGAATTAGGTAAGGCTTTCCCTACAATGGAATTGGGATGGACTAACCAGTTGAGTTATAAGAACTGGGATATGAACGTCTTCTTCAGAGGAGCTTTTGGTCATAGTTTGATTAATCAGTTCCGTGGTTTTTATGAGCCCATTGATCCAGGAGCAATCAATTCCTATAACCGTATTAAAACAGATAAAGCGGTTGACGGATTGACAGAGGCTAAGTTTAGTTCACTTTATGTAGAAAAAGCTGATTTCCTTAAATTGGATAACATTACCCTTGGCTATAAGATTAATCTTCCGACATCAAGTAGCTTTAGAAATGTTCGTTTTTACACAACTGTACAAAATGCTTTTGTCCTTACGAAGTATACTGGAATTGATCCTGAACCTGTTTTTGGAGACACTGAGGATAATAACAATCCATTGATAACAGGTGTTGATAGAAGAAATACATATTTCTTTGCCCGCACTTTTACTTTGGGTGTTAATGTTGGATTTTAACTGTAAAAAAAGAGTTTATGAAAAAAATATGGAAGTTAGTTAGTATAATCACCGCAACACTGACTGTGGTGGCATGTACCGACCTGGAGGAAGAAATCAAAGGAGATTTTACTTCAACATTTCCTACTACTCAATTTGGTAGTAAAAATGTAAATAAGCCCACTCCCAATGATGGATTAGGTGGAGCCTTTAACCGTGCTTTAAATGGTACTGCAAATCATGGTAGCTATTTTTCTGTGCAAGAAGTGTCCACTGATGAAGCAGTAATTACCCAAAAGGGTGGTGACTGGTTTGATGGTGGAATTTGGCTTCGTATGCACCGACATGAGTTCGACCCGCAAGTGGGTGGTATCAACGGAGCATGGGGCGATAGTTATGGTGGGATTACTCAGTGTAATCAATTGCTAGCCAGCACAGACCCTCAGGTTTCCACGCCAGCAGCGAAAGCTCAATTGCGTTTCTTGAGAGCTTATTTTTATTGGAGATTATTGGATGTTTTTGGGAATGTTAAGATTACTACCCAACCACTTGTAGATGTTCCACAATCAACACGTATACAGGTTTACAATTTTGTAGAATCTGAATTGCTTGCGGCCATTCCAAACTTATCGGCTGGTAAGCAAGATTATGGTCGGGTAAATAGATTTGCTGCATATGCATTGCTTTCCCGTTTATATCTTAATGCTAAAGTGTACAAAGGTTTGGCAAATCATGCAACCACAGATTTAGATGCTGCAATTGCAGCAGCTGATCAGGTTATAAATTCTGGTCTCTATTCGCTAGATGCTGAGTATAAGGATGTGTTTGACCCAGATAATGTGGAAGCCTCAGAGCATATTTTTGTAGCCCCTTTTGATGAGAATACAGGCGGTGGGATGAACTTTGCTCAAATGACTTTACACTATCCAAGCCAGTTAACGTATGATCTAAGAGATCAGCCTTGGAATGGTTATTCTACTTTGGAGGAATTCTATAATTCTTATGAAGCCACTGACAAAAGAAGAACTCAAAACTTCATTGTGGGACCTCAGTTGGACTTAAATGGAACACCTATCCTTGACCTTGCATTTGATCCGGATGATGAGGATGGAGCTCCCATTAATTATACACCTGAAATCAATCAATTAGCACCCAGTGGTTCACGTCAGGCTGGTGCTCGTCTAGGAAAGTTTAATTTTAAAATAGGTCAAATCCCTGATCAAGACAATGACTTCCCATTGCTTCGTCTTGGAGAGGTTTTACTTAACAAAGCTGAGGCTGAGTTTAGAAAAAATGGTTCAGGATTAGCCACTATCAATCTATTGCGTGCACGGGCAGGAGTTGCGCCATTAGGTGCACTCACAGAAGGGGTAATTTTGGCAGAGCGCGGACGCGAACTTTTCCAGGAAGCCTTACGCAGAACGGATTTGATTCGTTTTGGTGTGTGGTCTAATGCATGGTGGGAAAAGCCTAACACAAGTGGCAAACCTCACCAGATATTAATGCCAATTCCTATTGAACAAATAAATGCTACAGCGGGTACTGCTAATCCGTTAACGCAAAACCCTGGGTATTAATAGTTGATCAAGAATTTAATTTTAATACGTAAAATAGCGCCTGACTTTGTCAGGCGCTATTTTTTTATGAGGCTATACTTCCTGCTTTTTGGCTTATGTGTATGGGGATGTTCTCCGACTGAAACAAAAACTGAAGAACTCTTCACAGATGTTGCTGAAAAAAGCGGAATAACTTTTAGCAACAATCTTGCCTACACAGAGGAACTTAATCCATACACCTATCGGAATTTCTATAATGGTGCGGGCGTAGCCATTGGAGATATCAATAACGATGGCCTTCCCGATATCTATTTTGCCGGCAATCAGGTTGACAACAAGTTGTACCTGAATCAGGGTAACCTTAAGTTTAAGGATATTACAGAGACAGCTGGAGTGGCCTGTACTGAGGTCTGGTCGACCGGTGTCACGTTTGTCGATATCAATGCAGATGGATTACTTGATATCTACGTTTGCAAATCCGGCAATCCCAATGTTCCTAACAGAAACAATGAACTCTTTATTAACAATGGAGACCTAACATTCAGTGAAAGATCCCGGGAATACGGACTGGATATCATTGGCTTGTCGGTACAGGCAGCGTTTTTCGATTTTGATAAGGATGGTGACCTGGACTGCTACCTACTCACAAACTCACTTAAATCAGTAGGCAACTTTGATTTAATTAAGGATCAGCGTCTGATTCCGGATTCGCTGGGGGGTGGGAATAAGTTTTTTATCAATGAGAATGGAAAGTTTATAGATTATACTGCGCAAGCCAACATTTACCGGAGCAATATTGGATTTGGGCTGGGAATCACATTGGGAGATTTTAATGATGATTCTTGGACAGATATTTTTATATCCAACGACTTCTTTGAACGTGACTACCTATATATAAATGATCAACAGGGTTCTTTCAAGGAATCACTGACTGACTATTTTCAGTCCATTAGTATGGGGTCCATGGGAGCGGACTTTGCCGATCTTGATGGTGATGGACTACCCGAGTTGTTTGTAACTGAAATGTTACCAGATTCCTTACATCGGAAGAAGACTAAAACAGTCTATGAAAGGTGGGACAAATATCAGCTGAATATCCAAAATGGTTATCACTATCAGGTTCCCCGAAATGTACTTCAAAAGAAAACAAGTGAACATAGTTACGTGGAACTAAGTAGAATGGCGGGTATAGCGGCTTCGGAGTGGAGTTGGGGTGCCTTGCTCTTTGATATGAACAATGATGGTAAGCGTGATATATTTATTGCCAATGGAATAGTAAAGGACTTACTGGACCGGGATTACCTCACCTATACCGGTGCTGAAGAAAATGTAAAGCGAATCATTCGGGAGGAAAAAAATCCTATTGTTACTTTGATAGATCTGATGCCTTCATCACCCAGGTCCAATTATGCGTACTTGAATGAAGGAAATTTAAGTTTTACGAACCGGGCCGCTGAGTGGGGCTTGGATGAGCCTATGTTTTCGAGCGGAAGTGCCTACGGAGATCTGGATAATGATGGAGACCTGGATCTTGTAGTAAATAATATTAATTCTCCTTCCAAACTATACAGAAATAACTCTGATTCAACAACGTATAAGAGTATTAGTATTACTCTCTCTTCGCAAACTAAAAATACATTTGAAGTTGGATCGCACGTAATAGCCTATAGCAGTGGCAAACCTTTTTTTGCTGATAATTTTGTAACCCGGGGGTATCAAAGTTCCGTTTCGCCTGAAGTAGTAATAGGACTTGGCGAGGGAATTTCCTCGGTCGATTCACTTATAATCTGGTGGCACGATAAGGGCTACACGATACTTCAGGATCTAAAAGTTAATCAGAAACTTTCTGTCATCAGGGAGAAGAGTATGATCCGGGTGGACCGTGTAAATAGCAAACTCACTCCGAGGCCGATCAACATAAAACTGATCTCCAATAGTCTTTTCCGGCATAAAGGGAATGGTCTTGCTGACTTTGACCGCGATAGACTATTGCCAATGATGTACAGCAATGAAACTCCAGCAATGCTCAAAGGCGATATTAATAAGGATGGTGTGAGTGAGATTTATATTGGTGGTGGCAAGGATCAGGCTGGCTCTTTTGTAGCTTTCAATCAAACGGGAAACTTGGATCATTTTACACCGAAGAATTTCGTGAAATATTCTTTAGGCGAAGAAACAAAATGTGCACTCTTTGACGTGGATAATGATGGTGATTTAGATTTTTACCAGGCAACGGGAGGAAGATTTTTTCCTGCTATTTCTGATGCACAGCACGATAGAATTTTTCTTAATAATGGAAACGGTGACTTTTTCGAATCACCCTATCCCTTGCCTTTTGCTGGATTTATTTCAACCAGCGTTGTAAAGCCAATCGACTTTGATAAAGATGGAGATTTGGATCTTCTTATTGGTGAAAGATTTGATCCTTTTATTTATGGAAAAGGTGGCCGGGGTTTTTTATTTCTGAATGACGGAAAAGGATTATTTAGAGATGTAACGAATGAGTATGCACCCGATCTTATTGATATGGGAATGATTACCGATGCTTCGGTAGTGGATATAGATAACGATGGCTGGACCGATATGGTATTAGTAGGCGATTGGATGCCTATAACATCATTTCGAAATGATAAAGGACGATTTTATAATACCTCAAAAGAAATGAGTTTATCGGGCACAGAAGGTTGGTGGCATACGATTGAGCAAGCAGATCTGAATAAAGATGGTAAACCTGATTTTGTGCTAGGTAATCAGGGACTCAATTCGTTTTTCAAATCGGGAGATCGCATGTATGTAAATGATTTTGATGCAAATGGGTCTTTTGAACAAATCTACACTACTCGCGAATCTGGTAAGGATTTTCCCCTTGTTGATAAAGATGAACTTATCTCTCAACTACCTTCCCTCAAAAAATCGGTACTCTATTACAAGGACTATGGTAATAAATCGATCGATGAATTATTCAATACTACTATTTTACAAAGCGCTAATGTTCTTCAGGTAAATCTTCTCACTTCAATTATATTGCTTTCTGGTCCTGGCGGATATAATCAGGTTGATTTGCCATTAGAAGCTCAATACTCGCCAATTTACGCCATGTTATTAAATGATTTAGATAACGATGGAGTAATTGATTTAGTGGCAGCTGGAAACCAATACCAGGTAAAGCCCCAATTTGGCCGTCAGGACGCATCCCATGCATGGTTTTTTAAAGGCGGTTTGAAGGATGGCAAATTTTATTTTAACCAAGGTCAGGACCTCAATGTAAAGGGGCAAATCAGAGATATTGAATTAATTGAATTTAATGATTATAAATTTATTTTATTTGCAAAATATGATGATGAACTTGAGATTTTTAAAATACTCGATTAGCTTAATTCTTGTAGGTTTAGGACTAAGCGGATGCTTTCAATCAGATTACACTAAATTGGTGAAAGCAGAGTTGGATAAAGGGATACGAGTGGATTCTCTGTTATTGGGGATTAACTTTGGGGATACACGCGATGAATTCTACGGTAAATGTTTTGATCTCAATAAGCAGCAGTTAATTACACAAGGACCTGGCGGGGCAACTGTTCAGTATTTATTTAAAGATTCGCTGGTACATGAGTCCCCAACAGACCTGCGCCTTCTTTTTATTCCGGTTTTTGATCAGAATGATGTTATTATTGAAATGAACCTCGAATTCAGCTATCCGGCCTGGGCGCCATGGAATGAACTTTATCAATCAGATAAATTGAAGGAAAAAGTATTGAAACTACTCCAACATTGGTATAAGGGAAACGAATTTATAACAGCAGAAATTGATAATAATAAAGTTCCTGTTAAACTCGATGGAAACAGGAGAATGTTAGTTTATCTGAAAGACACTCAAAATGTCGTAGTAAAAGTTCAGGATATTTTGCATCCCCGGTACAGACATTCAATTAGTGGCAGTGAAAAGGAAGGTGATTGATATTAGTTGAAATGAACTTTAAGTTATTTCGGTTCTCTGTAATTGTTCTGACATCTCTATTTTATTTTTCCTGCACCCATCAGGAATTGAAAAAGCGTACGCTTTTTCAAAAAATCGCCAGTGACTCTACGGGTGTTGATTTCACTAATAAGCTTGAGTTTAGCCAGGAGTTTAATATTTATACCTACCGTAATTTTTATAATGGGGGTGGAGTTGGGCTAGGAGATATCAATAACGATGGACTGCTGGACATTTATTTTAACGGCAATCAACTTCCTAACAAACTTTTCCTCAATAAGGGAAATTTTAAGTTTGAAGATATTACTCAAAGCGCAGGTGTGGCTGGAACCAAATCCTGGTCAACCGGAGTGAGTATGGCCGATGTGAATGGTGATGGCTGGTTGGATATTTATGTCTGTAACTCAGGGGATGTTAAAGGCGATGATAAGGAGAATGAATTATTCATCAATAATGGTGATTTAACGTTTACAGAACGGGCCCGTGAATATGGTATTGCAGACAAAGGTTTTACTACCCACGCTGTGTTCTTCGATTATGATCGGGATAATGATCTGGATCTGTACATCCTTAACAATTCTTATCAGGCCATTGGCAGTTTTAATCTCATGAAAAATGAACGTCCCAAACGAGATGCCCTGGGAGGTGATAAGCTAATGCGCAATGATGGCGATCACTTTATAGATGTAAGTGAGGCGGCAGGAATTTATGGAAGTGTGATTGGATTTGGTTTAGGTGCCACAGTGGGTGATGTTAATAAAGATGGGTGGCCAGACCTATATGTTTCTAATGATTTTTTTGAACGAGATTATCTTTACTTGAATAATCAGGATGGAACGTTTACGGAACGGCTCACGGAACAGATGAAGTCGATCAGCGGTGCCTCGATGGGTGCCGATCTCGCAGATATTAACAACGATGGCTGGCCCGACATTTTCGTCACGGAAATGTTGCCTGAAAGTAATGAACGTATCAAGACAGTGACCACATTTGAAAGTTGGGATCGATATCAATACAGTGTTGGTAATGATTATTATCACCAATTTACCCGTAACATGCTTCAGTTAAACAATGGTGATCATTCCTTTAGCGAAGTAGGTCGGTTAACCGGCATGGAGGCTACTGACTGGAGTTGGGGTGCACTTATGTTCGACATGGACAATGATGGGTGGAAAGATGTATTCGTGGCAAATGGTATCTATCAGGATTTAACTAACCAGGATTATCTGCAATATGTATCGAATGAAGAAGTTGTAAAATCAATTGTTTCAAATAATAGTGTCAATTACAAAAAGTTGGTGGAGCTGATTCCCTCTAATCCAGTTCCGGATTATGCATTTCATAATCAGGGCAATTTTACATTTATAAATAAAGCTGAAGAGTGGGGTATAGGGGAACCTAATTTTTCAAATGGCTCGGCTTATGGTGATCTCGACAATGATGGTGATCTCGACCTGGTGATCAACAGCGTTAATGAGTCTGCGTCCGTGATTAGAAATGAGACTAACGTGATGTTTCCTGAGAATAAATACTTAAAATTTATTTTGAAAGGGATCGGGAAAAATACCCATGCCATCGGTACGACTATTGAAATTATGCAGGGAGACAACCACTTTTATCTTGAGCAGGTTCCTAATCGCGGGTTTGAATCTTCCGTTGATCCACGACCCAACATAGGGCTGGGCAAAATAGATACGGTTGATCAGGTTCGTGTGCGCTGGCCGGATGGCAAAGAGACCATGCTAAAAAATCTGGCGACTAATCAGATCATTACCTTAGACCAGAATCAGGGTACAGCCCCGTCAAATCCTCCACCGGTAACTGATTTGACTTTCATTAACCTAAAAAGCTTCCCAATCGATTATTTCCATAAGGAGAATGAGTTTGTCGACTTTGATCGGGATAAATTATTATATCACATGCTCAGCTCGGAAGGACCACGAGTTTCGAAAGGTGATGTAAATGGAGATGGACTTGAAGATATTTATATCGGAGGACCCAGAGACAATGCAGGTACGCTGTATATGCAAACTTCTGATGGCAGTTTTAAGGCAACTAATCAAGAACTGTTTGAATTGGACAAGGTATCTGAAGATCAGGGAAGTTTATTCTTTGATGCGGATAACGACAACGATCTTGATTTATATGTGTGTAGTGGGGGCAGTGAATTTTCTAACATCTCCAGTGCCCTTTCAGATAGACTCTATTTGAATGATGGGAAGGGTCTTTTTACAAAATCAACTCAAGTACTACCAACTGCCGCCCTCGAAAACACATCAACCGTAAAAGCCGCGGATTATGATAAGGATGGTGACCTTGATTTGTTTGTCGGAGTAAGGGGACAGGCATTCTCTTATGGCTTACCCATGAATGGATATATCTTAAATAACAACGGCAAAGGAATTTTTTCTGATGTCACCGCCACGGTGGTTCCTGAGTTAAATAAGGTAGGATTGATCACGGATGCCTCTTGGGCAGATATAGATGGAGATTCAGATCCTGACTTAATTGTGGTTGGTGAGTATATGCCTGTCAAGGTATATATCAATGAAGCAGGTAGGTTATTAGATAAAACTGAAACTGCCGGTCTGGGTAAAACAAATGGTTGGTGGAATAGAATAGTCTCAACGGATATTGATAAAGATGGCGACATTGATTTTGTAGTAGCCAATCATGGACTTAATTCAAGGTTTAGGGCATCACCCCAGAAGCCGGTTTCCATGTATGTAAATGACTTTGATAATAATGGTGCTATTGAGCAAATCGTTTGCACATATAATGGTGATAAAAGTTATCCGATGGCTCTGCGGCACGACCTAACGACTCAAATACCAGGTCTTAAAAAGAAGTATTTGAAGTATGAAGATTACAAGAATCAGACTATTCAAGATATTTTTACTAAAGAAGAATTGGAGGGTTCCATAACACTGGAGGCGTATGAACTTGGCACAGGTGTGCTTATGAATGAGGGCAAGGGAACTTTTGTTTTTAGTCGTCTCCCTATGGAAGCTCAATTTTCAACTATGTACGCGATTGAGGTTTCTGATTTTGACCTTGATGGAAATGCAGACATACTTTTAGGTGGGAACCTATATCGTGTTAAACCTGAAGCAGGTCGATATGATGCCAGCTTTGGAGTTTTTCTAAAAGGCGATGGCAAAGGTGGGTTTAAATCTGTTTCATCATTAAAATCCGGGCTTTCAATTAATGGAGAAGTTCGGGACTTCACTATGATAAAAGCAGCAGGAACTAATCTTTTACTGGTGGCAAGAAATAATGACTCCGTCTTGTTCTATAAGACAAAATAAATTGAATAAGACTTCTCACATTTTGTATGGTTGGAAATTATGTCTGGTAGTCGGACTAGTGCTTTACTCTTGTAACACTGAAACAAAGCACAGTCCGGGCACTTTGTTTCAGTTGATACCATCATCTTCTTCGTCAATCGACTTTTCAAACCAGTTGCTGGAGGATGAAGAATTTAACATCATCGAATACCTCTACTTTTACAATGGTGGTGGAGTTGCAATAGGCGATATCAATAACGATGGCTTACCCGATATTTATTTTTCCAGCAATCAGGGCTCTAATAAACTTTACTTAAACAAGGGTGATTTTAAATTTGAAGATATAACGAAGCGTGCCGGAGTGGCCGGTTCTGGCAATTGGAAAACCGGGATTACGATGGCTGATGTAAATGCCGATGGACTTCTGGATATTTATTTATGTGGCGTTGGAAAATACAAAGGGTTTACGGGATACAATCAACTGTTTATTAACAAGGGTAACCTTACGTTCACCGAAAGCGCCACTGAATTTGGATTAAACTTTCAGGGTTTCTCTACACATTCCGCTTTCTTTGATTATGATCTGGATGGCGACCTGGATATGTACCTATTAAATCACTCGGTTCATTCTCAACGCTCTTATGGCAGGGTTTCGCTACGAAGCCAGGTTGATTCTTTGGCAGGAGATCGATTGTATCAGAATCAATTTACAGAAACAGGAAAAACTTATTTTAAAAATGTATCGGAAGCGGTAGGAATTTTATCCAGTCAACTAGGATATGGTTTAGGACTCGGTATTTCAGATGTAAATCGAGATGGCTACCCCGATATTTATGTGTCCAATGATTTTCATGAAAACGACTATCTCTACATCAATCAAAAGAATGGAACGTTTGCTCAGCAGGCAGATATAAGTTTTGCCCACACCAGCCGGTTCAGCATGGGCAATGAAATAGCCGACCTTAATAATGACCTCTGGCCCGATATCATTACGCTGGATATGCTACCGCGTGATGAAGCAGTTATCAAGACTTCAGCCGGAGAAGATTCCTATGAAGTGTACAAGTTTAAACTAAATTTCGGCTACGGGAAACAAGTTTCAAGAAATACACTTCAAATTAATCATGGCACTATTGATTCAGGCCGCGTTGTTTTTTCAGATATCGCACAAGTTGCCGGTATCGAGGCTACCGATTGGAGTTGGAGTCCCTTAGCTGTGGACTTTGATGGGGATGGTTATAAAGATATTTTTATTGCTAACGGTATAGTAAGACGACCCAATGATTTGGATTACATAAACTTTATTAACAATGATTCAGTTCAGCAGGCAAATACGAAATCCAATTTACCGATTGCTGAGATGATGCCCGAGGGAAAGGTGAGTAATTTCATCTTCAGGAATAATGGCGATTTAAAGTTTGGTGATAAAACTAAGGATTGGGGCTTGTCTTTACCTGGATTTTCTAACGGTGCGGCTTATGGCGATCTCGATAATGATGGCGATCCGGATTTAGTAGTCAACCAGATTAATGGAGAAGCGTTGTTGTATAGAAATGAATCGCAGGGTAATAAATTTATTAAAGTTCAGCTTAAAGCTAATCTGCTGGTCGGCAATCCCTATGGTATTGGTACAACAGTTACTGTAAAGACCGGAAGTCATATTCAAACGCAGGAACTATTTCCTTCTCGTGGCTGGTGTTCATCATCCGATTATATGATGATGTTTGGTCTAATGGCTTCAGATAGTTCCTCAGAGATTAAAGTAGTATGGCCCGATGGGAAAGTAAGCAAAAGCCTTGTAACCACTAATCAGATCACGATCGAATATGATCCTACCAACTCCAAAAGAGATACTTTATCAATTGTCCGGACGCCCATTCTGAAGCAAATTGAGGGGATAAACTTTACGCATAAAGAAGATGATTTTAATGCCTTTAACCGGGAATCCTTAATTCCCCATATGCTAACAACGGAAGGTCCACCGTTAGCTGTGGCTGATATAAATGGTGATGGCTTCGATGATTTTTTTGTGGGTGGAGCTAAAGGACAATCGGGGTCGTTGTTTATTCAGAAATCCAATGGAGAATTTCTCCCGATAAAATCTAAAGCGCTGGAAGCACATGCCTTGTCGGAAGATACGGATGCGTCATTTCTCGATGTGGATAAAGATGGAGATCAGGATCTTATTGTTGTTTCCGGTGGCCAGGAGGCGAGGAATGAATTTGATTTACTCGCACCTCGGCTTTATTTCAATAATGGATCGGGTAATTTCACGTACTCATCAAGGTCATTTTCAAATATCTACCTTCATGCTTCCTGTATAAAACCTAATGACTATGATAATGACGGTGATGTCGATTTATTTATCGGTGCATCGGTGATGCCGTTTCTTTATGGAATGAGTCCGGTTAGTTTCTTGCTGCAGAATGATGGTAAGGGAAATTTCACCTATGATCCATCCTGGCTGGGATCCAGCACGTTTGATAATCCAACAAGAGTTAGGCCCGGTATGGTGAAAGATGCCACCTGGATAGATGTAAACAAAGATGGCTTGCAGGATTTGATTTTGGTAGGCGAGTGGATGCCCATTACGATTTTAATTCAACAACAGAACCACAGGTTCTTAAATCAAACAAACACTTACGGTTTAGCAAATACAAAAGGCTGGTGGAATTCTATCGAAATGGGAGACTTCGATAACGATGGGGATGCGGACCTGATACTGGGTAATTTGGGATTGAATTCAAGGGTAAAAGCTACACCTGATAAGCCATTGTCTATGTACCTTGGAGATTTTGATTCCAATGGTGGCTCCGACCACATCATGGTTTATTTCAATGGTGATTCCAGTTATCCTTTTGCATCGCGCGATCAATTGGTTAAGCAAATTCCAGCCTTTAAAAAGAAGTTCCTTCGCTATAAGGATTATCGGGATGTCAAGTTAGAGGATATTATTACACCCGATCAGAAAGGTAATTCTGCCGTGATGAAAGTAGAGGAACTTCGATCAGTACTTGTCAGAAATGATTCCGGTAAGTTTCATGTGGCAGCGCTGCCTGTAGAGGCTCAATATTTCCCAGTATATGGCATGGAGGTGAATGACCTGAATCTGGATGGAAACCTGGATGTATTATTAACAGGAAACTTGAGCGCAACCCAACCCGATTTTGGTTCCTATGATGCCGGATTCGGGCTCGTTCTTTTGGGCGATGGAAATGCAAATTTTACGGCCATGAGGCCAGATCAATCTGGTTTTGTTACGAGGGGGGAAGGACGTGATATTGCTATTTTAAAACAGGCAAATTCGAATGATCTTCTTTATCTTGTGGCCCGAAATAATGATAGAGTGTTAACCTTTGTTAGAAAGAACAAAGTGAAGTGAGATCATAAAGTGACTAAAGTCATATAGTATTTATCTGTTGCTCCATAATTTTGACCAAAAATTTTCCTTGTATGAAACTATTCCGGTTCGTGTTACTTATTGGCATTATGTTTTCCTGTACATCTGACACAGGCGAATACAAAACGAAGGTTCAAAATCCGGATTTTCTTCATCGTTCGTTAAAGCAAATCACCGATGTTATTGTGCATGATATCTTCTCACCCCCTGTAGCCAGTCGGATTTATGCCTATGCCAGTATAGCTGCTTACGAAGCGGCCATTCATCAGGACCCCGCTTACGTTTCATTAGCAGGCCAGGTTAATGGCTTAACCGAAGTACCAAAACCTGTGGAAGGCGAAGAGTACAGCTACCCGTTAGCGTCTGTTCAGGCCATGCTAAAGGTTGGGCGAACGCTTGTTTTTTCTGAAGATAAGATGGATGTGTTTTATGAAGGCCTTATGAAAGAGTTTAGAGACACTGGTATTCCCGATGATGTATTTGAAAGATCGGTTGAATATGGTGATCAGGTTGCCGCTCATATTCTTGCATGGTCAGCGAAAGACAATTACAAGCAGTCTCGTTCATTTCCTAAATATTCGATCTCCAATGATCCTGCAACCTGGAAGCCAACACCTCCGGCCTATATGGACGCTGTTGAACCACATTGGAATAAGATCAGGACGTTTGTCATTGATTCAGCAGCCCAATTTATTCCTGCCCGACCGACACCTTTTGGAACTGATAAAAATAGTCAGTTTTATAAGGAAGCGTTTGAGGTTTTAGAGATTACCAAAAATTTAACGGAGGAACAAAAGAATATAGCATTCTTTTGGGATTGCAATCCGTTTATGATGAATGTAAAAGGGCATGTAATGTTTGCCACTAAAAAGATTTCTCCTGGCGGGCATTGGATAAATATTACCCGGGTTGCCGCGAAAACAGCAAAACTTGATTTTGTGAAATCATCGGAAGCCTATGTGTGGGTTTCGTTGGCATTAATTGATGGATTTATTAGTTGCTGGGATGAGAAATATAGAAGTGTGCTAATCCGGCCGGAGTCTTATATCAATCAATATATGGATGAGAACTGGGTGCCCTTGCTACAAACTCCACCGTTTCCGGAATATACGAGCGGCCACAGTGTAATTTCCAGTTCAGCAGCAACTGTATTGACAAATCTACTGGGTGATAATTTTGCTTTCACGGATTCAACGGAAGTTGAATTTGGACTTACTGTAAGAAGTTTTACTTCTTTCAAAGAAGCCTCCAATGAGGCGGCCATAAGCCGCGTATACGGAGGCATTCACTATAAGCCAGCGGTTGAGGTTGGCGTTACACAAGGAACAGAGATAGGTAAGTTTGTCTTGAACAAAATTAGAACCCGCAAAAAGGAATAGTTTACTTCATAATTAAATTCCAAGGGTAACGTTCTTATACCAGCGGAAGTGAAAAGCCTTGATTTGATTGTGTAATATGGTAATCGCTGCTCAGACCTAACTTATCCTACTGTTGCCAGTTATACCCAATTAATTGATTGGCACTTTAATCGGTATTATCTTTCACTTTCAACTTTGCTATTCATGTCTGGTTTTAGCACTTGCCCTCCAAGTCTAACATCCAGGCAGCAGGCAATTTCCAGTAGGTATTTATGTTTAGAAAAAGGTTGCTTTTGATGGTGATTTTATGCCCACTTTGGTCAGGTGCCCAGATTCTTGACTATAAACTGGATGGAACGGAACAAGGAAAGTCAATAGCAACTCTTCTCACTGATATTGCCCAAAAGAATAAGGTTCGATTTTATTTCCTTCCCGAGTGGATTAATCCCCTCATAATTTCCCACAACTATGAAGGGCGAACATTAGCAGAGGTATTGGACGAACTTTTGCTAGGCACAGATCTCAACTACTTTCTGATGTATCCGGATGCGCTGGTAATTATTAAAGATCCAACGCAGGTTTTCCTTCGCAAAAATGCGATCGAAACAGCCGTTCGACAACAGAAAAAAATTGAGCGAATTGTCTTAGGTGAAATCGGTGAAGCAGAAGTTGGCCAGAATATTATTATTTCAGGAATCGTGAAAGACTTGAAGACCGGTGATCCGCTGCCGCGAACCAATATTCAGATCAGTGCACAGGATGGTACCACCACAGATGAATCAGGTAAGTTTGAATTGTCGCTTACACCCGGTGCTCATGTGCTTAGTTTTAGTTTCATTGATTATGAAACCATCGTGATTGATCTGGTGGCCTATAAAAGTGGAGTAATAAATCTTGATATGGAGAAGGTTCCATTTTTACTGGATGAAGTAATAGTTCAAAGCCAGGCCATTCAAGAAATAACAACCACTAGAATTGGTCAAACACAGCTTTCCATGCGCGAACTAAAACGCGCGCCTTCATTTTTGGGTGAAGTTGATCTTGTCAAGCAAGTACAGAATCTACCAGGGGTAACATCGGTAGGTGAGGCTGCTATGGGTTTTAATGTACGCGGAGGCAGTGTTGATCAGAACCTGATTCTGTATGATGGCGTCCCTGCATTTAACAGTTCGCATGTATTTGGTTTTCTTACAGCATTTAATCCGGAAGCCATCCGGGATGTCTCTTTTTATAGGGGCGGAATTCCGGCAGAATATGGGGGCCGGGTTTCTTCGGTTTTAGATATACAATCCAAGGATGGTGATTTGCAGAAGTGGAATGGCAAAGCCGGAATTGGTTTGATCACCAGTAACTTCATGATCAACGGTCCCCTGACTAAAGAAAAAACTTCCATTGCAGCATCTTTCCGCTCTACCTATTCCAATTACCTGATCCGGGCCATTCGTACCGATTACATAGACCTACGCAATAGTTCAGTTTTTTTTTATGATGGCACGTTGAAACTTACGCATATCTTAAAGAATCGATCCAAGCTTTCCTTTACGGGATATTCCAGTAAAGACAGCTTTAACTTAACCGGGGATACAACCTATCAATGGAACAACCTGCAAGGTTCTGCCCGTCTGGATCAACAATTCTCGCCAAGGTTAAGTGCTGAATTTGTGATGGGTGTAAGTTCGTACGGTTATGATGTTAGAAACGAAAATGTTTTGACAGCTTCCTCGTTATCGTATAGAATTACGTCCACCCTCTTAAAGGCCGGATTTCATTATAGTGCCGGTAAACACCAACTAAATTATGGGTGGCAATTGGTGTATTACAATTTTAATCCAGGTACACTTAAACCTACATCACCGCAGTCTAATACAAAGTTCGTCTCTATGGAGAAACAAAATTCTATTGAGAATGCACTCTATATAACAGATGAATGGTCAGTCAATGATCGCTTCTTTGTGGAAGCAGGCCTTAGACTTCCCATTTTTTCATCCTTTGGACCCGCCACAATCAACCTCTATAGGGAAGGCTCTCCCCGCGAGATTACGAATGTTGTGGATACTCTTTTTGTGAAGCGCGGACAGACAATTAAAACTTATTTTGGGTTGGAACCCCGGTTGTCGCTGCGATGGATGACGAGTCCAACAGGCTCCTTCAAGGTGGGCCTTAGCCGCATGTACCAATATCTCCATCTGGTTACTAATTCAACTGCGGTAACCCCCGTAGATATCTGGCAACCCAGCGGCTATTATTTCAAACCCCAACGCGCTGACCAGATTTCTATAGGTTACTTTAAAGATTTTAAGGAAAGAAAGTACGGCACATCCATGGAGGTGTTTTATAAAACCATCAATAATATTCTTGACTTTAAAGATGGAGCCCAGTTGATTTTGAATCCACACCTTGAAACAGATTTACTGCAGGGGAAGGGTGAGGCGTATGGTGTAGAAACTTTTTTCTCTAAAAACACGGGTAGACTTACGGGTTCCTTAAATTACACATACTCGCGCAGCTTTCGTACCATAGCGGGCCCTACCTCCAGTGAATCGATAAATAGTGGAAAACAATATCCGACTAATTTTGATCAACCCCACGTTTTGAATTTTGCGTGGAAGTATAATCTTTCACGTAGACACTTCTTTACAGGGAATTTCACTTATCATACTGGGAGGCCGGTCACAATTCCTTTATCTGCTTTTGCATTAGAGAATACTACTGTGGCGTATTTTTCGGCTCGTAATCAATACCGGATTCCAGACTATCATCGCTTAGATGTTGCTCTTGTGATTGAAGGAAATCACAGACGTAAAAAACTGTTTGAAGGCACTTGGGTTATATCAATTTACAATGTATATGCACGCAAAAATCCTTACACTGTTTTCTTTAGAAGCACAGGAAATGGCATTCCTAAACCATACCAGCTTTCTATTATAGGTACCATGTTTCCTTCGATCAGCTATAATATCAAATTCTGATGCGGACAAATTACACTTTCGCGATGCAATCAATAAAGGTACAATGGGTGATTACCTTTTTCCTGTTGAGTGCTTGTGTTGAACAAATCGAATTTGATGTTCCAGAGGCGCAACTGCTTACGGTCGTTGAAGGAATGATCTCCGATCAGCCAGGTCCGTATACGGTTTCACTTTCAAGAGGATTAAGGTTGGATGCCGATTCTACTTATCGGGCGCCCATTCAGAACGCAACCATTAAACTATTTGATGATGAAGGAAATGTGGAGAATCTATTTGAAACAAAACCGGGAACTTATGCTACAGGAGGGCTAATCCACGGGCAGGTTGGTCATTCCTATTATGTTCGTATTGAAACTCCTGAGGGTCTTATTTTTGAATCCGAGCCTGAACGAATAAATCTGGTGGGAGAGATTGAAAATATCCGATTTGAGTTCGAACCCAGAACAAGAGTGGAGACTTTTGGTGAAGTAAGGGCCGATGTGTTTAATGTTTTTGTAGACGCCAAAGCGGGTAGTAATGTTGATACCTACGTTCGTTGGAAGTACACAGGAACTTACAAAGTAATAGCTCATCCGGAACTTCATTATACATATAATCCACCCTATACTCCATATAAAGATCCTTGGCCATGTAGTGGTTACGTTTTGGTGGGTGGGCCGGAGGGTAGCGGTGGTATACTTGAGCGCAGAGGAGATTGCACATGCTGTACCTGCTGGGTTAATGATTTGGAGACGGTTCCACAGTTATCAGATGTGCAATTGGTAACAGACAATCAGTTTAAAAACATTAAGGTGGGAGAGGTGCCGATAAACAATGCAACCTTTCATGAAAAGTATCAGATAGAGGTAGAGCAGTTGAGTCTTTCCAGAACAGCTTTTGAATTTTTCAAACTCGTTCGGGCTCAAAAGGAAGGTGCCTCCAGTATATTTCAACCACCCTCCGGGGAAATTAAAGGAAATATCAAACCGGTTAATTCCAATGAATCGGTAGTGGGAATATTTTGGGCAACGTCATCCAAAAAGAAGCAGGTGTACATTTATCCAGCGGATGTTCCTTACTTACTTACACCTATAGATTTTTCAACCTTCCCTTGCTATAAAAGTTACATGAATGCCTCTTCCACCAAACCGGATAATTGGGAATGAGCCGCACCTGGGTAACCATTGTTTTTCTTTTCATTCTAGTTGGCAGCGGTGCTCAATCCATTGATAGGCTACAGATAGTTCAACAGTATGATGCCTATCGGGCTATGTGGTCCAAAACGTATGTGCATCTGGTCTTTAATCAGAATAAGTATTCACCTGGCGACACCGTGTGGTTCAAAGCCTATTTCCTCAACGAAGATCTAACTGGGGTTTCCGGTAAGCAATTGATTGAACTTAATCTGGTTGATTCAGCAGGGGCAAGTAAACTTCATCTCTTATTTAGTGTGGTGGATGGCGTGGGCCACAATCAATTGGTTATTCCTGATGAACTGCCCGCTGGAGTTTACATCATCACTGCCTATAGCAGTTGGATGAAAAATTTCGATCCCCCTTTATTCTTTATAAAACGAATGCCGATTGTTGTTAAGAATGAAGTGATAGTAGCGGAAGCCAAGAGTCTGCAGGCAGTACCTGAGGGTGGACATTTGATTTATGGAATTCCATGTAAAGTGGGTATTCACAGTAACAGAAAAAATGCAGCTATACAACTCGTGGATGCGGAAGGAGTGGATGTCGGCAGCACGATAACCGATAGCAATGGAGTAGGTGCGATTATTTTTACACCTTTGAAGAAATCTTATTTCGCACAAATAGTCGGTGATACGACACAAACCGCACTTCCGCTTACCGAAGAAGATGGTTGCAGTTTGGTTCTCAAACCATCCACAGATACGGAACCTGCAAAAATCCGTATCACCTCACCGGAGGGTTCCCCGTTGCGCAATCAGGAACTTAGGATCATCGTAAGTTCGCTAAGTAAAATTCAATTCACTCAAATGTTGCCACCTACGACAGGCGGGATAGTGGAAGCATTGCTTCCTGCGGATTTGCCGCCAGGAGTCCTGCAGGTTTCACTACTCAATCAACGTGGTGATTTGCTTGCAAGCCGCGATTTTTATAATGATGAGGTACCAATGGTAAAGCCAACCATTCTGACTTCGAAGCAAATTTATAAACCCCGTGAAAAAATCTCGATGGAGGTTATTCTTACAGATCAAGCAGGTAAACCTGTTATCGGAGAATTCTCCATAAAGGTTTTAAATTCATCTCTATTCAATTTGGATGAAAATCTACTTGCTGATGATTTGATAATTTTAACAAGAGAACCACGAGATTTTCACATTAACCGATCCGATTCAACTTGGCAGACCAGCCTGGATAATTTGCTTTTGGTGACAACCAACCCGATACCTTGGAAGGAAATTCTTTCTGGGAAATTACCAACTCCACGTTTTCCTTTTTCCAGTGTGATTGAAAAAACAGGAACTGCCTATACCAATGATCCTCCGGTGCCCGTACCCGATCTTACGCAGATCCTCTTCTATCTTCAAAAGAACCAAATGATCTATCAGACTTTTACTTTAGCAGATGGAAAGGTGGGTTTAACCATTCCGGATATTTTTGAACCGGATGAATTCTTTTATATGGCACAAACAAGAGGAAAGGATGTTCTAAATTTTAAAATTCGATGGGATGAATCAACGATTCAATTGCCGAAAGCTCCGCACTTTCGGGAGGCCAATGAAGATGTCTATGCATCTTTTGCGACCAAACGAAAGTTGATTGAAAGGTCGTTTGGTGCTTATGGAAATCAGCAGGCTGAAGGAAGGATTAGTAATAATTTAATGATCCATTCATTTGAAGATGAAATTAATGGTGTAGATATAGTTGTTAAGATTCAGGATTTTAATTCCTTCACGACTATGGAAGAAATGATCAAAGAAGTTGTTCCTTCCATGTATCACCGAAAGGCCGGCAAAAAAAGTATTGTGCGTGTTTCTTTACAACAGCCTATGGCACCCGCTTCCAAGGATCCGCTTTATATCATTGATGGCATCGCTACAACAAATACCGACTTTTTTCTTTCGCTAAAGCCGGCAGACCTGGTAACGTTAAAGATTGTAAACAAGCCAAAGAAACTAATCCCCTTAGGACTTATGGGAAAGAATGGAATCGTAATGGTTCAAACAAAAAACGGTAATGTAAGAGAACCCCTGAACGGTGCTTCAAAACTAGTGCAAGGAATCAGCAGGCCACTTTCGTTCAAAGCCCAAAATCAAAAATCTACCCAGCCCAATCATCCCGACTTCAGATCGACTCTTTACTGGAACCCAGGTATTACAACAAATGCATACGGCAAAGCCACCATAGAATTTTACGGCTCTGATGATGTAGGAGAACTGCAGATTCGAATAGATGGTTTTACTTCGGATGGAGAACCATTTTCAGCTACCCATAAGGCCAGGGTAGTAACTGATCTAGAAACGAATTGAGTTTTAACTTTGAAAGCCGTTGCAATTTTTGCGTGGCGATTTTGGCTTGTACGAATTGAAAGCAAGCATGCAAAATTGAGTACTAACTATCCGCTTCACTTGCGTGGGCAATTCGTACAATTTCTTGGGCAATATCCTCAGGAGATAGAACAAAATCTATACACCCGCTTGCTATTGCGCTGTTCGGCATATCCGGTTGCACGGCAGTGTCGGGCTTCTGGGCGATGGTGATGCCCCCAACTTCCTTTATGCCGCATAGCGCATCTGCCCCATCACCATCATAGCCAGAGACAATGACAGCAATAAGTTTGCCGTCCCAATGCTGGGTTATGGAACGCAGAAAAACCGTAATCACATCGGGCCATCCCCTAGGCTTTGATATCGGCTTTAGGCGGAACTCATCGTCAAGAATATGCAAATCGCGTTGTTCTGGAATTATAAACACATGGTTGGGCTGAATGTCTAGTCTTTCCGTGATAAGTTCAACCGGCATCTCTGTATAACGTGGGAGAATCTCATGGAGCAGGGTGGCTACAGTTCTCAAATGATTAACGATGACGATAGCTACACCCATATCGGCTGGCAGATTCCTTAGTAAGCGGGTATAGGCATCGAGGCCACCAGCCGAACCACCCACACAAATGATAGGGAAGTTTTTTATGGCACTCTTAGGTGTATTATCTTTTAAAGCTTTCATATATAATTACACCATAGTTGGCAAATCCCAACATAGCCGAATTTTGCTGGAAGGGATATTACAGATTTTCTTCAAGCATCGTAACTACCAATTCCACTTCGATACACTAAACTTTATAGTTTTTAAATAAAAGTACATATAAAACAATTTAAAAGGGTAAGCGATTTCAATTAATAACTTATTTCTAAGCCTTGTGCATAAAGTTTGTTTAGGAGAAGTGGCGGCTTCGAAGGCGCGACCCGTCACAAGAGTGTAAGTGAAAAAAATCTTTGTAACCAACCTGTCACTAGACAAGACTTATACTCATTGTTGTGCGATGCTGCCTAACCCCGTTCCCTAAATATCTTGTTGGACTTGCTTCAAGTCAAAATAATAGCAAACGAAAAGCCCAAGTGCGTATGCTACAATATCTAAATAGTCAAAAGTACCCGTTATTACCCCTGTCGGCCAATATAAAGTCTTAAACTCAGTAATGATTCCAACAAAAAGAATTGATATCAAGGCTCGCTGCGGTGTAACTCCAAACCAGTCCTTAAAAACTAATAGTTTAGGCAGGCTGTTGTCTGCAGTTGAGAGGCCTCGAATAAAAATGTAAAACCAAGCCGGAAATGCCAGGTCTGATAAATAATTTGTCAGGAACCCACCTTTAACCCGAGCCATGAATAGTGCCGACCCGGTTACCCAACTAATTAGAAGTATCCAAGATAAAATTCTCCAGGATTTCTTTCTCATGGCAAATGTCTGCTGTTAGTAAACGTTTTTATGCAGTTGATTCTAACGTTTGTGTTTCAGTGGTGCCTTTATATTATTCAACTTAATCTTTTTTATGAATCTGGCTTTGGGCTTTTTGAAATTATAGATCTCATCAATCCAGGAAACCATCGTTGCAACCATACAAATACTTTGCCGTGTCCAGTGAACACATAAGTTCGCTTTCGTTTTAAAATAGCCTTTACCATTACTTTAGCAGCTTTATCAGTAGGCCAGATTAAATTTGAAGGACGTGGATCAGATCGTTCAGGATGCCAGACTCCGTCATTATCTATCCTTGCAATTTCTGAAACTACAAATCCGGGATGCAACGTAGTACAACTCACACCTGTACCCATTAATTCAACCTGTAAAGTCTGACCAATTGAGTGTACGGCAGCTTTTGAAGCACCGTATGCGCCTAAATTAGGATTAGGCAGATAGGCACCTACACTGCCCACTAAACCAATCCTGCCATTGTTTTTCTTTAAATGTGGCAGGGCATATTTAACCGTTAAGGCTAAGCCTGTGACATTGCCCTGTAATTGTCGATTCCAGTCTTTGGCTGTTAGCTTTTCCATACTTCCAAATACACCAAAGCCGGCATTTGCTATCACTACATCCAAACGCCCCCAGGTTTTAATAATTTGTTGGACTGCATATTCAATAGCGGTTTCTTCCATTATATCACACGGTATTACCAACGCTTCCCCACCGGAGTGCCTAATCTCTTCTGCCACTTTATCCAATAGTTCTTTACGTCTCGAGGAAAGAACTACTTTATATCCTAATCTTGCCCATTCAAAGGCCAATGATTTGCCAATGCCTGATGAAGCACCAGTTATCCATATTACGTTTTCTTGTGTATTTGTCATTTAAGAGCTTTTAGTTGGTAAAATTGCTTTCCAAATTGACGCACACGTTTATGAATGAAACCTGGGTGGGTTTTCGAAGCTGCGTCCTTGCTTGCCCGTCTTTCGCGTAGTCATGGAAGGCGGGTTCCACGAAACAAAAAACGTTGAACGAAGATAAAACTTTAAATCAACTGGGCACGGCACAATTGCGTAGTAATTTTGTTTTCGGTTCGTTGGTCATTATCATTCGCGGTTTATCTGTTTCTTATTCACTTTTCTGAAATAGTTTACTCTTTCCAAATACAATCAAACAGGTTATCAAAATGATAAAATAGATAGTTGTAAAGGAACTTTTTAAAACCGAAAAGATATTTGTAGTCTGCGTCAACATAGTTGAATTATCGGGATAGGTATTCAACATGGTAATAATTCCAATATTTTCAAGATAATCAAAGAGTCCTGAAAAAAGCGGAATAAAACTTAAATAGAATAGATAACTTTCTGTTTTTCCAAGTTTGTCAAGGAAATAGGCAAGAACCAAACAATAACTAACACCAAAAAGGAAAGGATAAATCATATCTAGTGGAAGTTGATAGAATAGATAGGCGTCTCTTCCCTTGTCGCCTAACGTATTAAAAAGAGAGTTGACATATTCAGCATTGTAACCTGTAGGCATCATATCTAACAACTTCATCTCATTTGAAAAACTCATCACTTTCGGAATCGTTATTATAAGCATAATTGCATATATGATATTCGTCAAAATAAATAGAACTATAATTTTCTTGCCAGTTATATTTCTTTTTATCAGGTCTATCATTTTGTTTTATTAGTATGTCTATAATTGTATAGCTGTTATTACAATGACCGCTAAAGTTTGTGCTGAGGTTTCAAGCGTTTCGCGTAGTCATAGAAGGCGGGTCCCATGTGACCAAACGAAATTAAGAAAACCAAACAACAAATTTGCACTACGCCCCAGCCATATTTTATACATTTTGTTGCCAGCTTGCCATTCGTCCACCGTGACTTCAGAGAAATCGATGTTTGCATTTGCTTCAAAATCTCCACACGTCCATGTCGTCATGCGTAAACGGTCCGCTTTCATTTCTTTTTGTATTTGACATCCGTAAATTCTCCACGGGATGAAAAAATGGTCGTCTCGGTCAAAGTTTTTTTTAAAGTTTCTCGTTTTACCAATAAACTATCCACTTAAAATTTGTCGACCGAACCTGTCTGCGGAGTGGAAAGTTATTCCGTTACCCAATGAAAACCGTTCTTTATCAGTCTGAAGTCTTTTATTTCAAGCAGTCGTCTTTTAGCGGTGATGAAAACAGAATCGTTTTTTATTTTACCACTGAGCTTTAAAACAGTAGAGTCAGACACCTCGAATTGGAATGGGCTCAATACCTGGCGTGCGATTAATATTGAATCCACTTTTAGGTATGTACTTTCATCATAACCATACTCGCTGAATATCAATTGCTCGTTGATAGATAGATGTTTTTGGCTTGGAAACATCAAAAGCTCTTTACTCTCTACTGATACAAACATATAGGCAATGCTATCGCCCTGTAGGCGGATTCTCTCCCTTTTTCCTCCAATTACGATTTGGTTCCACCGTAAAGGGTTTTCACTTGATAAAGTGTCCTTATCTACAACAAAGCTTTTAACATCAAACACTCCAGATATTCCGGATTGAGCTTTGCTTATTTCTCTATCTTCATTTCGATGCTTATATCCAAAATAGTTCTTAACCAAAAAAATGAGGGAAAAGCCAATAAACAAAAACTTAACCACTGACTTAGAAATTTGCACCCATCGTTTTGTAAACACGGGTGCTTGTATGGGTGGAAGGGACGTAGCCTGATGCGTAAAGAAAAATATTAACAACCGGTTTAGAAAGGGAAGCAAGAGGAAAAAAGTCATTACAAACAAAGCGGTAGGATACATCTTCGCATGAACATCATAATTGAAATTTACCATGATCACATTGAGCAGCGTGCCAAGGGTGAGGAGTGCACCAACGATCATGGTTCTCCGGAACAGTAGTAATAATGCTGCGCTTTCGGCTATGCCGATAAAAATATTATACCCATATGAATATCCAAAAAAAGCCCAGGCCAAACTCATGGGCGTCAAATTTCCAACAGGCTCCGTCAATGTATAAAGCCCAAGATCAGGAAATTGCATTTTAAAAAACTTCTCTAACGCAAAAAGAAAAAGTGTGAACGCTAAATAATAGCGAATAATGACGGTGAGCCAGTAATACAGCGTCTCGTAATTGGTGCGCTTCCTGTCCAACACGCTCCAGGCAATTGTGCCGATTACCGCAATGGCAGCCATAGTGAAATAAAGAAGGTAGATATAGGTTCTATCTTTATGTTGGCCATCATACGGAGATATAATGGTGTAAGAGATATGGAACAGATTGTTCCCTACCCAAGAAATAACACCGTCTAAAAACCCGGCAAGGTTTCCCTCATAATAAAAATACTCGAAGACGGGATTAACAGACCAGTCGAGTAAAACGATAAACAGAATGAAAAAAATAAATGCGAAACGGAGTCCAATCTTTTTATAAATATTCCACGGTAAAATATGTGCAGATAAATGTTCCATATCTAGTTTCAAAGGTTATCCATTCGTTCGCTTTTACTGATGTTATCCGAATGCTTGAATCTTGCCACGTCCCGGCAAAGGTCATTCATTTTTGTTCGTTTAAAATTAAGTCTTCACTGTCTACGTAGTTTTGGCTTGCCGGCAACATTTGTGCTTCTGCAGTAACGCGCTTCTGAAGCCGCGTCCTGTCCCCGACACCAAACTTGGAACGAAGATAAAACTTTGAACTTACACGTCACCCCACTGTTGTATGTGTTGTATAATCTTTTGGTCACAAAAGGGGCGGGCTGTCCGCGGAGCAGTTGCGAAGTTGTTCAGTATAATTTATCCACGTTTGCATTCTGTCGCCTTGCCATTGCTGTTAATTCAGCGTTGAAATATTACTTCTTTTTCTTCAATGAATATGTAGTTAAACTGAATCCTATTAGAATAAATACCCATCCAGCATTTTGGATATTATTGTTTGATTTAATTCCATCAAATACAGTATAAAGTGTTATTGCAATACCGATTACTGAAAAACTAGCACCTATAATTTTAAAAACTCTTAAATTTTGCATTTTGAATATTTTATTATAAATAATCACTTTATTTTAAGTTACTTAAAAGTAAATGAAATAATTTCAATTTTTCTGATTCGAAGTTGAAATTTTGGACTTTTAATATATCTGTCTAAGACATTATAGTGGTATCGCTACGCGAAGCCATTGAAAACTAATTTTTTTCATAAGACCATTCAGGGGCGAGTTCTCCGCGTAGCAGTTACTGCAACACTAAACCCCTGCATGGCATATGTATTTTGTTGTGAATCGTTTACCCTATCTCTTCCTTTTATAATAACTGAATTGTGCTCCTACACCTAAACTCAATTCGTCAAAAGAGTCCAATTTGTAATACTTGACAAAATATTGAAACCATCTGTATCCACCTTGGAGGGAAGCCTGATATTCAACGTTGTCTTTATAAAATGAAACTTTCCTTATTTCCTACAACGTTTGTGTTTCTGCAGTGGTGCCTTTCCGAAGCCGCGTACTGTCCCACGAAACCAAACGTTGAACGAAGATAAAACTTTAAATCAACTCGTCCCGCCACCATTGCGCAAACATACTGTTGGCAACAGTTGGGTTTCGTCTGTTGGTCCTCAGCCGTTCCTTAATTTGTAGCAGTGAGTCGAAGTCATTAAGTTGTTTAGGCAACCGTTTTTGAATTAAACCCAATCTGTCAGCAGACTGAAATTGAGTCCTGTTTTGAAAATTGTCAGCAGAAACTAAACTTGTTTTCAAGTCCCTCGTTTTAAAAATCTATTCTTCACCGTCTGCGAGAGTCATTACTTCTATTGTCAACCCGGTGTCAACACATTTCGCACGAGCTAATTAGTTCTCAGATAACTTTACTTTTTTGATCATTGTGTTAAATCATATAGAGTGGCGGTACACGCACACTCTTTTTCAAGATAGGCACCATAGGGGTCGTTAATTACCTGTAATTCTTTACCGATTTCATTTGATAGGTAGTAATGAATGTTGTCTGGGTATTTATGTTTAGGTGTCCAGTGCGAAGTAAAGAACCACACACGTTTATTTCCTTTTAATGAATCAAGTTGTGCGTAGTACTGTGCTACGTTTTCATAATTGCCACTAAGTTTATAGTTGGTTAAACCTTCTTTATGCCCATACATTTTCATGGCATGTCTTGCTTTGTAGTACACATAAATAATATCACCGGACTGCAATTGCTTTTTTAATTCTTTTAATACAGGTTGTGCCGGTTGACAATGAAATGGTGGCCATTCATTTGGCTCTAGTAAATAAATGGTGGGCATCGGCATGGCTATGATGATTATACATGCTTTAGCAATGGAAGGATGAAAATTTTTGAATGAAACGCTGCTAAGCCATTCAACTCCACTAACAGCGGCTATCAATAAAGGCCAACTTGCATACAAAGCTACTCTTGAATCGTAAGGCAGGATGCGAAAAAGTGATAGAATAATCGCTAGGAAAAAAGGAGAGAATAAGATAAAGCTTTTTGTAGTGCCGTCTGAAAATAACTTTATGATACCGGCCAATGCTAATACAAAAAGGACTGTTACGAATATTGTCATTGCAGGCCAGATGTCATTCAAAAACAAGTAAAGAAAATAACCAAGTTCATCACGTATATTTTTTACAAGCCAAATAATGGCATCGGTTAGTCCTGTTAATGGCACAAAGCCACGACTCCAGTAAGTGCTCATCGCATCCACTGAAGTAGCACTTAAAATAAATTTAGCATGATAGGTAACCCATGCGCATGCTAATGCCCATGTGAACCCGATGATAAATAATGTTCTGAAAGAATTTGGATTTCCTTTAATAACATATTGTATCAGTAACAAACAAATTAGGCCACTCGCCAATGGCACTGCAGGCATAGATATAGTTATGAAAATGAATCCTGCGACACAAAGAAGTATAATTTTAGCGAGTGCTAATTTTGAGTCATATAGTTTTATACATGACCACACTAAAAATAAGCTGGCAGCTATATCGCACGCATATTGCTTGGCCTGCCCTGCGTAAAACCAACCTGAAGTAGCAAATGCAAATAAAATAAAAACTGTCAGTAGGGCAGCGTCTTTTAAAAAGACCCTTGCTATCTGATAAAAAAAGTAAATCGAAACAACAGCGCAAAGCCAGGGCAGTAAACGGAAAGAAAAATCATGTTGACCGAAAACGGTTACAAAGAATTTCGTGATAAGTAAGAAACCAATGGAAGCAACTTGGTTAAAGTCCAGAGGTTGAGAGAGTAGTTGATAATAGGATTTTTCGGTAACATTTAGCGCACTGGTAAGTTCATCATACCACATTGACGATGTGCCAGCAAAATGTATTGTTCTTAAAGTAAATGCAGTAATTGCAATTAAGTAAATCCAGAATAGGTGCGAGTTTAATTTGTCTTGATTTCGTTGCATAGCTCGACTGACGGGTAACTATTTTATTTAAGATTTGATGCTTATTAAGTTAAGAATGGGATTTGTGGTTAACTCATTTTTCGTCCACGTTTTTCTGTCCACGAGCCAACCCAATTGTTGCCAACGTTTGTGTTTCTGCAGTGGTGCCTTATCGAAGCCGCGTCCTGTCCCACGAAACGGAAACGTTGAACGAAGATAAAGCTTTAACACAACTCGTCACGGCACCATTGCAGAAACATTTTGTTGTGCGTTGTGCTTGCTTACTCAACTCCATTTGAGTCCCACGTTAATTCTTTCTCTTTGTCAGGTGTCCAACTATTAAGTTTCTGTCCAAGTCTATTTAGTGTCGCTGGTTCTGCTTTAATATAGAATTCACTGCGTTGGTGTTCTGGAATGTCGGCATGGTTGTCAACTATTACTTTGACTGCGGATTGTCCCGCGGCACCAAAAGAAAATACACTCATGTGGAAATAGTAAGCCCATTTAGGTTGTCCTACGTTTTTGTCTTTCCCTAAGTCATACGTCACTACGTCTTTTAGGTCTTTAGGAAAGTCGATAAGTTTCCCACCGAATTCTTGGAAGTTGTCACCATACTCCCAAAAGTCCAATGATGCAACTGTGTCCCCGTTGGATAAACTGATCTTGAACTGATATAGTCCATCCTCATCTGGTTCTCTTATTACTTTTATTTTTATTCCTGGTCTCATTTGTCCTGAAGCATTACGCACAACGTTTGTGTTTGCGCAGTGGTGGCTTACTGAAACCGCGTCCTGTCCACGTGGGCAAACGTAATATAAAAACTAAACTTCATACCTTGATGTCCCGCCACCATTGCGCAAACATTGTGTTAGCAGCTGTGCCGGTTACTCTATCTTATTAATCCTTGGTTGTAAAGTCCACACTCCAATTGGCCAAATGAAAAATAAAATGAATTCATTTCGCTGCTTATAATTGTCTGTCTCCTTATTTTCTGCCGTCCTAAGTAACAACGCCAAATGGTCCACGGTCTGAAGGAATGCAATTAAGAAGTAGACCAAAACAATTATCCATATTATTAAATTGTCACCAAAGATTTCAGTCCCACCGGCATTAATTACAATTGTCATTATCAACATGTATGTACAATTAAACCTAAAGAAATTTTGTCCTTTTAGTTTTGAGGCTCCAAAGTCATTAAGAAATTCTCCAGTCGTCAAGTAATAGAACATTACAAACACTCCACTCATGGATTTGATCAATCCGTTATAGTATTCATTGTCCACGTACAAGCTTATGAAAAACGGAACTAATGCTAGTCCAAATAGTTGCCAATGTTTTAATTTATTCATCTGTCAGCTCTCTTGTCCCGCGGCATTGCTGCTAACGTTTGTGTTTGCGCAGTGGTGCGATTTCGAAGCCGCGACCTGTCCGCGTGACCAAAACGTTGAACGAAGATATAAACTTTGAGCTACACGTCACCGCACCATTGCGCAAACATTTTGTTGTGGCTTCGTGCATCAAAACCTCTCTATCCACCAATGTCCACCCACTTTTGGTATTTCAGTCACCCGTCCATTCACTTTTCTAAACGTCCGTTCGATTTGCCATGTCCCCGAAACTCTTTGTTGACTAGTAATTTTTGCTCTGTATATTATATCAGGGTGAGGCTCGTCTCCAACAATTAGGTCCCCGTTATTGTCATGGATTAATGTCTTGGAATATTTTTTCACAAAGAACAATTCATAATCCCTTACGGTCCCATAAATGTTTGCGGGGATGTTTATTCTACTCAACTCAGGGTCGTCTTGGCAAATCCCTGTAAACTGTCCCAAGTCCATAGTTGATTTGATTCTCAACATAAATGGAATAGCAGTCTTTAGAATTGTCGGCTGGAATTTGTCCTCGTAAGCATACTCACCTTTCCAAATTCCGTTAACTTCAAAATTGTCAATCATAGTCAAAGATGCATGAGCCACAACGTCTGTATATCGGACACGGAGTGTCCTATATACCCTTATTGTATTCTAAGGTAGGGGTATGCGGTAAATTATCCAACAGACCTTAGAAATGCTCTTTTAGTAATCATTTTTCTAAAAATGGCCTTGGAGCTGTTTTAAACGTTTACAATCGGATATATCTAAAAAGCGCAATTCCTGCCGTAGGGGATTTTAGATGTCCTTACCGGTTTACAGATGTTCCTTAAGGGTTTGCAGATATCGCTTAGTGGTTTGCAGATGTCCCTTACCGGTTTGCAGATGTACGTTAAGGGTTTGCAGATGTCACTTAGTGGTTTGCAGATGTCGCTTAGTGGTTTGCAGATGTCCCTTACCGGTTTGCAGCATGCGCTTAAGGGTTTGCAGCGTGCGCTTAATGGTTTGCAGCGTGCGCTTAGTGGTTTGCAGCTGTACCTTAACGGTTTGCAGCATGCGCTTAATGGTTTGCAGATGTCCCTTACCGGTTTGCAGCGTGCACTTAGTGGTTTGCAGCATGCACTTAAGGGTTTGCAGCGTACGCTTAACGGTTTGCTGCGTGCACTTAGTGGTTTTCAAACTGCACTTGGGTCTGTTGAGTCTGTTCAATAAACTGTGGGTGCCTTTTGGTGTTGCACGTGAGCAACTGCGCTAAAGACCTACTCACGAGCAACATTCACCTGCCTTGCACATTGACTTTATTTCCCTAATTTTCTTTTTTGTAACTACTCGACAGGATGCTCGCAACTAAACCTCATCTTACCTTTTCCCAAATCATCAACATGAATGTCGGATTCTTCGGAATCCAATATAGTTTTGGATTGCAACAAAGTGCGGTAAATCCTATCTATGATATGCTGGGCGCCAGTCCCGATGAGATACCACTGCTCAACCTGGCAGGTCCGGTTACGGGTTTAATCGTTCAGCCTATCATCGGGGCCTTGAGCGACAAGACCTGGCATCCCAGGTTTGGTCGCAGAAAGCCTTACTTTTTTATTGGCGCCATGTTGTGCAGCCTGGCGTTGTTTCTTTATCCTTTCAGCAGTGCGTTATGGATGGCCGTTGGTTTATTATGGATTCTGGATGTGGGCAATAATACAGCCATGGAACCATACCGCGCTTTTGTTGCTGATAAACTCAACGAAGAACAACGGCCCATGGGATTTCAGGCACAAAGCTTTTTCACCGGCTTTGGCCAGACGTTGGCCAACGTTTCTTTATTTGTTTTTCCTTTAATCATTATTGGAAGGTCGGGTGCTCTACCCAATTGGGTGTATGCATCTTTCTTTTTAGGAGCCATCTGCTCGATCGGGTCAATTTGGTGGAGTATGCGCACAACACCTGAAATTCCTCCTACCGATGCGGAGCTTAGGGAAATGAAGGCAACTCCGTTAAATATATTTTCACCGTTCATTGAAATTGCCGGTGCGATCGGAAGTATGCCCAAGGTGATGTGGCAATTAGCACTCGTCTATCTTTTTCAATGGTATGCTTTGTTTTGTTATTGGCAAAACGCCTCCAAGAGCATTGCACTTTCCGTATGGAATACAACTCCCGCCAATCCCGAATTATACGAACAGGCTGTAAG
>LNFM01002795.1_pt1 | contig 35880 bp, 35 predicted proteins | sample 596031 | NCBI WGS metagenome assembly LNFM01 (sample SAMN04254537, study PRJNA301005) | activated carbon metagenome | isolation source: dual media filters at the Ann Arbor, Michigan drinking water treatment plant | place: USA: Ann Arbor | reverse complement strand
CAATACCGCTGTGTCGCCTACAACGCCCGGGGCTATCCCCCTTCCGATGTGCCGGAGAAGCCAAGCTCCTATTCCCAGGCGCGCGCCGCCGACGACATCAAGGCTGTGCTCGACGCCGTGGGCGCCGAGACCGCACATGTCGTTGGCCTCTCGATGGGCGGCTTCGCGACCTTGCATTTCGGCTTCCGCCATCCCTCTCGCGCGCGCTCTTTGTGCGTCGGCGGCTGTGGCTACGGTGCCGAACTCGATCAGCGCGAGCGGTTCCAGGCCGAAGCCGACGCGATCGCCAAAATGCTCTCAACCGACGGCATGGCCAAATTCGCCGAGACCTATGCGCACGGTCCGACGCGGGTGCAGTTCGAGAACAAGGATGCCCGTGGCTTTGCTGAGTTCAAGCGAATGCTCGGCGAGCATTCGGCGCTCGGCTCCGCAAACACGCAGCTCGGCGTCCAGCGCGAGCGTCCCTCGCTCTATGCCCTCGTTGGCGAGATGAAGAAGCTCACGGTGCCGACTCTGATCATCACCGGCGACGAGGACTGGCCGTGCCTGATGCCGGGTATCCTGATGAAGCAGAACATCGCCTCGTCGGCGCTCGTCGTCATGCCCAACGCCGGCCATGCGATCAATCTCGAGGACCCCGGCGAATACAACCGGATCGTCGCTGACTTCCTATCGACAGTAGAGAGTGGCCGCTGGCCGAACCGCGATCCGCGGGCTGTCTCGGCCTCTATTATGGGCGTCAAAACATAACGGAGCGTGCCGCTTCAGCGTGTACGAGGTGACGCCAACGCCTTCTTTGTTCTGCGGCTCGATCTCAATGATCGACTGCAGCTCGAAGCGGAAGCATTTCGCCTCGCGGCGTCAGGCTCGATCGGCGGCGCAAAGCTCGGATTAGCTGACACATCACGGCAACGCGATCGCAATCAGGGATTTATGTATTTGCATCACCGGCCGGCGCGTGCTACGTCGCGATATCGGTTTTGGCCAGACGTTCAGGCCGTCTGCCCCAAAAAATTGGGCGCGCGACTCAGACACCTCCAAAAATCGACGAACGGCGACCATCACGCGATCGGCGTGGGGGAACCATATCTGCACAAGCGAAAGACTTATACAATGCAAGCTGGCACAGTGAAATTCTACAACGACCAAAAGGGCTTCGGCTTCATCCAGCCGGATGACGGCGGCAAGGACGTGTTCGTCCATGCGACCGCGCTCGAGCGCGCTGGCATCCGCGGGCTGCGCGAAGGCCAGAAGGTCACCTTCGACACGCAGGAAGACCGTCGCACCGGCAAGATCGCGGTTGGTAACATCACCGCCTCCTGACGAATTCAGGTGCTGAATTCTCAGCGCCTCGACGATGGCCGCCCCTTGGGGCGGCCATTTTTGTTGCCGAGGCGCTAGCTGCGACCGCATCGCGCTTCCCCGCCCGCAGGCGGCCTTCAGGCCGGCCTGTGCCAGACCCTGGCTGCCCGGGTAGGCCATACCCCCACGCCTCACAATTTTTTGAACGTCGATCACCATTCCCTCATCTTCCATGTATCTGAACGATGATTATTTATTTGGAAGCGGCACGATCCGAGATGCCGCAGCCAAAGGGGATTGGGGATGCTCAACCTAGCGAAAGCTCATATCGCCCGCGTCGTGGCAGCACGTAGCGAGGAAATCCGGATTAGCCTGGGTGCCATCGTTGGCCTTCTGATCACCGGCGTCGTCTGTCGGATGGCCCTGGGGTCGGTTGGCGATCTGCCGGCGCTCGTCGCGCCGCTCGGAGCGTCGACGGTGTTGCTATTCGCAGCGCCCCACAGCCCACTCGCGCGCCCGTGGTGCTGCATCGGCGGCAATACGATCTCCGCCCTGGTCGGCGTCACCGTCGCTGGCATGATTGCCGATCCCATCGTCGCGGCGGCGATCGCCTGCGGCATCGCCATTGGCGTGATGATGGCGCTCGGCTGCCTGCATCCCCCCGGCGGCGCGGTCGCGCTGACGGCCGTTCTCGGCGGCCCGTCGATCCAGGCGGCCGGATACGGGTTCGCGATCTGGCCCATCGCCGTGAGTTCGCTGCTCCTGCTCGGCGCGGCGCTCGCGTTCAATCATCTGATGCCACGCGCCGCCAAGTTGGCCTGAACCGCTCGCCTACCTTCAGGTGCATTCCTGGAAAGCTTGCGCAAAGATCGTCAGACCGAGATCGATCTCCTCATCGGTGATCGTGATCGGCGGCGCGATGCGGAAGATGCCCCAGCCGCCGCGCACCACGCTCGTCGACATGCCGAGTTCCAGGCACCGGGCCATGATGCGCCCCGCCAGTTCGGGATCGGGCGCCTTGCTTCGCCGATCCTTGACCAGCTCGACGCCCATCATCAGTCCGCGCCCGCGCACGTCGCCGATGACCTCATAGCGCTGCATGAGGCTGTCGAATCCCGCCTTGAGGCGTTCGCCGGCGGCGCGCGCACGATCCGCCAGCCGATCACGCAGGATGATCTCGATGACCTTCAGGCCAACGGCGGCCGGCAGCGGGTCTGAGGCGTGCGTCGTATAGAAATGGAACTTCTTCTCGAAGCATTTATCTTCGATCTCCGGGGTCGTGATGACGGCGGAGAGGGCGAGGCCGGCGCCGAGAGTCTTCGACAGCGTGACGAAATCCGGCACCATGCCGTCGTACTCGCAATCGAACATGCGCCCCGTGCGCCCGAGCCCGGTTTGCGCTTCGTCGACGATCACCAGCATGCCGCGCTTGCGCGCTCGCTCGGCCGCCGCCTTCAGATAGCCCTTGGGCGGCACGATGACGCCGCCGCTCGACAGGATCGACTCGAGGATCAGCGCGGCGGGGCTGCCGGTCGACTGGCGGTCGAACAATTCGAAGCCGTAGTCGAGTTCCGCTTCCCAGTCGTACGTGTCGCCATTCATGAACTTCGGGCGATAGGGCGTCGGCGCCGGCAGCGCGAAGGATCCCGGCAGCGCCGGACCGTATCCCTGCCGGCTGCTCGAGAAGGTCGCTGACGACGCGCCACCCGTGACCCCGTGCCACGATCGCGACAGTGCCAACACCTCGTAGTTGCCCGTCGCCGTCTTGGCCATGCGCAAGGCGGCTTCGTTCGATTCGCCGCCCGTCGAGAGCAGCAGGACGCGGCTGAGCTCACCCGGCGCCAGCTTAGCCAACATCTCCGCGAGGTCGATCACCGGCCGCGACAGGAGCTGACTGTAGAGGTGCACGAGTTCGCCCGCCTGCTCACGGATCACCGCCGTGATCTCCGGATGGCTGTGGCCAAGGATCGTGCTCATCTGCCCCGACGCGAAATCGAGAATGCGGCGGCCGTCGGAGGTGGTCATGAAGGCGCCCTGTGCCTTATCGATGATCACCGGCTGGAAATAGTGGCCGTAGCGCACGAGGTGGCGATCGGCGCGCGCCCACAAAGCGTCTGCGTCAGTGCCTGTCGATCGCGCCATATCAGGTCTCCATCGTCATAGGATCTGGCTCAGGAATGCGCGCGTGCGTGGATCGCTCGCGCTCGCAAAGAAGGTTTCCGGCGGTCCATGCTCGACGATCACGCCGCGATCGGTGAAGTAGATGTGGTCGCCCACTTCGCGAGCGAATCCCATCTCGTGTGTCACGAGGATGCACGTCATGCCTTCTTCGGCGAGTTCGCGGATGGTGACGAGCACTTCTTTTACCGTCTCCGGGTCGAGCGCCGCGGTCACTTCGTCGAACAGCATGACGTCCGGGTTCATGGCGAGCGACCGCGCGATTGCGACGCGCTGCTGCTGCCCGCCTGAAAGCTCGCCGGGATAAGCGCCCTCCTTGCCTTCGAGGCGAACTTTGCTGATCAGGCGGCGTGCTTGCGCCTCGACCTCGGCCACCGGCCGCTTCAGCACATGGATCGGCGCCATCATCACATTCTCGAGCGCCGTCTTATGCGGAAAGAGGTTGTAGGACTGGAACACCATGCCGACCTTCTTGCGCAACTCGAGCTTGTCGAGTGCGGGGTCGTGAACCTCCTGCCCTTCGACCTTGATCGAGCCGCTGTTGATCGGAACGAGCGCGTTGATGCAGCGGAGCAGCGTCGATTTGCCGGAGCCGGACGGTCCGATGATGCAAACAACTTCGCCTTTGCGGACATTGAACGACACGCCTTTCAGCACCTCGAACATGCCGAATGACTGGTGCACGTCCTTGACGGCGATGATCGGCTGGTCCGGCGTCCAGCTTGACGCGGCGGTCATGGATTTTCCTTCAGATACGGACGGCATACTTGCGCTCCAGCCGGATGGTCCAGCGCGCGATCGGATAGCAGTAGACGAAGAAGAACAGCAGCAGCAACCCGTACATCGGCATGAGCAGATCTGTGCGTTGCTCGGAGGCGAGCGCGTCTTGCGTCAGCGTCATGGCATCGTTGACGCCGACGATCGAGATCAGCGGCGTCGACATTGTCAGGATCGCGTACCAGTTCATCCACGGCGGGATCATGCGCTTCACGCACTGCGGGAGAATGATCCGCCACAGCGTCTGGAGACGCGTGAAGGCGAGGCTCTCCGCCGACTCCCACTGCGCTGTCGGGATCGAGTTGACGGCGCCGCGCACGATCTCGGCGATGTTGGCCATGATCGGCAGCGCGAGACCGATCGTCGCCTTGAGCCACGCCGGCAGCGGAATCGTGACACCGGCGATCTTGAATTGGAACGGCGTCAGCAGCATCACGAAGAACAGCAGTACCAGCCACGGCGAGTTGCGGAAGAATTGCGTGACCGCCCAGGAGACCTTGCGGACCGGCGTGATTCTCGAGATCTGACCAAGGCCGAGGATCACTCCCGTCACGGTTCCGATCGCCATGGCGAGAAAACTCACCAGGATGTTGAGCGCGAAGCCACCGAATTCGCGGGGCGGCCCGAACAGCACGAGCGGTGTCCATTTCCACAGCGTCGCGACGATGCCCTGACGCTCGCCGCCGGTCTTGAGCTGCGCCCACGCTTCACCCGCCATGAGCAGGCACGCGAATGCGCCGAGCGCGATCGCCAGCGCCTTCGGGGTAAAGGCGGACGCCATATAGCCGCTTTCGCCTCGCCCGGCCGCTGGCGGATCCGGCGTTCGCACTGTGCCGATCACCTTCATTGGCCGAACCCCGGCACGCGCAGCGAGCGCTCGACGCGCGACATCATCCAAACGAAAATGCCGACCAGCAAGAGATAGAACGTCAGCAGCGTCACCATCATCTCGAGCACGTTGATACGGTCGGACCAGATCTGGCTCGCAACGAACAGCGTCTCCGGTACGGCGATCGCGTAGGCCTGTGTCGTCGTCTTGATCAGGTTGACGAGATTGTTGTTGAGCGCCGGCAAGCACACGCGCACGGCGAGCGGCAGCACCACGAATCGATAGATCTGCCAGCGATTGAAGCCGAGCGAGTCGGCGGCCTCCACCGTGGATTTCTGCACGGCTTCGACACCGGAGCGGAAGATCTCGATGTTGAAGGCACCGGCAAAGAACGAGAGTGAGATTACGGCCCACTCGAAGCTGCCGAGCATCGGCTGAGCGATGCCGTAGTCACTGACGACGCGAGGCATCAGCGGCCCGAGCGCGAAATAGAAGAAATACATCTGCACGAGCGGCGGCGTGTTGCGGAAGAATTGGATGTATCCCTGAACGATCGCCTTCAGGATACGGAAACGGCTCCCCTGGAGCCACGCGCCGACGATGCCGATCAGCACGCTCAGGAGAATGCACACGGCCGCGAGCTTCAGCGTTGTCCACATGCCGCGCAGCAGCCGGCCACGCTCGAAGCTGTCGTAGAAGTGCACGAGATTGATGCCGTACGCATCATGAAGAGAGCGCAGGAAGTCCCAAAGACCTTCCATCAAGTGCTCGCAGGAGGGGGCATGTCTGTCCGGACCCAAAAAGAGAGGCGGCGCACCTCGATGCGCCGCCTCGATAATCGCGGTTTACTTCTTTGCGGCTTCGCTCGCGTCGAGCAGCCACTTGGTATTGCTGCCGACCCACTTCTTTTCCATGGCCAGGAGCGCGCCGGTCTTCAGCCAGTCCTTCGTCGTCTCGGCCATGAATTTACCCCACGCACCGCCGAGATCCTCGACCTTGACCGCGAGGCCCCACGGCACGGGCTTCCATTCGTTGAGCGCGACAACGTCAAAGTCCGCCCACTTTGCTTCCTGGGCCTTCTTCCAGACCAGCACGACGTCGTCATAGACGAAGCCGACGCAGCGTCCGTCGAGCAGTGCCTGTTCGCTCTCGGGGATGCCCTTGAACGCGACGAGTTCCTGGCCCGTGTATTTGGACTGCAGGTCGTTGTTGTAGAACGCGCCCTGCAACGCGCAGACAGGCTTGCCCTTCAGGTCGGCAGCGCTCTTGATGTTGGCCTTCTTGTTCGCGAGGATCGCGACGCCGGAGGCGTAGTAGAGAGGCTCGACGATGCCGACGACCTTGCGCCGCTCGGCGGTGTCGCTCATCGTCGCGATCATCAGATCGATCTTGCCCTGCTGCAGGAACTGCATCCGGTTCGATGACACGACCGACACGAGCTCGAGCTTGACGCCAAGGCGCTTGGCGACGTCGGCGGCCATATCAGGCTCCATCCCGACAATATTGCCACTCGAATCGCGCATACCCCACGGCGGATAGTCAGTCTTCACGCCAACAATGAGCGTGCCCTTCTTCTTGATGTCGTCGAGCGTGTCGGCCTTGACGACGTTGGTCGCCGCCACTGCCGCGACAATACCAACCGCGAGGGCTGCAATCAGTCGTTTCATGCGTTGTCTCCTTCCATGCAAAGCACCCACACCCGGCCGCGGTCGCCCGTGGCCGGCCCAGTGCCTGAAACTATGGCACACTTCGGCGACTGTTCGGAAGCTGGACAATACGGGCATGTTGGGCCGGGTTTCCAGGCATTCGCGCTGTCGTCCTTGTGAGCCGATCGGCGCCACTCAAGTTGATCCGTGCAAGCACCGCCGAGTTGCGCCTCACGCGTTGAGTGGCCAGATCGTCTTGCGCGCCCGCTTGTACGGCAGAGAGCGATAGTTGCCCGGCGCCACGCCGGGTGTCTCGACGTAGATCACCTCGCTGGCGATCGGGCCGAACTTGGCGTGGAAGTGCTGCGACGACTTCACGACGATCAGCTTCGTCTCGGCGAGATCGATGCCGAACTGGGTAAACAGGTTGGTCCCGAACCCTTGCGTGCGATGACTATTGAGCACGACGCGCACGCCGTCGATCCGCACGACGGCAACATCGCCGAGCGGTGCGATCGTGCCGCTCAAGCCATCCTGCATGGCGGATTTTGCCACTGCTAGAATCTCCGCCGTCACATCCAGCGGCGGCCCGGAGAAGCGACTGACTTTGCCGCCGATCCTCAACTGCAGCGTCGCGCCGACGCCCGCCTGATGGCAGAAACTCACCGCGCCCGGATCCCAGAACGGGCCGATCACCGCGTTGTCGACCTTGCGCTCGAGCAGGCGCGCCAGGATGAACGTGGAATCTCCACCAGCGCCCGCGCCGGGATTGTCGGCGCTGTCGGCAAGCACGACCGACATTTGGTTGCTTTCGAGCGCCCGCGTCACCGCCGCATCGACTTCGGGAAAGAGCGGCGCGAATTTTCCGCGCAGCGCGATAATCTCATCGCCGATTTCCTGGCAGAGCCTTTCGGCCTTTGCTGCGTCGTTGTCGGTGACGACGAGAATGCGGGTCCCGAGGTCAGGGCTGTCGCCCCAGGGAAATCCGTGGGCGATCGATATCGATAGAACGCCGTCCTTGCCCTCCATCGCGAGCAGACGATCGACGAGCCCGCGCGCCGGCTCGCGCGAGGTATGAATGAGTGAGATGAAGCCGAGATCGCGCTTGCGCATCACCGGCTTGATCCGGCCGGCCATGGCGTCCTCGGTCAGGCGGACGAGGTCGCGCGCGCGATCGTAGATGTCGGTGTGCGGGTACTCCTTGAAGATCACCATGAGATCGACTGCTTCAACCTTCTGGTCGGACAGATGGCAATGCGGATCGAGTTCGACGCCGAAGAAGATCTTGGGCCCGATGATGGCGCGGACGCGGCTCAGCAGATCACCCTCCGCGTCCTCATACCCCTCGGCGATCATCGCGCCGTGGACCTGAAGGAGGACCAGATCCACCGGCATGGCGGCCTGGAGGTCCGCTAGAAGCTGGTCGCGCAGCAGCTCGTATGCGGCGCGCACGGTGATGCCCGACGGGCCAGCGAAGGCGAGTTTCCCTTCAATGACTTCCCAGCCGGTTTGCGCTGAGCGCTCGCGCAAAGCCCGGCACACTTGCCCGAATGCGGGTAACATTTCTGTTGCCGTTGCGGGCATGTCGTAGCCGGCGCCCATGAAATCGGCCAAGCCGGTCGGCATCGGCGCAAACGTGTTGGTTTCAGTGCCGAGCGTGGCCGTGAAGATGCGCATTGTCGTTTGTTTCCCCGGGGTTGATCGGGATGAAAGATGACAGAGGCCGATACCCTGTCAACGGGTGCGTTGCGGTAGGCGCCCTGCAGACGAGGCGCAACTAAGTTGCGCGCGATCGATCCTGCGGCGTCGAGGGAACGGTAAGCCGCGTGCCGCGTTTTCGTTGAGGATCGCATCGCCTCCCTATGCGGTCAGTGCCCGGCGAGCTCCCCCGCTCGCATAGAGTGGCTCGCCGGGTTTCCTGCTGGATGCGCCGCGCACGGCCAATTTCGACCACATTCACAAATGGCCCTCGTCGCCCCGGATCACCAGGGCAACCGTCGCAACACGGCGTCACGAATAAGCCGCACGCGCCGTCTTCCGTGTTGACCAGATTGCGGTGCGCGGAGTACCAAGCGCCTTCCCGTCGCACTCGGATTGGATACCGCTCAGCGTACCCTGTCGAGCAATGCCAATGACCCGAAGCTCCGTTACACGCGTTTGCAGTGGGCTGGTCTTCCAGCGGATCGTTGATGTCTACAGATCGACATCGGCGTGTTCCATCCTGCCACATCGGCGCAATGAGGCCCCGTCAGGCACGCGCATCCGCGTGTCGCTTCCATCACAATTGTAGTCGCTCATCATCAATGAGTTCCTGAAGACATGGCCATGTCGATGGCCTTGCTTCGGTGACTGGAACGGGAGCTGCGCTCGCCATGTCTCGTTGTGCGCGTATAGTATTTGCGGTGGCATTTCTTTCCGTCTTTTCGCTTGGCGCCTCAGCCCAGCAAACCCCACCAGTAGCGGCCCCGGCTCCCGCTCCGCCAGCGTCGGCAAGCCCAACAGCGACGACGCCCGCCGCTCCCGCAGCTCCTCTCTTGCCCCCTGAGGTGACAACGCCCGTCGAGCGCTTGGCCAAAAGCCTTCAGGCGGCTGAAAAATCGATGCAGCAGCTCAAGGAGCTAGAAGGCGAGCTTCAACGTCTGCGCACCGAAGTCGAAGAGATCATCTACGATTCGACCGCGACGGCAGATTCGCTCCGACCTCAGCTCGCCGAGGTGAGAAGCCAGATCGAACGGCTTGGACCGCCGCCGAAGGACCAGCCGGAAGCACCGGCCATCGCTGCCGAGCGCGCCCGTCTGAACAGCATTGCAGCGGCCCTCGATGGTGCGATCAAAACCCTGGAGCTTGCTTGGTACCGCGCCAAGCAGATGATCGACCGCATCACCGTGATGCGGTATCAGATTTTCTCGAAGAACCTTTTGGAACGTCGCGCGAGCCCGCTTCTGCCGTCGGCGTGGCACGATGTCACCAGTCGGATGCCCGCCATCATCGGCCGCGTGCATTTCTACGGTGCAAATTGGTTCGAGCGCAGTCGCCCGCAGGCCCTGGGCTTGCTGGCATCGATCGCGGCGGCATTTGCTGTGTGGTACGCCATCGCTACCACCGTCAATCGCTGGATTGCGGCGCGCCGCGGCCGTGTCGAGGGCATCCCGAATTTTTTCGATCGGATCAGTTCAGCGGCCATTGTCGCGCCGGCACGCGTGCTGGCACCGATGGCTGCAGTCGCCATTGTCTACCTGGGCTTCGACGGCCTCGACATGTTCTTCTCGCCCTGGGAACGCCCGGCAGAAACAGCGCTTGCCGGGGCGCTCATCTACATCGCCGGTTCGACGCTCGCTCGGGTGTCGCTCGAGCCGAATGCGCCGCAGTGGCGGCTGATTCCGGTCGACGACGATACCGCCGCATACAACCTGCTCATCATCAAGGCGATCCTCGGCGTCTATATTATCGACACGGTGCTCGTGGAGTTCGGCCGCGCCATCTACGTGCCGCTCGTTGTGACGGTCGCGCAGGGGTTCTTCACGAACCTTGCGACGGCTGGCCTGCTCACGATGCTCGTATTTCGGCCTATCGTCGCGCAAACGGGTCCGCTACGCGCCGTCAATCACCTCGATAGGATCGAAGCCGACGCCGGAAAGATCTTCGCCCCGCTTTGGATCAAGATTCCATTGCTGGTGTTGGCCGTCGCCATCGTCGCGACGTCCGTGATCGGGTACGTGGCGCTCGGCCGTTACATCGCTCAGCAGATCGTCCTGACCGGCACGGTTGTCGCAGTCGTCGGGCTGTTCTACTTGGGCGTTCGCGCGGTGACGCGTCGCAGAGATGGGGCCACGAGTCCCGTCGGCGCTTTCCTCGAAAACCGATTTGGCATCGAGCGCGCGCGCCAGGCGCAGATCGTCAAGCTCTCCGAGACCGCGGCAATTCTGATTATCGTCTCGATCGCACTGCCGGTCCTCATGCTGCAATGGGGCTTTGCCGGCGCCGACATTCGCGATTGGGCGAAATCCCTGTTCTTCGGCTTCGAGATCGGCCAGTTCCGCATCTCGCTGATCCGGATCCTAATTGGCGTCGTGATGTTCATCGCGCTCCTGTTCCTCACGCGTGTGATCCAGCGCTGGTTGCGCGAGGGTGTCCTTGCGCAGGACAGGATCGACGCTGGTGTTGCGAATTCGGTCGATTTGGCCGTCGGCTATGCGGGCGTCAGCTTGGCAGTGCTGATGGCTGTTTCGTACGCCGGGTTCGATGTGACGAACCTCGCCATCGTCGCGGGAGCGCTTTCCGTGGGTATCGGCTTCGGCTTGCAGTCGATCGTCAACAATTTCGTGTCAGGCCTGATCCTGCTCGCGGAACGTCCAATCAAGGTCGGCGATTGGATCGTTGTGGGCGATCAGCAAGGCAACGTGCGGCGCATTTCCGTCCGCTCGACCGAGATCGAGACGTTCGATCGGGCGAGCCTCATCGTGCCGAATTCCGAACTGATCTCGGGTCGGGTTCTCAATTGGACCCACCGCAACATGCTGGGCCGCATCATCCTGAAGGTCAGCACGGGCATCAAAACCGATCCCAAAGCAGTGATCACTATTCTTGAGAAGGTTGCGCGCGAGCAGCGGCTGGTTCAAGCGACGCCAGCGCCGATGGCAGTGTTGGAGACCTTTACGCCGGACAGCCTGCAGTTCTCGCTCAGCGTGACGCTCTTGGACGTCAATGCGAGCAATCGTGTGAAATCCGACCTTCACGTCGCCATTCTCGAAGCGCTGCAGGGCGCCGGAATTTATGGGACGCTGCATTAGTAGAACCCGGTCACCCCCGACTGCATTTGATCGGGAGTAACCGGGTGGTTAGAGCGCGCCAAGAAGAGGTGCTACTTCGCGCCGAGGCCCGCTTCGATGAGCAGGGCTCCGTTGTTCTTGAATTCGGTCGAGATGAAGGCGGCGGCACCCTTGCGATCGAGGAAGTCGATCGGCTGGCGCTGGCGAACTAGATTCTCAACGACGCCCGGATCCGCCAAGGTCGTGCGGCAGGAGCTTTCGAGCTTAGCCAAAATCGGCTCCGGCGTTCCCTTCGGCGCAAACATCGCGTTCCAGATCGAGAACCGCAGGTCGTAGCCGGCTTCCTTCATCGTCGGCACGTCCTTGTACGTCGAGATGCGTTTGTCCGAGAAGATCGCAAGGGGAGTCAGATTGTACTGCGGGACCAGATTGGGCTGATCGGTGAAGAGGTCGACTGTATTCGTGAGGAGCCCTTGTACGACGTCCGCCGAGCCCTTGTAGGGGACGTGCTTGATATCGATGCCGGCTGCCTTCGCGAAGGCGATCATTGAGACGTGCGGGATGGTCCCCGGGCCCGTCGAGCCGTATGGCATTTTGCCCGGCGCGGCCTTAGCTGCACTTACGACTTCAGCAACGGTTTTGTACTTGGACTCCGGCGCCGCCATCAGAACGACAGGGCTGTCGACAAGCTTACAAATTGGCTCGAAGCTGTCGTAGCTATAGGAAAGCTTCATCCGATGGGGCTGCAATGTGATCGGTCCGATCGGACTGATGAGCAGCGTATAGCCGTCCGGTGCCGCGCGAGCGACCTCCGCCGAGCCGAGAGTTCCGGCCGCACCCGGCACATTCTTCACGACGACCTGCGCCCCGAGCGCCTTCTGGAATGCATCCTGCAAACCGCGCGTGAGGAGATCGGTTGCACCGCCGGCAGTCCATGCAACGATGATGGTGACAGGACGGTCGGGATAATCCGCGCGAGCGGGCGTTGCCGCGACGGCAAGTGCCGGGATCAGCACTGCGAGTGCGTTGCGGGCGAACCGCGCGAGAGTTTCCATTTCATTTCCTCCTGGCATTCGGCGCACTGCGGCACCGTTGAGAACGGACGTGGAAATCGTAGTGAGCGCGTGGACACGCGTCAAAGAGCGATTTCACGACGTCACGTTGTCTCGCGTGTTGAAACACCTGCAGCGCATATGCGGCGCCTGGACTGCCTCTATTCGCGGAACGCGGACTCGCGCCCTTTGCGAAGCGTGGGGAGTGCCATCATCACGAGGAGCAGGACGGTGACGCCTATCAGCGTTGCACTCAACGGCCGCGTGACGAAGACGAGGAAGTCGCCATCCGAGAGCAGCAGCGTGCGTCGGAACTGTTCTTCGAGCATCGGGCCGAGGATGAAACCGAGAACCAGCGGTGCCGGCTCGCAACCGATGCGGCGCAGGCAGTAGCCGAAGACACCGAAGCCCGCCATCAGAAAGACGTCGAAGACGCGGTAGTTGATCGAGTAGACGCCGACGCAGCAGAACACCAGGATCATCGGAAACAGATAAGCGTAGGGGATCTTCAACAATTTCACCCAGAGGCCGACGAGAGGCAGGTTGAGCACGACCAGGATCAAATTGCCGATCCACATGCTCGCAATCATCCCCCAGAACAATGTCGGCTGATCCGTGAGAAATTTCGGCCCCGGCGTGATGCCATGGATCGTCATTGCGGCGATCATCAAGGCCATGACGGCGTTGGGCGGGATGCCGAGCGCGAGCATCGGGATGAAGCTCGCCTGAGCGCCCGCATTGTTCGCGGCTTCGGGGCCGGCTACGCCTTCGATCGCTCCTTTGCCGAACCGCGACGGATCGGTGGCGAGCCGCTTCTCCAGGCTGTAGGACGCGAACGACGAAACCAGCGCGCCGCCCCCGGGCAGAACGCCGAGTATCGATCCAAGCAGTGTGCCGCGAATGGTTGCTGGCGCGGCCTGCAGAAAATCCTGCTTCGTCGGCAAGAGGCGCGTGATCTTCGTTGCCGGCAGCTCGCGCGTGTGTCGATCGGCAAGGTTTGAAATGATCTCGGAAACTCCGAACAGCCCCATTGCGACCACGACGAAATCGATGCCGTCGAAAATCTCGCGCACGTCGAAGGTGAAGCGTTGCTCGCCGGTCGTCAGATCCGTGCCGATGAGGCCCAGCAGCATGCCGATCATGACCATGCCGATGGAGGCAACGATCGACCCGGTCGCGAGGACGACCGCGGCGACCAGACCCATCAGCATCAACGCCGTGAATTCGGGTGGACCGAACAGCAACGCCATCCGCGACAGCGCCGGGGCAGCAACCGCAATCACGATCGTTGCCACGCAGCCAGCAAAGAACGACGCGAGCGCCGCTGTCGCCAGCGCGACGCCCGCGCGGCCCTGCCGCGCCATCTGATAGCCATCGAGCGCCGTGACCACGCTCGACGACTCGCCGGGCAGATTGACCAGAATGGCGGTGGTCGATCCGCCATACTGAGCCCCGTAGAAGATGCCCGCCAGCATGATCAGCGCGCCGGTCGGCTCCAGATGGAATGTGATCGGGAGGAGCATCGCGATGGTCGCCAGCGGACCGATGCCCGGGAGGACACCGATCAGCGTGCCAAACAGCGCGCCGATGAAGCAGTAGAACAGATTCTTCAGCGTGAGTGCGACGCCGAAACCCAACGCCAGGTTCGAGAACAGGTCCATCAGAACGGCCAAATCGGGATTTGCAGTTTCAGCGCCGTTGAAAACAACAGCGTGCACAGAAGTGCCATGCCGGCGGCGATCGCGGCCATTGTCGGCCAGCGAAACGATTCACCGGAGAGCGCGGCAAGCGGGATCATCAGTGCGATCGTGAGCGGCAACCCCAGCCGGGGCAGCAGCACGCCGAAGCCAAGCACCATTGCCGTCACAAGGACGAGTGGCCGCCACGCCAGGCTGACCCGTGGCTCACCGTCCACCGGCGCGCTGAACAAGGTCTGAAGCAGCAGGATGACGCCCACGCCGACGCAGCCAATGGCCAACGCCCGCGGGGCATAACCGATCCCCATATCGGACGCAGTGCCCACCGTGAGGCCCCTGCCGGCCCAGATTGCAAGGGCACCGAAGGCGATGAAGAAAAAGCCCGCCCAATGCTGTTGCCGAGCACCCATCACACTCGATTCCCCCGTGCGCCCGAACAGGGCGCCGTCGCTGCGATGGTCACTTCTTGCCGAGACCCGCAGCCTCGACCAGGTCCTTGACCCGCTTGTAGTCGGCCTCGACGTAGGTCTTGAAGGCTGCCGCATCCTGATAGGCTATCGGATACTTCTGGCGACCGTAGATCTCCTTGACCTTCTCGTCGTCCAGCGCTGCTTTGCAGGCTTGGCCGAGCTTGGTCTTGACGGCGTCGGGCGTCCCTGCGGGCACGAAGATCGCATTGTAGTTGGTCATCACGACATCGAACCCGGTTTCACGGACCGTCGGCGTGTCCTTGAAATTGTCGGAACGCGTTTCGCCGTAGATGGCGATGGGCAGCAAATCGTACTGCGGGACCAGATTGGCCTGATCGCTATAGAGATCGACGGTGTCCGACAGAAGCGCCTGCACCGCATCGGCCGAACCCTTGAACGGAACGTGCTTGAGCTTGATGTCGGCCGCCTTCTCGAGCGCGAGCTTGGCGAGGTGCGTGATCGAGCCGGGTCCCGAAGTGCCGTAGGTGATCTTGCCCGGCGCTGCCTTCGCTGCGGCAATGAGGTCCGCGATCGTTTTGTATTTCGTCGACTTGGTTGCCATCAGGACCAAGGGCTGCTCGACGAGCTTGCAGATCGGATCGAAGCTGCTGAGGTCGTACGTCAGCTTCATGCGATGCGGCTGTGCGACCGTCGGGCCGCTTGGCGTGATGAGGATCGTGTAGCCGTCAGCGGTCGCGGCGGCAGCTTCGCTCGTGCCAATCGTGCCGGCGGCACCAGGTACATTCTTGACGATGACCTGCTGGCCCAGGGACTTTCCAAGGGCTTCCTGCAAGCCCCGAGCGACAAGGTCCGTAGCGCCGCCTGCGGGCCAGGCGACGATCGTGGTGATTGGACGCTCGGGATAGACCGCGGCCGCCGGCACGATTGTCGAGATTGCTGTCGCGATGGCGATGCCGCAGATTGCCCATGCCTTGATCATTCGAGTCGTCTCCTTGTCCCTGGATGTGCGACTGACAACCGTGCCTACGAGCAAATCGCGCTGCGTTGAGCGCGACGGATTGCTTCGTGGGCGCGAGCCAGCTCGCGTGATTTTCTCAGGATGCGTTCGAATTTCCCCTGAGTGTTCGCGCGAATCCTAGTGTGTGCGCATGGCGAGGTCAAAGTTGAATTTGATGTGGCAAATGCTCCCACGCGCATCGTCGGTGCTCTCGTCCCGACGATCTTAACTACGCTGCGCGTACGCCGCTGCAGGATGGGCAGCGGACAGTCCCGGCGCTGACTATTGGACCGGCGAGAATGGTGCGGCGAGCATGATCTTCGCCTCTTGCCGCAATGTCGGAACCGGCGGCGGTGGCGGCCAGATGCCCTTCTCTTGCATCGTCTTGCGGACCGCCATGCGCTCGTCGAGGCTCTTGTACGCCCAGATGTGGATGAATTGATTGAGGCCGCCGATGTCCGACGCATAGACGCCGATCAGCGGCGAGAGGGCGAGCCGGGGCGGTAGATGTTTCTCCCATTTCGCCGCCATTTCCGGAACGCCACCCGCCCGCAGGTCATAGGTTCGCATCTCGAAATATGGACCATGGTTGGACGGTTCGAGCTTCGGCGAGAACGGCAGCGGCTCAAGGATCTCGGATTTCATATCGGCGATGAATTCGAGCGTCTTTGGTGGCCAGATGCCGGCACGTACCGCTTCCGCGCGGATCGCCGCCCGCTCGTTGGTATCCTTGTACGGCCAGACGTGGATGACCTGATTCAACGGCCCGAGCTCCGTGTACCAGAACGCGGCCAGCGGCGACAATTCGAGCCGTCTCGGCAGCGCCTCGCCGAAACGCTTGATGAACTCGGGCATCGCGCGGACGTGCAGCGTATAGGTGCGGAATTCATAGATCATGAGAGCTCTCCAGCCTGACGACGCGATACGCGAGCATCACATGGGTCTCCATGCGATCTCGACTGAATGTGGGCGCGCTGACGCGCAGACATGACTCAACGGGCACCGCGCAGCATCTCGGTGACGACGGGAAAATGCTCGCGACCCCAGTAGAGGTCGCTGCCGTCGATGAGGATGCTCGGCACGCCGAAAACTCCGGCGGCTTCGGCCTCGGTTTGGATTTTAGCGAGCAATGCGCGTCCCTCGTTGGCCGCGTAAGCGGCGAAATCGGACGTGTCGGTGCCGCATTCGCCGAGCAGCGCCGCCAATACGGGAACGCTTTCAATGTCCAATTCACGTCGCCAGAAGCGCTCGAAGACGCGGTCGTGATAGTCGCGGAATACGCCGCGCTCTTTCGCATACAACATGCCGATGCTGGCCAGCGACGAGTCCCAGATCTTCTGGGTGCCGCGAATCGTCAATCCGCGTCGGTTCGCCTCGCGGCGGCAGTCCATATAGCTGTACTTCACGCGTCGCCATTGATGCGCGTTACGGCTTTCCTCGGCGACGCCGCCGCCTGCGTCGAGTTTGGCGCTGCCGAGATAAGCGGGGATGTCGAGCGTGTAGGGCAGCCAGTCGACGGCGACGCCAGTCTCGCGCTCGAGATCGTAGACGAGATCCTTGGCGAGATACGCGTACGGGCTTTTGTAGTCCGAATACACTTTGATCGTTCGCGTGGTCATGTCGTGCGCCTTCCACTCGGTGCGCGCTCAAAGATGTCACCCTGGTCTTCGCCCGCGCGCAGCAGGTATTTTTGGATCTTCTGACTGGGCGTCTTCGGCATCTCGCGTCGGAATTCAAGATAGCGTGGCACCCAGAACCGCGGCATGTGCTCGTCGCAGAACGCCCATAGTTCGTCGGGCGTGGCCTGAGCGCCATCACGTAGGACGACGACTGCCTTGACCTCGTCCTCTCCGAGTTCGGATGGCGCCGCGATCACAGCGCATTCGAGGACCGCGGGGTGTCGGTTGAGCGTCGCTTCGACCTCGGATGACGAGATGTTCTCGCCTCGGCGTCGGATCGAGTCCTTCTTACGATCGACGAAGTAGTAGTAGCCGTCGGCATCCGCCCGCGCGTTGTCGCCGGTGTGGAACCAGAGATTGCGGCAAGCCTCGAGCGTCGCTTCTGGGCTGTTGTAGTAGGCTGACAGCATCGCGAATGGCCGCTTCGGTCGGACTAAGATCTCGCCGACCTCGCCAACTGCAACGGCCTCGTCATTGGCGTTGGCGATCATGACATCGAAGGTCGCAGTGTTGGGTTTGCCGCAGGACTCCGTGCGCCGTTCGCCGCCGGGCGGGGTCATTGTCACGACACCGGTTTCGGTGGCGCCGTAGACTTCCACGATTTTGCAATTGAACCGGCGCTCGAAGTCGTCGTTCACTTTGGCGAAGTAGAACCGGCGAGCGGGCTGGTTGGCATCGTCGGGCCGGGGCGGCTGCTTCAGCAGGATCGGCACCATGGAGAAAATACCGTGGGCGACGTCGGCCCTGTACTTGCGTACGTCGTCCCAGAAGCCGGAGGCTGAGAAGCGCGGCACGATGGCGATGCGTCCGCCGTTGATCAGTGCCGGCACGACGCCGAGCCATGATGCGACCGCGTGGAAAAGTGGCATGCAGGTGTAGATCGATTGCCCTTCAGTGTAATCCGTCGAGACGATCCAGTCGCGCGCGAAAGTGATGACGTGCGCGTGGCTGGCCAGCACGCCCTTGGATGGTCCCGTGGTGCCGGACGTGAAGCTGATCGCCAACGGATTAGACGGCGCGCAGGCGATCCCTGGATCGCGATCGGATGCGCTCATGACGTCGGCGAGCGTCGTGATGGCCACACCGTTTGACAGTGCGCGAGGCGCCGTTGGCGATGGCGCGGTCAGGATCGCATGGCTCAGGCGCGGCAGGTCGGCTGCGACCGCGTCGAGGCGGTCTAGGAAGGTCGGGTCGATGACGACGTGGGAGACGTCTGCCTTGCCAAGCTGATAGCGCAGGATGTCGCTCTTGTAGTCCGTGTTGATCGGCACATAGACGGCGCCGGTTCGCGCCGCGCCGAACCAGGCATCGATGAAGCCGGGGCCGTTCACGGCCATGATCGCGACTTTGCTGTCCTTCCCCGCGCCCAGTTTCACGAGACCGTTGGCCACGCGATTGGCACGCGCATCCACTTGCGCAAAAGTCTGCGTGCCTTCGGCAAACTCCAGGAAGGTGCGATCGCCATAGCGCTCGGCCGTGGTGCGCAGCAATGAGCCAAGGGTGAAAGGCTCACACTTTAGATCGGACATTGCTTTTCGCCTCATGCATGACGGTTGCCGTCAAGCTGTTGGCGCGCCTCACATGGCGAGGTAGCGCCGACGTACTTCTTCGTTGGCCTTCAGGCCGGCAATCGTGTCGCGGTAGACGATTGCGCCTTTGTCGATGACAGCGGCGTCGTCGGCGACGCCGAGACAGAAATGCATGTTCTGCTCGGCGATCAGCGTTGTCGCTCCTGTCTTGCGCAGGGTTTTCAGGAGTTCGCCAATTCGCGCGACCACGATCGGAGCAAGGCCCTCACTCGGCTCGTCGAGCAGGAGCACGATCGGATTGCCCATGAGCGTGCGCGCGATGGCGAGCATCTGCTGCTCGCCGCCCGACAGTCGTCCTGCCATGCGCTGGCGCAGCGGCTCCAGCAGCGGAAACACCTCGAAGACACGCTTGATCGACCATGCGTCCTGGCCGCCCGGTCCCTTCTTCGCGCCGATCTCGAGGTTTTCCTCCACCGTGTGTTCAGGAAATACCTGGCGGTCCTCGGGAACGTAGCCGATGCCCGTGCGCGCGATGATATGCGACGGTCGGCCGGCGACATTCTTTCCGGCGACTTCGACCACGCCGCGCTTCGACGGTGCGACCCCGGCGATCGCCTTCATCGTCGTGCTCTTGCCAGCCCCGTTGCGTCCGAGCAGCGCGAGCGTGCGACCTTCGTGCAGTTCGAGGTCGACACCGAAGAGGATCTGGCTCTTGCCGTAGAAGACATCGAGACCTTCGACGCGGACGATGGGGTTACTGCTCATATCGCCGCCTCCTCGTGGCTCGTTCCGAGATAGGCTTCGATGACGGCGGGATTGGTGCGGATTTGATCGGGCGTCCCCTCTGCGAGAAGGCGCCCATAGCACAGCACGCAGATCCGCGGCGCGATCTTGAAGACGATGTCCATGTCGTGTTCGATGAAGATCAGCGTAAGCTTCTCGCGCTCCCAAAGTTCGTGCACGCGTTCGATCATGCGCCAGCGTTCATCGGGACCCATGCCGGCAGTCGGCTCGTCGAGCAGCAGCACCCTGGGTTCGAGCACCAGGGCCAACGCGATGTCGAGCAGCTTCTGGTCACCGTGCGACAGGTTCGCGGATATGACGCCGAGCTTTTCAGTCAGGCCGAGCATCTCGGCGACTTCGAGCGTGCGGTCGCGCATCTCCGGCAGCGGAAAGCGCCGGGAGACATTCTGGGCGCGGTGGCGATGTGCGGTCACTGCACCCAGGAGGCTTTCCTCGACGGTCAGGGTCGGGAAAATGCGCGCAATCTGGAAGGCGCGACCGATGCCGGCGTCGATGATCTGGGCCCGCGACCGCCCGAGCAGGCTCGCACCATCGAAGGTGACGGCACCGGAGTCCGGCTGCAGACCGCCGCTGATGAGGTTGAAGAACGTGCTCTTGCCGGCACCGTTCGGGCCGATGATGGCGGTGAGTGAGCCGGTCGGGAAGGCGATGTTGACGTCGGAGATCGCCGCTACACCGCCGAATGATTTATTCAGGCCCTTGATATCGAGCATGGCGTCAGCTCCCGCTTCGGCTGGCCGCTTCGCGACGTTGGCGGAACCAGTCGGCGATGAAGTCGGTCACGCCTTTGCGCAGGCCGAGTGCGAACAGGAGGATGACGCCACCGAGAACAAGGCCATGATGCTCGGTCCCGCGCGTGATGACGTCATTGAGCAGCGACAAGATCAGCGCACCCGCGGCCGGGCCGATAAATGTGGACAGCCCACCCAGCATGATCATGAAAATGCCTTCGCCCGACATCGTCCAGTTGACGAACTCTGGATACGCGCCGGAGACGAACAGCGCCATTACCATGCCGCCGATCGAACCGAAGATGCCGGCGATGACAAAGGCCGTCAGCTTGGCGCGGAAGACGTTGATGCCGAGGAAGCTCGCGCGCTCCGTGTTGTCGCGGATCATGCGCAGCGTGTAACCGAACGGGGACTCGACGATCTGGCGCAGGATCAGCAACCCGATCACCAGCAGCGTGACTGCGCAGACGTAGCGATGCGACTCCTGCGATAGGTCGACACCCCAAAATGGCGGGCGCGGGATGCCGCCCATCAGGCCCTGATCGCCGCCCGTCAGCGGCACCCAGGCAATGATGAGGCTGTAGAGCAGCATCTGGAAGGCGAGCGTGATGAAGGAGAAGTAGATGTCTTTCAGCCGGATGCTGATCGCGCCGACCACGAGGCCCAGACAGGCGCTGGTCACGATCGTGATGACGAACGCGGTCGGGATGGATGTGCCGAGTTTCTGCATCGACAATCCGAAGGCATAGGCGCCGAAGCCGAAGAACATGCCGTGACCGAACGACACCATGCCGGTGTAGCCGACGAGCAGGTTCAGCGATGTGGCGAACAGCGCGAACGCCGAGACGCGGATGACGAGATCGTTGACCATCCGGCTCGGCCACACGTACGGCAGCAGCAGCAAGATGACGAGCGCTGCGGCTGCAATGGCCAAGTCGCGGGCGAGAGTAGGGCGCGTCGCGTACATGACCTCACCCCTCCTTGCCGAGCAGGCCGCTCGGCTTGAGGATGAGGATCACCGCCATGAGCAGGAACATCAAGCCTTCGACAAAGAGCGGGAAGCCGATGGTTCCGAAGGCGCGCACGAGACCGATCAGGACCGATCCGATAAGGGCGCCAGCAATCGATCCCATGCCGCCGATGACAGTGACGATGAAGGACTCGATCAGGATCGAGAACCCCATTCCGGCGGTCAGCGATCGGACCGGCGCGGCAAGGCCGCCAGCGAGACCCGCGAGTGCGCCGCCGAGAACGAATACGCCGCTGTAGACGAGGCCCGTGTTGATCCCGAGCGCCGAGACCATGCTCGGATTGACGGCTGCTGCGCGGACGATGGTTCCGAATTTGGTGCGCGTGATAATCAGCCAGAGAGCGACGGAGATGATGAGCGTGACGACGATCAGGAAAAGATAGAAGACCGGGACGATGCCGCCGGCGATGAACAGCGGCGGCTTCTGGAAGGCCGTCGCCATCCCCATCGACTTGAATTCGGGCCCCCAGATGATCTTCACGGCGTCATCCAGGATCAGGATGAACGCGTAGCAGACGAGAAGCTGCATCAGGACGTTCGAGCCGTAGACCTTGCTCATGAAGAAGCGCTCGAACACCAGCGCGAACAGGCCGACGCCCGCTGCTGCGGCGACGACCGCAAGGAAGTAGCTGTCGGTCAGATTGTTGACGGTCAGCGCGAGATACGCGCCCATCATGTAGAACGAGCCGTGCGTGAAATTGACGACCTTGAGCACACCGAAGATGAGGGTGAGGCCGGCGGCCACGAGGAACAGCAGCATTCCGATGATGAGGGCGCTTGTCGTCTGGGTGACAAGACAGGAGGTGGACGTCAGGCAGTCCATGAGCGCGGCGAGATTCAAGCGTCACCTCGGGTGGTCGTGGCATCCAAGCCGATCGCAGAGCCAGAGGGATTGCCTCTGGCCCTGCGATGGCACCTCTCAGCGAGTGCGGATCAGGTGTAGTTGTTGCGCTTCTTCCACTCGGCTTCGAGCCTGAGGATGGATTCCCAGCTCGCGCCCGTCACTTCGGGAACATAGGGCTCGCCCGGGATCGTGGTGCCCCATCCGATGGCGTAGCCGATCACGGTCTGGTCGTCGGCGCGCATCGTGACGGTACCGTCGGCGCCGAACGGGCAATCGATCTTGAGACCGCGCATGGCCTCGGCGATCTTCTTGCCATCCGCCGAATTCGCCTTCTTCGAGGCTGCGGCGATGAAGTGGATGCCGACCCAATTTTCCCAGGACCAGTTGGTCGGGTACTCCTTGAATTTGGCGCGATACTCGTCACCCCAGGCGGCATTCGCCTTGGTGTTCGGGTACGTTTTGATGTAGCGCGTCGCCGAGTGGATGCCCTTGGGGAGGTTCTTGACAGCCGTCAGCGCCGTGTAGTCGGCCATGTTGATCGCAAACACTTCCATCTGCGAGAACAGCGCATAGATGCTCGCCTGGTCGACCCACGATGTGAGATCGCCGCCCCAAAGCGCCGAATAAAGCGCCTGCGGCTTGTTCTGTAGCACCTTGGTGATGACCTCGGTGTAGTCGGGCTGGAACAGCTTCGGCCAGGCGTCGGTGGTGACTTCGGCCTGCGGATAGAAGTGCTTCAGGTATTCAACGAAGAGCTGCGTGTTGTCGCGACCGTAGGCATAGTCCGGCGAGCAGGTGCCCCACCGGTTGAGCTTCTTCGTCTTCGCGATCTCAGCCGCATAAGCGCCGCTGGCGACGGCATCGTGGATGCCCTGACGGCATGAGCGGAACGCGAGCGGGATGCGAATCTTCGGATCGGCCGTCAGCGACGACGTCTCGGAATTGGTGTGCATGACGAGCACGCCGAGGTCTTTCGCAACTTCCTGCACGGCGAACGAGCCAGACGAGGCTTCAGCATCGAGCAGGATCTCGCAGCCGTCGCTGTTGACGAGTTCGCGCGAGACGCGCGCGGCTTCCTGCGGCTGACCCTTGGAGTCGCGAACGACCATCTCGATCTGGCGGCCGGCGAGGCCGCCCGCAGCGTTGATCTTTTCGACTTCCATCTGGACGGCATTGCGCGACGAGGTGCCGAGCTGCGCCACGCGACCGGAAAGGATCGTGGGCATGCCGATGCGGATGACCTTCGCTTGCGCAGCAACGATATTGGGCGCGAAGATCGTAGCCGCAGCGCCGGCTGCAGCTCCTTTCAGGATCGTACGGCGGTCGATATTGGAAGTCTTACGGGCCATGGGTGTTCCTCCTACGCAGTCATCGACTTATCGACCGGGCGAGCCGGTCGTTTTGTTGGCCCGAATGTGCTTCAGGCTACGGAGCAACGTCAAGGTGATTGTCGGCGGTAGCCGCTCGAGGCCACACGCCACCGAAAAAGGGCCGCCGCTATCGCTACCGACCTTTGCCCATGACCGTGTCAGGGAGCCAGGTCACGAGCTCGGGGAATACCGACAGCACCACCATGAACACCAGCATGATGATCACGAACGGCAACGATCCGCGGAGAATCACGCCAATCGGGATGTCGGGCGCAACGCCGCGCAGCACGAACAGGTTGAGACCCACCGGCGGCGTGATCAGGCCGATCTCGAGATTGATCGTCATGATGATGGCGAACCAGATCAGGTCGAAATTGTTCGCCTCGAGCACGGGCGTCAGGATCGGCATGCACATCAGAATGATGGCCACTGGCGGCAGGAAGCAGCCGGCGATCAGCAGGAAGATGTTGATCACCACCATCAGCACCCAGCGGTTCATCTGCAACGATACGAGCCCTTCGGCCGCCGTCTGCGTGATGTAGAGTCGCGAGAGCATGTAGGAGTATAGTGCCGCCGCGGCGATGATCATGAGGATCATCGTCGATTCACGCACGGTGTCGCTGTAGATCCGCCACAAGTCGCGCGCACGCCACGTGTTATAGATGATGATGACGAGGGCTAGGCCCAGCACGGCCGCGATGGCTGCGACTTCCGACGGCGTGGCAAATCCGCCGTACATGAAGAAGCCGACAGCGATAAGGATCATGAGGAACGGGCCGGCCTTGAGCAGGCCCGAAATCTTTTCGGCGGTCGTGAAGTGGATCTCAGGGGCGGGATCGGCGGACATAGCCGCACGCGTACGGCGATTCTCCAACACCGACGCCAGCCAGGCATACACCGCGAACAGCAGCACCAGCAGGATGCCGGGTATGACACCGGCGAGGAAGAGACGCCCGATCGACGTCTCAGTCGCGAGACCGTAGAGGATCAGCGTCACGGATGGCGGAATGAGGATGCCGAGCGTGCCGCCAGCGCACACAGAACCCGTGGCCAGCTCTCGCGATACGCCACGGCGCAGCATCTCGGGTACGCCAACTTTGCCGATCGCCGCCGCCGTTGCCGGTGACGAACCGCAAATGGCGGAGAACAGACCGCAGGCGAAAATGTTTGCGATCACGAGGCCGCCCGGGACTCGATAGAGCAGCCGGTAGAAGCTCTCGTAGATGTCACGCCCCGCCGCCGTCGCGCCAATGCTCGAGCCGAGCAACACGAATAGCGGGATGGTCAGAAGCGCGAACGAGGAGAGCTCATCCAGCATCAGCAGAGCGACGGAGTCGAGGCTCCCAGGACCTTCGAAGATCAGCAGGAACGCGACCGCGACGACGATCAGACCCCATGCAATCGGCACACCGGAAAAAAGGATGAGGAGTGTCGTAACGAGGAGCAGCAGCCCAATAGTTGTCTCACTCATGGGGACGAGTGTCCTCGCTCATGTCATCAGTTCTAAAAAGCTCGGCAACGTACTGGAGGGCGGTCAGCAGCATCCCGACCGGCATGGTCGCGTAGAGCGGCCATTTGACCGGGTTCCAGATCGAGCCTGTGCGCTCCATTTTCACGTAGGTCTCGTGCGCCAGAAGCCAGCCCTTCCATGCGAGGTAAAGGCACACGGCGAGGCCGAGCCAAACGACGAAGAGACGAAAGCGGCGCGACCATACGGTCGGCAGATATGTCGTTACCAGATCGACACCGACATGGCCCTTCGTCATCAGGCAGTAGGGAGAGCCGAGAAAACAGGCGCCGACCATCAGGTAAATGGCGGCTTCCAGTTCCCAGTAGGCCGAGTTGCCGAAGGCCCGCCAAATCACGAGCCACGTGATCAGCAGCGCCGCAAGCGTCAGCAGCACGCTCGCCGCAACTGCGCACGCGATCGCGAGCCGATCGGCGGCTCTCACAAATCCCTGCATGTCGTGATGCTCCCGGGAGGCGTAGAAAATCGGGTCGCCAGAGCGGCGACCCGATTGGTGACGTCAGCGCCCGAGACCGGCGAGCAGAAGCTTCAGCAGTTCCTTTGCGTCCGCGCTCTTGCCTTCGAATTCCGGCCACGAGGTCTTCTTGGCGAGTGCGACCCAGGCATCAAAATCTGCCTTGGAGAGTGGGCTAACCTTCGCGCCGGCCTTCTTGTATGCGTCTTCGGCGGCCTTCACCGCTTCTTCCTGATTGGCGTCGAAGAACTTCTCACTTGCCGCAGCACCGGCTTCCATCGCGGCCTTCTGTGCCGGTGTCAGCTTGTCCCAGGTCTTCTTGGAAACGAGCACGGGCTGCAGCAGCATGAACATAGTGTAGTCGCCGCCGATCGTGATGTACTTCGCCTGCTCATAGAGACGCATGGACACGAACGTCTCGGCCGAGGTCAGAAGGCTATCGAGAACGCCCGACTGCATCGCGCTGTAGACTTCGGATGACGGCATGCTCTGGATCGATGCGCCTTGGCTCTTCAGCATGACCTCATAGATCGGGTCAGCCGCACGCATCGACAGGCCCTTCACACTCTCCGGTCCTGTGATCTCGCGTGACTTGGAGGCGAAGCCGCCCGGCGTCCACCACCAGGTCAGGATGTGCACGCCATCCTTGTTCGCGATCTCCTGAAGCTTATCGCGGAACGCGGACTTCTTGAGCTTCGCGGCCTCGGCGAGATTGCCGACTGTGCCGGGTAGAATGGTAATCGAATACTCGGGAATCTTGCCGGTCGCATAGACCAGCGGATAGATCGACATGTCGAGGCTGCCGGACTGCAGCGCGTCGTACTGGGCCACTGTTTTGATATTCAGTGAAAGGCCCGGATAGATGCGGACCTTCAGTTCGGGGGAACGCTTCACTGCCTCATCGATGAGAATGCGCAGCGCACGATCGCGAGCGTCGGTGCCCTGTTTCCATTGGTGCGACGCGCGCATCTCGACGGCCTGGGCAGCGACCGGCCCCGTAATCAGCAGTGAACTGGCAGCCGCCGCAACGGCTGAGAGCGCTGCACGACGTGTAAAGTTACGCATCAAGTCATCCTCTCCTAGTTTTCTGGCTCGATAAGCCACTTGTAAGGTGTCGGTCTGCGAAGCCGACGCCACCCTCTTGAGGTGTCTACCGCGAGTCAACGCCCACTTACGGAGCCCGCGCCCGCGCTGCAAGCAACCTTAACGTCACACTTTTGCGTAAAACCCTGAGCAAAGCGCTGCCCATGTGGCTTGTCGCGAAAGTGAGCATTTCCGCTTTGTCGATCAGCTTGGCCGTTCGTCGAAGTGGAAGAGCACGCCGCCGGTTCCTTTCGGGTGCACGAAACCGATCAGTCCGGCGCGGGAGCCTGGCCGCCCCTTCTTGTCGATCACGGGAACGCCGGCCGCGTCGAGATTGTGCAGCACCGCGTTGATGTCGGGTGTCTTCATGGCGACGTGATGGAGGCCGGCGCCGCGGGACGCAACGAATTTCGCGATCGCCCCCTGGTCTTGGCGCGTCGTGCCCGAACTGCCGTGATCGACGGTGCCCTTCTGCTGGGGATTGAAGTTCTGCAGGAACTCGAGGTCGGTATCGCCGACAGTGATGAATGCGACGCGCAGGCCACCGACCGGGATAGGTGCGCGCGAGTGGTAGACGACTCCGTGCTTGTCCGACGTGAAGCTCTCGACCGGAATCATCACTTCCATATCCGTCTGCTGGCTCTCGATCGGACAGCCGAGTCGATGTGCCCACGCGGCGATGCCCGCTTGGTTGTCGCCGCTGGCAATGCCGAGGTGATCCAAGCGTTCGATCAGCGGTGCCTTGGCGCGATCGACCGAGACGCGTTCGGTCATCCACGTCTTGATGCCGGCGGTCTGGTCAGGCGCGAGCGCGACGCGGCGACGGCCACCGATCCCCTTCTCGACTTTGCCGATCGTCAGCACGCCGGCCTTGTCGGTGATCGCAAGTCCATCATCCAAATGGTCGACGCCCAATGCGATGTGATGCACGCCCGGCCGCGTTTCGCCACCGACGCCGGGATGCCCCTGCGGAAAGAGTGCCAGCGCGCTTTCGCCGATCGCGAAGACCGGCACGCGCTGTCCGGTACCGTCGTCGATATCGTTGCGCTTGAGCCCAAGATTGTGACCGAGGAAGCGCGCGGTGGTGTCGCTGTCACTCACGACCAGTGCGACATAAGCGAGGTCTTTGCCCAAAGTCATATCGTTTCCTCCCCGGTGTGAACGACTGCTTTTTCTATGAGTGCGGCGATCTGCGCTTCAGCGATGCCGTAGTCACGCAGCACGGCTTCGGAGTGCTCGCCGAGAAGGGGCGGCGCCGTGCGGATGGTCTGCTTTCCGATGCTGTCGAGGCGCAGCGGATTGGAGAGCAGCTTCAGATCGCCGAGCTTGGGGTGCGGTACAGTCTCGACCATTCCCCAATGCTTGACCTGCGCGTCCTCGAAGACGTCGGCGACGCTGTAGATGGGACCGGCCGGCAGCCCCAGCTTGACCAGATCCTTTGTCCATTCGAGCCGCGTACGCGATGCAAACACCGCATTGAGCCGGCGCTTGATGTCGTCTCGATTGCGCATGCGCGCCGTGTTGTCCTTGAAATCCGGATGGTTCGCGAGATCGTCCAGACCCGTCAGCGCGCACAGCTTGCGCCACATGTCGTCGGTCAGCGCCGCCATGTTGAACGGGCCATCCTTGGCTTCGAAGGCGCCGTACGGACAGATCACCGGATGGTCGTTGCCGATGCGTTGCGGCGTATCGCCGAGCGTGAGCTGACGTTGACCCTGGACGTTGAGCATGCCGACCAGGCCAGCGAGCAGTGACGTCTCGACGCGCTGTCCCTTGCCCGATTTCATACGGTCGATCACCGCAGCCTGAATGCCGAGTGCGGCCCACATGCCGGCGCACACGTCACCGACCGGCAGGCCAACCCGGATCGGTCCGCTTTCGTTTGTGCCGGTAATGCTCATAAATCCCGACATGCCCTGCGCGATCTGATCGACGCCCGGCCAATCGCCGTACGGTCCGTCGCGGCCGAAGCCGGTGATGTTGGCGTAGATCAGTCGCGGATTCGCAGCTTTCAGCGTGTCGTAGCCGAGCCCCATTTCCTCCATCGCGCCCGGCTTGAAATTCTCGACGAGGATGTCGGCCGTTTTGGCGAGTTCAGCAATCAGAGCCAGCCCTTCCGGCGTGCGGAAATCGAGCACGAGGCTGCGCTTGTTGCGATGGACGCTGAGATAATAGACGCTGATCCCATCAGCGAACGGCCCCCATCCGCGGATCATTTCGCCTTTCGGCGACGGCTCGATCTTAGCCACGTCGGCGCCGAGGTCGGCGAGGATCATGGTGCAGTATGGTCCGGCTAGAGCGCGAGAAAGATCGAGTACGCGCAGGCCTTCCAGTGGCAAGGGCAAAGTGTCTTCCTCCGTATCAGTGACCGCCGTTGGATCGGCAGCGTAGAATTGGTGTCGCGTCGGATCGTGCGTCTTCGCTTCGGTTGGCCTTTCAGCGCTTGCGTTCGGGATGGAACCACAGCTCCGCGAAGACCTCGCGTTCCAGCCGTTGCGCTGGCTCGCGGCCGTTGTCGGCAATCTCGCGCACGACCCGCTTGAAAGCAGCGACTCCGCGCCGATCGGCGCCTTCGAACTGCTTCAGAAAGGTAATCGCCGCCTCGACGACATTGTCGTCCGTGATTTGATCTACCGCCCCGAGCCGTAGCGACTCGTCCGCCGGAATGCGGGCGCCGCTGAGGGCGAAACGCTTGGCGTTCGCGCGGCCGCAAATCGCGAGCAGGCGCTCGGTCGTGAACCAGCCCGGCAGGATGCCCATGCGCACTTGCGGCAGTGAGAGCGTCGCCGATACGTGCGCGATGCGAAAATCGCAGGCCAGCGCCAATTCAAAGCCGCCACCGATCGCGACACCGTTGATGGCAGCCACTGTCGGCACTGTGAGCAGGTCGAGTTCGTCGAGCACCGCGCGCGCATCATCGAACACGGGATCGAGTTCGGCAGCGGAAGCGAACACTGAGTACGCTTTGACGTCGCCGCCGCTGCAGAAATGCCGGTCACCCGCGCCCGTGACGACCACGCCAGCGATAGAAGCGTCGGCTCGGATCGTTGCCAGATGCTGCCGAAATTCACCGACCGCGCCGGGCCCAAACGCATTCGCCGCGTGCGGGCGATCGATCGTCAGGACGGCGATCGGGCCGTGCCGCTCGAAGCGCACTTCCACCCGTTGTCCGCTCTCCATGGCGCCCGAAGACATGTCGTGGTGTCACCCATCTAGCTGCGGCGCGGCACCGTTTCTGCCGCCAAAAGCAAACAGTCCGGCATCAGCCGGCTTGATTGCATACAATATCTTGTTGTTTGTATTTCTAATACGCGGCGTGCGCAAGCCCGTTCTCGATGATTGAGCGCGCGTGGGCGTTTGCGGAGACGTGGGGGCTGTCCGAGGCCGCAGAAACCACTGCGGTAGGGCGTTGGCGTCGGGTCTTGGTCCTACGCGGCGGGGAGCACTTTGGTCAGATGCAACAGGTAGTCGGCGAAGCTTGGCCTGTGCATGTTGAGATGAAGCAGCATCACCTTCTGCGCGGTGGCGGCATCGCTGGCGAGGATGCTCTCCGCCACGATGCCATGCTCGTGGTGCGACTCCTCGAGGCGTCCGCTGAGGCCAAAGATCGATCGCCGATACGGCTCCAGCCGCCGCCGGATGGCAATGACCTGGTGTTCCAGAAATTCGTTCTGCGATCCTTTGTAGATCGCATTGTGGAAATCGAGATTGTGCTGCACGTAGGCGGCAGTATCCGCCTTTGCGGCGGCCTCGCCAGCGCGTTGGTGAATTTCAATCAGCCGCGCCTTGTCCGCGGGAGACGCCCGTCGGGCACACAATTCGGCTGCCATACCTTCCAGCCCGGACATGACCTCGAACTGCTGGAGGAACTGCGCGAGCGTGAGGCGGGCGACAAACACACCCTGATTAGGGCGCGACACGACGAGGCCGGACGCGGCCATCCGGCTCAGCGCCTCGCGAATAGGGGTCCGTGATACGCCGAAGCGCAGGCTGAGTTGTCGCTCGTCGAGCCTTTGCTCAGGCGCGAACACGCCGCCGACGATGTCATTTTCGATGGCGACCACGATGTCGGAAATGGAGGTGCGGGAGCGGGAAATGGCGGCCCTCATGGGCTGGCTGCGAGACAGAACGTGACCTAGGCCCTCAGCGAGGGCGGAATGCGGCATTCTATTGCATACAATCGGATCGGGAAAGGGCGCGCTGCGGGCCGAGCTATACGCGGATTCCGTTGCACAGGTGCACGCCAACTCACAAACAGCGGTTTCATCGCTGTCCAACGCGGCTGCCCAAATGGAAGGTAAACCGATGCTCGTCGAAGGTCTACGCTGGGCCTTGAGCCAATTTGCTGACAGCTAACCGCGCTCGGACGAGCTGCGTTACCATCTAAGCAGACGTCGCCCTAACAGGGCTCCCAGGGCAACGATGGGCACGCTCGCGAGCGAATACCAAGTCGCAACGAACAGTGGTGAATCGTCGAAACAGTGCAGCGCGTAGAGCGAGGCTGCGAGCATGGCCGATGCGAATCCGATTGCGGCGCCGGCCAGCGTTGGCGATCGCGGCGCGCCGCTGCGCATGGCGAACAAGCCCACCGCCAGCGGCGCCAGCGCGAGGGATGGAATCGCGAGTAGGCACGCTACGGCGTTGGTGCCGAGCAGGCGTGTGCTCCAGTCATCGACCGGCACGACCGCGAGTTCCATCCCAATGGCACCCAGCAGAAGCGCCGGCACCACCCAAATTAGAAGCGTAGGGCCGCGGCTTGGGGCAGGTCGCGCCAGCCGGACGCATTCGGTAAACCCGATCGCGAATGCCAGCACGGCGAGGGCCAGCTTGAAATCGAACCGCCACGTCGCGACAGCATCCGCGATGTCCGGGCGCACCCCCATCATGGCGAGCAACATCGCGAACGATGCCGCGCCGCCGAGTGCAAAGGCGATCGCCGCCGTGCGGGACACTGGCGCTCGTACGATGTGGCTGTCTGCAGCAAGCGCCGATATCAAGTCATCCGTCTTCATGCCTCACCCCGCTTGTAGGCGGCGGCGAGACGCCTGAGCGCGCGGTGAAGCGCGACGCGGACGGCGCCCTCGGACATGCCGAGACGGTCGCCCACTTCGCGGGCGCTGCGTCCTTCCATCGATACGCTCTCGACGATCTGACGCGCGGCGGGCGTGAGGATAGAAAGCATATCGCTCGTGGTCGCGTTGGTGCTCGCATCCGGCTGAGCAGCGAGCCGGTCGAAATAGTCTTCGATCGGTAGATGCTGATGAAAACCGCGACGACGCAGCATATCGACGAGCTTGTGGTGGGCGATCGCGCGGACCCACGGCTCGAGCGGTTCGCGCGCATCCCATGTGTGGCGTTTCAGATGAACGGCCAGCAGAGTTTCCTGCACGATGTCCTCAACATCTTCGGGCCCGCGTCCCGCCCGATACAGGCCGCGCTGGACTATCGGGCGAAGCCAGGCAGCCAAGGCCTGGAGCACCTGCCGATAGGATATGGCATCGCCCGCAGTCGCGGCACGCATCAACTCGGAGAGATCCGGCGGACGTTGGAGCACGGGCGATCCTGACGTGCTGTTCGAAAGCGGTGCCGTAGACGTTACAGCAACGCCATTCGCGACGTGGTCAATCCTTCGGCATTGCCGGCTCGGGGCTTCTCACGAACGCGTGAGCGTGTAACGGCAGGCCACCCCGTGGCGAAGATCACCGTGAGCCCTGAACGGCTCGTCAATCGGAGGATGCCATGAACAAAACCACTCTCGGCCTGGCGCTCGCCACGGCTGTTGCAACGGCAATCGGCATGAGTGCGGTCGCCCAGGCGCAGCAGGCCGACGAAAAGGAGAAGTGCTTCGGGATTTCGCTGGCCGGCAAGAACGATTGCGCGGCGACGGGGAATAACACCTGCGCAGGTACGTCCAAGGTCGACTACGACCGCAACGCCTGGACGCTGGTGCCGAAGGGTACGTGCGCGACGACCGAAGTCACCCTGAAAGACGGCATGAAGCGCAAGGGTGCCTTGATGCCCATCAGCGGCTGATACCGACGACGGGACTGAGTTGTCATGAGCACGGCCCTCTGTCGCACCAAAACAGAACTTTCTCGCTTCCCTAAGATGTCCATCCCCGCGCGAGCCGGCGTCGGCCTGAAGCCGGAGCACGACCGGGACATTGCCGCGTCCGAGGCGCAAATAGGGTGGTTCGAGGTTCATCCTGAAAACTACATGGGCGATGGGGGGCCACCCCACCACTTCCTCGAGCGCATCCGTGCGGACTACCCGATCTCACTGCACGGCGTCGGCTTGTCGATCGGATCGGCAGCGCCGCTTTCCGCAGATCATTTGCAGCGCTTGAAGAAGCTGGTTCGCCGATACGAGCCGGGAATTTTCTCTGAGCATCTGGCGTGGTCGACGCACGACGGCGTTTTTACGAACGACCTGCTGCCGCTGCCGTACGATCGCGAGACGCTCACGCTCGTGGCTGACCACGTCGACGAGATCCAGACGACACTCAAGCGGCAGATGCTGATTGAGAACCCGTCGACCTATGTAACGCTCGAAGCGACCGAGATGACCGAGATCGAGTTTCTCGGCGAACTCGCTCGGCACACCGGCTGCGGCCTGCTGTTCGATGTCAACAATCTCTATATTTGCGCGACCAACCATGACTTTGCCCCCGAGCCATACCTCGATGCATTTCCTGTGACGCTGATCGGCGAAGTCCATTTGGCCGGTCACGCCAAGCTGGCGGACGCCACGTCGCCGCTGCTTATTGATTCTCACGATCGATGCGTCGCCGATCCAGTTTGGAGGCTCTACGAACGCCTGATCGCCCGCAGCGGTCCGATACCGACGCTCATCGAGTGGGACAACAACGTGCCCATCTGGTCGACGCTTGTTGCGGAAGCGCACTGCGCCGACTGTGTGATGGTTAGGCATAGCGCCAAGCAGGTTCGCGCATGAGATCCGACGCGCCCGATCCGCCGCGGCGCCTACTGGCATTTCAAGGTGCATTTGCGGCCGCGCTGCTCGACGCTGAGCCGCGCACGCCTGCTGCCATCTCAAATGCTGGCAGCCCAGATGCCGCGCGACGGTTCGGGATCTACCGCAACAACGTGAACGCCAGCCTGTCGGCGGCACTAGCGGGACGCTTTCCGGTTGTCGAGCGGTTGGTCGGCGAGGCTTTCTTCCGCGCGATGACGCTCGTTTTTATCGAGCGCCATCCGCCGCGATCGCCGGTGCTCTCGGCGTATGGCGGCCAGTTTCCGGACTTCCTCGATCGCTTCGAGCCCGTGGCGGAGTTGCCATATCTCGGCGATGTAGCGCGTCTCGAATGGGCGCGCGCCATAGCTTTCCATGCTGCCGACGATCGCCCGGTCGATGTTGCGAGCCTGTCGTCGATGTCGCCCGATGGGCTCCAGGATGCTCGCATGGCGTTTCACCCGAGTGCCCGCGTGGTTGCGTCGGGTTTTCCCATTGTCTCGATCTGGCGGACGAACACCCATGACGACCTAGTGCGTGAGATCAGGCCGGACCTGGGCGGCGAGGCTGCGCTGGTGTCGCGGCCGGCGCTCGACGTTCTGGTCACACCTCTGTCGCGCGGAGCCGCGCGCCTGATTGAGCGACTCGCGCAGGGCGAAACGCTCGGCGCCGCGGCGCAGGCCGCAATCAACGATGATCCCAACCTGAATTTTTCCGACGCGCTGGCGCTGTTGTTTGGCGCCGGCGCGATCATCCATGTGGAGAGCAAGCTATGAGCGGTTTCCATCCCACCATGATTTCACTGATGTCGCGCATCCCGCACGACCTGATCGCACTCGTTGCGCGCATTTCGGTCGGGACGATCTTTCTCCGTTCCGGCATCCTCAAAATTCAAGGTTGGACATCGGGGAACACGCTCGCTCTGTTCAAGCATGAGTATCAGCTTCCGATCCTGCCGCCAGAGCTCGCCGCGTACATGGCGACGGCCGCCGAGCTGGCGCTGCCGCCGCTTCTGATCGCTGGCCTTTTCACGCGCTACGCCGCGTTGGCGCTGCTTGGCATGACGCTGGTCATCCAATTTTTTGTTTACCCGAATGCCTTCGATACGCACGGCGTTTGGGCGGCGTCGCTGCTCTATCTGATGAAATACGGCGCGGGTTCGTTTGCTCTGGATCGCTTTGTAGAGCCGGCGATGAAAGAGCGCACGAGCGCCGCGTAGTGTGCGGCTATGCGTTCGTCATATCGGGCGTCAATAACAGAACATCGGACGAAAGCCTGTAACGATCGTGACGCACTCAGCGAACACCATCTATCGGCGGCATCACGGTCTGCCGATGTCGCGGATCGCTCCGCGCCTATGATTGCACAACGATCGGAGGATCGAATGAAAACCAATTCGCTTTTTGCTTCGCGCCTCAGCATGACGATGGCCGCGCTTGCGCTCGCTGTCGTGCTTCCGTTGCCCGCAGCGATGGCTGCCGATGAGCACTTCGTCAAGGAAGGCGCTGCAGTCGGTGGTTACGATGTCGTCGCCTACCACAAGGCCGGCGGCCCGACGATGGGCTCGTCCAAATTCACCGCCGAGTATCAGGGTGTGATGTGGCATTTCGCGTCCGCCGAAAATCGCGACGCGTTCACCGCGAGCCCCGCCAAGTACGCGCCCGCCTATGGCGGATGGTGCTCGGCCGGCGCGAGCAAGGGCAAGAAGGTTGCGACCATGCCCCAGTTCTGGAAAATCGTCGATGGCCAGCTCTATCTCAACAGCTCAGAAGTTGCGCACACGAAGCTGTTCCTCGGCGACACAGCCGGAGTGATCCGCAAGGGTGAGATGAACTGGAAGACGATCTACGCGACACCGGCCGCCAAGCTTTAAAATTTCGGCGAGAAGAAATCTCGAACTGCGTACCGGCGCCAAGGGCGCCGGTACGAGAACAGCAAGTATCGGTCATCGCGCTGATGTCTGAGTCTCGTGGCAGATCAGGCGAAGCTATGACGCGTGCTGCCAGTGACGCGAGGCGCACTCGGCGCGTGTCCTCCGACGCAGTGAGCAATTTTATTTTGCCGCGTCTCAACCTCTGCTTTGGGAATGAGCGTCATCCGCGAGCGCTCCCTCGCGAGCGTGGCCGCACTGCACGATACTTGAGCAGTCCGGGCGTTGTCCGTGCACACCGCATCGGC
>LNFM01004799.1_pt1 | contig 35901 bp, 24 predicted proteins | sample 596031 | NCBI WGS metagenome assembly LNFM01 (sample SAMN04254537, study PRJNA301005) | activated carbon metagenome | isolation source: dual media filters at the Ann Arbor, Michigan drinking water treatment plant | place: USA: Ann Arbor | reverse complement strand
TCGACACCACCTTCTACCAGGCGCCGGGGCGCATGAACGTCTACGACGAGCACCCCTTCAAGGTGATCTTCGACTACGCGCACAACGCGCACGCCGTGGGCGTGATGGCCGACCTTGCCGCAAGACTGGACGTGCGCGGCCGCCGCATCGTGGTGGTGGCCGGCCCGGGCGACCGGCGCGACGAAGACATCCGCGACATCGCGCTGGCCGTGGCCGGGCGCTTCGACCACTACGTCTGCCGCCGCGACGACGGCCTGCGCGGCCGCGCCAGCGACGAGGTGCCGGAGATGATCGCCGCCGTGCTGCGCGCGCAGGGCGTGCCTGAAGGGCAGATCACGATCATTCCCGACGAGCAGGAAGCCATCGACTTCGCGCTGCGCATGGGCCAGTTCGGCGACCTGCTGCTGGTGTTTGCCGACGCGCTGACGCGCAGCTGGAAGCAGGTGACGAAGTTCAAGCCCGAAGGCGCGCTGGCGCAGCCGGCGCCGGCCGCGGTGCCCACGCCCTTGGCGGCTGCGGCCCAGGACGGTGGCGGCGTCGCCAGCGGCGAAGACCGCCACCGCAGCCCGCTGTCCGACGACGGTGCCCTGCTGGCCAGCGGCTTTGTGCGTGACGAGCGCGGCCTGCGCTTCGTCGGCGAAGCTTCCGACTGACAGCGCCGCCGTGAACGACGCCGGCGACGGCCCGCCCGAGGCCTTCGAGGACTCTCGGCGCCTGCCCGGCCCCAACCGCTGGTTCGCCGAGCCGGCGGTGGTGCTGCAGCCGTGTGGTGAGGCCGCGCAGAACGGCATGGCGCTGGCCGACTGGGCGGTGCGCGTGCAGGCCTTGTGCGCGGCCCTGGGCTGGCCGCCGCCCCGGCCCTGCGTGCAGCGCAGCGCCGCCGGCACGGCGCTGGCCTTCGTGGCCCCGGACGACAGGCTCTTCACTGCCACCGAGGTCAACGAATGGGCCTGGGAGCGTGCCGCCTCGGCGCAGCGGCCGCTGGCGGCGCAGGGCCGGGCGGCCACGCAGCCCGAGCACGACGAGCTCGCCGCACTCGCGGCGCATTACGCCGCGCGCGCCGCCGCCGAGACCTCGCGCCCGCTGGCACGGCTGAAGGCCGCAGCGGCGGCACATGGCCTGCCGCTGTTCGAAGACGACGACAGCGTGTCGATCGGCGCCGGCAGCGGCAGCCGCTGCTGGCCGCGCGCGGCCCTGCCCCTGCCCATGGATGTGCCGTGGACGGCGCTGCACGACCAGCCCATCGTGCTGGTGACCGGCAGCAACGGCAAGACCACCACCACGCGCCTGCTGGCGGCGATGGCCACGCAGGCCGGACGGGTGGCCGGCAGCTGCAGCACCGAAGGCGTGGTGGTGGACGGGCAGACCGTGCGGACGGGCGACTACGCCGGCCCCGCCGGTGCGCGCGCCGTGCTGCGTGAAAGCGCGGTGCAGTTCGCGGTGCTGGAAACCGCGCGCGGCGGCCTGTTGCGGCGCGGCCTGGCGGTGCGGCGAGCCGACGCCGCCATCGTCACCAACGTCAGCGCCGACCACCTGGGCGAGTACGGCATCGCCAGCGTCGAAGACATCGCCGCGGCCAAGCTCGTGGTCGCGCACGCGCTGCAGGCCAGCGGCACGCTGGTGCTCAAGGGCAGCGACGCCGTGCTGATGGCCGTGGCCGCGCGCACGCCGCAGGTGCAGGCGCTGCTGCCCAGTCCCGGCCACGCCGGCCGTGTGGCGCTGTTTGCGCAGGACCTGGCCCACCCCGCGCTGGCCGCGCACCGCGCCAGCGGCGGCGCCGTGTGTGGCGTGCACGCAGGTGAACTGGTCTGGGCCCACGGGGATGTCGAAATGCCGCTGGGCGACATGGCGCAGATGCCATTGACGCTGCAGGGCGCGGCGCGCCACAACGTCGAGAACATCGCCGCCGCGGTGCTGGCCGCCGTGGCCGGTCAGCTGCCGCTGCAGGCCATCCGACAAACGCTGGCCCGCTTCGGCGCGCAGCCGCAAGACAACCCCGGCCGCCTGGAGCGCTGGGCCTGGCGCGGCGCCACGGTGCTGGTGGACTACGCGCACAACCCCGACGGCCTGGCGCAGCTGCTGCAGGTGGCGCAGGCCCTGGCCCGGGCGAACCCGCCCGGGCGCCTGGGCCTGCTGCTGGGCCAGGCCGGCAACCGCGACGACGCGGCCGTGGCCGAGCTGGCCACCACGGCGGCGCGCTTTGCACCGGCACACATCGTCATCAAGGAACTGCCGCGCATGCTGCGCGGCCGACCGCTCGGCGAGGTGCCGGCGCTGCTGCAACAGGCGCTGCTGGCCGCCGGCCAGCCGGCGCACAGCGTGCAGCGCGAAGACGACGAAGAAGCCGCCGCGCGCACGCTGCTGGGCTGGGCAGCGCCCGGCGACGTGGTGGTGCTGCCGGTGCACACCGCGGCTGTGCGGCAGGCGCTGGCGGCGGTGCTGCAGCGCGCAGGCAGCCTGCGCGAGGCCTGAGCAGCGCGGCCCGGCGAGGGCTGCACGGTGGTCCCGGGCATGGGTGGGGCCTTGGGGCAGGCCCTCAGTGCAGGCCGCGGGCCTGCGGCCAGAATGCGCGCCCATGCATGCCCATCACACCCCCCTCGACCGCCCGGCCCGCGCCGGCCTGCAACGCCGCCACCTGCTGGCCGCCGGCCCCGCCGTGCTGCTGGCGGCCAGCCTGCCGGGCTGCGCCAAGCTTGGTGGCGGGGCCAGGGCGCCGCAGCCCGACGCCGCCCTGCAGGCCGCGCTGGCAGCCGCGCACCGCAGCACGGCCAACCGGGCGCGCGACGCCTTCCGCAACCCGGGCCCGACGCTGGCCTTTTTTGGCCTGAAGCCCACGCAGACCGTGGTCGAGCTGTCGCCCGGCGGCGCCTGGTACAGCGAGATCCTCGCGCCCTACCTGCGCAGCAACGGGCGCCTGTACCTGGCGCACTTTCCGGCCGACAGCGCCAACGCCAACATGCGCCGCAGCCGCGCCAACTTCGCCGAGCGCATGGCCAAGGCCCCCGAGGTCTACGACAAGGCCGTGCTGGCCACGCTGCCCGGCGCCAGCGGCGCGCCCGACATCGCAGCCGGCAGCGTGGACGTGGTGCTGACCTTCCGCAACGTGCACAACTGGGTCAGCGACGGCACGCTCGACGACAAGCTGCGCGGCTGCTACGCGATGCTCAAGCCCGGCGGCGTGCTGGGCGTGGTGGACCACCGCGCTGCCCCCGGCACCGGCCTGGAGGCGATGAAAAAGAGCGGCTACGTCACCGAGGCCTTCATGGAGGAACGTGCGCGCGCCGCCGGCTTCGTGCTGGGCGCGAAGAGCGAGGTCAACGCCAACGCCAAGGACACGAAAGACCACCCGAGCGGCGTGTGGACGCTGCCGCCCACGTTTGCGTTGAAGGAGGTGGACCGCGAGCGCTACGCCGCCATCGGCGAGAGCGACCGCTTCACGCACCGCTACGTGAAGCCGGCCTGACGCGCGGCCGGCTGGGTGGCCTCAGCCGCGTCGTCGCCGCGCCACGCCGGCCACCGCCAGCAGGCCGCCCAAGCACAGCAGCAGGCTGGCGGGTTCGGGCACCAGGCTCACGGCTTCGAGGTAACGCCCGCCGCCGGTGTAGACCTGGGTGCTGGCGCCGGTGCTGGTGTCCAGCACGAAGGCGCCGGCCCCGCTGGTCCACATCAGGTTGCCATTGCCCAGTTGCGCCACGCCGCGCGCGCCAGGCGCGGCATAGGTGGTGATGACGGCGCCGGTGTCGGCGTTCAGGCGCACGATGTTGTTCGAGCTGAAGCCGGCCACGAGCACGTCGCCATTGCCGGCGAAGACCATCTGCTCGGCAAAGTTCAGCGTGCTGCTGTTGTGGAAGCTGCCTTGCGCCACGCCCGCCAGGCTGTAGCGGTGGATGTCGTCGTTGGCCGCCGAGGAAGAGATCAGCAGGCCGCCCTGGTAGGCCAGCACGCCGAAGGGGCTGGGCGCGGTGGTGCCGGTGGCAAAGCTGCCCATCGCGGCGCCGCTGGTGCTGAACATCAGCACCGCCGGGCCCGGCGCGCCATTGGCGGTGCCGGCGTTGGTGAGGTAGACGGTGCCGCCCACCAGGCCCATGCCGCGCACGTTGTCCAGGCCCCCCGCGGTGCCGCCGCCGATCTGGCCCAGTGGCGTGCCGTCGGCAGCCCAGCGCGAGATGCGGTCGCCGACCTGCTCACTGACCCAGATCTCGTTGCCCACGCCGATGGCGTGCAGCGGCGTGCCGCCGGCCAGCGCAAACACCTCGGCGTTGAGCAGCGTGCCGTCCACGGCACTGAAGCTGACGAGACGGTTGTTCGTGGAATCGGGCATCAACAGCACCTGGGCCTGCGCGGCCAGGCCGCCCAGCAACAGGGCCAGCGCCGCGCCGGCCCGGGCCGCCACGCGGCCCCAACGGTGACGGGCTTGCTGAAAGTGCGGCATGGGGCTCCTCCGGTGTGGGGTGGCCCGGGACCAACCGGCCCGGGCGCTGGCCGCAGACCTTAGCCCCAGTCGCTGCGCTTGGAAGCAGCGCCTGCCCGCCTTACCCCTAACTTGAGGGCACAGCGTCGCGCCGGAGGCGATGAACGCCGTACCGGCGGCCTCAGCTGGACCGCGTCACCACGGCCTTCAGTCGCGCCAGCATGGGCGTGACCACGGGCACGGTCAGCATGGTGCTGGCCACGGCCATCAGCAGCAGCGCGGTGAAGGTCTCGGCGGTGATGATCTGTTTGTCCAGCAGCACGTTGGCGAAGATGATCATGATCAGTGCCTTGGTCTGCAGCAGCCAGCCGATGAGGCTGGCCTCGCCCGGCGCCCAGCCCAGCACCCGCCCGGCCAGGTGCACGCCCGCCAGCTTGCCGGCCACGCTGGCCACCAGCAGCCAGGCTGCGGCCACGAACACCGCCGCGCCGCCGACGTTCCAGTCGGTGCGCAGGCCTGTGCTGAGAAAGAACACCGGCATCACCACCAGCAGCACGTGGTGGCGCAGCTGGTCCAGCTGGTGCTGGTCGAACCAGCGGCTGTCCATCACCGCGCCGGCCAGGAAGGCGCCGACCATGTAGTGCAGGCCGGCCCAGTCAGCCCCCAGCGCCACCGCGGCCAGCCACACCAGCGAGAGGTACCAGCGGTCGCGCTCGGCCAGGCGCTGCATGCCGGCGCGGAAGGCCAGCGTGGCCAGCGCAAACAGCGCCAGGAAGGCAGCCTGGCGGCCGACCCGCTCCCAGTCCAGCAGGATCAGCGCCAGCACGCCCCAGATGGCGATGTCGTCCAGGCTGGCGTAGCGCAGGATGCGCTGGCCCAGCGGCTGGCGCAGGATCTCCAGCTTTTCCATGAAGAGAATGAGGATGGGCAGCGCCGTCACCGCGCAGGCCATGCCCACGCCCAGCACGAACTGCCAGCGCTGCGCCAGCGGGCCCATCCAGCCTGAAGACGTCGCCAACATGGCCAGCGCCGCCAGGGCGCCCAGCAACAGTGGCAGCCCCAGGGCCAGGCTGGCGGTGATGCCGCTTTCCCGCCGGTGGCGCCAGGCCTGGCCGAGATCCAGCTCGATGCCGGCGATCCACACGAACAGCATCACCGCCCACCAGGCAATGCCGTTGAGGCTCTGGATGACCGCCGGGGTGAAGACAAATTGGTAGTAGTCGGGGAAGGCCGCGCCCAGCACGCCGGGGCCGAGCAGGATGCCGCCGACGATCTGCACCACCACCAGCGGCGCCCAGTACTCGGTGCGGCCCAGCCGCCACACCAGCCACGGCAGCGTGAAGATGATGAGCATCGCGATCAGGAAGCGTTCGGTGGTGTTCATCGGGCAAGGGGCAGGTGGCGCTCACTGGGCCAGGATGCGGCGGCGTCGAGGCGGCGGGAATGTACCCGCCCCCGCGCAAGACGCAGAAAAAAACCCCCGGCCGCCGCGGCGACCGGGGGTTCTTGCAGCGTCGCGCTGGCGGCTCAGGCCGCCACGGCTGCGCGCACGGGCTCCTGCGCCGGCCGTGCCTTGCGGCGCGCCACACCCACGGCCACCAGGCCCAGGCCCATCAGCAGCCAGGTGCCGGGTTCCGGCACCACGGTCACCGGACGCAGGCCCACGCTCTGGATCAGCGTGGCGAACTCGCCGTAGGAAAAGTCGCGGTCCTTCACGCGCTCGGCGCTGGGCATCAGCGAGGGCGAAGCGCCGGTGGCCATCACCGACCACAGGCTGGCGCCCGGGTTGGGCGCCTGGCCGTTGGGGTGCACCAGGCTCAGGCCATGGCCGATCTCGTGGGTCACGGTGCCGGCCAGCAGGTTGATGCGCTGCTCGTTCGTGGTGGCCAGGTTCAGCAAGCCCGAGATGGAGTCGGTGAGGGTGGAGCCGAAGATGGTGCCGTTGGCAACGGAAGACACGCCGCTGCTGTTGCGCACGCAGCCGAGGCAGGCCTGACCGAGGAAACCCTGGTTCGGGTTGGCGTCGCCGATGGCCATGTAGTACCACTCGGTGTCGCCATTGACGGGGGCCGTGGCCCCGTTGCTCCACTCGAAGTCGATGTCGAGCTCGAAGCCGGCGGGCAGCGGGCTCAGGGCATTGGTGGCGAAGCTGGGGTAGCCCAGATAGTGGTTCTGCACCGCGGCCAGCGTGGCATTGCGGACGTCGTTGAGCGACATGCCGACGAAGCCCCACGCGGCGAAGGTCTCGGGCAGCGTGCCGACGCCGTTGCGGTCGGTGGTGGGCGCGGCGACGAAGTTCAGCATCACCGTCAGGGCTTCGGCGCGCTCGGTGGCCAGGCCCAGGCTCAGCACCGCAGCCGCGACGAGCGCGCTCTTTTTGCAGGCCTGCAGGGCGGTATGGCTGATCATGGAAACTCCCTCGGCTCTTGTGCCCCGATGCGGAGCTGGTCGCGGACTATTGCCGAGCCTGCCCGGCACTGAACAGGCCGGCATGGGCCCGACCCCGCAAATGAGGGGGCCATGCCGGCCGACCCGGCGCGCGCCGACCGCCGCCGCCGCTGTGGCAGCATGCCCGCCTCTTTCACTTCCGGGCGGGGCCCTCATGCGTACCGGCACTTTTGCAGCGGTGGTCTTGGGCCTCGCATCTTGGGCGGCCCAGGCACAGGCGGGCACCGGCGTCACGGAAAGCACCGACCCCGCGCGCGCGGCGGCCATAGAAAAAGCGGCAGCGGCCCTGAAAAACAGGCCGCCGCCGTCCTCGGTGGAGATCGTTCGCGGCAAGACCGCGGCGGGCCATGCCTTTGTCTCCGGCGGCATTTCGCAAGACCAACGCATGACCATGCATGCCGAACGCCAGCCCTACAACCTCTGGGTGGCCACCGTGGCCAGGCCTTCGGGCGCCTACCTCGTGGACGTGGAGCTGCGCATCGTCCGCATGGCCGACAAGGCCGTGGTGATGCAGCGAACGATGGAAGGCCCGTGGTTGCTGCTGGCTTTGCCCGAAGGCCGCTACGAGGTCGTCGGCAGCTTCAAGGAACGCCCGGCCGATGCCAGTGAAAAGCCCCAGACGCTGAACCTGAGCGTGAACGTGCCGAAAAAGGGCCAGCGCCAGGCGGTGCTGAGGTTTGTTTCGGCCGCCACCGTGGACAGCGAGTCACCCGGCGCCTTCCAGGGCAACCCCTTCGCGACGCCCGCTGTCACGCCGCCGGCGGCCAAGTGACGGCACGCCGCGGGGCTGCCGTGCTGCAGCTCCGCCATGGCCGCGCCGACCCGCCGGCTCAGGCCGGCACGTCGTCCCAGGGCGCGGCCGCACCGGCCTGGGCTGGTGCGGGCGTCAACGCGGGCGACAACGCGGGCGCAGCGGCGCCGCGTTCCTGCAGGCCGCCCAGGGCCGCCATCAGCTCGGGGATGAGCAGGCGCAGCTCGCCGGTGAACAGCGCCACATCGGCATCGAAGCCGCCTTCTTCGCGCCGCGCCGCGCCGGCCTCGGCGCCGCCACTTTCCAGCACCACGTCCAGCAGCTTGATCTTCTTCAGCGTCAGCGCCTCGTTCAGCACAAAGCTCACGCGGCCGGCCCAGGTCAGCGCCAGCTGCGTGGGCAGCTTGCCCTGGCGCACGTGTTCGCCGACTTCGTCGATGTCCAGCGTGTGGCGCGCGTAGCGCACGGTGGCCTTTTCGCTGTCGGGCTGCTTGAGCTCGCATTCGCGGTCGATGCTGAAGCCGGCCGGCGCTTCCTTCTCGGCCAGCCAGGTGGCCATGGCCGTGGCGGGCGCCACGGCCGTCTGCACCAGGCCCAGCTTGAGGCCGCCGCCCGCCTTGTCACCCGCCCCCAGCAGTTCCACCAGCCGCGTCACCACCGCGTCGGCCTTCTTCACGCTGCCCGCGCCCACCAGCAGCCACTGCGCCTGCGGGTCTATCCACACCACGGTGTCGCTGCGCTTGGGAAAGGCGCGCGGCAGCAGGGCGTGGATGACCTCTTCCTTCAGTTCCTTGACGATCTTGCCCTTGGGGCGGCGGCCGGTGTCCTTCTCGATGGCGTCGAGCTTCTTGCCCACCTGGTCCTTGATGACACCGCCGGGCACGGCCTTGGTCTCGGTGGCCAGGCGCAGCACGAGCTGGCCGCCGACACTTTCGACCATCGCGCCGTGGGCCTCGCCGCGCGGCTCCACCCAGCCCACCGATTCAGGCTGGCTGGCGCCGCACTCCACGAAGCGGGCGGCCTGCAGGCGCTGGTCGATCTCGGACAGCCCGGGCACGGCCCAGGTTTCGATGCGGTACAGAAGGGCGTTCTTGAACATGGGCGCGGGGCGCCGGGCAGCGGCGGTCCAGGGAAAAGGGGGCGGCGGAAGCGGAATGCCGCCAGGGGCGCGGATTATGGCGGCGTGGCCGCCACCGGCTTCACGCTGGCAGGCACGGCGCTGACGCCGTGCCGGCGCGCTTCAACCGGCCGCGGTGCCCACCATGTCGGCCAGCACGACACGGTTGCGCCCGGCGCGTTTGGCGGCGTACAGCGCCACGTCCGCGCGCTCCACCGCGGCGATCAGGGGCTCGCCGGGCTGCAGCTCGGCCACGCCCACCGACAGCGTCAAGCTCACCAGCGTGCGCTCGTTCACGACCAGCGGCGTGTCGGCCACGCGCCGCGTCAGCTTCTCGGCCAGCTGACGCGCCGTGGACGCCGGCACGTGCGGCAGGCAGATGACAAATTCCTCACCGCCCCAGCGCGCCACGGCGTCGCTGGCGCGCACGGTGTCGCGCAGCACGGTGGCCACGGCGCGCAGCACGCGGTCGCCGGCGGCGTGGCCGTGTTCGTCGTTGATGCGCTTGAAGTGGTCGACGTCCACCATCAGCACCGCGCAGGGCGGGTCACGCGGCGTCAGCCGGCGCAGGCCCGGCTCCAGCACCGCCAGCCCCTGGCGGTTGGCCACGCCGGTGAGCGCATCGTTGTTGGCGGCGCGTGCCAGTTCGGCGTCGCGTTCGCCGCGCGCCAGCACGGCGCTGAACAGATGGGCCAGCGCGTCGAAGACACCCACCCCCACGGCGCTGAAGTAGTCGCTCTGGTCGGCGTACAGCACGAACAGGCCGCGCTGGTCCCGTACACCGCCGGCTTGCAGCGGCAGCGCCAGCACGCTTTTCACCTGGTGGCGGCGCGCGGCCTCGCGCCAGGGCCCGAACACCGAGCCGGGCGTGATCTGGAAAGGCTCCAGCCGCCGGCCGGCCAGCGTGCTGAAGGCCGGGCCGCGGCTGGTGAGCAGGTTGCGCTGGATGACCAGGTCGCGTGCATAGGGCGCGGCCAGGCCAGCCACCACTTGCGGCCGGATTTCCTGCGTGTCCGGCGGACCGAACCACACCCAGGCCAGCACCAGGTGCGGCACCAGCGTGGTCAGGCTTTCGCAATGCGCGGCGATCACCTCGCTGGCCAGGCGCTGGTCGTGCAGTAGCGCAGCGGCGCAGCGCAACACCGCTTCGGTCACCCGCTGTTGTTCGCGGGCGGCGTCGAAGGCGGGTGCGCCAGTCGGCGCGGGGTGGCGCCGCAGTGAGGAGAACAAGCCCATACGCGCTGTTATCGACACGGCGCGCGCTGCCTGTAGCGGCACCATGGCGGCAGCGCCCAGGCGGCTCAGGCGCGGAAGTACAGGCGCCGCCGGTCCAGCCACAGCGCCAGCGCGGCATAGACCGACAGGTTGGCGCAGGCAAAGAGCAGCGAGCCCAGGCGTGGGTCGCTGCCGAGGCCGGCGAAGACGTTCTGGTACAGCCAGGGCAGCGGACTGGTGGTGGCCACCGTGCCGTCGGGGCGGAAGGCGTCGGGCCAGCGCAGCAGCGCCAGCCCCCGCGGCACCAGACCCGCCAGCACGAAGATGAACAGCGGGTTCCTGCCGAAGGCCACGCAGACGCGCACCGGGAAGGAGTGCGGGGCGGGGACCCGGGCGTCGCCGGTGTTTTCGTTTTCGCTGTCGCCGGCGCGCTCACCCACAGGCAGCGCGAGGCGGTACTCCAGCCCGTACATCAGCGCGGCCAGCGTCGCCAAGGCCAGCGCGCTGCTCAGCAGCACGTAGCTGCTGGTCCAGATCTTCTTGTTCAGCGGCATCGCCAGCTGCCAGGCGTAGGCCAGCGCCGCCAGCGCCAGCGCGGCGACGAAAAACCGCAGCAGCAGCGGCGCGTCCACGCGCCCGTGCCGCCACAGCGTGTGGCCCACCCACCAGCCCAGCAGCACCTGGGCCACCGCCGGTGGCGTGCTGGCCAGGCCTTCGGGGTCGAAGGCCAGGCCCTCACCGCGGTAGAGGTGCTGCGCACCCAGCAGCGCGCGGTCGACTTCGGTGCCGAACCAGCCCAGCAGGCCGTAGGGGTCGGCCGGGTCACCCCAGCTCACGCAGGCCCACCAATAGCCCACCAGCAGCGCGGCCGCGGCGGTGAGCACGCCGCGCGTCTGCCCTTCACGGGCCAGCGCCCACACCAAGAGCGCAGCGGCGCCGAAACACAGCGCGATGCGCTGCAGCACGCCCATCGTGCGCAGGGTCTCGAGGCTCTTCAGCGCCAGCGCGCCATCGGCCGTCCAGTAGACGAAGGGCGCGGCGTTGAGGAAGAGGCCCAGCGCAAAGATCAGCAGCACGCGTGTGCCCACGCGGCGCAGGAACACCGCCGTGCCGGCGGCGCGGTGGGCGGGCATCACCAGCGCCAGTGAATTGCCCACCGCGAAGAGGAAAAACGGGAAGACCAGGTCGGTGGGCGTCAGGCCGTGCCAGCCGGCGTGGGCCAGCGGCGGGTAGAGATGAGCCCAGCTGCCGGGGTTGTTGACCAGGATCATCAACGCCACGGTGGCGCCGCGAAAGACGTCCAGCGAGAGCAGGCGGGAAGCCATCGCGCGGCGCCGTGCCGTGGCTTCAGCCGGCGTCGCGCGCGGCCAGCGCCGCGGCGATGCTGCCCTGCGCCGCGGCCAGCCGCGCTTCGGCCGCAGGCGCGTCCAGGCCGGCCTTCAGCATCACGATGGCCAGCTTCACCCGCTGGCCGCTGGCCTGCAGTGCGGCGCGGGCGGCGGCCTCGTCGGCGCCGCTGGCCAGCACGGTGAGGCGCAAGGCGCGCTGCACGAGCTTGGCGTTGCTGGCGCGACCTTGTGCAGCTTCACCATCACCGCGCTGCTGAAGGTGTTGAGCGCGATCTTCTGCGCCGTGCCGGCCTTCAGGCGCGTGCTGCCGCTGATGACCTCGGCCCCGGTGTCCAGCAGCACGGCGATCTCGCAGGCCGCCAGCAGCGGCGCGCCGGGGTTGTTGGCAAAGCCCACGGTCAGCGCCCCGGCGGCGCGTGCGGCCTCGGCCGCTGCCACGGCATAGGGCGTGGCGCCCGAGGCGGCCAGCACCAGCACCACGTCCAGCGCGCCCACCGCGGCCGCGGCGACGTCGGCAGCACCTCCGGCGCGGCTGTCTTCGGCGCCTTCCACGGCGCGGTAGAGCGCGCCTTCGCCCCCTGCCAGCAGCGCCAGCGCACGTTCGTGCGGCCACGAGAAGGTGGGGTGCAGCTCCACGCTGTCCAGCAGGCCCAGGCGGCCGCTGGTGCCCGCACCCACGTAGACCAGGCGCCCGCCCTGGCGCAGGCGCGCGGCGGCAGCGTCCACCGCCAGCGCCAGCGCCGGGCCGGCGCGGCGCACGGCCTCGGCGGCGCCGGCCTGGTCGGCGGCCAGCGCGTCCACCAGCGCGGCAGTGTCGTAGCGGTCCAGCTGCGCGTGGGCGGGGTGGGCTTGTTCGGTGTTCAGCGGCATGGGGTTCATGGCAAGGTCTCTTCAGGGCTGGATCAGCGCACGCGGCCCCAGCTGGCCGACCCGGTTCTGGCCCTGCACCCACACCAGGTCGGCCCCGGCGGGGTCGAGCTCACGTTCGTACGGGCCCAGCGTGCTGAACACCCAGCGCGGCGCGGCGGTGGCGCCGGCAGCGCCTGCCGCACCTGGCGCCACGCCTGGGGCAGCACCCTGGGCATACCGCCTCCACACGGCCCAGCGCACCGGCAAGGCACCAGCCTGCGCGGGCTCGATGCGCAGTTTGCCCTTCACGCGCCGCAGCCCCGGCAGGCCCACGGCGGGTGCGCTGAGCCAGGGTGTGGCCGGCACCAGGGCGGGGGTGGCGTAGGCGCCTTGCTGCAACAGCGTGGCCAGGCCGTCGCGGTCTTGCTGCAGGGCGATCAGGCTGAAGTGGATGTGGCCGCCGGCCGCCGGCCGCGCGCGCATCACGGCCAGCTGGTCGGCGATCTCGCGCGCCGGCCAGATGTTGCCCGGCACGCCCTGGGTGGCCGCTGTGGCCGTGGCCACGCGGCTGGTGAAGAGCCCGGGCCAGACGTGGCGCTGCATCGGGTTCTGCGCCAGCCAGTAGTCCAGCAGCACCGGGAACTGCTGGCCGGCGCGCTGGATGGGCCAGTACAGCTGCGGCGCCCAGTAGTCGAGCCAGCCCATTTCCAGCCACTTCTCGGCATCCGCGTACAGCTTGTCGTACTGGCTGAAGCCGGTGATGCCGGCGGGCCGCCGGTCGGGCCGGGGCAGGCCGAAGGGGCTGATGCCGAAGCGCACGTCGGCCTTCACCTCGCGCACTGTCTTCTGCAGCGCCTGCACCAGGCTGTTCACCTGGTCGCGGCGCCAGTCGTCGCGCCCGAGCATGCCGCCGCCGGCCAGGTAACGCGCCCAGGCCTCGTCGTCGGGGAAGGGCACTTCGGCGCCGTCCTTGCTGCCCGGCACGGGGACGGGATAGGGATAGAAGTAGTCGTCGATGTGCACGCCGTCGATGTCGTAGCGGCGCAGCACGTCGGCCACCACGGCCAGGGTCTGGGCCACCGCGGCGGGCTCGGCGGGGTCCATCCACAGCATGTCGCCGTAGCGCTTCACCGCGCCGGGCTCACGCAGCGCGATGTGTGGCGCCACCAGCGCGCTCCTGGCCGCCGAATGGCGCGCGCGATAGGGGTTGAACCAGGCGTGCAGTTCCAGGCCGCGGCGGTGCGCCTCTTCGACCCAGAAGGCCAGCGGGTCCCACGGCGCTTCACCGCTCAGCCAGGGCGCGCGGCCCTGCTCGCCCGAGAGGTATTCGGTCCAGGGTTCCAGCGCGCTGGGGTAGATGGCGTCGCCCGCCGGGCGCACCTGCAGGATCAACGCGTTCAAGCCCAGGGTGCGCGCACGCTCCAGCAGCACCAGGGCTTCGGCGCGCTGCTGGGCGCCGCTCAAGCCGGGCTTGCTCGGCCAGTCGATGTTGGCCACCGTGGCCACCCAGGCGGCGCGGAATTCACGCGGGGCGGGCGGCGGCTGATCGGCGCTGCCCGGCGCGACTGCGGCCTGGGGCTCGGGCAAGGCCGGCGGCCAGGGCGCGGCGGGCGTTTGCAAGGGCTGCACGGTGCAGCCCGCACTGCCCAGCCCTGCACCCACCACCGGCGCGGCCAAAGCGGCCAGCGCGGCACCGCCGAAACGACGGCGCTTCACAGGGGCGCCACGGGGGTCAGATGGGGCTGCAGACGGCGCTGCCGACGGGACTGGGGCATGGCGCGGATGCTACCGCCGCGGCCCTTCGGCGCTGGCGTCCTGGCCCCGGCTCAGGCCAGCTCATACAGCACGTCAGGGCAGGCCTCTTCGTTGCCGCTGCCATCGCCGAAGGCCGTGGCGCGGAAGCCGTGGCGTTCGTAGAACTCGCGCGCGTGCACATTGGCCTGGAAGGTGTGCAGCCGCACCGGCCGCGGCAGGGCCTGCAGCGCGGCGGCCAGCAGCGCACGCCCCAGGCCCGCGCCCACCTGCGTGGGATGCACATAGAGCTGCGCTATCCAGCCGGCACCGTCGGCCGCCACCACGGTGGCCAGCACGCCCTGCACGCGGCCTTCCACCAGCGCCAGCGTCACGCCGCCCGCCGGCAGCAACGTGTGCGCCACCCAGGCGCGCACCTCGTCCGGCGTGTGGGCTGCCGGGGCGAAGGGCAGCAGCGCCGCGCGGCTGTCGATGAGCACACGCGCCACGGCCGCGGCATCGGCCGCGGTGCCGGCGCGCAGCACGGGCGCGTGCGGGCCGGGCTGGCCCGCCTGGCCAGCGCGGTGCAGCACGAAATGGTGCTCGCTGCAGGGCTCGCCACGGAACACCGCGTCCAGCGTCGCATAACGCCGGAAACCCAGGCGCTGCAGCAGGCGCACCGAGGCCGCGTTGCGCGCATCCGTCAGTGCCACCACGCGCCGCGCGGCAGTGCCGGCCCACACGGCCCGCAGCACCAGTGCCACGGCCTCGGTCGCGCGGCCGCTGCGCTGCCATTCACGCGCGAGCGTGAAGCCGAGTTCCAGCGCCTCGCCATCGGCGGCCAGGCACAGGCCGATGTCGCCGATGAGGGCGTCGCTGCCGGCGTCGGCAATGCCGATCTGGCACCAGCGCCCGGGCGGGCAGAAGCTGCTTTCCGCCATCTCGGCCAGGAAGGCCGCCGCGGCGCCATCGTGCATCGCCACCCAGCCCTGGTAGCGGCCGACCTCGGGGTCGGCGCGGTAGTGCTGGAAGTGCGACAGGTCGGCCACGCGCAGCCGCCGCAGCCGCACGCGCTGGCCGGCCAGCGCCCACGGCTCGGTCGGCGCCATGCCCTGCCGCCGGCGCGGTTTACAGCGCCGCCGCAGCGCTGGCCGCTGTGGCCGGGGCAGGCGCAGCCGGGGATGCGGGCACGGCGGGCGCGGCAGGCGTGCCGGGCGTGATCGGCGCCGCGAACGGCCCGGGCCCGGACGGCGCCACCGGCGCCGCACCACCCTGGGTCAGCACCCACAGCAGCGCCGAGCTTTCGGCATCGGGCAGGCCGCTGTAGCTGGCGGGGCGGTAGCGCATCTGGAAGTTCATCAGCACCCGTTCGGTCTGCTTGTCGAAGACCCCCGTGGGCTCGATCTGGTAGCCGTGTTTGGCCAGGCTGCGCTGGATCCACAGCATCTCCGGCGGTTGCGCTTCGAAGGCCGCGCGCCGTGTGGCCACGGCCGTGGCGTCGGGCCAGGGCGGCGTGATGCCGAGGTCGCTGAACAGCTTCCACGGGAAGGTGGGGCCGGGGTCTTCCTTGTAGCTGGGCGTGACCTCGCCGTGGCCCAGGATGTACTCGGGCTTGATGGCGTGGCGCTTGACGATGTCTTTCACCAGCGGGATGAGGGCGTCGATCTGCGCCTGCGGGAAAGGCGCGAACACCTTCTGCCCGTTGGGCAGCTGCACATAGCCCGGGTGCACGATCTCGATGCCGATGCTGCTGCTGTTCAGCCGCCGGTTCGGCCCCCAGCCACTGGCGCCCGAGTGCCAGGCGCGGCGGTTTTCATCCACCAGGCGAAAGATGCGCGGCTGCGGCTCGTCGCTGAGCAGGTAGTGCGCCGACACCTCCTGCTCGGTGAGGATCTTCATCGACGTGGGGAAGTTCGCCACCGTGTAGTGGATGATGAGGAACAGCGAGCGGCTGTCCTGGCCCTTGGCCGTGCGCGTGGCGTCGATGGGCACACCGCCTTCGGTGGTGGTGGGCGGGCCACTGGCGCAGCCCGCGATGAACAGGGCGGCCAGCGGGGCGGCCAGCAGGAAGGCCAGGCGATGCAGTCGATGCTTCATGCGCCGCATTCTGCAACCGCCCGATGACCACCCAGCCGGCCCGCACAATCTGCGCATGCTGCTTCATCACTTCGCTTGCACCGTGGCTCGCAGCGTCGCTCGCAGCGTCGCGATGGCGGGGCTCTTCGGCTGCACCGCGCTCCTGCCCCGGCCCGCCGCGGCCCAGGACAGCCTGCCGCCCACCGTGCAGGCTGCGCTGGCCCGCCTGGGCCTGCCCGACGACGCCTTTGCCGCCGTGGCCCTGCCGCTGGCGCACCGCGCGCCGGCCTGGGAACACCGCGGCCATGTCGCCATGCAGCCGGGCTCGGCGATGAAGCTCGTCACCAGCGTCGTGGCGCTGGACCTGCTGGGCCCCAACCACCGCGGCCACACCGAACTGCGCAGCGCCGCGGCGCTGGAAGGCGGCCGCCTGCGCGGCGACCTGGCCCTGGTGGGCGGCGCCGATCCCGAGCTGGGCCTGCCGCAGCTGTGGGCGCTGCTGCTCGACCTGCGCCAGCGCGGCGTGCAGCACATCGAAGGCGACCTGCTGCTGGACCGCACGCTCTTCCGCCCCGCGCGCTTCGACCAGGGCCTGCCGCCTTTCGACGAAGCGCCGGAGTTTCCCTACAACGTCATCCCCGACGCGCTGTTTGTGAACGGCAACCTGCTGCCCTTCGAGATGAGTGCACAGGCCGACGGCAGCGTGCGCGCCAGCGCCGTGCCGCCGCTGCCCGGCCTGGCCTTCAGCAGCACCATGAGCCTGAACGACAAGCGCTGCGCCGACTGGGACGACGACTGGCAGCCCGCGGCCGTCAGCACCAGCGCCGCAGGCACGCAGATCGAGCTGCGCGGCGCCTTCCCGCGCGGCTGCACCCGGCGCGTGGCCTTGCAGCTGCTGGACCGCAGCGAGATGGCCGGCCTGATGTTCCGCGCGCTGTGGCAGAACCTGGGCGGCAGCTGGGCCGGCCGCGTGCGCGAGGCCGCCGCGCCCGCGGGCGCGGCCGTGCTGGCGCGGCGCGACGCCCGGCCCTGGGGCGAGCTGCTGCGCCCGCTGAACAAGAGCAGCGACAACGCCTGGACGCGCCTGCTCTACCTGCAGCTGGGCGTGCCGGCGATGGCCGCGAACCCGCAGGCCACCACGGCCGAGCTGGCCGAACGTGCGGTGCAGGCCTGGTTCCGGCAACACGGCATCGGCACCGCCGGGCTGGTGATGGACAACGGCTCGGGCCTGTCGCGCAGTGAACGCATCAGCGCCTGGCAGATGGCGCGCCTGCTGCAGGCCGCCCACGCCGGCCGGCACGCCAGCGAACTGCTGATGAGCCTGCCCACCGCCGGCGTGGACGGCACCCTGCGCAACCGCCTGAAAGACAGCCCCGCCGCGGGCTGGGCGCGGCTGAAGACCGGCACGCTGCGCAACGTGGTGGCGCTGGCCGGCTATGTGCGCGACCCGCAGGGCCGGCCCTGGGCCCTGGCGTTGATGGTCAACCACGAGCAGGCCTCCCGGGCACGCCCGGTGCTGGACACCTTCGTCGATGACTTCGCGCGCCACGGGCCCTATGTGCTGTGGCCGGCGTCGTTCATGCAGCAGCCTGATCTGCACTGAAGCCTCCAGCGCCGCTGCAATGAAAAACGCGGGGCGCCAGGCCCCGCGTCGTGCTTCAAGAATGCGTCAAACGTGCATCAGAAGAACTTGTAGTTCGCGCTCAGGCTGAAGCGGCGGCCGAGCGAAGCGGCCTGGCCCGGATCCCAGTACGTGAAGACCGACGGGATGCCGTTGGAGCGGTTGTAGTCGTTGGTGACGTTGAAGAGGGTGCCCGACAGCGTCAGGTTCTTCATGCCGCTGTAGGTGACACCCAGGTCCACGGTCCGGTCACGCCCCACCTTGCAACGGCCGGCCGCCGCCAGCAGCGCGTTGGTGGCCGTGGGCGTGCCGGTCGGGTTCAAGCAAGCCGACGAGGTGGTGGTCGAGATCGGGTCGGCGTGGTTGGCGCGCAGGAAGCTGTTGAAGTTGTCCGTATCCCAACGCAGCGTCAGGCTGCCGCGTGACTTCGGGATGTCGCTGGTGGACGTGCCGACCAGACGGTCGACGGGTGCACCGGCCAGCACCTGACGGTCGAAGCGCTTGGTGTAGGTGCCCTGCAGCTTGACGCTGAACTTGCCGATGTCGGTGGCCGGCAGGCGCACGTTCAGGTCGTAGTCGATACCGGCCGTCTTGGTGTACTTGTAGTTGCCGTATTCGCGCGTCAGCAGAATGATGGGCCCGCTGTTGGGGATGACATTGCCTTGGGCGTCACGCAGCCAGGTGGCCGGGTTCGGGTCGCGCGTGATCTGCGTCGTCGGCAGCGTCGGGTTGGCGTTGTAGGCGTCCATGATGTCGGCGCCACGCTGCACACGGATCTCGTTGTCACGCTGGAAGAACCAGGTGTCGATGGCCAGATCGATGTCCTTCGAGGGCTCCAGCAGCATGCCCAGCGTGAAGGAGCGCGAGGTCTCGGCCTTGACGTTGGGGTTGCCGCCCACCACCGTCGGGATGTTGCCGGGGCTCACCGTGCCTGCCGGCGCTGGCGTGAAGCCCAGCACGTTGCAGTCGCGGTTGACGAGCTGGTTGATGGCCGGTGAGTTGAAGGTCACCGGTGCGGGCAGCGCGTTGTTGCAGCGCAGGCTGTCGATGATGCGGCGCTCGCCGAAGCTGTGGAAAGACAGCACGAAGGAGTTGCTGATCTGCGAGATCGACGGCGCGCGGAAACCCGTGGCTGCGGTGCCGCGGAAGGCGATCACGGACTTGATCGGCGTCCACTTGAAACCCAGCTTGCCGGTGGTGGCGTTGCCGAAGTCGCTGTACTTTTCGGCACGCAGTGCGGCCTGCACTTCCAGGCTCTTCAGCACCGGCAGGCTGAGCTCGCCGAAAGCGGCGAAGGTATTGCGGCTGCCGCTGGCGCCGTTGGCCACGAGGCCGATGTAGTCGCCCTGGCCGTAGGTGGCGTCAGGCACCGACTCCAGGCTTTCGCGGCGCGCCTCGACGCCCACGGCCAGGGCGGCTGTGCCACCGGCCATCTGGAACAGCGCGCGGCTGGCGCGCATGTCCACCGAGGTGATGGTGGATGTGCCCTCGTTGACGGCGGTGCTGGACACGCTGGCCATCGCCGCCGGCGTGTTGACCTGGCCGAAGCGGTAGGTGCCGGAGGCAATGGACGCCGTCAGCAGCGAGCTGCGCAGCCGGCCTTCCTGCTCGCGCGTGTTGTCCTGCTTGCTGTACAGAAGAGCGGTGTCGAAATCCCACTCGCCCCAACTGCCTTCGATGCCGGTGGTCAGGCGCAGCGATTTCAGCGTGTTGATGTCGCCCAGCGGCAGATCGGCGAAGCGGTGGATGAGCTGCACTTCCTGCGGCGTGGCCGAGGTGCGCGTCGGGTTGTCGGGGTGGTTGACCGGCAGGATGATGGCGTCCTGGCGCCTGAAGGTGCCCGTGATCAGCGGCCAGGTCGTGGCCGTGCGGTTGCCGGTGGTCACCAGCGCCGTCGTCAGCGCCGTGGGGATGCGCTGCTCGGTCGTCTTGGTCTGCGAGTACATCAGGTCGGCATAGGCCGTCAGGCTGCTGCTGATGGCGACAGTGCCGCGCAGCGTGGCGTTCAGACGATCTTGCTCGGCGATGGTTTCGTCGGCGTTGTCGAAGTTGAAGCGGCACAAGCCGTTGGGCAGACTGGCCGTGGTGGCGATGAAGCCGGCCGGCCGGTTGGGCACGCCCTGGCCGACCGTGTTCTCGGGGGCACAACCCGGCAAGGTGCCGAGGTAGTTGACGCCCGAGAGGTTGTTGTTGGCCACCGAGATGCCATTGATCGTGGTGCTACCGGTCAGACTGGCAGGCACGCGGTAGTAGTTCGAATAGAGGGCCGCCGAGGAATCGGGCGTGAAACGCGACAGCGCGTTGGTGGCGTTCAGGAAGGCGTCGTAGCCGGCCTGGTTGCCGCGGTCTTTCAGCTCAGAAAAGTTGACCGCATCCCGCTTGCTGAATTCAAGACCGCCGAAGACGTTGAAGCGCTGGGTATCGATGTTGCCGAAACCGAAGGTCACGCCGGCGCCCTTGGTGACGCCCTTGCCCTTGTCGTTGGCGGTGTAGTTCACCGTGCCTTCTGCGCCCTGGTAATCCTTGCGCAGGACGTAGTTCAACACGCCGGCCATGGCGTCAGAGCCGTACATCGCCGACGCGCCGTCCTTCAGCAGGTCGACACGCTCGATGGCGCCCTTGGGGATGGTGTTGACACTGATCAGCGAACCACGCCCGAAGTTGATGTCCACCGCGGCCACGGGCGCGATGCGCCGGCCGTTGATCAGCACCAGCGTGCCTTGCGAGCCAAAGCCGCGCAGCGAAATGGTGGCCAAGCCGCCGACAAAACCCGAAGCTGCGGCGTCGCCGATGGAGCCGGTGTCGACGGCGCCGTTGGCGCGCAGCAGGTCTTCGACGGTGGCGTAGCCCGAGCGCTGGATCTCTTGGCGCGTGAAGCTCTGCACCACCGAAGGCGTTTCGCGGTCGGTGCGCTTGATGAGCGAACCTGTCACTTCGATGCGCTGTGCGCCGGGCTCTGCCGCAGCGGCGGGGGCGCTGGTCTGTGCCAGCGCGGGCGTGATGGCGGCCATCGCGGCCAGCGCGATGAGGTGGTGGCGTGCTTTCAAGTTGTTCCCTCGTTCTTGTGAATGAGCCGCTCGCTGACGCAGCATCCGCGCCGTCATAAAGCGTCCGCCGCTTGAATGGCGGTGATCGGCGCGGTGAGCAATTGCATCACCAGGAAGCGGCGTCGCAACCTGGGGCTGAAACTGACTGTGGTGAGCACGCATCACTTTGGGGCGTCCTGCGGCCCTTGAGCGCGGGGCGCCCCCTGCATCCTGGTGGGCGCCGTCCTGCTAGATTGCGCCGCCTTGCTTCCTTTCGCCTACGCCTTTCCGGGGTTGTCCATGCCGTTCCTCCTTCGCCGCCGCCGCGCACGCCCTCAGCCGCACCGGGGCCTGGCCCTGCTGTGCCTGGCACTGGCGGTGGCGCCCGCCTGGGCGACCCAAGATGCCGCCGAAAGCATTTATCTTCAGCCTTCTGCCGACATCCGCGCCGTTCTGGACGCGCCCGGCCTGCCCCAGCACAGCCTCTCGCCCGACCAGCGCACGCTGGCCGTGGTGCAGCCACGCCGCCACCGCAGCGTGGCCGAACTGGCGCGGCCGGTGCTGCGCCTGGCGGGCCAGCGTTTCGACCCCGCCGCCAGCGGCCCGCAGCTGCTGCCGCAGATCGAGCGCCTGGCCCTGCGCAGCCTGGCGGCAAGCAACCCGGCGGAGCCCGCCGCCGCCACCGCCGAGCGTGTGGTGGCCCTGCCCGCGGGCGGCGGCTTCCACCAGCTGCGCTGGTCGCCCGACGGTCAGCGTTTCCTGCTGCAGCGGCGCACGGACACGGCCACCGAACTGTGGCTGGGCGAGGTGGCCACGGCGCGCGTGAAGCCGCTCAAGGGTGTGCGCCTGAATGCCGTGCTGGGCAACGACATCGCCTGGCTCTCGGCCGATGAACTGGTGCTGCTGGCGGTGCCCGAACAAAGACGCGCGGCGCCGGTGTTTGCCGCCCCCACGGGCCCGGCGGTGCAGGAGTCCATGGGCCGCGTGTCACCCGAACGCACCCTGCAGGACCTGCTGAAGAACAGCCAGGACGAGGCCCTGTTTGCCCACCACGCCAGCGCCGTGCTGCGCCGCGTGAACCTGAAGACCGGCGCCACCAGCGAGCTCGGTGCGGCCGCGCTCTACACCCGCCTGGAAGCCGTGGGCGGCGGCCTGCTGCTGACCGAACGCCTGCGCGCGCCCTTCAGCTACCAGGTGCGCTGGGACGACTTCGCGACCGTGGCCGAGCTGCGCGACACCCAGGGCCGCGTGCAGCGCGAACTGGGCACGGTGAAGCTCAAGGAAGGCGTGCCCGTGGGCGGGGTGGTCACCGGGCCGCGCAACTTCTGGGCTTCACCGCTGGCCGATGGGGCGGTGTACTGGGTGGAAGCCCTGGACGGCGGCGACCCCAAGGCCCGCGTGCCGCACCGCGACCGCCTGGTGCGCCTGGACCCGCCCTACCGCGCCGAGCCGCGCGAGGTGCACCGCACCGTGGGCCGCCTGAGCAGCCTGCTGTTCGTTGATGGCCCGGCGGCTGCCGCGACAGGCGGCCAACGTGCGCTGGTGACCGACGTCGACCGCGACCGCCTGTGGCTCACCGGCGAGCTGGTGGCGCTGGACGGCAGCGCACCGCCACGCCGGCTGCAGGACCGTTCACTGCGTGACCGCTACCGCGACCCGGGCATGCCGGTGACACGCATGCTGGCCAACGGCCGCAGCGTGGTGCGCGTGGACGACGGCGGCATGTGGCTCGTCGGCAATGGCGCCAGCGCCCAGGGCGAGCGGCCTTTCCTCGACCGCCTGGACCTCGCCAGCGGCCAGGCCACGCGGCGCTTCCAGTCCGGCGCTAGCCACTACGAAAGACCGCTGGCGCTGCTGGCGGACGGCCGCCTCGTGACCAGCCGCGAAAGCCCCAGCGAGCCGCCCAACCTGGTGCAACGCAGCGGCCCCGAGCTGGCGCAGATGGTGGCCCTCACGCAGCACACCGACCCCACGCCGCAGCTGCGCCGCATTGCGCGTGAACTGGTGAAGTTCAAGCGCGCCGATGGCGTGGAGCTGTCGTTCTGGCTCTACACCCCGCCCGACCAGAAACCGGGTGAGCGCCGGCCGGCGCTGGTGTGGGCCTACCCGCTGGAGTTCACCGATGCGTCCACCGCCGGCCAGGTGACAGGCTCGGCCAGCCGCTTTGTCAGCTATGCCAATACCAGCCCGCTGATGCTGGTGCTGGACGGCTACCCGGTGCTGATGGACGCGACCATGCCTGTGGTCGGCGACCCCAAGACGGTGAACGACAGCTTCGTCGAGCAGATCACCGCAAACGCCAAGGCCATCATCGACAAGGCCGCCGAGATGGGCGTGGCCGACCCCGCGATGGTGGTGGTGGGCGGCCACAGCTACGGCGCCTTCATGACGGCCAACCTGCTGGCGCACACCGACCTCTTCAAGGCCGGCATCGCGCGCAGCGGCGCCTACAACCGCAGCCTCACGCCCTTCGGCTTCCAGAGTGAACGCCGCACCTACTGGGAAGCGCAGGACGTCTACCTGAAGCTCAGCCCCTTCAACTACGCCGACAAGCTGAAGGAGCCCCTGCTGCTGATGCACGGCGACAGCGATGACAACCCCGGCACCTTCCCCATCCAGACGCAGCGCCTGTACCAGGCGCTGGCCGGCAACGGCGGGCAGGTGCGCTACGTGGTGCTGCCGTTTGAATCGCACGGCTACACCGCGCGTGAAAGCGTCGGCCACACGCTGCGCGAGATGAGCGACTGGATGAAGCGCCATACGCGCGACCCGAGGGCCCCGGCCACCGCGCAGGCCGCCAGCCAGGCGCCGCGGTAAACCAGCGCTGAAGGCCTGGAGGCGGCTCGTCGCCTCCACGACCCCCCTGAACTGCGTGGGTTGCGCACACGCACGGCCGCCGGATGTTGCAGCCGGGCGACGAATTGGGGCGCTCCATAGCTGCACCCCCCACAAATGAAGGTCACACTTTGCGGGGTGTTCACAGGATGTTCGCAAAACAGACACGAACGCCCTCCCCGACGCGCTTCGCCATTCATCTTTCAAGGACCTCTCCGCATGTCGAGCAAGTACCGCATCAGCGCCATCAGCGCGGCCGTCGTCGCCGCCCTGGGCAGCAGCCTCAGCGCACAGGCGCAGGCGCAGGCGCAAACCCCGTCCACCGCCACGGCAGCCGCCGCCGAGCCGCAACGCGTCACGGTGACAGGCTCGCGCGTCTTCCGCCTGGGCTTCGATTCACTCGAGCCCGCCACGGTCGTCTCACGCGACAGCATCGAAGCCTCCGGTTTCACCAACGTCGCCGACGTGCTGCGCATTCCGGGCTTCGGCGCCGGCGTCACGCCCGAAGCCGGGCAATCGTCCTTCGGCGTCGGTCTGAACTTCGTCAACCGCTTCGGCCTCGGCAGCAACCGGACGCTGACGCTCATCAACGGCCGACGCGTCGTCTCGTCCAACACGCCCTCCATCTTCGGGCCGGCCAACCCCGGCGGCCAGGTGGACCTGAACCTCATTCCCACCAACATGGTGGAGCGTGTCGAGAACCTGGCGATCGGCGGTGCCCCGACGTATGGCTCGGACGCCATCGCCGGTGTCGTCAACGTCATCACCCGGCGCAACTTCGAAGGGTTCGAAGTCAACGGCACCTATGGCATCACTGAAGAAGGTGACGGCAAGCGCCTGAACTCCGGCGTGCTCTGGGGCAAGAACTTCGGCAACGGCAAAGCCAACCTGATGCTGTCGTATGTCTACGACCTCCAGGACGGCGTTCTGGCCAGCGCGCGCGAGCGCGGGCGCACCGGCATTTCCTTGCGCACCAACCCGTGCGTGAACGGCCCGTCCTCCATCGCCACCACCCAGCCGAACCGCACGCCGCAGAACGACGGCCGCATCAACCCGAACACGCCGTTCCAGACCTGCCTGCCCACCGCGGCGACCGACGGGCTGCCGAACTCGGTCTACATCAGGAACGACCGCAACTTCACCTTCACCGCGGGTGGTTTGCTGTTCCCCGCCACCGGCGCCTTCAACCTGGCCGACAACCGCTTGCGTGGCTTCGGGCCGAACCAGACGACGTATCTCCAGTTCAATGCCAGCGGCGCCCTCGTGCCTTTCGATCCGGGCGTCAACTTCGGCAACACCAACGCCTCGGGGGGTGACGGTTTCACCTTGGGCGACACCACGCAGATCACCTCCAAGGTCGAGCGGCACACGGTCAACGTCCTCGGAAGTTACGCCGTCTCGGAGGCCGTCAACCTCTTCTACGAGGGCCTTTTCTACAAGGCCGAGGCCCTGGAACTGGTCGACCAGACGGCCTACAACGCCAACCTCTTCGGTGGCGCCAGTGCACCGCTGACCTTCTCCTCCTCCTACCCCTTGCTCAGCGCGGCCAACGTCGCCACGCTGCAGGCCAACGGCATTGCCAGCTTCCGCCTGTCGCGGGCCAACCGCGACCTGGCGGTCAACAACGGGCGCGGCGACACCGAAATCGCACGCTCGGTGGTCGGCGCCAATGGCACGTTTGAAATCGGCAAGAAGCTGTTCAACTGGGAGGTCTCTGCCAACTTCGGCAAGAACACCTCGACCTTCTATTCCAGCGTTCTGAACCAGCAGAACTTCATCAATGCCCTGAACGTGGCCCGCGACGCTTCGGGCAACGTCGTGTGCTCGACCACGCCGACGCCGGGCCTCGTCGTGCCGGGCGGCGGCACTCCCAAGGCCGACCCGAACTGCGTGCCGCTGAACCTGTTCGGGGACGGTGTGCTAAGCGACGCTGCCAAGGCCTACGTGTCCGGCCAGACCACCACGCGCTCGGTGCTCGAACAGCAGGTCTTCAACGCCAACATCGGCGGCAGCCCGTTCAGCCTCTGGGCCGGGCCGGTTGAAATGAACGTCGGTCTGGAAAACCGCAAGGAAAAGGGCGCCTTCATCCCCGACGAGTTCCAGAAGGCCGGCCTGGGCCGCGCGGTCGCCATCCTGGGCAACCAGGGCGAGTACTCGACCAAGGAAGCCTTCGGCGAGGTCGTGGTTCCGCTGGTCGCGCCGAAGATGGCGCTGCCGCTGCTGGACCGGCTGATCTTCACCGGCAAGTTCCGGCGGGTCGACAGCACGGTGAACGGTGTCGCCGACACCTACACCTACGGCCTGCAGTTCCGGCCCGTGGAGGACATCGAATTGCGCGGCAACGCGACGCGGGCCTTGCGGGCCCCCGCGATCACCGAGCTGTTCACCCCGACGTCGAACATCTTCACCACGGTGCCGGACCCCTGCGACTCGCGCAACGTCAACAGCGGCACCGTGCCGGCACTGCGGCAAGCCAACTGCGCGCCGTTCTACCAACAGTTCGGGCTGAACCCCTCGACCTTCCTCTCGACAGCCGTCACCGCGACGATTCCGGGCACCTTGAGCGGCAGCCCGACGCTGCGCAATGAAAAGTCCGACGCCATCAACGTGGGCATCATCTTCAGGCCGCGCGCACTGAAGAATTTCCAGATGTCGTTCGACTACTTCAAGATCAAGATCGAGGACACGATCTCCAACCTGGGCGCAGCGGACATCGCCACGGGCTGTTACGACAACCCGGACCGCGGCAATTCGTTCTGCGGCCGCATCCAGCGCGATGCAGCGGGCCAGATCACCGGCATTTCAACCGGTTACGTCAACGGCGGCATCCTGAACTACGTCGGCCGGGCTGCGGAGATCCAGTATTCGCTGAACTTGAAGGACCTGGATCCGCGACTGGGGGGCAACCTCAACATCGGTCTGGCGTCTTCGAGCATCGGCCGGTATGAGTCTTCCACGAACCGCGTCGTCACCACCGACTCGAAGGGCGTGCTCGGCTTCGCCAAGGACTCGGGCCAGTTGAGCCTGGCCTACAAGAAGGACGCGCTGTCGCTGAGCTTGCGCGCCAATTACATCGGGCCTGCAATCTTCAGCAACTCTGAAAGCGCAGAAACTCGCGACATCAGGTTCATCGAGTCCTACACGCTCTGGAGCGGCGCGGTCGGCTACGACTTCAACAAGAAGACGCGGGTCAATTTCGCCGTCACCAACCTCGGCAACAAGGTGCAGCCGATGCCTCTGACGGCGGCCGGCGCGTCCGGTGTTTATGACATCCTGGGGCGTCGCTTCAGCCTGTCGGTCAACTACAAGCTCTGATGTCAGTTCGGCGTCTGCCATGGCCTGAGTGATCAGGCACGGCAGACCGCGAAGGGGTCCGCCCCGGCCGCAATGGGCTGGGGCGGATTTTTTTTGGTCGCGCCGGCGCCCCCGAGGCGCTTGAACTCACACCCGCAAGTTGGCCTCGGCCAGGTAGTGCTGGCGGAAGGTTTCGAAATCCATCGGGTCCTCGGCCTCCAGCGCCTGCTGGCGGCGCACCGACACCGCCGCCATGGCCTCGAAGTTGGCCTGCTGCTCGGGCAGCCAGGGCAGCGCCAGCATGGCATGGCGCGTCTGCTCGGCCTGGGCGCGGATGAAGGCGGTGAAACGCTGGTCGAAGTCTTGTTCGATGGTGGCCAGCGCGCGCGCTGAGGGCAGCGTGGCCGGCGCGGCCATCGCCGCCCGTGCGGCAGCCACGGCCGCGCTGTGGTCGTGGCTCTGGTGGGCGGCGTCCAGGGCCTCGGCGATGGGCTGGCATTCACTCAGCAGTTCATGCGCCCAGTCGGCCAGCAGCACGGCCTGGCCGCCGCGCTCCAGCTTCAGGCCGGGTTCACGCCCATGGGCCGCGGTGTGGTGCTGGTTGCGGCCGAGCTCGGCAATCTCGGCCGGTGTGTCGGGCGGACTGTCCTGCAGCAGGCAGTGCAGCAGGAAGACATCCAGGAAACGCAGCGTCTGCGCATTGATGCCCACGGGCTCGAAGGGGTCGAGGTCCATGCAGCGCACCTCGATGTACTCGACGCCGCGCTCGCGCAGCGCGTGCAGCGGGCGTTCGCCGCTCTTGATCACGCGCTTGGGGCGGATGGTGCCGTAGAACTCGTTCTCGATCTGCAGCAGCGTGGTGGCGAGCTGGTTGTATTCACCGCCCAGGTTGCGCAGGCCGATCTTCTCGTAGGCCGGATAGGGTTTCGTCAGCGCCTCGTGCAGGCTGGCGGCGTAGCCGTCCAGGCCGTTGTAGCTGACCGCCAGGCTGGCCTGGGCCTCGCTCTGGTAACCCAGCCGGCCCATGCGCAGGCTGGTGGCGTAGGGGTGGTAGAGCGTGCCGGCGCTCATGCGCTGCAGGCCGTGATCACGCCCCTCGACAAAAGTCGGGCAGACGGCCGGGCTGGCGCCGAACAGCGTCAGCAGCAGGAAGGCATGGCGGCGGAAGTTGCGGATCAGCGCAAAGTGCTCGTCATTGCTCAGCCCCGGCATCGACCAGTTGTAGTGAATGCCGCTGATGGTCTGCATGCGGCGGCCGTAGCGATGCCCGAGCCCCATCCGGTAGACGCTCTTGGCGCGGCCGATGTTGCTGCTGCCGTAGCGGCCCAGCGGTATGGTCTCGTCGGTGGGCAGTCCGCAGGGCATGCTGGCCACCCACAGGCGCTCATCGCCGGCCTTGGCCAGTTCGCGGTAGACGAACTGGTGGATGCGCGTCAGCTCGTCCAGGCAGCTTTCGGGGCTGGCGTGCACGCCGGTGATGAGCTCGAGCTGGCTTTCGCTGTAGTCGGTGGTGATGTGCGGGTGCGTCAGCGGCGAACCCAGCGCCGCCGGGTGTGGCGTCAGGGCAAGGGCACCGCTGGGCTGCGAGCGCAGGCTTTCTTTCTCCAGGCCGCGGCGTATGCCCAGCAAGCGCTCGGCGGGCAATTGGCGCAGTCGGTGGGCCAGGGTCGTCATGCAGGTCTCTCGAACACGGTGGTGGATGCGCGGCGCAGCCTCTGGCGGGCGGCCGGTCCGGCTGCCGCCGGGGCGCAAGGGTAAGCGTTCATGGTTTTTCGTGCTGGGGGCTGGTCAAAGCCTGGACGAATCCCGGGTCTGCCGGAGCTTGCGTGTCCCTCTAGACTGCCATCCTCATGCGACACCCACTTGACCCCTCCGAACGGCACACGCCGCGCCGCACCCTCTTGCGCGCCACGCTGGCGCTGGCCCTGGCCGGCCCGCTGGCGCTGCTGGCGCCGGCGGCACTGGCGCAAGGCCAGCCCCAGCCTGGCGCCGGCTTTGATGCCTGGTCGGAGAGCTTCACGGCCGACTGGGTGCGCCTGTCGGCCGAACGCGCCAGCATGACGCAGTACTTCAGCGGGGCCGAGCAGGCGGCGCTGGAACGGCAGCTCACACCGCTGACGCCCGAGAGCCGCGCGCGGCAGGGCCAGCTGGCGCGCGAAGGCCTGGCCCGCCTGGCCGGCTTCGACCCCGCGCAGCTCAGCACCGAGCAGCGCATCAGCGCCGCCATCCTGCGCTGGAGCCTGCAGCGTGAAGTGCAGGGCGAGCCTTACCAAGACCACAACTTCCTCTTCAACCAGCTCAGTGGTCCCCAGGTGCGGGTGGTGTCCTTCCTGACCGAGCAGCACCCGCTGCGCCAGCCGGCGGACGTGGACGCCTACCTCGAACGCCTGGCCCAGGTGGACCAGCGCCTGGACGAAGCGCTCACGCGTTCGCGCGCCGCGTTGGCGCGTGGCCTGCTGCCCCCGCGCTTCATTGCCGAACGCGCGCGCACCCAGGTGCTGGCCGTGCTGGCGCCGCCGCCCGCGCAGAGCGTGTTCGTCACCGCGCTGGCGCGCCGCAGCGAAGGCATCGCCGGGCTGAAGCCCGAAGAGCGCCAGCAGGCCGTCGACAGCGCCACGAAGCTGGTGCAGGACCGGGTGCTGCCGGCCTACCGCCGCGTGCTGGCGATGCTGGACGACGTGCTGCCGCGCACCACGCCCGAGGCCGGCCTCTCGCGCCTGCCCAATGGCGCAGCGGCCTACGCGCAGGCCCTGGCCAGCAACACCACCACGACGATGAGCGCCGAGGAGATCCACCACATCGGCCTGCGCGAGGTGGCGCGCATCGAGGCCGAGATGGACCGCGTGCTGCGCGGCCTGGGCCGCAAGGAAGGCACGGTGAACGCGCGCTTCGCCGCGCTGCGCATCGAGACCTCGCCGCCGGCAGACCCCGACCCGCGCCCGGCGCTGCTGGCGCGCTACACCGAGGCCGTGCGCGACGCCGAGCGCCGCGCCCAGGCCTACTTCAACCTGCAACCCAAGGCGCCCGTGGAAGTGCGGCGCGTGGCGGCGCTGACCGAGCCCACGAGCAGCGCCTACTACACCACCCCGGCGCCCGATGGCAGCCGGCCCGGCATCTTCTGGATGCCGCTGCCCGGCCCCAACTACAACACCCTGGGCCTGCGCAGCCTGGCCGTGCACGAGGCGGTGCCCGGCCACCACTTCCAGCTCGCGCTGCAGCAGGAACAGACCACGCTGCCGAAGTGGCGCCAGCGCCGCATCTTCGGCGGCGGCAGCGCGCACGCCGAGGGCTGGGCGCTGTACGCCGAACGCCTGGCCATCGACGAAGGCTGGTACGAGGGCGACGCGCACGGCCTGCTGGGCGCGCTGAACAGCCAGCTCTTCCGCGCGCGCCGCCTGGTGGTGGATACCGGCCTGCACAGCAAGCAGTGGACACGCGAGCAGGCCATCGACTACGGCATCGGCGCTTCGGAGGTGGAGCGTTATGTCGTCAACCCCGGCCAGGCCACGGCCTACATGATCGGCATGCTGCGCATCCTGGCGCTGCGCGACGAAGCCCGGGCCCAGCTCGGCACCAAGTTCGACATCAAGGCCTTCCACGACGTGGTGCTGAAGACCGGCAGCGTGCCGCTGGACGTGCTGTCCGACGTGGTGCGCGCCTGGACGGCCACGCGCCGCGGCCTGTAATTTCAGCCCCTCCCGGCACGACCCATCAGGCCCGCCCCCACCCCTCACCGAGACCGCCCGATGCACGCCACCCTGCCCCTGCTGGCCGCCACCGACTTCCCCGCGCTGCGGCGCCGCGCGCTGGAGACCCTGCAGGTGAACCTGGGCTACAAGTGCAACCAGAGCTGCCTGCACTGCCACGTCAACGCCAGCCCGCAGCGCACCGAGATGATGGACGGCGCCACGGCCGCGCTGGTGCTGCAGGTGCTGCGCCAGCGCCGCGTGAAGACGCTCGACCTCACCGGCGGCGCGCCCGAGCTGAACGAACACTTCCGTGAACTGGTGATAGGCGCACGTGCGGCCGGCGTGCGCGTCATCGACCGCTGCAACCTCACCATCCTGTCCGAGCCCGGACAGGAAGACCTGGCCGATTTCCTGGCCGCGCAGGGGGTGGAAGTCACCGCCTCGTTGCCTTGTTATTCGGTGGCCAATGTCGACCGCCAGCGCGGCGAAGGTGTCTTCGACCGCAGCATCGCCGGCCTGCAGGCACTGAACGCGCTGGGCTATGGCGTCGAAGGCACGGGCCTGGTGCTGAACCTCGTCTACAACCCGCAAGGGGCCGTGCTGCCGCCGCCGCAAGAGGCGCTGCAGGCCGACTACAAGCGTGAGCTGATGGCCCACTTCGGCATCGTCTTCAACCAGCTCTACGCGCTGACCAACATGCCCATCCAGCGCTTCGGCAGCACGCTGGTCAGCAAGGGCAGCTTCCAGTCCTACCTGCAGCTGCTGAAGAACAGCTACCAGGCGCACAACCTCGACACCGTGATGTGCCGCAGCACGCTCAGCGTCGACTGGCAGGGCGAGCTCTACGACTGCGACTTCAACCAGATGCTGGGCCTGCGCGCGCAGGTCGGCACGCTGCAGCAGGCGCACCTGCGCGACCTGCTGGGCGCCTCGGGCGACGGCGTGGGGCCGGAGACCGGCAGCCCCATCCGCGTGGCCGAGCACTGTTATGGCTGCACGGCCGGCCAGGGCAGCAGCTGCGGCGGCGCGCTGGCCAGCTGAACGCACACGCGGGCGGCCCGGTGCGCCTGAGCATCGTCATGCCGGCGCTGAACGAGGCCGCGGGCATCGTGGCCACGCTGCAGGCGCTGGCGCCGCTGCGCCGGCAGGGGCATGAGCTCATCGTGGTGGACGGCGGCAGCAGCGACGCCACCGCCACGCTGGCCGCCGCCCATGCCGACGCCGTGCTGGCCAGTGCGCCCGGCCGCGCGCGCCAGATGAACACCGGCGCTGCGGCGGCGACCGGCGAGGTGCTGCTCTTCCTGCATGCCGACACGCGCCTGCCGGCCACCGCCGCAGCGGCCGTGACGCAGGCGCTGCAGCGCGGCGCGCGCTGGGGGCGGTTCGACGTGCAGATCGAGGGCCGCTCGGCCTGGCTGCCGGTGGTGGCCTTCATGATGAACTGGCGCTCGCGGCTCAGCGGCATAGCCACCGGCGACCAGGCCCTGTTCGTGCACGCCGCGCTGTTCCGCGAGCTGGGCGGTTATGCCGCGCTGCCGCTGATGGAAGACATCGAGCTCACGCGCCGCCTGCGCGCGGTGCAGCGGCCGGCCTGCCTGCGCGACCGTGTGCGCACCTCGGGCCGGCGCTGGGACACACGCGGCGCCTGGCCCACGATCTGGTTGATGTGGCGGCTGCGCTGGCGCTACTGGCGCGGCACGCCGGCCGAAGAGCTGGCGCGGGCCTACCGCTGAGACCGCATGCACAGCCGCCAGCCTGCTGATGCGCGCATCGCCATCATGGCCAAGGCCCCGGTGCCCGGCCTGGCCAAGACGCGCCTGGCGCCGGCGCTGGGCGCGGCCGGCGCCGCGCAGCTGGCCGAGCGGTTGCTGCGCCACGCGGTGGCGCAGGCCGCCGGTGCAGCCCCCGGCGGCGTGACGCTGTGGGCCGCGCCCGACGCCACGCACCCGGTGTTTGCCGAACTCGCGTTGCAACACGGCCTGGCCTTGGCCGTGCAGCCGGCCACGCCCGACCTGGGCGCGCGCATGGCCAGGGTGTTCGAGGCGGCGTTCGGCGCTGGCGCGGCCGCCACGCCGGCCGTCACGCCGGCCGTCACGCCGGCCATCACGCCGGCTGCGGAGCCTGCAGCCAGCGCCGGACCGCTGCTGCTGATGGGCAGCGACATCCCTGCGCTGGACAGCGCGACGCTGCGGCGCGCGGCCGCGGCACTGCAAACGCATGCCGCGGTGTTCGTGCCGGCGCTGGACGGTGGCTATGCGCTGGTGGGCCTGAGGCACGACGCCGAAGCCCGCCATCCCGGCCTGCACGCCGCGCTCTTCACCGGCATGGTGTGGAGCACGGCGCAGGTGATGGCGGTGACACGCGCGCGCCTGGCCGCGCTGGGCGTGGTGGCCGCCGAGCTGCCCGCCGTGCCCGACATCGACGAGCCCGCCGACCTGGCGCACCTGCCCGCAGGCTGGCGGCCCGCCTGAGCCCCTTGCGCGCCCGCAACGAAACGCAGCTGCTGCACCACGGTGGCCGGTCCGGCGGCTGGGGCAGCCTGGGCTGGTGGGGCGGCGACGAGGCTGGTGCCGGGGCAGAACTGGCGGGCCGCCCGGAGCGCACGGACTATCACGCCGCCTGCACCCGGCTGGCCACGCAGGTGGGCCGCGCCGCCGGCCTGGGCGCGGGTGAACATGTGCTCAGCGTGGCCTGCGGGGCCGGCGAAGAACTGCGCCTGTGGGTGCAGCACTTCGGCGCCGCTGCGGTGGTGGGCGTGGGGCGGGACGCGGCGCTGGCGCGGCAGGCCGGCGCGGCCACGCAGGCCCTGCCGGGCGTGCGCGTGCTGCAGGGCTCGGGCACGGCGCTGGGCACGCTGGGCCTGCCGCCGGCCGGCTTCGACCGCGTGCTCTGCGTGGATGCTGCCTACCACCTGCAACCGCGCGGCGCCTTCCTGCAGGCCGCCTTCACGCTGCTGCGCCCCGGCGGCACGCTGGCTTACACCGACCTGGTGCTGGACGAGGAACGCAGCCCCGCGCCGCGCGCCCGCTGGTGCCGTGCCTGGCTGCAGCTGGGCACCCGCCTGTGCGGCCTGGCACCGGGCAGCCTGCGGACAGGCCCGGAGCAGCTGCAGCGCCTGCACGACGCCGGTTTCACCCACGCCGCGCTGCAGCGCTGCGACGAGGCCGTGCTGGGCGGCTACACACGCTTTGTGCAGCGCCAGGCGCGCGGTTTGCCGGGCGGGCCCTGGCAGGCCGGCTGGCGCCGCGTGGCGGTGACGGCGCTGTTGATCCCGCCCTGCCGTGCGGCGGGCCTGGGCTACGCCATGCTTTCGGCTGCCAGGCCGGTGGACCGCGCGGCGCCGCTGGCCGAAGTTTCCAGCGCCGCGGCCACCGCCAGCGCCGAACGCACCGCACTTTCCAGCAACGGCACACCGGCCTCGGCATAACTGCCGCAGAACCACAGGCGCCGCCCGGGCCGGGCCTGCAGGCGCTGCAGCGCGGCCAGCGCCGTGGCGGTGGCGCCGTCCACCAGCGGCCGCTCGAAACGTGCACGGCCGATGACGCTGCCCTCGCTCGGCTGGCGCTGCGGCATCACCGTCTGGAACAGCGGCGCGGACCGGCGCAGGCCCGGCTGCACGCGGTTGATCCAGATCGTGCTCTCCGGCCGCTCGAAGGCCGCGTCGACACGCGCGTTCACCGGCGACCAGTCGCCGCGGCGCAGCGGCATCAGCGTGGCGTCGCGGTGCATCACCACCTCCAGCGCGCGGTAGCGAAAGGCCACCAGCGCCGCGCGCTCTTCGGCCGTGGCCGCCGGCAACAGGGCCAGCGCCTGGTTGGCCTGGGTGGCCAGGACGACGTGGTCGAAGTCCTCGCGGCCGGCCGCGCACTGCAGCCAGGCGCCGCGTTCGCCGGCCTGCACCGCAGACACGCCCGCGCTGCACACCACGCGCGTGATGCCGGCCAGCAGGCGTGCGGCCACGGCGTCGGCGCCTTCGCTCGCGCGGCGCACGCTCTGCCGCGCCACGCCGGCCGCGGCATAGGCCGCCACCACCTCGGCCGGGTAGGCGCGCGCGTCTTCGGTGGTGCAGGTGGCGATGGTGGCCAGCGCCGGCAGCAGCAGGCCGTCGACGAACTCCGGCGGCAGATGCAGCGCCGCGGCCCAGTCGCCGATGCGGGCGCCGCGAAGTTCGCCCGCCGCCAGCGCACCGCGCGCCTGCCGCTGGAAACGCAGCGCGCCGGCCACGATGCGGCGCGCCCGCGGGCTGGCCAGGTCTTGCGGCGCCACGCAGGGCCACGACCAGCCGCCCAGGCGCAGGTTGCGCCAGCGGAAGTAGGCCCGGCCGTCGGCGCCGCTGAAGGTGGTGGCGTAGTTCACCGGCTGCGTGGCCACGCCGAGCTCGGCATACAGGCGCGTCAGCGTCGGGTAGTAGCCGGGGTAAAACACACGCAGCGGCACGTCCACACGCAGCGCGGCACCGGCATCCGGCCCCGGCACGGCCACCGAGCTGGCGGTGAAGCCCGGCGCGGCCTGGCGTTCGAACAGCGTCACACGGTGGCGCTGGGCCAGCCGCCATGCGGCCACCAGACCGGCGATGCCGCCACCGATGACGGCGATGTTCAGGGGCCGGGCTTGCATGGCGGCACCTTAACAGCGCCACGCCGCGCAGCGGCACCGGCTTGGGTGGTGCCGCCTGCGCGGCGGCAAGCCATGGCGGGCAAAGAGATGACAATCGCCCCCCTGCACTGCCGCAGAGCCCCGCCCCTGGCCATGTCCGAACCCATCGCTACCCCGTCGCCCGAAGACGCCGCCCCGGCCGCCCCCGTCGCGACACCCCCGCTGCCCACCGAGACAGCGGCCGCTGCCGACACGCCGGCGGGCGAGGCGCCGCCTGCAGACACCAGTGCAAGCGAGCCTGCATCTGCACCTGCCGCAGCCGCAACCGCGACCCCAACCGCGCCCCTCACAACCACGGCGGCCGACACTGCGGTGACCACACCCGATGCGGCCGAGGCCGCCGCTGCGGGCGACACCACGCGCCCGGCCGCGCCCGAACTCAGCCCCGCCGCCGTGGCCAAGGCGCTGGCCGAACACTTCCCGCTGCTCTTCGGCGCACCGCGCGCGCTGCCGCTGAAGCTGCGCATCCAGGCCGACATCCAGGCGCGTGCGCCGGGCGTCTTCACGAAGAAGGCGCTGTCGATCTTTCTGCACCGCCACACCACCAGCACGGCTTACCTGCGTGCGCTGGTGAACATCCCCACGCGCCACGACCTGGACGGCCAGCCCGCCGGAGAAGTGGCCGAAGAACACCGCGTGGCCGCCACCGCCGAGGTGGAGCGGCGCCGCGCCATCGTCGACGCCCGCCGCCAGGCCGAACGTGATGCGCAGCGCCTGGCCCACCGCGAAGCCGCGCGTGCCGCACGCGGTGCGCCGGCGGCCGCAGCGCCCGGCGCGGAAGCGGCCACGGCCGAGGGCGATGCCGCGGCCACCGCACCGCGGCCGCCGCGCCC
>LNFM01002791.1_pt1 | contig 35913 bp, 36 predicted proteins | sample 596031 | NCBI WGS metagenome assembly LNFM01 (sample SAMN04254537, study PRJNA301005) | activated carbon metagenome | isolation source: dual media filters at the Ann Arbor, Michigan drinking water treatment plant | place: USA: Ann Arbor | reverse complement strand
TAACCCACGCCGTTGCAGTCCACCAGCAGTTCCGGGGGGTTCTTTTCGGCCAGCAGGCCCGAGATGCGTCCAATCATGGGCAAATCTTATCAGCCGGGCATGCGGTGAAAATTGGGGGGACAATCCCGGCAAAACCCCCGATTTCAGGAAACCCCAGGCCTTGATCCTCCGACACACCTTCACGCCGCCCAACAACACGCGCATGGGCCACCTGTGCGGACCCATGGACGCCCACATCCGCACCATCGAGGCCGCGCTGCAAGTCACGATTGCGCACCGCTTCGAGCAGTTCAAGATCGACGGGCCCAAGGCCAAGGCCCAGCAGGCGCTGGAGGTGCTGCAGGCGCTGTATGAAATGGCGAACCGGCCGATTCCTGAAGAGACCGTGCAGCTGATGCTGGCCGGCGACAGCGCCCTGTCCACCGCGCCCGACGGCAGTGCGGCGCTGTCAACGCGGCGCGCCGACCTGCGCGCACGCACGGTGAACCAGGGCATGTACCTGGACAACATCGCGACCCACGACATCACCTTCGGCATCGGCCCGGCCGGCACCGGCAAGACCTACCTGGCGGTGGCCTGCGCGGTCGATGCGCTGGAGCGCAGTGCGGTGCAGCGCATCGTGCTGACGCGCCCGGCGGTGGAAGCCGGCGAACGCCTGGGCTTTCTGCCGGGCGACCTGAACCAGAAGGTCGATCCCTATTTGCGGCCGCTGTACGACGCCTTGTACGAGCTGATGGGTTTCGAGCGCGTGCAGAAAGCCTTCGAGCGCCAGCAGATCGAGATCGCGCCGCTGGCCTTCATGCGCGGGCGCACGCTCAACCACGCGTTTGTGATCCTCGACGAGGCGCAGAACACCACGCCCGAACAGATGAAGATGTTTTTGACACGCATCGGCTTCGGCGCCAAGGCGGTGATCACCGGCGACGTCAGCCAGGTCGATTTGCCCCGCACCCAGCTCAGCGGCCTGATCGACGCCGAACGGGTGCTCAAGCGTGTCAAGGGCATCGCCATCACGCGCCTGACCAGCGCCGACGTGGTGCGGCATCCGCTGGTGGCGCGCATTGTCGATGCCTACGATGGCTACACGCCGAAAACGCCGCGCGGCGACGACACCGAGGTGGTGGTGCCGGTGGCGCGGCCCAGCCGGACCAAAAGCCGCAATGGCTCTTAAGCAGCTCAGCCTGTCGCTGCAGTTCGGCGACATCCCCGACGCCAAACGCCACCGCGCAGCCCTGCCGCGCCACAGCGTGGCGCGCTGGATCCGCCACGCGCTGGACAGCGACGCCGAGATCACGGTGCGCATCGTGGGTGTCGAAGAAGGCCAGGCGCTGAACCGCAGCTACCGGCAAAAAGACTACGCGACCAACGTGCTGACCTTCGATTACACCCCCGCACCGCTGGTCACGGCCGACCTGGTGCTGTGCGCACCGGTGATTGCCCAAGAGGCACGCGAGCAGGGAAAGTCACTGGGTGCCCACTACGCGCACCTGCTGGTCCATGCCACACTGCATGCGCAGGGTTACGACCACGAAACCGACGAGCGTGGTGCGCTCGAAATGGAAGCACTGGAAATCCTCCTGCTGGCGGCACTGGGATTTGACAACCCATATTGACGCATCGAGGCATTTGGTGACCGCCTTCCCTACTGCGGTGCGGCGGCGGAGAGCGGCTTCAGGCGGTACAGGCGAATGGCGTTTTCGCTGGCGACTTTGCGCTGAAGATCCTTCGGCAACTGCTCGATCAGGCCGCGCAGGTTGCGCATGCCTTCTTCGCTTGAGCCGCGCACGATGCCGTTGCGCCCGTAAAACGCGTCGCTGCCGAGCATGAAGCGGTCCGGGAACTCCTGCACCAGATCAATCCAAACCTGCTTGAGCCGGCCTTGCGGGTCCAGCGTGGCGGCGGGCCGCGGCAGGCCGCGATTCAGGCGAAAACTCATGAAAAGGTTGGGATGCGCCTGGAACATCTGCCGCACCATTTCCGGCTCGCGCGTCGGCACAGGCTCCAGGCCCACATGCGACCAGACAATGCGCGTTTTGCTGTTGTGCGACAGCAGCCGTTTGAGTGCCGGCAGGTTTGCCCGCAGTTGGCGCGGATTGAGGGGGTTCGGACGCAGGACCTCGGGCAGCGGCATGTCTTCGGGGACCAGGTCGCAGTGCAGGTCAATCGGGATGTCGTGTTCTGCGGCGATATCGGCCAGCAGCAACAGCAGGGGGTGATCCGGGGGTGCGTCTTCATAGGCATGCCGGGGGCCCATCGCAGGGATGGAAACGTGCAATGCAGATATTTCTCCAAAGCCGACGGCGCCCGCAGCAACAATTTCAAGTGCCCGTTTGCGGAACTTCGCCTGCACCTCCTCGGTCACAGCGCTGACTGCCGTGCTGTGGATCATGATGTTCAGCGAACTGCCACCCAACAGTGCAAACCGCCCGGGATTCGCCCGGACGGCAAACTGCAGGTCTTCGATGTCATAGAACCACGCCGGCGTCAGCGTGGAAAAGGGCGGCGGCATCAGCAGGGAGCGCGCAATGTGCATCTGGTCCATGTTGGCCAGCGCAGCCTTGTGTGAAGCGTCCAGCTCCTTGTAGGGAATCGTCTGGAAATGCGCGTGCGTGTCAATCAGCGGTACGGGCTCGGCCCAGGCCAGGGTGGTCAGCAGCATAAGGGCTGTCGCGCTCAGGAACTCTTTCATGTGTGCATCCTTCAGGCCGGACCACCTGCGGCCTTGTCGCGCATCATAGCTGCCTCAGCTGGAGGGACGCGGCTCCCCGGGCAGCGCGGGCTTTTGACAATGCAGGCAGCGGCACAATTCCAAATGCGCAGACCGCCATTGGGTCGTTCCCGCGAATCCCGTGCGCAACCCTGCAAGGCTGCCCCTACACTTGCCGCATGGAGATTTACATGGTCGGCGGCGCGGTCCGCGATGCCTTGCTGGGCTTGCCGGTACAGGACCACGACTGGGTGGTGGTCGGCGCCACGCCGGAAGCCATGGCTGCCCAGGGTTACCTGCCGGTGGGCAAGGATTTTCCGGTCTTTCTGCACCCCGGCACGCGCGAGGAGTACGCGCTGGCCCGCACCGAACGCAACACCGCGCGCGGCTACCGCGGCTTCGAAATCCACGCAGCACCCGACGTCACCCTGGAGCAGGACCTGGCGCGGCGCGACCTCACTATCAATTCCATAGCTGCCTGCCCACGTCCGGCAGGGGCTGGGGACGGATTTGAGCCTGATCTGACGGCCCTGATCGACCCGTACGGCGGGCAGGCCGACCTGCAGGCACGCGTGTTGCGCCATGTTACCGACGCTTTCCGCGAGGATCCGGTGCGCATTTTGCGGCTGGCGCGTTTTGCCGCGCGTTTTGCGGACTTCACGGTGGCGCCGGAAACCCTGGCGCTGATGCGCGAGATGGTCGAAGACGGCGAGGCCGACGCGCTGGTGGCCGAACGCGTCTGGCAGGAGCTCGCGCGCGGCCTGATGGAGGACACACCGTCGCGCATGTTCGGGGTGCTGCGCGCCTGCGGCGCCCTGAAAAAACTGCTGCCCGAAGTGGACAGGCTCTGGGGCGTGCCGCAACGCGCCGAATACCACCCCGAGGTCGACACCGGCGTGCACCTGATGATGGTGCTGGACATGGCGGCGCGCCTGAAGGCGGGCCTTGCCGTGCGCTTCGCCTGCCTGGGCCATGACCTCGGCAAGGGCACCACCCCGGCCGATATGCTGCCGCGCCACATCGGCCATGAGGAGCGCAGCGCGCGCCTGCTCAGGGGCGTGTGCGAACGCCTGCGCGTGCCGACCGACTGCCGCGAGCTCGGCGAGGTGGTGGCGCGCGAACACGGCAACATCCACCGCAGCGCGGAGTTTGGCGCCGCCGCGCTGGTGCGGCTGCTCGAACGTTGCGATGCCTTTCGCAAACCGCAGCGTTTCGGCGAGGTGCTGCTGGCCTGCGAGTGTGACGCGCGCGGCCGGCTCGGCCTCGAGGAGTCGGCCTACCCGCAGCGCCAGCGTCTGGCCCGCGTGCTGCAGGCAGCGCAGTCGGTCGCGACCGAGCCGGTGGCGCAGGCCGCGCAGGCGGCCGGGCTGTCCGGCCCCAAAATCGGCGAGCTGATCCACAGCGCCCGCGTCAAGGCGGTGCAGCAGGCGCTGGACGCAGGCGCTGACTGAGGGCGAGACTCAAACACGGCGCCGGCCTACAGGCTGCTGCCAGGTATTCTGCTAAGGTTGCTTCAATGCATATGCCTCAAGAAATGCTTCCCGGCATCACCGCCCGCACGGCGCTTTTCCTGGACTTCGACGGAACGCTGGTGGAGATCGCCTCCCAGCCTGACGCGGTCCAGATTTCCCCGACGCTGACCAGCACGCTGGCGGCCCTGTATGGCCAGCTCAACGGTGCCCTGGCGCTGGTCTCCGGACGCCGCCTGCTGGACCTTGACTCTTTTCTCGCCCCGCTGCAACTGCCGGCCGCGGTCGAACATGGCGCGCAGCGGCGCAACGCCCAGGGCCAGCTGATCAGCGCACCGGCCGCCGACCTGCGCCATGTGCTGGCCGCTGCCGAAGGCCTGGTCCGGCAGTACCCCGGCCTGCAGCTCGAACACAAAAACCTGGCGCTGAGCCTGCATTACCGCCACGCGCCTGAACTCGAGGCGCTGTGCCTGCAGGTGATGCAGGCAGCGGTGGCCCAGAGCAGCGGACTGCAGCTGATGCAGGGCAAATGTGTGATCGACCTCAAGCTGACCGGCTTCAGCAAGGGCACGGCGATTGCGGCTTTCATGACCGAGGCGCCGTTCGCCGGTCGGGTGCCGGTGTTTGCCGGCGACGACGTGACCGATGAGGACGGCTTCCGGGCGGTTCAGGACGCCGGCGGGCATGCGGTCAAGGTTGGCCCCGGTGCCACCGGTGCGCACTACCGCTGCGCCGGCGTGCCCGAGATGTCCACCTGGCTGCAGTCGGCACTCATCCCCTCCCTGGCGTCACGCGCTGAAAGTCTGCCCTCATGAGTGTTTCCGCTCCTGCCTCACCTCCTCCTGCATCCGCCGTGGACGGCGCCAGCACCTTTGCCGCGCCGGCGCCGCCATCCCTCTCGATGGGTGTGATCGGCAACTGCGCCTTCAGCGCGCTGGTCGATGCGCGCGCGCGCATTGTCTGGTGCTGCCTGCCGCGTTTCGATGCCGACCCGGTCTTCAATGCCCTGCTGGATCCGAGCGAGAACGGCAGCGCCTTTGCCATCGAGATCGAGAACTTCTCGCACAGCAAGCAATGGTATGAACACAACACGGCAGTGCTGCGCACCCAGCTGTTCGACACCAGCGGGCAGGCCATTGAAATCACTGATTTCGCGCCGCGCTTTTACCGGCGCTCGCGCTTTTTCCGTCCCATGACCCTGGTGCGCCGTGTGCGCCCCATCCAGGGCGCGCCGCGCATCCGCGTCTCGCTCGACATCCGTTACGACTGGGGCCGCAGCAAGCCGGCCATCACGCACGGCAGCAACCACCTGCGTTATGTCGGTGATGCCCTGACGCTGCGACTGAACACCGACGCGCCGATTGCCCATCTGCTGTCGCGCCAGCCCTTTGTGCTGACGCGCGAGCACAACTTCCTGCTGGGCGCCGACGAATCGCTGGTCGACGGCATTGCCGACACCGCGCGCCTGTTCGAGGAAGAAACCCTCAGCTACTGGCGCAAGTGGAGCCAGCGCCTGCACCTGCCGCTGGAGTGGCAGGAAGCGGTCATCCGCGCGGCCATCACGCTCAAGCTCTCGCTGTTCGAGGACACCGGCGCGATTGTTGCCGCCATGACCACCAGCATCCCGGAAGCACCCCACAGCGGCCGCACCTGGGACTACCGTTTCTGCTGGTTGCGCGACGCCTTTTTTGTGGTGCGCGCGCTCAACAGCCTGTCCGAAGTCGGCACCATGGAGGACTACCTGCGCTGGCTCAGCAATGTGGTGGTGCAGGCCGGAGGCGGCCATATCCAGCCCTTGTTCGGTATCGGCCTGGAGCGCGAACTGCCTGAGGCGACTTATGGCCACCTGGGCGGCTACCGCAACATGGGGCCGGTGCGCGTCGGCAACCAGGCGCAGGAGCATTTCCAGCACGACGTGTACGGCAATGTGGTGCTGGGCGCGGCCCAGGCCTTCCATGACCATCGCCTGCTGCACCGCGCCGGTGAGGCCGAATTTTTGCGGCTGGAAGCGGTCGGCGAGCAGGCCATCCGCAATTACGACAAGCCCGACGCCGGCATGTGGGAGCTGCGCACGCGGGCACGCGTGCACACCTCGTCGGCGCTGATGTGCTGGGCCGCCTGCGACCGCCTCGGCAAGATCGCCGTGACGCTGAAGCAGCCGGACCGCGCGAATTACTGGCGCGGTCACGCCAACACCATGCGCGAGCGCATCCTGCGCGAATCCTGGAGCGAGGAGCGCCAGGCTTTCGCCGAAAGTTTCGGCGGCCGCGACCTGGACGCCAGCGTGTTGCTGATGATCGAGGTCGGTTTCATCGATCCCAAGGACCCGCGTTTTGTCGCCACCGTCGACGCGCTGGAAAAACACCTGTGCGACGGGCCCTACATGCGGCGTTATGAAGCGCCCGACGACTTCGGCAAACCCGAAACCGCCTTCAACATCTGCACCTTCTGGCGCATCGATGCGCTGGCCCGCATCGGCCGCAAGGAGCAGGCGCGCGAGATCTTCGAAACCATGCTGGCCGCGCGCAACCATGTCGGCCTGCTGTCGGAAGACACGCATCCGGTGACCGGCGAGATGTGGGGCAACTTCCCGCAGACCTATTCGATGGTCGGCATCATCAATGCCGCGGTGCGGCTGTCAGCACCCTGGGATTCCCAGGTATGAGCCGGCTGGTCGTGGTCTCCAACCGGGTTGCCGATCCGCGCAAGACGGCGGCCGGCGGCCTGGCGGTGGCGCTCGGTGATGCGCTGTCCGCCATGGGCGGCCTGTGGTTCGGCTGGAGCGGCACGATTGTCGAGGGCGGCACGCCGGGCGAAGGCGATGTGCATACCCAGCAGGCCGGCAACGTCACCCTGAGCACGGTGGACCTGTGCCGGGAAGACCACGACAGTTATTACCTGGGCTACAGCAACGGTGTGCTCTGGCCGGTGTTTCATTACCGGCTGGACCTGGCCGACTTCGACGCCGGTTTCATCGGCGGTTACCGGCGCGTCAACCAGATGATGGCGCGCAAGCTGATGCCGCAGCTGTTGCCGGACGACATCATCTGGGTGCATGACTACCACCTGATCCCGATGGCGGCCGAACTGCGCGCCATGGGTTGCCGCAACCGCATCGGTTTCTTTCTGCACATTCCGCTGCCGCCGCCGCTGATCCTGGCGGCGATTCCGCAGCACGAGTGGTTGATCCGCTCGCTGTTTGCCTACGACCTGGTGGGACTGCAAAGCCAGACCGACGTGGACCACTTCTCCCGCTATGTCGGCCAGGAAGTCGGCGCCGAAACGCTGGACCAGCACCAGTTCCGCGCCTTCGGGCGCACGGTCCATGCGCAGGCCTTTCCGATCGGCATCGACGTCGATGAATTCGCCGCGCTGAGCCACGGCAAGGATGCGCAGGAGATGTACGACAGCATGAAGGACGAGTATTCGCGCCGCCGCCTGCTGCTGGGCGTGGAGCGGCTCGACTATTCCAAGGGCCTGCCCCAGCGCCTGCGCGCGTTCCGCCAGCTGCTGCAGCAGTACCCCGAAAACCTCAACAGCGCCACGCTGATCCAGATTGCGTCACCGAGCCGCGAGGCACTGGACACCTATTCCGGCTTGCGCCAGGAACTCGAAAGCCTGTGCGGCTCCATCAACGGTGACTATGGCGAGCTCGACTGGATGCCGGTGCGCTACATCCACCGCAACGTGGCGCGCAAGCGCCTGCCCGGCCTGTACCGGGTGGCCAGCGTGGCGCTGGTCACGCCGCTGCGCGACGGCATGAACCTGGTGGCCAAGGAATTCATCGCGGCGCAGGACCCGGCCAACCCCGGCGTGCTGGTGCTCTCGCGGTTTGCCGGCGCGGCCGAGCAGCTCAAGGAGGCCTTGCTGGTCAACCCTTACGACACGCACGGCACCGCGGAGAGCATACAGATCGCGCTGCAAATGCCGCTGGCCGAACGCCAGAAGCGCCACCAGAAGCTGCTGGCGCGCATCCGCGAGCAGGACGTGCACTGGTGGCGCCGGACTTTTCTGCAGACGCTGACCGACATGGCGCCGGGCTGATCCGGGAGCGGGCGGCCAGCCTTTTCCCGGCGCTGGCAGAAAAACCGGAAGTGTGTAACTATTCCGTATCCATTCGCACCGGCCATGCCCTCACGCAACTACCTGAACCGCCCGCTGGCCGAGGGCATACGCACCATCGGTTTTCGCAAATGGTATGAGCGCGAGCTGTTGTCCAGCCACGCGCACATGCTGCTGGCCCTGCTCAGCACGATTGCACTGATGGCTACGCTGGAACTGTTCGACGGAGGCAGCATGGGCGACAAGCTGCTCAATGTGATCCTGTTCATCCTGAGCGGCGCGCTGGCGCTGTGGTCCTTGCGCCGCTACCTCTACCTGCTGTCCCATGCCGAGACCGTGGCTGACCAGGCCAATTGCCCGCAATGCACCGCCTACGGCCGACTGAGCGTGGTCGAAGAAGACCGCCGCAATGGCCGCTTGCTGGTGCGCTGCCGCCAGTGCGGTGAAGAGTGGACGCTGCTGCCCTGAACCGTGCGGCGCAAGGCCTTCACACCACCAGTGCAAGCGCGGCGTAGTCGCCGACCTGGTCCCCCAGCCCCGCAGGCACCACCGCCACCCCGTCGGTCAGCGCCGGCAGCCTGCCGCTGATCTGCGCCTGCAAGCGCGGCAGCAAGTAGTCGCGGTGATGCCAGAACACGCTGCCGCCCATGCTGATGCGCTGCAGGTCCAGCGTCACCACCAGGTTGTACAGCGCGCGGCCCATCACCCGGCAGAGCTCATCAATCACGGCTACTGCCCTTGCTTCCCCAGCGCGGGCAGCTGTCAAAACAGAAGCAGCATCGGAAAACCCGAGGGCGCCAAAACGCCGCGGCATCGCATTGCCGGCCACCAGCGCCTCGACATCGCCGATGTTGCCGCAGCCGCACAGCGCGTCGTTGTTGTCGCTGACAAACATGTGGCCCGCATGGCCGGCGTTGCCGTGCTTGCCATGCAGCGGGCGGCCATCCACACACAGGCCGACCCCGATGCCGGTGCTCCAGGTCACATAGGCGCAGTGGTCCAGGCCCTGCAGCGCGCCCCAGCGGCGTTCGGCCTCGAGCGCGGCGATGCCGTCGTTTTCGATGCGCACGCCGGGGAAGGCGGCACGCAACGGCGCCTCGAGCACGGCGCTGGTCCAGCTGTTGGGCAGACCGCGCGCCGCACCGGCCAGGCCACCGCAGATGTTGGGCGCCGCCAGCTCGATACAGCCCTGCTTGAGCACAAACGGCCCGCAGGAGGCCACGCCCACAGCGGCGATGTCGTCACGGCGGACCTGTGCAGCCGCACAGCTGGCGGCCAGCATGCGCAGCACCTGCTGCGCCAGCGCATCGGGTTCACCTTCCCTGGCCGTAGCTTCGACCAGGCGGCCCTGGATGCCGCGCTGGTTCACGATGCTCACCGCGACCTTGGTGCCGCCTATGTCCACCGAGGCCAGCGGCGCATCGCCTGCGGCAAGGCGAACATCCGGCGTGGTGATGGTTGGGATCGGGCTCATGGCATCCGCGCTCCGGGCTCAGATCAGTTTGCTGATCAGGCTGGCCAGCATGCTCAGGAGGATGGTGGTGGTCAGCGGGATGAACCATTCGCGGCCGAACAGCCTGAAGCGGAAGTCGCCCGGCAGCTTGCCGAAGCCCAGCTTTTGCAGCGCGGGTGTGAACCAGCTGATCAGGATCAGCGCGAGAAAAATCACCAGCATCCAGCGAATCATGAGGCTAGTTTAGGGCCTGCCCGGCCGGGGGATTGAAGAACGATGCTTGTGCGGCATGCGCGGCGCGTAGTTTGAACTCCCCACTCCCACCCCTAACCCCTCCCTCGCCCCGCTGGGCGATGGAGGGGGACTTTATTTGGCCGCGTGCGCTGCTCTCGCGTGCAAACATGACGGTCTGTTGGGATTCCCGAGCAGGAAGCGCTGCGCGCTTCAAGGACTCCGGATTTTGTCCCCGCATTGATGTATCCCCCACCCGTCGGGCTGGGCCGAGGAGCGCAGCAAAAGATGGATCAGGGCGAGCGATTGTCTGAGCCGAAGGCGAGTTCGAGCTCGACCCCGGCTGGACCGAGCACCGCAGCTTGCCCCTCGAAGCGTCAGCGGAGAGGGGACGCAGGCAGCAGGGTCGCCTTTTCTTTGCTTACTTTCTTTTGGCGAAGTGTATGGACTGGACACATACGAAACAGGTGTTCGGAGACATAGGAAACACTTCATCAGCGCTGTTAGCGCAAGGAGAAGTGCATGCCCTGGCAACCGAGAGACCTGATGGATACCAAACGTGAATTCGTGGAACTGGCGCTGCAAGAAGGAGCCAACCGGCGCGAGCTGTGCCGGCGCTTCGGCATTGGAGCGAAAGCGGCGTACGCGCTGCTGGCGCGTTATGCCCAGGAAGGCAATGGCGCTTTCAAGGCCCGCTCGCGCCGCCCGCGCGTCAGTCCGCTGCGCACCCCGGCTGCCACGGAGGCCGCGGTGCTTGAGCTGCGGCACGCCCATCCGGCCTGGGGAGGGCGCAAGCTCGCCCGGCGCCTGAGCGAGCTGGGGCACCTACACGTGCCGTCCGCCGCCACTGTCACAGCCATCTTGCACCGTCACGGCCTGATCACACCGGCGGCCAGTGTGGCGGCTCAGCATTGGCAGCGCTTCGAACACCCCGAGCCCAATGCACTGTGGCAGATCGACTTCAAGGGTGACTTTGCCACCGGCCAAGGGCGTTGCTATCCGCTGACCGTGCTGGACGACCATTCCCGTTTCAATCTGACTCTGCAGGCCTGCCCCGGCGTCGCTGCTGCCACCGTGCAGCCCCATCTTGCCCGGGTGTTTGAGCGCTACGGGCTGCCGGTATGCCTCAATGCCGACAATGGCGCCCCCTGGGGCAGTCCCCGACTGGCCGGGCACGGCTTGAGCGAGCTGAGCGTGTGGCTGATCCGGCTGGGCATCCGTGTGAGTCACAGCGCGCCGTACCACCCGCAGACCAACGGCAAGATCGAGCGCTTTCACCGCTCGCTCAAGACGGAGGTACTGGCCGGACGCAGCTTTATGGACCTGCCTCAGGCGCAGCGAGCCTTCGAGCGCTGGCGCGGGGTCTATAACCACGAGCGGCCCCACGACGCGCTGGACCTTCAGACGCCGGCTCGGCGCTACAGGGCCAGCCTCAGACGCTACCCAACCACCTTGCCGGCCATCGACTACCCGCACGAGGACACGGTAGCTGTCGTCAAATGGAACGGGGAAGTCAATTTCAAGGGAAACAAGCTGCGGGTATCGAGCGCCTTGCTCAAGCTGCCGATAGCGTTCCGGCAGGACACCAAACGCGACGGTTGCTACGATGTGTTCTTCTGTCACCACCGCTTCATGCGGCTGGACTTGAGCACACTTAACTCTGCCGACTGAGATCCAAGGTGTTTCCTATGTCTCCGAACACCTGTTTCCCATGTCTCCTGTCTATACAGCGAAGCAAAAGAAAGTTACTTGCTGCCGGGCAACCCCCGGCCAACTGACGCGAACCAACTACCAAAAACCATCGAAGCAGCGAAAGATGGATCCCGGATCAGGTCCGGGATGACATGTGCCCCTTCACGGTCGCAGCATGACGCCAGGACTCGCTATAAATCTAATAGCTGTCAGCCCATGTCACTCAAGGGGCAGAGGCAGTTTTGGTTCAAACTTTGCGCGTTTGACACTGAAAAACGCCTTGACGTTCCTGACGTTGGCATCGCTGGTGAACAGGCGTTGCGCCAGCGCGAGGTAGGCCGGCATGTCGCGCACATGCAGCACCAGCACGAAGTCCGGACCCGGGGAGACGCGGTAACACTGCTGCACCGCGTCGTCCTGCACGGCACGGGCCTCGAAGGCGGCGAGCTCCTCGGCACCCTGGCGGTCCAGCGTGATTTCGGTGATGGCATTCAGCCCGTGCCCCAGGGTGGCGGCCATCTTCTCGAGGGACAACATGGCGATCTGGCGTTCGATCAACCCGGCGTCCTGCAAGCGCTTGACACGCCGCAGGCAAGTGGGCGGCGACACATGCGCCAGTTCAGCGAGCGCCTGGTTGGACAGCGAGGCGTCGCGCTGCAGTTGGTCCAGGATGCGCAGGTCTGCGCTGTCCAGCGTGAGATGCCGGTCTGCTGATGGTGAATTCATTGACTATTTTTGCTATTTATTTGGAATAAATCGATATTAAATCCGATTGATGGAATTTAAATTCAAAAATAGCCGAAATTAGTCGATTTATTTTTTGTTCATGTCACTACCATGCACCATCTTCCGTCAAAAGGACCCGTTTTATGTGTGGCATCGTCGCTTCTGTTTCTACCCGCAACATCGTTCCCATTCTGGTGCAAGGCCTGCAGCGCCTGGAATACCGGGGCTACGATTCCTGCGGCGTCGCCATCTATGCCGACGGCCTCAAACGCGCACGCAGCACCTCTCGCGTGGCCGAGCTGATGGAGCAGGTGAGCACGGACAGGCTCGAAAGCGGCACCGGCATTGCCCACACGCGCTGGGCCACCCATGGCGCGCCCGCCGTGCACAACGCCCACCCGCACTTCAGCCACGGCGCTGGCGACGTCGCGCACAAACCCGGCAAGGTCGCGCTGGTGCACAACGGCATCATCGAGAACCACGACGAATTGCGCACCGCTCTGCAGGCCAAGGGTTATGTGTTTTCCAGCCAGACCGACACCGAGGTCATCGTGCACCTGATGGACAGCCTGTATGACGGCGACCTGTTCGAGGCACTGAAGGCCGCCACGCGGCAGTTGCACGGCGCTTATGCGATCGCGGCTTTCTGCAAGGACGAGCCGCACCGCGTGGTGGGTGCCCGCGCCGGCTCGCCACTGATCCTGGGTGTCGGCAAGGACAAGTCCGAGAACTTCCTGGCCAGCGACGCGATGGCGCTGGCCGGCGTGACCGACCAGATCCTGTACTTGGAAGAAGGCGACCTGGTCGATATCCAGCTCGGCAAGTACTGGGTCATAGACCGGGATCACAAGGCCGTGCAGCGCGAGGTCAAGACCGTGCAGGCGCACAGCGGCGCGGCCGAACTGGGCCCCTACCGCCACTACATGCAAAAGGAAATCTTCGAGCAGCCGCGTGCCATCGGCGACACGCTCGAAGGCATCGCCGGCATCACGCCCGAACTGTTCGGCGACGAGGCCTTCCGCGTCTTCAAGGACATCGATTCGGTGCTGATCCTGGCCTGCGGCACCAGTTATTACAGCGGTTGCGCCGCCAAGTACTGGCTGGAATCGATTGCCGGCATCCCGACCCAGGTCGAGGTGGCCAGCGAGTACCGCTACCGCACTTCGGTGCCGAATCCGAAGTCGCTGGTGGTCACCATCACCCAGAGCGGCGAGACGGCCGACACGCTGGCCGCGCTGCGCCATGCCCAGTCCATGGGCATGACGCAGACGCTGACCATCTGCAATGTGTCAACCTCGGCGATGGTGCGCGAGTGCAAGCTGGCCTACATCACGCGCGCCGGTGTCGAGATCGGCGTGGCCTCCACCAAGGCCTTCACCACACAACTGGCGGGCCTGTTCCTGCTGACCCTCGCGCTGGCGCAAAGCAAGGGCAGGCTCAGTGATGAAGAGGAAGCCGGGCACCTCAAGGCCATGCGGCATCTGCCGGCCGCGCTGCAGGCGGTGCTGGCGCTGGAGCCGCAGGTCATCGCCTGGGCCGAGGACTTCGCCAAGATGGAAAACGCACTGTTCCTCGGACGCGGCCTGCACTACCCGATCGCGCTCGAGGGTGCGCTCAAGCTCAAGGAGATCAGCTACATCCACGCCGAGGCTTACCCGGCCGGTGAACTCAAGCACGGCCCGCTGGCGCTCGTCACCAGCGCCATGCCGGTGGTCACCGTCGCGCCCAACGACAGCCTGCTCGAAAAGCTCAAAAGCAACATGCAGGAAGTCCGCGCCCGCGGTGGCGTGCTCTACGTGCTGGCCGATGCCGACACCAAGATCGAAAGCGGCGACGGCCTGCACGTGATCCGCATGCCCGAACACTACGGCGCCCTGAGCCCGCTGCTGCACGTGGTGCCGCTGCAATTGCTGGCCTATCACACAGCCGTAGCTCGCGGCACCGATGTTGACAAACCGCGCAATCTTGCAAAGAGCGTGACCGTCGAGTGACGGACACGGCGCGCGCGAGCGCGTTGCACGGTTTAGCGGCCGCTCACTTCGCGTGAGCGAAGTTATGCGGCCGCACAAGCCCAGAAACCTGGCCAAATCAGTCACTGTGGAGTGACTGTTTTGGAGGCGGCATGCAAATGCCGCGCGGCGCAGCCGCCAGGTTTTGGCTTGGGGGAACACCCATGTCGCGCAGCGACGTGATGTGATCACCACAAACCGCGCAGTCTTGCAAAGAGCGTGACCGTCGGGTGACGGACACGGCGCGCGAGCGATCAAGCGACTTCGGGAGACAGTTGGTGGATGGCCTGGTAGTGGGTCAGGAACACCTGACCGCTGAGGCCGTGCAGGAATTCGGTGTTTTTCAGGCGGTCCATCACCGGCCCCTTGACCTCGGACAGGTGCAGCCGCACGCCGGCATCGCGCAGACGCAGGTCGATGGCTTCCAGGCTTTCCAGCGCGCTGGCATCGATGTCGTTGATGGCCGAACACTGCAGCACCACATGCTCCAGCCCGGGGCGATTGGCGACAGCGTTGTTGATGCGGTCTTCCAGCGCCCTCGAATTGGCGAAATACAGGCTCTCGTCAACACGCAGGCTCAGCACCCGCGGGCTCACCACCACGGTGTGGCGCTGCACGTTGCGGAAATGTTCGGTGCCCGCGACCAGGCCCACCTCGGCCATGTGGGGGCGGCTCGTGCGAAAGAGGTAGAGCGCCAGGGACACGCCCACGCCCACCACCAGCCCGGTCTCCACACCGACGGTGAGTGTGGCCACCAGCGTGGCCAGCACCGCGGCAAAGTCGGCCCTGGCGTAGTCCCAGGTTTTGCGCAGGATGCTGAAGTCCACCAGCGACAGTACCGCCACCACGATGGTGGCAGCCAGCGTGGCCTGCGGCAGGTAATACAGCGCCGGCGTGAGGAACAGCGAGGCCAGCGTGATGCCGGCAGCGGTGAACACGCCGGCCGCCGGCGTCTGCGCACCGGCATCGAAATTGACCACCGAGCGGGCGAAGCCGCCCGTCACCGGGAAGCCGCCGGTGAACGCGGCCGAGAGATTGCTCGACCCGAGCGCCACCAGTTCCTGATCGGGCTCGATGCGCTGGCGCCGTTTGGCCGCCAGGGTCTGCCCGACCGACACCGACTCGACAAAACCGACCACGCTGATGAGCAGGGCCGGCACCAGCAATTGCTGCCACAGGCCCAGATCCCACAGGGGCAGCGTGAACGGCGGCAGGCCCTGGGGCACGGCTCCCACAATCTTCACGCCCCGCGCCTGCCAGTCCAGGCCCCAGGTCAGCAGCGTGGTCACGGCAATCGCCGCCACCGGCCCGGTTTTGGCCAGCACGTCGGCCGCACGCGGCGTCATGCCGAGCCGTCGCAGCAGCGGTTTGAGTCCGCTGCGCACCCAGAACAGGAAGGCGACTGTAGCCGCACCGATGGCCAGGGTAAGAAGGTGCACCTGAGCGAGCTGCGACAACAGTGACAGGCTCAGATCGACGAAGTTGTGCCCTTCCGCCTTCACGCCCATCAGCGTCTTGAGCTGGCTCGCCGCGATCAGGATGCCCGACGCCGAGATGAAGCCCGAGATGACGGGGTGGCTGAGGAAGTTGGCGAGAAAACCCAGGCGCAGCAGCCCCATGGCCAGCAGCAGCAGGCCCGAGAGGAAGGCCAGCGTGATGGCCACCGCCCAGTACTCTGGCGTGCCAGCCACGGCGTGCTGGCCGATGGCCGCCGCCGTCATGAGCGAGACCACCGCCACCGGCCCCACGGCCAGCACGCGGCTGGTTCCGAACACCGCATAAAGCAGCAGCGGCGCCACGCTGGCGTACAGGCCCACCTCGGGCGGCAGGCCCGCAAGCATGGCATAGGCCAGACTCTGCGGGATCAGCATGATGGTGACGATGAGCGCTGCCACGCCGTCGCTGAGCAGGGTCTCGCGCTTGTACGCGCGACCCCACTGAAACACGGGCAATGAAGGCAAACGCTGGCGCCAGCTGGATAGGGGGTTCATGGGGTCGGGTGTGTGCAGGCTGCGGGTTTCAAGAATGCGAAGTCTGCGCGGGCGGCGTGACCCCGCTCAGGTTGTACCCGGCTTGGGCGGCTTTTTGAACCAGCGTGGGCCAGGGTTGCCGGTCTGCTTGCGACAGCGCCCACAGCGCCGCCGAACGCATGCCGCTGCGGCAGTACGCCAGCGTGGGTGCGGGCAGCTGGCTGAGCAGGGCGGCGAAGGCCTGGCCGTCGTCCGGGCTGACCCGGCCCGAAACCACCGGCTGGTAGGCCAGGGTCAGGCCGGCCTGGCTGGATGCAAGCGCCAGTTCGCGGTGATCGAACTGGCCGGGGCTCTCGCCGTCCGGCCGGTTGCAGATGACGGACTTGAAGCCGGCGCGCGCAATCCCGGGCAGGTCGGCCGGCGAGATCTGTCCGGCGACCGACACTGTTTCGGACAGCGGGACGAGCTTCAGGGGCGTCATCTCAGGCTCCCATGCGCCGGCGCAGGCCGGTGCGCTCGGCGATTTCGAAGATCACCATGCCGACGATCATGGCCGCCACGAACAGCGCGGCCTTCATCTCGCCGGATGCCATGGAGACGATGCCCGGACCAGGGCAGAAACCCGCCAGGCCCCAGCCGGCACCGAAGGTCAGCCCACCGATGACCAGGCGTTTGTCGATCTGGCTCGACTTGGGCAGGTGCAAGGCCCCCCCCAGGAAGTTCGTGGTGCGTTTGCGGGCCAGCGCAAAGGCGAAGAAACCCACGGCAATGGCGCCGCCCATGACGAAGCCGAGGGACGGATCCCAGTTGCCGAACAGGTCCAGGAAGCCGAGCACCTTGCCCGGGTCGGTCATGCCGGAAAGCAGCAGCCCCAGGCCGAACAGCAGGCCTACAAAAAATTCGGTGATGCGGTGCATGTGTGTGCTCCTTACAGAGTGTGGCGAACCACGAAGACCATGGCGAAGCCCGCGCCCATGAAGGCGAGCGTGGCAACGAGCGAGCGGGGCGACAGGCGCGAGAGCCCGCAGACACCGTGCCCGCTGGTGCAACCGGAGCCATAACGTGTGCCCAGGCCGACCAGCAAGCCGGCGGCGACGATGGTGGCGAAACCCGCGTCAATGCGTGGCGCCTGCATGAAACCTTCAGGCGCCAGCAGGCCATACACCAGCGGCGCGGCCAGCATGCCCAGCAGGAAGGCGATGCGCCAGCCGGCGTCACCCGCCTTGGGTGGCAACAGGCCGCCCAGAATGCCGCTGATCCCCAGCACCCGGCCGTTGACCAGGATGAAGAAGGCCGAGGCGACGCCCAGCAGAATGCCGCCGGACAGCGATGCCCACGGCGTGAAATTGGCCCAATCGATCGTCATGGCTTACTCCTTGTCAAAAATACAAAATTGTTCGTACAGCACCTGCATCACTGCCAGCGCCTCGGGGCTGGTCAGCGCATAGTGGATGTTTTTTCCCTCGCGGCGGGTGCTCACCAGGTCCTCGTCGCGCAGCACGGTGAGCTGCTGCGACAAGGTCGGTTGCACGATGCCCAGCAAGGCTTCGAGCTCGCCCACGCGCCGCTCCCCCTGCGACAGCTGGCACAGGATCAACAGCCGGTCCGGGTTGGCCAGCACTTTCATCAGGCGACAGGCGCGGTCTGCGGCCGTCTGCATTTGTTCCAGGTCCATCAGGACGTTGTTCATCGATGTTTCCTTCCGTTTCATTGAGGCTGCGCAACGCGGCCCCGGGTCATGACGAGAATATATTGACAAACAATCTATTTGTCAATATATTATCAATAACTTATTTAAAGGGACCTCTCATGACATCCTTTCAGACCTCAACCGCCCAACCCCAGGTACATGGCCTTTTCGACCCCGCCACCTGGACCGTGACCTATGTGGTCCACAGCGGCGCCGGCAGCGACTGCGCCATCATCGATTCGGTGCTCGACTACGACCCGAAGTCGGGCCGCACGCAGCACGCTTCGGCCGACAAGGTGGTCGACTACGTGCGTGCCAACGACCTGAAGGTGCAATGGATCCTGGAAACCCATGCCCACGCCGACCACCTCTCGGCCGCGCCCTACCTGCGGGCCCAGCTGGGCGGAAAGATCGGCATTGGCGGCAACATCACCCAGGTGCAAAAGGTGTTCAAGGGCGTCTTCAACCTGGAGCCTGGCTTCAAGCAGGACGGCTCGCAGTTCGACCACCTGTTCCAGGAGGGTGAGGTCATCCCGCTGGGCGCGCTGTCCGGTGAGGTGCTGTTCGTGCCCGGCCACACGCCGGCCTGCGCGGCCTACCGCTTTGGGGATGCGGTGTTTGTGGGCGACACCCTGTTCATGCCCGACGTGGGCACCGCACGCTGTGATTTTCCGGGTGGCGATGCGCGCGCTCTCTACGCCTCCACCCGCAAGCTGCTGAGCCTGCCGCCCCAGACGCGGCTGTTCATGTGCCACGACTACCCGCCCAACGACCGCCCGGTGGCCTTCGAAACCACGGTGGCCGAGCAGCGTGCGAAGAACATCCACGTGCATGACGGCGTGAGTGAGGACGAGTTCGTGGCCATGCGCACCCAGCGCGACGCCACCCTGGAGATGCCCACGCTGATCCTCCCCTCGGTCCAGGTCAACATCCGCGCCGGTGAGCTGCCGCCCAAGGAAGACAACGGCGTGGCCTATCTGAAGATCCCGCTGAACGCCCTGTGACCCATCCGCCGCACGCATCGAAGGCAGCACCATGACGACCGCTTCCGTTTCGCTCCAGCAGCAGGCCGACTACCGCTTCGAGATCCGTTTCGGAGACAACATCCCGGGCCTGATCGCCGACGAACCAGCACCGCTGGGCAAAGGAGAAGGCCCATCGCCTGCGCAGTTGCTGTGCGCCTCTGTGGGCAATTGCCTGAGCGATTCACTGCTGTTTGCCCTGCGCAAGTTCAAGCAGGCACCGGAGCCCCTGCGCTGCGAGGTGACCGCGGAAATCGGGCGCAACCCGGAAAGCCGGCTGCGTATTCTCGGCATCCACGCCAACCTCACGCTCGGGGTGGCGGCGAGTTCGCTCGAACACCTGGACCGCGCGCTGGCCCAATTCGAGGAGTTCTGCACCGTCACGCAAAGCGTCCGCCAGGCCGTGCCGGTGCGGGTCACCGTCATCGACGCCGCAGGCCGCACGCTGCGCGATCAGACCTGATCCCGGCGGCGCTTCAGCCTTTGCCCAGTGGCGGCCGGCCGAACAGCGTGGAGGCGTTGCTGACAGGTCCCAGCTGCGCCGCCGCGTCCAGCAGCGCGGGCGCGAGTTCGTGCATGCGTGCGCTGTCCAGCCGCGAACGCGGACCCGCGATGCTGATCACGCCTGTGACTTCACGCCGGCGAAACACCGGCGCGGCCATGGCGGCCATACCCGGCGCAAAGACCTCGTCGATCATGGCGTAGCCGCGCACCCGCGCCGCATGCAGAAAACCCAGCAGGGCCTTGAGGGTGGTGGGCGCTTTCGGGCCATATTCCGCGGGCAGGCCGAAGCCCTGGCGCGACACCAGCTCCAGCGCGCGCTCATCGCTCAGCGTCATCAGCCAGGCGTGGCCCGAAGCGGTGCAGGACAGACGCGCATCCATGCCCATGTCCGGGTCGTAGCGCAACCCGGTTTGGCGCATGCCCTGCGACTTGGCGACCCAGGTCAGGCGGTCGTCATCAACGATGGACAGACGCACCAGCTCGCCCGAGCTTTGCGCCAGCCGCTCCAGCAGCGGCTCGGCAACATCCACAATGCCTGCGCTGCTCAGAAAGCCCAATCCCAGCGACACCATCTTGAGGGTCAGCACATAGTCGCCCTGCTTGCGTGCCTGGCGCACGTAGCCGCGCTGCTGCAAATCGGCGAGCAGGCGGTGGCAGGCGCTCAACGGGATGTCCAGTTCGGTGGCAATCAGCGACAGCGGCAGCCCTTCCGGGTAGCGGGTCAGGTGTTCCAGTACGGCCAGGCCGCGTTCAAGGGCGATGTTCATTTTGCATGATGGAATAAGTTTCCAGTTTAGAAACATTTTCCCATCGACCCCGCAGAATTGCCAGCAAATCACGACGCGCCCTGATGGCGCATCCCGGAGACAAGCCTTGACCTGCCATTCCATTCATTGGACGCGTGCCGCATGAGCCGCACTTTTTACGTCCTCAACGGCCCCAACCTGAACCTGCTGGGCGTGCGTGAGCCGCAGCTGTATGGCAGCACCACGCTGGCCGAAGTCGAGCAGCTGTGCCTGCGCGTGGCGCAGGAACTCGGTTATGCCTGCGAGTTCCGCCAGAGCAATCACGAAGGGGTTCTGGTCGACTGGGTGCAGGAAGCGCGCGAGAAGGCCGCCGCCGTGGTGATCAACCCGGCCGGCCTGTCCTTCCGTTCCATCCCGCTGCTGGATGCGCTCAAGACCCTGGACCAGCCGATTGCCGAGGTCCACATCACCAACATCCACAGGCGCGACGCGCTGTACCAGCACTCGCTGATGTCGCTGGCCGCCACGGGGGTCATCTGCGGCTTCGGCCCCTACGGCTACGAGATGGCCTTGCGGGCGCTGGCGCAACGCCTGCCTCACGGGTAAAACCCAGTGCCCCATGTCCGATTTCCGCGTTATTTCATTTCAGCCCACACATCAAAGGAGACAACCATGAACCATTCCATCCAGCGTCGCACCCTTCTCGGCGGCGGTGCCGCCCTCGCCGCCACCGCAGCCCTGCCCGTCTGGGCCCAGGCCCCCGCCACCATCCGTTTTGCCGCAGTGTTCTCGGACAAGGACATCCGCGCGGAGATGATGAACCAGTTCGCCAAAGAGGTCGCCGCCGACTTCAAGGTCGAGATGCACCTGAACTCCACCCTGTTCCGCCAGGGCACGGAGCTGGTGGCGCTGCAGCGCGACAACCTCGAAATGGGCAATATTTCGCCGCAGGACATTTCCAAGCAGATACCCGCCTGGTCCCTCCTGACCTCCGCCTACCTGTTCCGCGATGCCAACCACCTGAACCAGTTCTTCGCGAGCGAGCAGGGCGCGCAGATGAAGAAGATGGTGGAAGACCAGTTGAAGGTCAAGATCCTCGGTCCCACGTTTTTTGGCACGCGCCACGTGGGCCTGAAGGGCAAAAAGAAGATCAACACCCCGGCCGACCTGGCCGGCGTGAAGCTGCGCATGCCGCCCGGCGACGCCTGGCAACTGCTGGGCCGCTCCCTGGGCGCCAACCCCACGCCCATGGCCTACGCTGAAACCTACACCGGCCTGCAAACCGGCGCCATCGACGGCCAGGACAACCCGCTGCCCAATGTGCAGAACATGAAGTTCAACGAAGTGATGGGCCAGTTGGTGCTGACTTCGCACCTGGTCGGATTTGACCTGCTGACGGTCAACATGAAGACCTGGAACAGCCTGTCGCCCGCAAAGCAGCGCGCTTTCCAGGCTGCCGCCGACAAGGCCATTGCCTGGAGCACGGCCGAGCACCAGAAACGCGAGGCCGAACTGGCCGAGAGTTTCCGCAAGGGCGGGCTCGACGTTTATGTGCCCAACATCAATGCCTTCCGTGAGTACGCGCAAAAGGTGTATCTGGCGTCCGATGAAGCCAAGAGCTGGCCAAGCGGCATGCTGGCGCAAATCAACGCCATGAAATAGGCTCACTCCCCCGTGACGGCCGCTGGCCGCCGCCCCGCCCAAGGGGCGCTGCCAGCGGGCGGCAAACCGGTTTCGCGGTGGCACTGGATTAACATGCGCTTGCAAGGCGTGCCGGGCGGCGCGTGAGCAGAAAGAGGACGATGGTCGATCACATTCTCAAGCGGCTGCACCGCTTCGCCGAAGCGGTGGCAGCCAGCCTGCTGGCGATTATTTTTGTCGCCTTCCTGGTGCAGATCGTGATGCGTTATGTGTTCAACGCGCCCGTGGGCTGGACCACCGAACTGTCGCTCGCGGCCTGGCTGTGGCTGGTGCTGTGGGGCGCCGCCTTTGTGCTCAAGGATGACGAGGAGATCCGCATCGACCTGCTCACCGCGCGCGCCAGCCGCCGCACGCGCCGGCTGGTTGGTGCCATCGTGGCGCTGGCCATCATCGTGCTGTTCGGCATGTCGCTGCCCGGCGCGTGGAGTTATGTCACCTTCATGAAGGTCGAAAAAAGCTCCTATCTCGGTGTCCGCATGGACATCACCTATTCCATCTACATTGTTTTCGTTGTGGCGGTCATCCTCCGCGCCGTACGCCAGCTGGTACGCGGGCCTGAAAAAACCGCCGGCGACATGCCGTCCTCCGCCTCCGCCTTATGAATTTCACGAGTCCCTTTTCGCTGGCGCTGGTTGCCATCGTCGCCCTGAGCCTGCTCGGCGCGCCCATCGGCCTGGCCATGATCGCCGGTTCCGTTCTTTACCTGTACATGAAGGGCATGGACGTGGGCGCCGCTGCCGAGCAACTGCTCAACGGCACCTACTCCAGCTTTTTGCTGCTGGCGGTCCCGTTGTTCATTCTCGCTGCCACTTTCATGAGCACGGGCAGCGTGATGGACCGCTTGCTGCGCTTTTGCAATGCCATCGTCGGCCGCTTTCCCGGCGGCCTGGCACAGGTCAACGTGCTGCAAAGCGTGGTCTTCGCCAGCATGTCGGGTTCGGCGCTGGCCGACGCCGCCGGCTCCGGCAAGATCATGCAGGCGATGATGACGCGTGGCGGCAAGTACACGCCGCCTTTTGCCGCGGCACTCAGCGCCGTGTCCTCGGTGATCGGGCCGATTCTTCCGCCCTCGATACCCATGGTGCTGTACGCGCTGGTGTCGGGCACATCCATCGGCTACCTGTTCATCGGCGGGGTGCTGCCCGGCCTGCTGCTGGGTGCGGTGCAGATGGTGCTGATCTATTTCCAGGCCAAGCGGCGCGGCTTCCCGGTGGAAGACAGGGTTCCGCTGCGTGACATGCCGCGCATCACCAAAGAGGCCTTTCCGGCCCTGATGCTGCCCGTGATCCTGCTGGGCTGCCTGTACAGCGGCATCACCACGCCCACCGAGGCGGCCGGCGTGGCCGCGGCCTACGCGCTGCTGATCTCCGCCGGCCTGTACCGCAGCCTGGGTTGGGGCGACATCTACGATTCGCTGCTGTCCAGCGCGAAGATGAGCATATCCATCGGCATGCTGATCGCCGGCGCTCTGGTGTTCAACTACGTCATCACCTCGGAGAACATCCCCGCCCACCTGAGCGGCCTGCTCAAGGGCATGGAGATGACGCCCATGGTTTTCCTGCTGCTGGTCAACGCCATCCTGCTGGTGCTGGGCGCCTTTCTCGAAGGCTCGACCATCATCCTGATCATCCTGCCGGTGCTGCTGCCCACCGCGGTGGCACTGGGCATCGACCCGGTGCATTTCGGCGTGATGGCCATCCTGAACATCATGATCGGCCTGGTCACGCCACCTTACGGCCTGCTGCTGTTCATGATGATGAAAATCGCCAACGTCTCGTTTTCCGCGCTGATGGCGGAGGTCTGGCCCTATTTGCTGGTCATGCTGGCGGCGCTGGGACTGGTGACTTTCTGGCCCGGCATGGTGCTGTGGCTGCCGCGGCTCGCGGGTTACACCGGATGACACCGGCTCCGGGCAAGCTGCTGGTGGGCCTGATCGGCGCCGGCATCCAGCGTTCGCTGACACCGGCGATGCAGGAAGAGGAAGCGCGCCAGCAGGGCCTGCGCCTGCACTACCAGCTGATCGACCTCGACCTGACTCCGGGCTCGGTGCAACAGCTGCCCGCCTTGCTGGCCGCCGCACGCATCATGGGTTTTGCCGGGCTGAACATCACCTATCCCTGCAAGCAGGCGGTGCTGCCGCTGCTGGATGCCTTGTCGCCCGAGGCCGAGGCCATGGGCGCTGTGAACACCGTGGTGATTCGCGATGGCCGCATGGTGGGCCACAACACCGACGGCTCGGGTTGGGCCTGGGGCTTGCGCCGCTCGCTGCCGGATGCCGACCTGGCCTGTGTGGTGCTGCTGGGTGCGGGCGGCGCCGGTTCGGCGATTGCGGACGCGGTGTTGCGCCTGGGTGCCGCGCAACTGCGTGTGGTGGATACCGACCTGGCGCGCGCAGCTGCGCTCGCCGGGGCACTGAACACCCGTTTCGGTGAGCGCGTGATTGCGCTGGACGATGCGTCACAAGCCCTGGCAGGCGCGACCGGCCTGATCCACGCCACGCCCACCGGCATGGACAAGTTGCCGGGCCTACCGATCCCGGCGGCGCTGCTGCGGCCCTCCTTGTGGGTATCGGAGATCGTCTATTTCCCGCTGGCCACCGGCTTGCTGCAGGCGGCGCGGGCTGCCGCTTGCCCGACCATGGACGGCGGCGCCATGGCCGTTGGCCAGGCCGTCGGCGCGTTCGAGCTGTTCACCGGCCTGAAAGCCGACGCGGAGCGCATGGGCCGCCACTTCCGGGAACTGCTGGCTGCCCCGACCCCCGGAACCTAGCCACCCGCCGGGCTGGCGCACCAGTTCCCGGCCTCCTCTGGATGCTATCAAAAAAGTAGCTGACCACGCTTGTCAGGAAAGGGCTGGAGCCCCTTTTTGTTTACAGGTGGCAGCCGTGTGACGGCTCAGTGGTGATGGCCGTGTTCACCGTGCACATGGCGGTGCGCAATCTCTTCCGCGCTGGCGGCACGCACGTCGGTCACCGCCAGGGTAAAACGCAGCGCCTTGCCGGCCAGCGGGTGGTTGCCGTCGAGCAGCACCGTGTCGCCCTTGATTTTCACGACCGTGAACACAATGGTCTTGCCGTCCTCGCCGCGGCCTTCGAGTTGGCCACCGACCTTGACACCGGGCGGGAACTGCTTTTTGGGGATGGTCTGGACCAGGCCTTCATCGCGCAGGCCGAAAGCGTCCTCGGGCTGCAATTCCAGCGTGGTCTGGTAACCGGTGGTTTTGCCATCGAGCGCCTCCTCGATTTTCGGCAGCGTGTTGCCGTAGCCGCCATGCAGGTAGACCATGGGGGTCTTGCTGTCCTCGATGAGTTTGCCCTGCAGGTCGGCGACCTTGAAGCGCAGGCTGACGGCGGTGTCTTTGGCGATGTTCATGGATGTGTTCAAAGGGGGAGGGTGAGAGGTAGGGCCATTTTCGCCCAAACACGAGAAGCCCGCCGGCGGCGCGGGACGGCGGCACATCGTATGCTGGCCGGGTTGTTTACCCCACCGGCGCGCCCACCATGAAACCTCCCGCTTGCAACTGGCCCACCCGGGCCGCCGTCCTTGTGCTGGCATGGGCTTCGGGTGGCTCCGTGGCGCAGACCCTGGCCCCGGTCACCGTGACGGCAACGCGCACCGAGCTGCCGCCCTTCGAGGTCCCTGCGTCTGTCGATGTGCTGGACGGCGAGCGCCTGCGCGGCGACGGCCGGGCCCAGGTGAATCTGTCGGAAAGCCTGGCTCTTGTGCCGGGTCTGCTGGCGCGCGACCGGCAGAACCAGGCGCAGGACCTGCAGTTGTCGGTGCGCGGTTTTGGCGCGCGTTCGACCTTTGGTGTGCGCGGCCTGCGCCTGTATGTGGACGGCATCCCGGCGACCATGCCCGATGGCCAGGGACAACTTTCACACATCGATCTGGCCTCGGTCGGGCGGCTGGAGGTTTTGCGCGGCCCGTTCTCGGTGCTCTACGGCAACTCCTCGGGCGGCGTGATGCAGGTCTTCACCGAGGAGGGCCAGGGCCCGCCCGTGCTCGGCGGCAGTGTGGCGGCCGGCTCTTACGGCTTGCGGCGGGCTGACGTCAAGGCCAGCGGCGGCGCCGGTCCCATGGGCTATGTACTGAGCGCCGGGCGCTTGAGCACAAATGGCTTTCGCGCGCACAGCGCGGCCGAGCGCGAAGGTGCCAACATGCGGCTGGACTGGGCCCTGGCCGATGCCAGCACCCTGACGCTGCTGGCCAACACCGTGACGGTGGATGCCCAGGACCCGCTGGGCCTGAGCCGCGCGCAGTTTGACGCCGCCCCGCGCAGCGCCGATCCGGCGGCGACTACCTTCAATACCCGCAAGACCGTCAGCCAGCGGCAGGTCGGCGCGGTCTACGAGCGCAAGGTCGATGCGGACAACCAGCTGCGTTTGATGGTCTACGGCGGTGAACGCGCCACCACGCAGTTCCAGTCGATCCCGGTGTTTGTCCAGAACAGCAGCGCGCAGCACCCGGGTGGCGTGATCGGGCTGGAGCGCAACTACGGCGGGCTCGATGCGCGATGGACCACCCGCACGACGCTGGCGCAACGCCCGCTGGAGCTTGTCGGCGGCCTGGCCTGGGACAACATGAGCGAGCAGCGGCGTGGCTGGCAGAATTTCCAGGGCACAACGCTGGGCGTGCAAGGCGCGCTGCGCCGCGACGAGGACAACCGCGTCACCAGCCTGGACCCCTACCTGCAGGCGACCTGGAAGCCGGCGCCGCGCTGGACCGTCAACGCCGGCGTGCGCCACAGCCGGGTGAATTTTGATTCCGCCGACAACTACGTCGTCCCGGGCAACGGCAACGACAGCGGCAGCGTGTCCTACAGCGCCACCCTGCCGGCGGCCGGCGTGAGTTTTGCGCCCTCGGAACAGTGGCGGGTGTACGCGGCGGCCGGGCGCGGCTTCGAGACGCCAACCTTCAACGAGCTGGCTTACCGCGCCGCCGGCAGCGGCCTCAACTTTGCGCTGCGGCCTTCGCGCAGCGACAACCTCGAAGCCGGTGTGAAATGGCGCACTGCAGAAAGCGCGGCCACGCGCGCTGAATGGACGGCGGCCGTGTTCCACACCGCGACGCAGGATGAAATTGTCACGCAAAGCAACACCGGCGGGCGCAGCACATTCCAGAACGCCGGCGCCACGCGGCGGCGCGGGCTCGAACTGGCGGCGAGCATCGCGCCGGCGCGCCACTGGCTGGCGCAGCTCTCTTACACCCTCCTCGATGCCCGTTACCGCGACGGCTTCGCCTGTGTCGGCGCCACCACCTTGTGCCCGGCGCCGCAGGTGCCGGCCGGTAACCGCATCCCGGGCACGGCGCGCCAGGCGCTGGCCATGGAGCTGGGCTGGCGCCCGCCCACCGGCTGGCGCAGTGGGGTCGATGCGCGCTACCTGAGCAGTGTCGCGGTCAACGATTTCAACACCGACGCCGCCGCCTCCTTTGTCACGCTGGGCGCGCATCTGGGGTATGTGTTCGACCTCGCGCGCTGGAATATCGCCGCGACCGCGCGCGTCGACAACCTCGCCGACCGCAAATACGCCGGCTCGGTCATCGTCAACGAAGGCAATGGCCGTTATTTCGAACCGGCGGCGGGCCGCAACTACGTGCTGTCGCTGTCGGCCAGTTACCGCTTCTGAGCCTGCGGCGCGGGCACAATAAGCGCTTTGCTACCGCCCGGTTTTCCGCATGCACACCACCGCCCTCGTCCTGTTTTCCGGAGGCCAGGACTCCACCACCTGCCTGGCCCAGGCGCTGTCGAAGTACGAACGTGTGGAAACTGTGGGCTTCGACTACGGCCAGCGCCACAGCGTGGAGCTGCAGGCGCGGCTGGTGGTGCTGCAGCAGGTGCGCGCCCAGTTTCCGCAGTGGGCCGGCAGGCTGGGTGAAGACCATGTGCTGGACCTCGCGGTGCTGGGCCAGGTCAGCGAGACCTCGCTGACGCGCGACACGGCGTTCAGGATGGAAAGCTCGGGCCTGCCGAATACCTTTGTGCCCGGCCGCAACCTGCTGTTTTTGACCCTGGCCGCGGCACTGGCCTACCGCCGCGATCTGCAGGTGCTGGTCACCGGCGTCTGCGAGACCGATTTTTCCGGCTATCCGGACTGCCGCGACGACACCATCAAAGCCATGCAGCTGGCGCTGTCGCTGGGCATGGACAAACGTTTCCTGATCGATACGCCGCTGATGTGGATAGACAAGGCCGCCACCTGGGCCATGGCCGAGGCGCTGGGCGGCCGCGCGCTGGTTCAACTCATCATCGAGCACACCCACACCTGTTACCTCGGCGACCGCACGCACCGCCAGGACTGGGGTTATGGCTGCGGGACCTGCCCGGCCTGCGAGCTGCGCGCCCGCGGCTACGCAGCCTACGCAGCCGGGTTGTCGAAACCGTAGTCACGTTCGACGCGGGCGATGCGCGTCTTGTAGTGGCGGTACCAGTCGGCACGCCCGGTTTTCTGGGCCACGAGGTGCTCTGTATTCGCTTTCCAGGCCTTGATGGATTCGAGATCGCGCCAGTAGCTCACCGTGATGCCCACGCCCTCCCGCGCTGACTCCACGCCCAGAAAGCCGGGCTGCTGTGCCGCCAGCGCCACCATGCGCGCGGCCATCTCGCCATAACCCTGGTCAAGCTCCGTGCGCACCGAGGTGAAGATCACCGCGTAGTAAGGGGCTGGTGGCGTGCTGGCAATCACGATGCGCTCTCCTTGAGCTGGTACAAGGCCGGTGCGCCTTCAGGCAATTTTTCCAGCGTCCACTGCCTGTTGTGAAAAGCCGCCACGGCGGGCCGGTGTGCAATCGACACCAGGGCGCCGCCGGCTTGCCGGACCTGCGCGGTCAGGCGTTCGTACAGGGTCTTTTCGGCCGCTTCGTCGAGCGCGCTGGTCGCCTCGTCGGCAAACACCCAGGACGGTTTTTTCAGCAGCACACGCGCAATCGCCAGGCGCTGCTGCTCGCCGCCCGACAGCTTCTGGCCCCAGGCGTCCTCGTCGTCGAGCCGCGCGACCAGTTGCGGCAGCAAGGCGTCGTCCAGCGCCTGGCGCAGGGCATCGTCGCTGTAGTTGCCGGCCGGCTGCGGGTAGGCCAGGGCGTCGCGCAGGCTGCCGTTGGGAAAGTAGGGGCGCTGCGGGATGAACATGGCGTTGGCCGGCAGTGTGGTGCGGCCGCGGCTGAACGGCCAGATCCCCGCAAACGAGCGGAACAGCGTGGATTTCCCGCTGCCCGACGGGCCCTTGATCAGGACCTGGTCGCCCGCTTCGGCATGCAGTGAAACACCGCTGAGCAGGACCACGCCGCCGGGCAGGGACACCGTCAGCTCCTGCGTGTCGAGTGCTCGCGCAGAGGCCTCAGACGCTACTGAATTGATAGCTGCCTGCGCTTTCTGGGCATGGGCCAGGGCTCTGAAGCTGTCCTCAAAGCTGGTCAGACGGTCGGTCGTGGCGCGCCAGGCCGCCAGGCTGCTGTAATTGTCGACAAACCAGCTCAGCGAGTCCTGCACCCGGCCGAATGCCGACGCAATCTGCATCAGCTGCCCGAGCTGGATGGCCCCGCTGAAAAAGCGCGGCGCGGCCACGATGAAGGGAAACACCACGGCAGCCTGGCCGAAAAAGTTGGTGAACCAGATCAGGTTTTTCTGCTTCCTGATCAGGGTCAGGTAGTTGCCCAGCACCGTGGCGAAGCGGCCGTCCAGTTGCACCCGTTCGACGGCCTCGCCCTTGTCCAGCGCAATCGACTCGCTGTACTCGCGCACCCGCACCATGTGATGGCGAAAGTCCGCCTCGTAACGCTGCTGCAGGAAGTTCAGGCGGATCTGCGGCCGGCCGATGTAGTGGGTGATGATGCTGCCCGCCGTGCAGTACAACACCGCCATCCAGACCATGAAGCCCGGGATGTTGAAGCTGGTGCCGCCCAGCGTGAAGGCAAACGGCCCGGACAGGCTCCACAGGATGCCGACAAAACTCAGCAGCGTCACCACGGCATTGAGCAGGCCCATGCTCAATGAGATGGTGTAGCTGGTGAACAGGTTCAGGTCTTCCTGGATGCGCTGGTCCGGGTTGTCCGGCGTGGCTGGCTGCGCACCGGTGGGCGCGTAGCGGGCGAGTTCCATCTGGTAGAAGGCCTTGTTGGCCAGCCAGCGCTCGAGGTAATGCGCGGTCATCCAGGCGCGCCAGCGGATCTCCAGCAGCTGCGTCAGATAGAAGCGGTAGACCGCAATGATGATGAAGGCAAAAGCCAGGTAAGTGAAACGGCCGAGTTGCTCCCAGAACACCGGCTGGTTCTTTTCCTGCACGGCGTCGTAAAAAACCCGGTTCCAGTCATTGAGCAGCACCAGCATGTAGACCGCGGCCAGATTGAGCAGCACGATGGCCAGCAGCAGGCCGCGTGCCTTCCATTTTTCTTCCGACTGGAAGTAGGGCCGCGCCAGCGCCCAGGTCTTGCGGCAAAAATCCTGGAAGGCGGCGAATTTGCCGGACACGGTGGAAGCCGTGAGAGTCGTGACCATGGGATTGTTGTCCTTCTTGCGTGGGAGGCGCCAGTTTAAGGCTGTCGCGTGCGCGAACGCCCCGGTGCGGCGGCGGCGCTAGGATGCCTGCATGAACACACCCTCCTCCCCTGCCCACGCCGAAGGCGGCATCACTTGCACGGTGCAAGGGCCGCTGCTGCTGATCGCCATCGACCGTCCGGCCAAACGCAACGGCTTCACGCCGAAGATGTTTCGCGAACTCGGCGAGGCTTACACCCGGCTCGACGACGATCCGGCGCTGCGGGTTGGCGTGTTGCATGCGATCGGCGATCACTTCACCGCCGGGCTGGACCTGCCGACGATTGCGCCGCTGATGCAGCGCGGTGAAAAAGCCGTGCCGCTGGGCCTGGTTGATCCGCTCAACCTCGGCATGGACGGTTACCGGCGCCGCAGCAAACCCATGGTGGTCGCGGTACAGGGCATCACTTACACCCTGGGCATCGAGCTGATGCTGGCCGCCGACATCGTGGTGGCCGCGGACGATTGCCGCTTCTCGCAGCTCGAGGTCAAGCGCGGCATCATGGCCACCGGCGGCGCGACCCTGCGCATGGCCGAGCGCGCCGGCCTGGGCAATGCCTTGCTGCATCTGCTGACCGGCGACGAGTTCGGCAGCGCGGAGGCGCTGCGGCTGAACTTCGTGCAGAAGGTGGTGCCCGCCGGGCAGCAGCTGGATCAGGCCCTGCGCATTGCCGAAGCCATTGCCGCACAGGCGCCGCTGGCCGTGGTCGCGACACGCAACAACGCACTCAAGGCCGTGGAGCAGGGGCCGCTGGCCGCCATGCAGGACTTCATCCCGGTGCAGCAGGGGCTGTCGCGCAGCGAAGACGCGGCCGAAGGTGTGCGTTCGTTTGTGGAGAAACGGCCGGCGAAGTTTCAGGGGCGGTAGCTTGTCTGTCATCCCGCACTTGATCCGGGATCCAGCCTTGTAGCGCGGTGTGGGCCCGACTTGTCAGGAGAGCTGGTTCGATACGCCGCTGACCACATGGCCCGAGGGCACGTGCTGCGAGGCCGAATCGACATGGCCGGTCTGGTCGTCAAAAAAGAAGTCGGGTTCGAACTCGCGCAAAAATTCGCCCTTGGGCAGGCCGCCGAGGAACATCGCTTCATCGACCTCGATGTTCCAGTCCATCAGGGTGCGGATCGCGCGTTCATGCGCCGGTGCGCTGCGCGCCGTCACCAACGCCGTGCGTATGCGCATGCGCGAGGTGCCGACACTCTGCAGGCGGTGCAGCGCCTCCAGCAGCGGCTTGAAGGGCCCGGCCAGCAGCGGTTGCCCGGCTTTGTCACGCTCATGCGCCTGGAAGGCCGACAGGCCCTGGGCCTGGAACACCCGTTCGGCCTCGTCCGAAAAAATCACCGCATCGCCGTCGAAGGCAATACGCACCTCATTCGGGTGTTTGTCGCTGGCGTGGGCCGACTGCGGGTAAACCTGCGCGGCCGGCACGCCGGCGGCCAGCGCGTCACGCACATCGCTCAGGTGCGCCGACAAAAACAGGTTGGCGTGCAGCGGCTTGAGGTAGCGCCAGGGTGCCTCGCCGCGGTTGAAGGTGCCGCGCTGGATGTTCAGGCCGTAGTGCTGGGCCGAGCGGAACACCCGCATGCCCGAGACCGGGTCGTTGCGGGACAGGATCACCACTTCAACCCGCTGGGCCAGCTTGGCCTGCGGCGAGGCGTCGTCCAGGCTGTCGGGCGCGTCGTTGAAGGCCAGCAACTTCCTGACCAGGGAAAAGGCCACGCCGGGTTTGGCGGGCACGTCGAGGCGGTCCAGTTGCAGCTGCATGTAGGCCGCGTCTTTTTTCGCGCCGGGCGCGGGTGGCTGCACCATGCCGTCCTCGAACACGCGGTTTTCTTCTTCAAAATCGAACAGCGCGCGTGATGAAATCGCCACCACCAGTTGTCCGTCCAGAGTTGCTGCCATGGTCTTGCCTGTTTGCTTCAGCGGGAATGATTCAACGATAGCGCAAGTGTGCGCCATTGGCCGCAGGCTGTCGCGTCCAGCGGCCACTGGTCGGCACGTTCAACCCCGCGGATGCCCCGCGCGAGCAACTGTGCTGCGCGGATGATGCCGGCGTGGGTGATCCACACCGCGTCGGCAGCGCCCAAGTCGTCGAAAGCTTCGCCGACGCGCCCCATCACCGCGCGCACGGTTTCGCCATGACCGCCCACGGCATGGTTGGCAAAGTCGGCGGTCCAGGCATCGAACTCGCTCTGGGCGATCATGTCCCAGCGCCGGCCTTCCCAGCTGCCGAAGTTCATTTCGCGCAGGCGGGCATCCCTTTTTACGGTCAAATCGGGCCGCAGCCCCTGCAGAACCTGGGCCAGCTGCTCACATCTTTGTAGCGGCGAGGTATCGACCCGCAGGCCCTGGGGCAAGACGTCTGCCAGGGCCTGCGCAGATGCGCGTGTGGCTGCGACGTCGGCCGGCGGGTCCAGCGCGCCGTAACAGCTGCCGGGCGCCATCAGCACCGGCGCGTGGCGAACCAGCCAGAGCCTCATGCCGTCTGCGGCATGAGGCCGCGTAACGCGGCAATTTTCCGCAGGGCCGCCCCAAGGAAAATTAGCCCCCTTGGGGGGCAGAGAGGTACACGAAGTGACGCGAACGTGGGGGCCATGTTCACAGGCCAACCGCCAGGCCAAGGTAAAAGGCGATCTCGCAGACCTGCTGGGTTGCGCCCAGACAGTCGCCGGTGAAACCACCAAGCCGGCGCGTGAACAGCCGTCCCATCCACAGCAAGGCGATCACGGCAAAGCTGCAGGCTGCGATCAAGGCGACGAGGTCCAGCACATAACTGGCAAGCGCCAGGGCCGTGAAGCACCACAAGAAGGCGGCGCCCAGGCTGGCCAGGCTGATCTGGTCGGCCAGCGGTTTGGATTTGGAGCTCGCGGTGTCGCCCACATGCGGCAACACACGGATCAGCAGCAAGGGCAGGCCGCGCGAAACCACGTGGGCGGCCAGCAGCGCGGCGGGCACCAGCCAGGGGTCCAGTTCGAACACCAGCGGATCGCTGTCGGGCACACCGGTTTCCAGTGAGCCCAGCAAGGCGACCAGCGCCAGCTTGCAGGCCAGCGCCAGCACCAGCGCCAGCGCGCCGAAAGCGCCGATACGCGAGTCCTTCATGATCTCCAGCGCGCGTGGCGCCTCGCTGCTGCCGCCCAGGCCGTCACTCACGTCAGCCAGCCCGTCTTCATGGAAGGCGCCGGTCAGCAGCACCGTGGCCACGGTGGACAGCGCCGCCGCCACCAGCGGCGTGAACAAGCTCACGGGCAGCAAGGCCGTCAGCAGCGCATACACGCCGGCCGCGATGGCGCCGACCAGCCAGCCGATGCCGGGGAAGTGCGCCGCACTGGCGCGCAGCATGGCCGGGCTGTAACCGACCCATTCGGCCAAGCCCCCGGTGACGGGGATGCGGGTAAAAAACTGGACGGCGAGCAGGAAGTGGCGGATGAATTGAGCCATGTTGCAGCTCAGGTTTCGCCGCCGGGCCGCCCCAAGGCGAAATGCGCCCCCTCGGGGGGCAGCGACGTACACGCAGTGACGAGCGTGGGGGCTTCAGATTTCCCGCTGACGCCCGCCGAATCAAAACTCGCCATCTCGGCCATGAACAGCGAGGCCGACTGCAGCAGCGGCCAGGCCAGCAGCGCGCCCGTGCCTTCGCCCAGGCGCATGTCCAAGTCCAGCAGCGGTGTGGCCTGCAGCTGCGCCAGCAGCAGGTGGTGGCCACGTTCGGCCGAGCGGTGGCAAAACACCAGGTAGTCCTTCACGGCGGGCAGCAAGGCGCAGGCCACCAGCGCGGCAGCGCCGGCGATAAAACCGTCGACCAGCACCACGCGGCGCCCACTCGCGGCCTGCAGCATGGCGCCGGCCATCATCGCGATCTCGAAGCCGCCCAGCGCGGCCAGCACCGCCAGCGGCTCCCGCACATTGGCGTGGCGGGCGAGCGCCCGCGTGAGCACCGCCTGTTTGTGGACCAGTTGCGCGTCGTCGAGGCCGGTGCCGCGCCCGGCCACATCGGCCAGTGGCAAGCCAGCCAGCCGGGCCAGCAGCAGCGCGGCGGGCGAGGTGTTGGCAATGCCCATCTCGCCGAAGGCGACCACATTGCCAGGCAAGTCTTTCACCACCGCCATGCCGGCGTGTATCGCCTGCACGGCTTGCGCCATCGACATGGCCGGACCATTGCACATGTTGGCTGTGCCATGGGCGATTTTTCTCTGCAGCAATTGCGGGTGGGCGGCCAGCTCCGCAGCCACGCCGGCGTCGACCACCTGCAGCGCAAAGCCGTGCTGGCGCGCAAACACATTGATGGCCGCGCCCCCGGCCAGCATGTTGCCTACCATCTGCACGGTCACGGCCTGCGGAAAGGCCGACACGCCCTCGCTGGCAATGCCGTGGTCGGCGGCAAACACCACCATCTGCGGGGCCTCGAAGCGGAGCGCTTCACCGCGCTGGATCAGACCGAGCTGCAGCGCCAGTGTCTCGAGCCGGCCCAGGGCGCCCAGGGGTTTGGTCTTGTTGTCTATGCGCTGCTGCAGGCTGGCCGCGAGCGCGGCGTCGGCGGTGGGTTCAATCGCGGGAAGGTGAAGCTGGGTGTTGTCGGTCATCGGTGATCTGTTGAAGGCAGGCAGGGCAAAAACACGAGGCTGGCGGCGTGCCTGTTGATGAGGGTGCGCCGGACGGCACCGGCATGATGTGGGGCAGCTGGACGCACCAGCATTCGGCATCTCCACCCACCATGCCGCAGCGAAAAGCAGCGCCGCAGCGGGGGCACGACGAGTTGGGTTCCATGGGGGTGCCCGCTGCAGTCATGAAACGGCCTCTCAGGCTTGCAGAAACAGCCTGTACACCGGGTTGTCGGTCTCTTCCACATGCGGGTAGCCCAGCGTATCCAGAAAGGCCTTGAAGGCCTTGTTGTCGGCTTTGGGCACCTGCAGTCCTACCAGGATGCGGCCATAGTCCGCGCCCTGGTTGCGGTAGTGGAACAGGCTGATGTTCCAGCCGGGCTGCATGGTGGACAAAAACTTCATCAGGGCCCCGGGACGCTCGGGAAACACAAAACGCAGCAGGCGCTCGTTTTTCGACAGCGCGGTGTGGCCCCCGACCATGTGGCGGATGTGTTCCTTGGCCAGGTCGTCATGGGTCAGATCGAGGGCCTTGAAGCCGTGTTTGCTGAAGTTGTTGGCGATCTTCGTGCTTTCGCCCTTGCCGTGGGTGGTCAGGCCGACAAACACATGGGCCTGGCTGGCGTCGCTGATGCGGTAGTTGAACTCGGTCACGCTGCGCGGACCGCCGGGCAGCTCGCCAATCAGCTCGCAAAAGCGGCGGAAGCTGCCGCGCTCCTCGGGAATCGTCACCGCAAACAGCGCCTCGCGCTCCTCGCCGACCTCGGCACGCTCGGCGACAAAGCGCAGGCGGTCGAAGT